>JAEEGG010002056.1_pt1 | contig 52852 bp, 43 predicted proteins | sample 9134161 | NCBI WGS metagenome assembly JAEEGG01 (sample SAMN16246543, study PRJNA631951) | gut metagenome | biome: gut microbiome; feature: rumen; material: CR-attached | host: Bos | place: Iran: Karaj | collected 2018-10 | reverse complement strand
CGATGCTGAGGTCGATACCTTTCAGCACATGCAGCGGCTGGCCGTTGTCGTAAGTTTTGTGAATGCCCTTTAATTCAATCAACATAATTGTACAATTCTGATATTTATAACGTTATTGCTGGACGCTTATTGTATCCGTATGGGTAGTATTTTTAGTATTTTGTTTGGTATGTTTTTGGGGTTGGCTTTTACTGCTAACACGTATAGTTGTGCCGGAGGCAGGATCCGATTGGATGAAAACATCGTAGTCTTTATCATCGTCCAAATCATCAAGTATTGGTTGAACAATGCTGTCAATCTGTTCTGAACTGTATTCCTCAGGATAATTGGAGTAATATTCGTAGGAATAAGTATTTGTACCCCATTTGCCATCAAAATTCCTGGCGGTCTTTTCAAGACGATCTCCTAAATCACCTTGTTTGCCTTCTTCTATACCGAAACCGATGATGCCAAACAAGCTGAGTATCCAGATGGCAAGCAAGGTCCAGCCCACCCATTTGTGTTTGCGCTCGCCGTTTCTGAAGGCGCGAACGCAGAGAACGATAATACCTATGAGAGGGCAAAGACAGAACACCCCGCAACTGACTAGAAGGGCAATATCGATGAAACTGCCGAATTCTCCAGGTGTATGGGTGAGCAGGCCCACAAAAATGGCGATGGCGATGCCAACTACACAAATGGCTAAGGTTATTGCAATAGTGATACCAATAATGATAAAAATGGCTTTGATAATATTGCCTAAGGTGCTGCTTTTTCTTTTTGAAGAATCGGCAGGTGTCTGAACAAAATTGTCGATATTCTCCAAACTGGGTTCTATACCTTGCATCTCAAGCAGTTGGGCTTTGGTATTTGCCTCAGGCATGGCAATGAGGAAAATCAGATAGATGAGTATGCCCCAGCCGAGACTGGCAAAGGCCAGCACCACAAAGAGAATACGCATCACTACAGGATCGAGGTCGAAATAAGCAGCTAAGCCTGATGCCACACCGCCAATAATTTTGTCGGTACTATTACGGTAAAGTTTTCGGTATTCTTTTCTTGAGCGATTGGTGAAGTTTCTTTTCTCTTCCGAGTTTTTTTCTTCCGAATTATAGTTTTCTGAAGAATCTTCCTTTGGAGTGTTATCGCTTTCATCGTCGAACTGTTCAGGATGTCCGATAACTTCAATAACTTCATTGACATCATTGATATCTATTACATTGCGGGTTTGTAATTTGAAAGTGAACAATTCCGCCATACGGCTTTCAATGTCACGGAGAATTTCCTCTTTCTCGTCTTCAGGGAAACGTTTTGATAATGCGAGGAAGTATTGATTCAAGACATCGTATGCGTCGTCATCAATAGTGAAATTCATTCCTCCTAAACTGATTGTGCTTGTTCTTTTCATGATTATATGTTTTTATTTTTGATTAATTCAACTACATTTTTGATTTCCTCCCAGCCTTCTTCCAGTTCGGCCAAGAAAATTTGACCAGTAGTGGTCAGTTCGTAGTATTTCCGTGGAGGACCTTGCAGAGATTCCTGCCATTGGTATGCGAGTATGCCGCTGCTTTTCAAACGCGACAGAAGAGGGTAGAGGGTGCCTTCCACTACGATGAGGTGTGCTTCTTTCAGTTCGGAGATGATGTCGGAAACATACATAGGCTTTTTGGAGATGATAAGCAGGATGCAGTATTCCAAATAACCCTTCCGCATCTGTGATTTCACATTTTCAGCGTTGATTGCCATAGCTTTTTATTTTAAATCCGTGGCAAAAGTAGATAAAATTTTAGTACCTTGTATCGCAAGGTATTTATAATTAACTTTTTTTAACATTTGCATAGCTAAAAAAAATCGTCGGAGACATTCCCGACGGTTTTTTGCTTGTTTATTTGCTACAAATGATAGGGAGGGATTATGCCACGTCGGCACGCTCCATAGCGTCTTTGTAGTATTTCTGGTTGATGAATACGTCTTCCTTGTAAGGATTGATGTGACGTTTTTTGGCTTGTACGAGGATGTAGCAGAGAGCGATGGCGTTAGTGATCAATGCCAAAGCACTGATTACGGTCATCATGGTGGGGTTGCCTGCCACGGTGTCAACGGTTGTGCCTACAGCAGCTTCAGCACCGCCTGCAGCGGCATAAATCTGCTCAATAGTAGCGATACCTTCGGGATATTGAACTGGCAATACAGCCCAGCTGAAAGCCTGGAAACCGTCTTTGAAAGTTTCTTGGAAGAGCGGGAAAACCTGAGCGAACATACACCAGATAGCCAGCGTATTGGCGCGGTTCTGAATCCAACCGCCGCGGTTCCACATAAGGGCAGCGATAGTAGGAGCGAGCAACAAAGCGATACCACAGTACCAAGAGTGAGTGGGCAAGCAGTTGTAAGTGTAGGCGAAATTCCAGATGTCATAAACCACGATGAATACCCAGGTCATATCGGCCCAGATCATATCTTTCTTGTCTTTTGAGGGGAACACGTTCCACCATGCGGTCATACAGAAGATATTGAGGATACCGGCGATACCGTTGAACACATTATGCCAGCCACCATAGAGCCATACGCCTTCTGAAGAGAGCCACCATTTGTTCCAGCCCATGAAAGCGCTTTCGAAGTCAGAGACAACAGCGATTAGAATGTTGATGGCCACGATGACAAAGGGGAAGGGTTTGAACCAATGTTTGGCGCCGATACCCCATTTGTACTTGATCATCATAAAACCGATACAGCCAGTGAGGGCGGCATACAGCTTGGCATAGTGGAACCAGCCGTTCATGTAGATATGAGTCTGGTTGTTTACAGCCCAGTCAGCTCCGGCGCGAGCACCGATGGCGATAGCCACGAAATAGATGGTCAGAATGACGGGAATAGCGAAGAAAGTGATGATACCGCCGAGTTTAGTGCGACGGGCAAACTCGTTGAACAGGATGAGACCCACGAGGACGACGAGCAGCATTCCCCATTGAGCCAGGGCACTAGCCCCATAAACTTGGAAAAACATAGTTTAAAAGTTTAATTGTTGATTTGTTTAGTTATTTATTTGTTGAATTGTTTGTTTATTTGTTTTGCGTTCTTTCACAAGGGCGTATATGGCCCATGCTGCGGTTAGGACCAAGGCCATGGGTACTCCCACGGTAAGCATTTCACGTAACATGATTGCGAAACCGTCTTCAGCATTCAGTGCGGTGAAAAAGGGAAACTGTAAGCTGAGTTCGCCGTTGATGGCATGGTCAACGACGAGCATCAATGAGCCACCCCATAGCATCTTCTCCAATGCGGGAATGTTCCGTTTCAGGGATGATGTTGAATTTTCTATGGAATTTTTGTTCAGTTGGCGATAGGTGCTTGTCGCTATCGCTTCGGTTAAGGGAACTAAAAAACAAGACATATTTTTAGATTTTTGTTGTTTATGACTTTGTATTATTGAACTTTATTGTTGTGGACTTCGTGTAGAAGAGTATGGTTGCTAACAATTATTTGTTTCACACCACGATACTGTTGATTTCCACTTCGTTGCCGTGTAGTAACCAAGTGTTGTCGCTGTTGCAATGGGGACATGTTTTGCCGTATTTGACGGTTTCGTATTCCCGCTTGCATTCGTCGCACCAGGTGACGGCTGGAATCGTATTACATTGCAGCTCACAGCCTTGTAATAGGGGCTCCTTGTCAGCTGCCCAGCGCCAGCAGTCGGTAAGCAAATGCGGCACTACGGTGGAAACCTCACCGATGTCCATGACCACTGTGGAGACATGATCCACATGGTTTTCCTCCGCCACTTGCTTGACATCCCTAATGATGTAGAAGACGATTCCTAATTCGTGCATTTTATTAGTTGATAATTGACAGTTGACAATTATTTTTTGCCGAAGATAATCTTGCCAGTGCGTTTGAGCATGTAAGGCAGGATGCCACCGAACTTACCTTCGGAGGTACGCATGATACTTGCATCGGGGTTGTCGCGGAAGAGATGGATGGCGTCGAAAGCGCATTTTGTGGTGCAGATGCCACAACCTATGCAGCGGTTGGTATCTACCACAGAGGCTCCACAAGAAAGGCAGCGCGCTGTTTCGGTGCGGACTTGTTCTTCGGTGAGAGTCTGCATGTATTCGCTAAACGGTGTTTCCGCCTTGCGCATACCTTCAACCTGACGTGATGAGTTGTCGTAGTTTTCCACCACGATGTCGTCCTTATCCAGCTCAATGAAATCGCGGCGGTTGCGGCCGATGGTCAAATGGCCGTGCTGTACGTAGCGGTGCAGGCTTTCGGCAGCCTCATGACCAGCGGCGATAGCGTCGATGGCGAATTTTGGTCCCGTGAAGCAGTCTCCACCCACGAAGATGTCCTCTTCAGCGGTTTGGTAGGTCAACTTGTCGGCAACAGGATATACACCACGGATAAATTCAACTTTGGTATCCTTCAGCAGGTCTTTCAGAATTACGGTCTGACCGATGGCGAAGATGACCATGTCAGCATCTAATGTGATAGTCTCATTTTCATCGTATTGTGGGGAGAAACGGTGTTCTGCATCATATACAGAAGTACATTTCTTGAAGACAATGCCGGTGACTTTATCGGTGCCGAGCACTTCCTTCGGACCCCAGCCGGGGTTGATGACTACACCGTCTTCACGGGCTTCGCTGCGTTCCTCTAAGGAGGCAGGCATAATGTCTTCGGTTTCCAGCGAAATCATTGTGACTTCCGAAGCACCATTGCGTTTGGCCACACGGGCCGCATCGATAGCCACATTGCCGCCACCAACGACAACAACTTTTTTATTGGTCGTTTGTAGAGACGCATGGTCGTTCATATTTACATCCACATTTCCACAATTGGCATAGTGAAGATAGTCAATAGCCGTAGTGGTGCCTTCGAGGTTTTCTCCGGAGATACCTGGTAATTTGCCTCCTTGACATCCGATGGCCACATAGAAGCCCTTGTAGCCTTGTTCGCGCAGTTGCTGGATGGTGATGTCTTTACCCACTTCCACTCCAGTATGTATATCCACTCCGATTTCGCGCATGATGTCGATTTCAGCCTTAATAACAGCTTTGTCGAGTTTGTATGACGGGATGCCATATTGAAGCATACCACCGGGGATGTCGTTTTTCTCGAACACGGTGGGTTTGTAGCCCATGGTGGCGAGATAGTAGGCACAGCTCAGACCGGCAGGACCGCCACCGATGATGGCGATTTTTTCTTCCCAGTGGTCTTTCACATTGGAGCAGATGTTCACTTCTGGCACAAAACGCGTTTCAGCTTTTAAGTCTTGTTCAGCAATGAATTTTTTCACGGCATCGATAGCGATGGGTTGGTCGATGGTGCCACGGGTACAGGCGTCTTCGCAGCGACGGTTGCATACGCGGCCACAAACTGCAGGGAAGGGGTTCTCGCGCTTGATTAACTCCAAAGCCTCGGTATATTTGCCTTCGGCGGCTTTTTTCAGGTAACCTTGTACGGCGATATGAGCCGGACAGGCGGTTTTGCATGGTGCTGTACCTGTAGGATAACAATTGATGCGGTTCTTGTCGCGGTAATCTTCGTCCCACTTGTGTGGTCCCCATTTGGAGGCGTCAGGCAATTCTTGTTTCGGATAGGTCTGTTCACCGTGTTTGGTGCAGAGTTTTTGGCCGAGACGGACAGCCCCGGCGGGACAGTATTCCACGCAGCGGCCACAGGCCACACAATTCTTTGGGTCAACTTTAGCCACGTATGCGCTACGCGACATGTTGGGGGTGTTAAAGAGCTGTGAGGTACGTAAAGCATTGCAAATCTTTACGTTACAGTTGCAGATGGCGAAAATCTTTCCTTCTCCGTCTATATTGGTGATCTGGTGTACAAAACCATGGTCTTCAGCTTTTTTCAAGATAGCCATGCATTCATCGTAGGTGATATAGTGACCGCGGTTTGTCTCAACCAGGTATTCTGCCATGTCGCCTACGCCAATGCACCAGTCGTGATAATCGTCCGCACAACCCTCGTCCAACTGTTTACGTCCGATGCGGCAAGAGCATATTCCTACTGCCAGATGTCCTTCATAGCGTTTGAGCCAGTAGGAGATATGTTCGATATCGATGGATTGGTTTTCCATGGAGATGGCCTTTTCCACTGGAATCACGTGCATGCCAATACCACTGCCACCCATGGGTACCATAGGGGTGATTTTTTCCAGCGGGAGGAAGGTCATGCGTTCGAAGAACATGCCCAATTCGGGATGTTTCTTCATTAATTCCTCGTTCATATTGGTATATTCGGCGCTGCCGGGAACGAACATGGGAACCCAGTAGATACGGTCTTCCCTTTTGTATGTTGTACCAGGGACAGGACCATCTTTGGTATATTTGTCTCCATAATCGTACTCCATTACACCCAGACGGGCCATCAGGTCAAGCAGCTCATCAAGGGACTTGTCGTCAGGAGTATAATGCTTCTGGGCATTCATTTCATGCAGTTTGGCATAGGTATGATGCTCACGCACCCGGAAGAAATTGCCGGGAAGCATATCTAAAAGCAAATCCAATGCGGCTTCGCGTGTTACGGCATCCATTTCGTCTTCGAAGATGCAGGCGAGCCCCCAGTATTCAGGAGCATCGGTGGTCATCTTGATTTTTCCGGGGATACGGTCCGTTACGTGGCGGACGAATTTGAGTAGTTTGGGGTTCGGATTTTTGTCGCCTTTGTGTTTAGGGACAAATTTGTTTGACATTTCGGGCATATTGAGTAATTTGATAATTGACAATTGATAATTAAAATTCGCGCGTTTGGGCTTTCCATTCCTGTACTTCGTGTAGAAGCCAATCGGCGAAAACATTTACTCCCTCACCTGTTTTGGCGGAAATGGGGATGATTATCGCTTGAGGATTGCGCTCATGAATATTTTTCGAACATTTCTCCATATCAAAATCGAAATAGGGAAGAATATCAATTTTGTTGATGAGCACGACATCACACACTGAAAACATCAAAGGATATTTCAGTGCTTTGTCATCACCTTCGGGCACGGAAAGTATCATCACGTTGCAACAACTGCCGGTGTCGAATTCGGCGGGGCATACGAGATTTCCGACATTTTCAAGGATGACCAGGTCCACTTCGTTGAGGTTGAGGTTGTCCAAACCTTGGCGGGTCATTTCCGCATCGAGGTGGCACATGCCGCCAGTATGGAGTTGGATGGAGGGAACACCAGTGGCCTTTTTGATTTTGACAGCGTCCACGTCGCTATCGATGTCGGCTTCCATTACAGCTATGCGTACTTTGTCTTTAATCTTGTTAATCAGCTGGATAAGGGTGGTGGTTTTGCCGCTGCCAGGTGACGACATCAGGTTGAGAAGAAATATTCCTTTGCTTTTCAGTTCCTGTCGCAACGCATCCGCATCCTTCTCATTTTCCGCAAAAACGCTCTTTTTTATTTCGATGACTTTTACTTCATCCATAGTGTTCTTTTTAATGGTGCAAAGTTACGCAAATTTCTTGAAATACGTATAGAAATTTGAAATTTAAACCAGTATGCGGTTTTCATACCATAAAAGGGCCGAAGGTTGCATGTGTAATGGTTGTTTTCATGGTCAAAACATTATCATTTTTTTAAGGATTCATGTTTGTCATTTCCACTCTGCGATCCATGCTTTTATTTCTTTGATGCGTTGTGCATATTTCTCTATTTGTCCTTCGAGGAAATCGTCGCTGTATTTGCGGTCGCAGAAACCGTTGCCTCGCGCCACATACTCATCGTCTTCGAGCGAGCTGAAGACATCGGTGTAATTGTCGAGATAAAGTTGGTTTTCAGCCAGAAGTTTTTGTAAATCTTTCAGGTCTGCCTCAATGGTATCGCCAGTAGAAAAGGTATAATGTTTCTTCATATTCTCTTAAATTCCAGTTTTTTACCTTTAATCTCTTCGTGGAACACACCGTTTTCGAACACTAAGTTGCCGTTGACAAAGGTGTGAGTGATTTGGGAGTGAAGGATTGTGCCGTTGTAGGGAGTCCAGCCGCATTTGTAGTGGACCTCCTCGTTGCGGATGGGGTGGCTGGCATTGGGATCAATGAGCACCAAATCGGCATGATACCCTTCTCTGATAAAGCCTCTCCGGTCGATTTGATAAAGTAGGGCGGGGTTGTGGCACATTAATTTTACAAGTTGGGGTAGTGACAAATATCCTTGTCGGCATAGTTCCATCATAATGGCCGAAGAGTGCTGTATGGAGGGGAAACCCGACTTTGAGGTGAAGTAATTGCCGGTAGATTTCTCTTCCCATAGATGCGGGGCATGGTCGGTGCCGATGGTGTCTATCTGTCCAGTCGTCAGGGCCTGTAGCAAGGCTTGTTGGTCCTCTTTCGCCTTGATGGCGGGATTGCATTTGATGGCAAAGCCTTTCCGCTTGTAGTCTTCTTCGTTGAAGAAAAGGTAATGAGGACAGGTTTCGGCGGTGATTTTCTTCTCTTCCAAAGGAATATCTTTTCTGAAAAGTTGTAGTTCTTTAGCTGTGGAAATGTGCATAATATGCAGTCTCGCACCGGTTTTTTCCGCCAGTTCCACTGCTTTGGCCGATGATTTGTAGCAGGCCTCCGCCGAGCGCACCAAGGGGTGAATGCAGGCATCGGGAGCGATTTCTCTTTTTTCTGCCAGTTCTTTATAATGCTGTGTAATTTGTTTGATAATCTCCTCGTCTTCGCAATGGGCTGCAATAAGACAGGGCGCTTCTCGGAAGAGGGCTTTCAAGGTGTCAGCTTTATCCACCAGCATATTGCCGGTGCTGGAGCCCATAAATAATTTGACACCACAAACTTTTTTGGGATTAATTTTGGCGATTTCAGCAAGGTTGTCGTTGGTGGCGCCAATATAAAAGGAATAGTTGGCTAGCGATTTCTCGGCAGCAAGGTCGAACTTCTGTTGTAACAGCTCTTGGTTCACGGTTTGCGGCACCGTGTTGGGCATGTCCATGAAGGAAGTTACGCCGCCCGCCACGGCTGCGCGGCTTTCGGTGTAGATGTCGGCTTTTTGTGTCAGTCCAGGTTCCCGAAAATGCACGTGCTCGTCGATGATGCCGGGAATCAAATATTTGCCTGTGGCATCAATGACAATGGCATTCCTCGCATCAAAAACTTCCCCTTTGCGTACAATCTTAGCGATCTTGCCCTCGACAACATACACGTTGGCTTCAAGGTTCTCTCCTTCGTTGATTATTGTGGCGTTTTTGATGTAGTAGTTCATAGGGGAATAAATTTGCGCTGTTTAACAAATGGCAAAGTTACATAAAATTCCTGAATTATAAACAGACGCATAAATTTTATTGTAGGGATGCGTTGAATCGCATCCAAAAAATATCGAGGAAAGTTACTGATTTTTTGTTTTACAGACAATTTTGCAAATTTAATCCTGCATTATGTTTTGAATTTCTTCTATTGTCAAATCAGTGATTTTTGCGATTATGGCAGGTTCAAAGCCTTCTGCAAGCATGTTACGGACGAGCTGGTGTTTGGCGTTGGATTCTCCTTCCTCGAGACCTTTTCTGTGCCCTTCTATGCGACCTGCTTCAATTCCCTCTTTGCGCCCTTGCCGCAACCCTATTTCAATTCCTTTTTTCTCTCCATCCCGTTCTCCGATGCACTTCCAGGTAGCCTCCACACTGACCGCATCCCAGTAGCGGTCGTAGATTTCCTGTTCGATGTCGTTGTAGTTGATGATTTCCAGAAGCTCTATGGCTTTGGCGATGTCCGGGTCGGCAAGTAGTTCGGGAGCTGGTTTTCGCGTCTTCTCGGTCATCTCCGTGAAATATCGCATCCAGAGGTCTCTTTTTGAGCATCCTTTTTCCGCCAACTTCTCGTATTTGTTCATCTCCGCGAAGACGATTTTGAGTCCGTCGAAAACCCTGTCGGAGTGATAAATGTGCACCAGCTGGTAGGGATGGTACCATTCGCTGAGCCCTTTGTGGAGGTCGCCTTGGACAAAGTTGAGGGAATAGACGGGTTGGAGCAGGTGGAAGGGCTTGCCCTTGTCGATCTGCTTGACGTAGGCCTTGGAGGTGTTGAATACCACCCGTTGCATGAAGTCGGTGTCCCAGTTGAGTTGCATCTCCACGAGGAATATAGTGCCGGCTGAGTCCTCGCATCGCACATCCACGATACTGTTTTTGCGGGTGGGGGTCTCGGGCATCATTTCAGGAGGAACATACTGGATGTTGGTAATGACCCGCCCGTCTTCCAACGGCAAGAAGGTGTTGAGCAGGCTGGCGGCCAAGTCGATGTGCTCGCCGAAGACTTTCCGGAAGGTGACATCTGTCACGGGACTGTAATATTTGTATGGTGTCATGGTGCCTTTTTTTCTGCAAATATACAATAGAAAAAACATTCATCAGGTATTTTCTGAGAAATTTTTTTACTGCTTTATATCAATAAGTTAGAAAAATAGACTTAAAATATTAACAAACAATAGTTAAAAATAAGGTTTGATTTTGAAGAATATGGCATGAAAAAAGAAAAAAAAAGGTAATTCATATAGAGATATTGATGTTGTCTCATCATTACCTGTCATCAGCTGCAGTTCAGCGATAGCGCAATGTGGGGTAGGGGCGTGGTGCGTATGCTCCCCGCGGTGCGCTATACTCTTGCCCCGAAGCTGTGAATTCGACCGCCGCGGGACGGGCTCATTGTAGCCGATGCAAAAAATCATGCGGTAGCCGTAATTTACTAATTAACTAATTTGCTAAATCGCAAATTATTTGTATTTTTGTCACAACATTATTTCCCTCATAAAGCAGATCAAAAAATATTAAACACTAAACATTAAACATGTTCCCCATGAAAAGACTTTTCACTTTTCTGATGATAATGGCCCTCGTCGTGGTAGCCATGGCGCAGGCTCCGGAGAAATTCTCTTATCAGGCGGTGGTGCGTGACGTCTCGGGTAATTTGGTGAGTAACTCTCCCGTTGGGGTGAGGGTGAGCATCCTGAAGAACAGCGCCAGCGGGGTTTCTGTGTATTGTGAGACACACCATTTGAACACCAATACCAATGGTCTTCTGACCATGGAGATAGGTGGCGGCACGCTTGTAGGTGGAGACTTTGCCTCGATACAGTGGGGCGATGGCCCCTATTTCCTAAAGATGGAGACAGATGTGACGGGAGGCAGCAATTATACCATTTCCGCTACCCAGCAGTTGCTGAGTGTGCCGTATGCCTTGTATGCCAAATACGCTGAAAATGGCGGTTTTGGTAGCGACACCACAGGCATGGGTTCGGTGTTGGCGCGTTTGGCCCAACTGGAGCAGCAAGTGCAGAATTTAACGGCCATGATAGGAGGTGGTGATACTGGTACTGATGGCCAGTCCTGCCCCGGTGCAGCCACCGTGACCGATGTTGACAATAACACTTACAATACGGTGCAAATCGGCACCCAGTGTTGGATGAAAGAGAACCTGCGCACTACCCGCTATGCCAATGGAACAAGCATTGCTTTGGGAAGTAGCACGAGCTCCACAACGGCATACCGTTATTATCCCGACAACAACTCATCCAATGTGTCCACATACGGCTATCTGTATAACTGGAAGGCGTTGATGGGGAACTCTTCCTCCAGTAGTGCCAATCCCAGTGGAGTGCAAGGCATTTGTCCTACTGGTTGGCATGTTCCGAGTGATGCGGAGTGGACGCAGTTGACCGATTATGTGAGCGGTCAGAGCCAGTATGTGTGTGGTGTTAGTAACGGCCTTATAGCCAAGGCCTTGGCATCTACAACGGGATGGCAAAGCAGTTCCCAAATTTGTGCGGTGGGCAATAACCCAAGCTTCAATAATACGACGGGTTTCTCGGCTCTTCCCGCTGGCGGCTACTTCGGCTACTACCTCAATTTCGGCGACGACGCCTACTTTTGGAGTGCTACGGAGTACGATTACGGCAACTCGTACTACCGCGCTTTCAGCTACAATGACGCCAACGTGAACAGGCACTACAGCAACAAGTACTACGGGTCCTCGGTTCGTTGTGTTCGCGATTAGAGCAGATAAACTACTTTGTCAAACTATACATTAGGTATTTACAAACTGCGAGACGCAGTTTGCTACCATGCTAATTAGCACATTAACTAATTTGCCAATTTGCTAATTACAAAGTCAACGGCGGCTTCGATGCCAGCGGGGTTCTTGCCACCGGCAGTGGCCAAGCCGGGCTGTCCGCCACCACCACCTTGGATGAGTTTGCCCGCCTCGCGCACCAGCTGCCCGGCATTGAATCCGGCAGCTACCAAGTCGTCAGACAAAGCTACAATCAGGTTTGGTTTTTCGCCGTATTTCGTGCCGAAAACAATGGCTAACTTCTCCATGGAAGTACGCAAATTGTAGGCGGCTTGTTTCATGCCGTCGGGGTTCATGTCGCGCACCTCACGAATGACATGGATGCCGTTGATTTCTGTGGCTTTCTGCTTGATTTCGCTGGTGAACTGGTTGATTTTCTCTTTCTCGAACTGCTCGATTTCTTTCTTGGCCTTGTCATAGTCCTGCATCAGTTTCTCGATGGAACGCATGATATCATCGGTTCCCAGCATGCTCTTCAATTCTTCATACAAGTGCTGTTTTTCCATCATGAAAGCCTCGGCAGCGGCTCCTGTCACGGCTTCGATACGTCTCACACCAGCGGCAATGGCGCTCTCGGACACGATTTTGAAATAGCCGATATTGCCAGTGGCGGGTGTGTGTGTACCACCGCATAATTCAATGGAATCACCGAATTTGATGACACGGACTTTGTCGCCGTATTTTTCTCCGAAAAGGGCCATGGCTCCCATTTTCTGGGCTTCGGCAATCGGTGTATCAATAAATTCCTGTAAAGGATTGTTGTTTCTAATTAACTGATTTACAAGTGTTTCAACTTTTTCGATTTCTTCATTGCTCATTTTGGCAAAATGGGAGAAGTCGAAGCGGAATCTATCGGCAGCCACCAAGGAGCCTTTCTGTTCCACATGTGTGCCCAACACTTGTCTCAAGGCGAAGTGGAGCAGGTGAGTGGCCGAGTGGTTGTTCTGGATGGCCACACGTTTTTCCTGGTTCACTTTAGCGACAAAAGTTGTTTCCATATTGTCGGCCAAAGCGGTAGTGGAATGGATGATGAGGTTGTTTTCCTTGGTGGTGTTGATGATATTGATTTTCTCGTTCACGGAGTCCAACACACCGGTATCGCCTACCTGTCCACCCATTTCAGCATAGAAAGGAGTTTTGTCCAACACGATCTGGAACAACTGTTTGCCCTTGGTTTTGATGGATCTGAATTTCACCACTTTCACTTCGCATTCCAGCTGGTGATAGCCTACGAATTCAGTTTGTGCCACGCCAGGAATCAGTTCAATCCAGTCCTCAGTTTCCACGGCTGCGGCGGCTCTGGAGCGTTGTTTTTGCTCGGCCAAGCCCTTGTGGAAGCCTTCCATATCTACGGTCATGCCTTTTTCCTCGGCCATCAGTTGGGTAAGGTCGATGGGGAAGCCGTAGGTGTCAAACAATTCGAAAGCGAAAGCGCCGTCAATGACCTTGTTCTGGCTGGCTTTGGCGCAATAGTTCTCGAATTTGGCAATACCTGAATCCAGAGTTTTGAGGAAAGAATTTTCTTCTTCCTGCATCACTTTTTCGATAAGTGTCTGCTGGGCTTTCAGTTCGGGGAATTGTGCTCCCATCTGGGCAACCAAATCTTTCACCAAAGTGTGAATGAAGGCTTCCTTGATGTTCAGGAAGGTGAAACCATAACGGATAGCACGTCTCAAGATGCGTCGGATAACATAGCCTGCGCCGGTGTTGGAGGGCAGCTGGCCATCGGCAATGGCGAAGGAAACGGCACGCAGATGGTCGGCGATGACACGCAGGGCAATGTCGGTTTCTTCTTTCTGTCCGTATTGGGTATTCGATAATTGTGCCAGCTTCTGGATCAGCGGCTGGAACACGTCGGTGTCGTAATTCGATTTTTTGTTCTGAACGGCCATACACAGGCGTTCGAATCCCATGCCGGTATCCACGTGCTTATGTGCCAGCGGCAGCAGCTCGCCAGAAGCGATGCGGTTGAACTGCATGAACACGAGGTTCCATATTTCAATCACCAGGGGATTGTCTTTATTGACCAAAGAGGCTCCTGAAACGGCGGCACGTTCGTTCTCATCACGCAAGTCTATATGTATCTCGGAGCAGGGACCGCAGGGACCGGTATCGCCCATTTCCCAGAAATTGTCTTTTTTATTGCCAAACAGAATACGGTCTTCCGGCAGATGACTTTTCCAGTATTCTTTGGCTTCCAAATCGGCTTCGGTATGGTCTTTTTCGTCACCCTGGAAAACAGTGGCGTATAGTCTGTTGGGATCTAACTTCATGACTTCGGTCAGAAACTCCCAAGCATAGTCAATGGCTTCTTTTTTGAAATAATCACCGAACGACCAGTTGCCGAGCATTTCGAACATGGTGTGGTGGTAGGTATCGCGGCCCACTTCTTCCAAATCGTTGTGTTTGCCCGATACGCGCAGACATTTCTGTGAGTCGGCGGCACGAGGAAATTTAATGGGTGAGTTGCCCAAAAAGATATCCTTGAATTGGTTCATTCCGGCATTGGTAAACATCAAAGTAGGGTCGTTTTTGATGACCATAGGAGCGGACGGAACAATCTGGTGTTCTTTGGATTTGAAAAATTCCAGGAAAGCGGTGCGAATTTCTGTAGAAGTCATTGTTTATAGGGAATAGGGGTTAGGTGTTAGGGGTTAGTTTTTGAATTATTATTCCCCTTCTTAAAGAAGGGATGCCCGAAGGGCGGGGTAGTATATTATGAGTTCTTAGTTATTAATTTGTCAGCATCAGTCTCACGCTGATACCCGTTTCGAAGTTCATATTGTCGTATTGGTTGGAAATCTTCGGACGGTTAATAACCTGGTCGTAATAGAATTTCAGACCTACACGGCTACTGATTTGATAGTCGGCAGCCACATTGATAGTCATGGTGACCATACCTGCGGAAATCTGGTTGATATTTTCCACAATTTTTCTCAGTACGGTCATATTTTTCTTCATGCCAAAGCCTGCGGTCAGGTTCAGGTCGCTGACCACCTGGCGTTTCATGCCAGAGAAGACGAAGCCGATTTTAATGTCTTTGAAGCGGTAACCGGCGGAGCAGGTGAGTTCTGAGGTGGAGGTTTCGGTAATCTGGTTGTTGGTGAAGCTCAGGGCCACATTTCGAGCTTGCTTATATTCCACTTTCAACAATAAACTATTCTTGAAAGTCATGTCAATACCAATCAGCGGTGCGAATTGCTCAGAAATGCTGACTTGTGAGAATTCATGTTTAGGAATAAAGTTGCCAAGGTTATTTTTCACCAAAGAATGACCATCCGCGTCATTCCTGTATAATGGGTTGGTGGTATAACCTCCCACTGAGTAGGTGGAAGTATAAGCATGGTTGATGGAGAATGACTGGAATACCTTGTTTACGCCTTTTATTTTGGTCAAGCCGTTGTAGTTGATTCGCCAGTTGGGAAGCGGGAATTTTGGGAATTCGTTTTTGACATTCATTTTTTCCACTTTACGTCCGCCGTATGCTGACAATAAGGCGTTTGTCAACACTTCCTGGGCAATTCCGTCGTAGCCGTCAGGATAACCGGTCTCGGGGTTGATTCCTTGGGAATTGGGATTGTTGGCTGCAATTTGCTCTGCCAGATAGTGTCGGGCGTTCATAAAGTCCTCAAAAACGGCGTCACCGTTTCTAAAGAAGGATGACAATCCCACAAAGGTCATACTGAAGTTACCATTAGTCATAGGAGTATAGTGCTCAATATGTCCATCGGCAAAAGATCTGAAGTATTCAGTATAATTCTCTGTTTTGGTCATATTTCCGGTCACATCGATTCTGAAGTCTTTGAATGGTTCAACAGTTACGCGGTAATTGAAACTTTCATTTTTACGTTTTTGGAAAGACGAGTTCATAAGAGAATCGGTAGTCAACCAATGTCTTTCTGCGGCAATAGTCTGAATGTCCGGCTGTCCGCCGAATACAAAGAGGAAGCCAGGAGAGCCCTTGGTGGCGAAGTTCAAGCCCAACATATTGGGTGAATACATATAACCGGGCAGTAAAGTTCCGTTACCTTGTGTGTAGTTGACGGAGACGTTACGCAACAACATGAGGAAGCGGAGGGAGCCATCCAAGATGATTTTGCCAACATTGACATCATTTTTGAGGGAATCTCGGGTGTCTTTGCCTTTTTTCTTTCCTTTTCCTTTGCTGTTTTTATTATCGTCCTCTTTACCGTCGTCTTTGGATTTTTTGTTTTTGTCACCGTTTTTCGCATCTTTTCCACCCTTGTTGTTGGATTGTCCCTGGTTGATTTTCTTCAGATAGGGAACATTATTATAGAGGGTTACGAAATTAACATTGGCTGTTCCCTGATAGGTATTGGAGTTCTGGATAGTATTACCCAAATGAGCCAAGGCAAGAGTTGAGCCTGTGAAGGTGTAATCACCAGTGTATCTTACATTTGCACTAATCCAGTTGAACAATGGGATTTTATTGATAGGGATTTGCCATGAGGCCATAACTCTTTGGTAGAAATGGTTGGTACGGCCGCCTTTGCCAAAGCTTTTCCATACTGAATCTTTCTTGACTTTGGTATCAATTAATCCGTCAGGTTCATCAATACGTGCCATGGCGTTAGCGGTATATTCTATTTTCAGGGATTGGGCCAAATCCCAGTTGACGGTATAGTTACGTGACCAATTGAAGGTTTTGATATAGCTGGTGTCTATGATAATATTTCCTTGACTCTTAGGTCTGTATTTGAAGGCGTTGAGTTCACGGGTGATAGAAGTTCGAATATTGACAACTTTGGGAAGAGGATTGAAGTTGAAGTCTTTGATCAGCTGTAACCATTTGGATTTAAGTCCTTTTGATTTTGCGAATGGGCGTATGTTCTTGGGATTGTTATTGTATGTATAGCCAATCTCTCCAAAATGGTTGTATTTATTGTCCATTTCCACATCTACATCGCTTTTCTTGACTTGCGAATAGGAGTATGAAAAGTCGAAGTTTTCCAAGTCCCATGGTCTTATTTTGATAGGTTTGTCGTAATTCCTTTCCTTACGGATATTCATCAAGTTCACATTATGTCGCACAATGCGGCTTGTTGTCATTTTGCGGATGGAATCACGTTCGAATGCGGTATTGTATGTTTTCAGATCATCCTTAAGTTTGACGTCAGGATTCAGCGGGTTGTATTCTGGAGATACCACATTGAGGGAGTAGTCGTAGTGGACAGGTATTTTCACGTTCCATTTGTCGGGGAAGATTACTTTGCCGGCATCGATATTGGTGGCGATGTCAACGGTGGTGGTAGCTTCTTTTTTCAGTTCGGTGACGGACTGGTCCAAGCTGCCATATCCGGAGGAAGAGTAGGAAGTGGATACGGAGAAATCACCGATATCAGCGAGATTGAGTCGCATATTGGCGATGGCGGCTACACCCGACTTCTTGTCAAATCCACATAGTCTCAACTCGTTGATCCATACTTCAACGGATTTCTCACGCATATCATCACCATCGCTCAGGTTTTGTTTTTTGGGATTTCGGATACCAATCATGATGGTGGTCACTTGTGCCAGGTTTGGCATACCCATGATGGTGATTCTGGATCCATCGCTTTTGTAATAATAATAGGGGACTTGTGAGCTGCTATGCAGTCCGTTTCTGACAGCTATGTTACGTTCTTGCTTGATGGCGACCAGAGAATCCAGCAGAATGTCCAATCGGTTGGCCACAGGCCAGATTCGGGTGGTATCCGCACCTACACCCCAAGGTGTGATATCAACTGGAATTTCATATTCGTAATAGTTGTCACTGAAGTCGCTACCTAAACGGATGAAAACTGTGACATCACCTTTTTTGAGGTCACCGGAGGAATAAACATCTTCAGCATGGATAAACATCTTCAGACGTTTGAATTGTCTCAGATCGTAATCGGTGCTTTTATAAATGCTACGGGCGTCACCATCGGTCAAATCCACCACTTTCATGGTAAGAGCCTGTTCATTGGTAAGATATACCTGTGTTCCGCCATAGCCTTGCTCACGTTCAATTCCTGGAGGAAGCACGTATGGGATAGGGGTTCTGTTGGCGTTTTCCTCGTAACTTACTGTACCCACATAGAAGGAGGTGTTGTCATCACCTGTGGCGGAAACATAGTCACCTTCCTCAAACATGGGTTGGTCGTATGTACGCCAATCTGCGCGAACCAATTCGAAAGTGGCCAAACGGCAGATAATGGGTTCGGAAAAATCTTTCATGAAAACTCTCATGAAACGGATGGAGTTGTAGCCTTGAATAGCACCTACAACCTTATCAGGGTTTTTGATAGGAATACGGAACTGATACCATTTGGTTTTAGGTGAAGTTCCGTTAGGCAAGGCCTCGGGAATAGCCTCATAAATGTCGTTGATATAGTTTTGACCCACCACCATCTTGTCGGGGGCCAAATCAATCACATATTGGTAGTATTTTTCCTCGTCACTTAATGTGTTATCATTATTGACATCCTCAACATTCGGCAGGCTGGAGGCGGATGTCGGATAAGATTCGGGGCTTTGTTCGTCGGTGGGAGAGTTGCCTTCCGGGTTGTTGTAGTAATGGTAACGGTCGGTAATGCTCATCTGTAGTTCATCGTAGTCAGAGCCGCGGAAATAATGGTAATTATCGGTTGACGGGTCTGCTAAAGCGTTTTGGTAGGCAGGTGACTGGACTCCGAAAGTGTTAGCCAAGCGTTCCAGGTAGTTGCTGTAGTGGTTTTGTTCCTGTTCAAGGGACAAACCGTCATAACCAACATCTTGATATTGGCGGGAGGCTGTATTGTTATCGAAAGCATTGACAATCATCTGGGTAGTGGGAACACGGCCCCAAACGGTATATTCGATGTCGTTGTCACTACCATCAGTTGGCAGTCCGTTTTCAAAGAATTTCTTACCATCACGCAAGATATCCTCAGAAATGTCACCTAAGTTGAAATACAATTTACCACCTGAGTGATTGGGATTTTCAATAAAGGGATCCATCATCCAGAATTCAATGTATTCATAGTTGGATGATTCGAAATCGGTATTATCCATTTTGCGCATGATACCGCCCCAACGTGTATTGGGATCTTTCAATGTACCATCCTCATTGACACCTCGTGACAAGCCTTCACTGCCATCCACATCATAGTTGTAGGGTCCTCTTTCGTTGGGATAGAATGCCAAATTGAAAACGGACATGTAGGTGGATTGTGCGGTGCTCTCACGTTCCTTGTAGGGGAAAAGTTCGGGTTCATATACCGCACGGGAGTAAGGAAGTGACAAATCTTCCTTGGTCAGGTGAGCAGGGGTATAGCTGTTGTTGTTGTAAAATAGCGGGTCGATGATGTACCATGCCAATTTTGCCCTGTTATAACCGTATGCCAATTGTCTGCGGTCGCTCTCGATAGTATTGGTATTGGCTTCCGGGAAAAGATTGGGCTGTCCTTGCGGTGTGGAGGCCAGTACCCAGTTGGAGAACGTCCTCAAATCGACAGTGGATTTGGTGGCCTCGAAATCGTCGATATAGGTGGTCCCTTCTTTGCCGATGGCTCTGGAATGGCCTGGAACAAAGTGGGCAAACTCGGCGTCAAAAGAGAAATTAGACTCTGTTGTTGTACTGTGGAGAGGCAGAAAATCCACCAACTTCGTTACAAACGGAAGTTTTGTGCGATAGGACATATTCATACCCCATACCATGTTGTTAATTGGCTCGTTGCCATAGTTAACTTTCTGAGTATAAGGTTTTTCATATAAATTCATAATGATGGCTCCGATATTGAAATTGTCGGAGAAACGATAATCCAAGGTGGCTCCCAACATGCGCTGTTTGGTAACGGCGAAGTTGTTTTTGTCTTCCATGGTGATGGTAATGGGGGTACCGGAGTTCAAGACACCCTCATTGGTGATGGAGACGGTACCCATGCTGTAGTTGACGGTGTAATCGACATTTTCTGTCAGTGTTAAACCGCCGGCCACAACTTTGACAGAACCTTCAGGCACATTGAAGGTGTTCAGAGAAAATTCTGACCCGTAAGAGGATGAATAGGAACCTTCGATGTAATATTTGTTTTTGCTGGTGAACTGCTGCGCCATGGTTTTGGTCATGGTATATAGCGAGTCAAAAGCATATCTTTCAGCAATTTCCGGCTCTGTCAATACTGCTCTCAGGTCCTTGCCGAAGGGTTCAACCGTGGGGAAATAAATCTTTCCGTTGGTAGCATTGATAGTACCTCCATTGGTGGCGGCACCGTCGATAAAGTCGAAAATACCATCGGGACTGGGGTCCTTTTGTTGGTTCAAGCGGTCTAATCCTAACAGACGGATCAAAGGAATACCGCTTTGTGATCCTTTGTTGAAGAAACCATTGGCAATACCTTCGTCATCACCGGTGTAGAGCACATTCAAACGGAAGTCTTTTTCGGCCACTTGATAGGCAGAAAGGCTATACACGTTTTTCATCATCAGCTTCCATAGCGGTGATTTGGTATTGAGGTTGGTGCTCTTCAACAACTTGACTCTGATGCAGTTGGGAGCTGTCACCTCATTGGCGAATTCACCGACCTGGTAGATATGGTCATCACCGATAACGGTATATTGGAAAGCGACAGCCAGCACTTGGTCGGCAGAGAGGGCGGTGTTCAATGAGATGAAACCCAATTTTGAGTTAAAGGTATATTCGGAGCTGTTCAGCAGACGTGCGCTTTCGATTTTCTCAAAGTCCGTTCCTGAAACCATTCCTTTGGTACGCAGGTAGTTGTTTACAGACGACAGGTCTCTCAACTGGCTGGAATCCAGATAAGCATTATATCCTTCAATCAGGTTGTTGATACCATTATCCGGATAATCCTTGGTCACTTCGCTGTAGCGGTGAATTTCGGGCATATTTGGCGAACTTTCACCCAAGTCGGTGAAAGCTATAATATTGCGGTTCTCGTTGGTAGCAGCACCGATAGTGGTACGCCAAACCTCAATTTTTGTGATGACGATGGGCGAACCTATCAAAGGCAGGGTTTCCAAATACTGGTTATAATGGTCTCTGAAGAATTGTCCTAAGAAAAAGTGTTTGTTTTCATCGTATTCATCGGCTTTGAAATAGAACTCGTTTTTCTGGGCTCCGCCGCTGATAGTGATGGTTTTGGACTCGGATTGTTTTTCGGAGGCCACAGCGGTAACGGTGAGGTTACCGAACTTCAAGGCTGTCTTGGCGCCGAAAAGTGTTTGACTACCAGATATCAAGGTGCTATTCAAAGGCATGGTGATGTTACCGAATTCCAGCAATTGGAGAATGTCATCTTCCTTGCCTTCGTATTTGAGTTTCAGCTCTTCGCCTTCCCAGTCGAAGGTGGCTTCTGTGTTGTAATTCAGGTTGAATTCGATTTTGTCACCGATTTTTGCGGCCAAGTTCAGCTGGATATTCTCATCGAAGTTGAAATCCGTACGCTTACGCTGTTTGACGGGCAGATTCGGGTTTTTGTTGTTTTGGTGGATGATACCGAAGATCAATTCTGCACTACCGGAAGGTCTGATATCGATGATGTTGCTACCGAAAATGGATTCGAAAATCTCACCGCCTACTTTGATTTGTGGGATGATACCACTTCCGCGTGCGTTCGGGCCTCCGGCATATTTGGCGCCTTTGTTTTTCCAATAGTCCTTGATGGAGTGACGCAGGTCATAGTTGATATACTCGTTGATATCCATGGTGCCGGCGGGACCGAAGGGTGTGTTGCCGGTCATGTATTGGAAATCGTAGCTGTTAGTGTTGGGGTTATATTCGATGTGTGTGCCTACACCAGAAGGATTATGTAGCAGGAACGGGCTGGAGGGCGTGTTCTCATTCAATGGGTTATTGTCGGGTTGAGGCACTTCGATAATGGGCTTGTCGCCGGTATCGGGAGGAAAAACGGGCAGTTCAATGGTATAGTCTTCATCGAAGGGGAGGTCAATGTCTTCTGCGTTATAATTGGCAGCAGGTGTCGTTTCAGCCTCTGTTTCCTCGTCTGCTGTTGGGTAATAGCTGCTCTTTGGTGCGGGGATTGCCCAAACCACAGAATAAAGAGCAAATACCGCAATGGCGGCAAAGAAGTGGTGTATTTTTTTATGTATGTTGGTCACAATATGTTCTATTATAACAGTTTTAATGCCTTTTTGATGAGGTCTTCGATGGACAGGTCGAGTCCCTCTGTTTTGATGATTTTCTCAAGCACGGCATCGGCCGCGTTCTTGGGGAAACCCAAAGATACTAATGCTGATAACGCAGCATTTGCATTATTATTGTTTGAGAACTGTTTTTTTTCTGTTTCGGTAGTGGCGGCGAGAGACAGTTTGCCGATTTTGTCTTTCAATTCGATGATAAGGCGTTGGGCGGTTTTGCCGCCGATGCCTTTGATAGCTTGCAGTACTTTGGCGTTCTCGGTCACGATGGCATTTTGCAGTTCACGCACTGACATGGAGGACAGGATGAGACGGGCGGTGTTGACGCCGATGCCATTCACAGTAATCAACAGGCGGAAGATGGAGCGTTCTTCCTCGTCAAAGAAACCGAAAAGTTGGTGTTCGTCTTCTTTGATGACGTAGTGGGTGAAAAGACGCACCTCTTCCATTTCGCGGATTTTGGTGTAAGTGGCCAGCGAAATGTTCACTAAATAGTCTATTCCGCCAGTCGTCTCAATCACTACAAAAGCGGGGTTTTTCTCAATGATTCTGCCTCTGATTCCTGTAATCATAACTATCCAAAATATGAGGGTGCAAAGGTACAAAAAAAAAGGGCTGAAACAGCCCCTTTATTGCAAAAAACTCAATTACTTAATAAAGTTTGTTGTTGATGCTTATTTTACTAAGTCAACAATAGCTTTGAATGCCTCGGGATTGTTCATTGCGAGGTCGGCGAGAGCTTTGCGGTTCAAGGCAACGCCCTTCTTTGAAAGCATACCCATGAAAGCTGAGTATGACAAGCCATATTCGCGAACGCCCGCGTTGATACGGGTAATCCACAAACTTCTGAAAGCGCCTTTTTTGGCCTTTCTGTCACGGTAAGCATACTGTTGTCCTTTTTCCCAAGTGTTCTTGGCAACGGTCCAGACGTTTTTACGCTTTCCGAAGTACCCTTTGGTACGGTTCAAAATCTTTTTTCTTCTTGCTCTTGAAGCAACATGATTTACTGATCTTGGCATAATTTCTCCTTTCTTTTTACGTCAGCGGCTTAGTGTTGTCTAAACTCTTAATGTGCTGATAGTAAAGTTAATAATTTAATTCCTTAGCACTGGCCCAACATTTCCTTGATGGTGTGTTCGTTGACTTTGTCAGCGATGGTGCTATAAGCCAGGTTACGTTTTCTTTTGGTGGTTTTTTTAGTAAGAATGTGGCTGTGATAAGCGTGGTGTCTTCTTACTTTACCGGTGCCTGTCAAAGTGAATCTCTTCTTGGCGGCCGATTTGGTTTTTACTTTTGGCATTTCTCTGATTTTTAAGGTTAATATCTATGAGTTTATTGCAATTTTTCTTTATTTTTTAGGATTGATGACAATCATCATGCGCTTACCTTCCAGTTTGGGCATCTGTTCCGGCTTGCCATATTCCTCAACTGCCTGGGCGAATTTCAGCAGTATAAGCTCTCCCTGGTCTTTATAGACGATGGAGCGGCCTTTGAAGAACACATCGACCTTCACCTTGCAGCCTTCTTTCAGGAATCGGATGGCGTGATTGCACTTGAATTCGAAATCATGGTCATCGGTCTGGGGTCCCAAACGGATTTCCTTGATGACAATCTTGGCCGATTTCTGCTTGATTTCCTTCTGTTTTTTCTTCTGCTCGTAAAGGAATTTCTGGTAATCCATGATTTTGCATACAGGCGGATTGGCTTGGGGAGAGATTTCCACCAAATCCAATTCAAACTGGTCTGCCAAATCCAAAGCCTCCTTTAAGGAACAGATTTTCGGCTCGAAATTTTCACCCACAACACGCACAATAGGTGACGTGATGTATTGGTTAATACGGTGCGCAGCTTCCTTCTTTTTGTTGGGAAGCGGACGACGTGGACCGGAATTTGTGACTTGCGTTGCGATAAGCTTTTCTCCTTTCTTTTGGTTAATATCTTTTGTATTAAAAAATTGGGCGCAAAAATACACTTTTTTTCAATGCGAAGCATCGAATGTTGATAATTTTTATTTTTCACTTGTCTCCGTAGAGACACAATGCATTGCGTCTCTACAAAAATACGGGATGTTGAAAATCTGTTTTATTTGATTTCGGAAAAATAAACCGTCAGCGAATCATGAGCAACAGATGGATTTTGCAGCAATTCGCAGCCGCAGTCACGGATTTTCTTGTGCTTGCGCTTGCCCACCACCTTCGGCGCACATCCCGCCAACAGAAATGCCATTGCCAAAATTAGTATGAAAAATGATTTTTTTCGCATATTTTAAGTTTGTTTTTCCTCTATAAACTCCCCTTTAGCACGCAGTGCGAAACTCCCCTCGAACGCGAAGCGTGAGACTACTCTGCATAGCACTCCCCAAAAATTAGCACATTGTCTCATTAGCACATTAAAATCATTTGCTAATTAACGAATTAACTAATTTGCTGATTCAATTTGCACATTTGCTAATTAACTAATTTGCTGATTATCTGAATATCGTTGCTTCCCTGTCGGGTCCTACCGAAACAATGGAAATCTTGGTGCCAGTTTCTTTTTCGATGTATTGGATATACATTTTGAATTCCGGTGGCAGCTCGTCGTAGGTTTTCGCTTGGCTGATGTCTTGCAGCCAGCCTTTGAACGGTGTGAGTACCGGTTCGATTTCTGCATCGCTCTCGCTTGGGAAGCGCGTGGTGATTTCACCGTTGATTTTGTAGGCTGTGCAGATGTTGATAGTCTCGAAATTGGACATGACATCGGCTTTGGTGAGGGCGATTTCGGTGACTCCGTTCACCATGATGGCGTATTTCAACGCTACTAAGTCAAGCCAGCCGCAACGTCTCGGACGGCCAGTGGTGGCACCGAATTCATTGCCCTGCTTGCGCAAGGTTTCTCCTGTCTCATCGAACAACTCTGTGGGGAAAGGGCCACTACCCACACGGGTGCAATAAGCCTTGACGATACCGATAACCTTGCCCACTTTGCTGGGAGCCAGTCCCAAGCCGGTGAAAGCGCCTGCGGCTATTGTGTTAGAGGAGGTGACAAAAGGATAGCTGCCGAATTCCAGGTCCAGAAGCGTCCCTTGTGCGCCTTCCGCCAGCACGCTTTTGCGGTTGTCAAGGTATTCGCTGACTTCATATTCGTTGTCAATGAATCTGAATTTTTTCAAGCAGTTTAGGGCTTCGAAGAAATTCAGCTCCATTTTGGGCAGCACCTCCGTATAGTCGAAATCGTACATTTTCAACATGTCTTTATGACTGGATACCAGTGCGTTGTACCTGTTGGTAAAATCCGGTGACAGGATGTCAATGACACGCAGTCCGTGGCGGGCGGTTTTGTCGGTATAGGTGGGGCCGATGCCTTTCAGTGTCGAGCCGATTTTGTTCTTGCCTTTTTTGGCTTCCTGGGCGGCATCCAGCAGCCTATGGGTGGGCAGAATCAGGTGCGCCTTTTTGGAAATCAGCAGGTTGGAAACGGGATCCAAGCCCATTTTTACCAAAGCATTGATTTCTTCTTCGAAAATGCACGGGTCAATCACGACACCGTTGCCGATAATATTGATTTTGTCCTTGTGGAAAATACCAGAAGGAATAATATGCAAAACGTGTTTGATGCCGTTAAATTCCAAAGAATGTCCGGCGTTGGGACCACCCTGAAAACGGGCAATCACATCATAACGGGGAGTCATCACATCCACCACTTTGCCCTTGCCTTCGTCTCCCCATTGCAATCCTAATAAAATGTCGCAATTCATTATTGTCTAAAAATATGTTTGAGATTTGTGTGTTGAAAATTATCGGTTGTCGTACATCTTGTGATAATAGTCCACGTAAGCTCCGGAGGTCACATGGTCCAGCCATTCTTCGTTGGCCAGGTACCAGTCAACGGTTTTCTCAAAGCCCTCGGTGAACTTGATTTTCGGTTCCCAGCCCAGCTCGGTTTTGAGTTTAGTGGCGTCGATGGCGTAGCGCAGGTCATGGCCGGCGCGGTCGGTGACGTAGGTGATCAGCGACAGGGAAGTGCCGGCAGGTCTGCCCAATTTGGCATCCACGATTTCTATCAGTTTCTTGATGATATCGATATTGCGCCATTCATTGTTGCCTCCGATATTGTAGGTCTCGCCGTTTTTACCAAAATGGAAGATGGTGTCGATGGCGTTGGCATGGTCCTCCACATACAACCAGTCACGCACATTGAGTCCCTTTCCATAAACAGGAAGGGGTTTGCCATGCTTGATATTGTTGATGAACAGCGGCAGCAACTTTTCGGGGAACTGGTTGGGGCCATAGTTGTTGGAGCAGTTGGAAATCACTGTCGGCAGTCCGTAGGTGTCGTGATAAGCACGCACAAAATGGTCGGAGCTGGCCTTGGCGGCTGAATATGGACTATGCGGACTGTACGGGGTGGTTTCCTTAAAGGAGCCCGTTTCGCCTAATGAACCATATACTTCATCTGTGGAAATATGGTAGAAACGTTTTCTCTCAGTGTTGTTTTTCCATATATTTTTGGCGGCATTCAGCAGATTCACCGTACCCACCACATTGGTGAAGATAAACTCCATGGGATTCTCGATGGAGCGGTCCACATGTGACTCGGCGGCCAGGTGGATAACTCCGTCAAATTGGTGTTCTTCGAAGATTTTCTGGATAAAATCACCATCCACAATGTTACCTTTGATGAAATGGTAATTGGATTTCTGGTCGATGTCGGTCAGATTTTCCAGATTGCCGGCGTAGGTCAGCGCATCCAAATTATAAATGTCGTAATGCGGGTATTTGTTGACAAACAAGCGCACTACGTGTGAACCGATAAATCCGGCTCCTCCTGTGATTAAGATTTTTTTCATGCTATAATAATCTATTGAAGAACGATTCCGTTTGTTCACGGAAACTTTTTGCAAAGTTACAAAAAGTTCTTGAAATAAACGCTGTCTTATGAAATTTTATTGTGGAGATGTGGTGCACAGCATCTATACAATGTTTTTGTGGGTATGCAGAGATGTGTTATGGCGCTTCTTTATCGGGTGTGGGAAGCCGAGTCCCAGTTTGTAGAATTGCAATGCATTGTGTCTCTACTCGATTGTTTCCAACAAAAAGCTCACCGGGCGGAAGCCGTCGTTGCAGGAGATCATGGCGGAATGGGGGTTCTTCATCCAGCCGTCGAAAAAATTGCCACCGCCATTAGCCAGCTCGATTACGAATTGGCTCATGCTTTCCCAGGCGCTGTCGCACAAGCCTTCGGGTTTTTGCCCATCGCAGGAAATAAAAACCTGTCCTTCCTTGATATCACAACTGTGCTCGATGGGATTTTCATATTTTGCTGATAAATCCTGATACCAGACTTTGCGTATTGCGGTGATTTTAACTTTTTTCATAAAATGATTTGTATTTCAAAAAAAATCCGTATTTTTGCCGCCGATTTTACGATCTGTTAGCTCAGTTGGTTTAGAGCGCTTGCTTGACAGGCAAGAGGTCACTGGTTCAAATCCAGTACAGATCACGCAAGCACCTGATAATCATGCAGGTGCTTTTTTGTTTTTTCAGTTATCAAAGGATTCTATTTTTCATAACTGATTTTTATTCAGAAGTTTGTTTCGCGAATTTTACAATATCAATTGTTCAACTTTTACCTTCGGCACAAAATGAACGCCGTCTTGCCGATAGTATTTGTGACTTTCGTCCTCATTGATTTCTACCAAGCGGATGTTTTCTGCTCCTTTGCCGATGGCGATGATGAGCAAAGGATCGTAGGAGAGGTCGAATTCTTGTTTGATATTTTCTTTGTTGAAGGCAGCGATAATGATGCCGTTCAGCCCCATCTCCACGGCTTTGAGCAACATGCTTTGGGCGGAAATGCCCATGTCAATATCCAAAATTTTGTTTTCAGGAGTGATGCCGCAGATGATGATGAAGGCTTCGGGTTCGGTGCCTTCAAAAGGCAGGTGCAGCTCGGGAAGAGCACCGCCTAATTTGATGTTGGCTAGTACCTTTTCCGCTCCTGTGTCATGGGTTACCAGCTTGAAACGCAAGGCCTGCTGGTTTCGCCCTGAGGGAAGCAGTGTGTTTACCGCCACGATTTTCTTTAGTTGCTCCATGCTCACCTTGGTGTTTTTGTCATAGCCGCGGTAGCTGCGGTTTTTCTTGAGCAGGGTGTCTAACGACTGCCCAACGTGTTTCACCACGGTTTTCTTCCGTCCCGAGCCGAAAAGCTCGTCATATCTGTTTTCCAAATAATTGTCTGCCATAGTATCTGTCAATTTTGGTTATAACATACAGGCCCATCCGAATTTATAGGCCAAGTCACGTAATAAATTCCGGTCGCTTACGGGTATAGTTACGGCGATGGTCTCATGCTGATTATCTTTTTCGGCAATCTTGGCTGAATCAATGTTGTACTGTGTCTGAAGATTCATCCAGTATTGGGTTGGAATACCGAATGCTTTTTCCAGGGCGACAGCTACATTAAGTGATATGGAACGTTTGCCATTGATGGTTTCGCTTAAAATGGAGGGTTTGATTCCAGTTAGTTCAGCGAGTTCTTTTTGGGTCATTTTCCGTTCAACTAACTCGTCCTTGATTAATTCACCAGGATGAGTTGCAAGGGCTGGGATTATTTGTTTTTTCTTATTCATAGTGTTTTGAAATTTCAATTAATAATGCGTGAACAATGATACCATTCTTATCAGGTGAACTATGAAAGAATAATCTGTATTGATCATTTATCCTTACTGCTTCTATGCCGTTAAGATCACCTTTTTTCTTTTCGTAATGTAAAGAATTGATAAGAAAAAGTTCTTCCACTCGATTTGCGGCTTTAATGTAATTCACCACTTTAATGTACCGTTTGACGATATCTCTGCTCAAACGTTTATACTTGTGGTTATTTGTAAAACCTTCAGTATAAAGTTCTTCTAAAGCTCTATCTTCAAATTCGATGGTCATGGTATCATTGCCTTTTCAAGATGCAAAAATAATAAAATAAATTGAATAATTATCATTTTTGCGAATTATTTACACGACTTTATTGTATGCAATATGCAGAAGTGGTGTTAACCGTTTGGATGATTATATTTGTTGTGAGAATTTTATGGCATCAGCTATGGTTTCTCCATTTCGCGGCGGTCAGGTGTTGTGCTTCGGTGCATGCGACACACCTGCCGCGAACAAATACACGGGACATCCTTATCCCTGGGGTTGCGGTGCTCGTACCTCGCACCTTACCCCGGGCTATGCTCCTCGCAGGCTTACAGCCTGCAACATCATAGTCTCGAAGAGACGATATCTTGGTAACCCCAGATGAGCATAGCGTAATCTGGGGTGATGAATGCATACGTTATCCTTTGCCGCGGTGCGTTCTGAACATGCACCGAAGCACTGATTTGGCACACCGCGGAATTGAGACCTTACAGCTGATGCAAAAAAATAATGCAGTAGTCGTATGTTACAAGACAAAAAGAGATAATTTTGTTTTAAATTACCCTCGCTAGAATTTAATATTAATGGTATGCTAAAACAATACTGTCAGCTATGTAATTCTAACGGCTGTAAAAAACTCAGCACGGGGTGAAACCTCAGTGCAATATTTTGGTGATTCATTACAAAAATAGTAAAAAAATCCATACCTTTGCATTTAGAAAATTCACCACTATGAAACATCCTTTTATCTGTTTCTTATTGATCTTCTTGTTGGCAGTCTCATGTCAGCAAAATGACAAATTGGCGGTGCCGCCAGCTCCCTACGGTCCCGTCCCCACTGAGGCGCAGTTGAAGTGGCAGCAGATGGAGATGAACATGTTCTGTCACTTTGGTCCCAATACTTTCACGGGAAACGAGTGGGGCGAGGGTACTGAAGCAGAAGATATCTTCAATCCCACGGCGCTGGATTGTGGCCAGTGGGCTACAATCGCCAAAGCCGCTGGGTTCAAAGGGATCATCCTCACCGCCAAGCATCATGATGGTTTCTGCCTATGGCCTAATCCGGAAAGTGAGCATACTGTGGCGCATAGCTCGTGGCGCAACGGCAAGGGTGACGTGCTGAAGGAGCTGTCGGATGCCTGCCGTCAAGAGGAACTAGGTTTCGGCATCTACATTTCGCCTTGGGACCGCAATGCACCCACTTACGGAACTCCAGAGTATAACGGGGTGTTCAAGAGAACCTTGGAAAGTGCCTTGAGCCAGTATGGTGAGGTTTTTGAGCAGTGGTTCGATGGTGCTTGTGGGGAAGGACCCAACGGCAAGCGTCAGGAATACGATTGGCCGCTGTTCAACAACACTGTGCATCAGTTACAGACGCAGGCACTCATCTTCAGCGATGTGGGCCCCGGTTGTCGCTGGGTGGGCAACGAAGAGGGCAGGGCAGGCCGCACCTGCTGGTCGCTACTCAATACCGATGGCTTTACCCCTGGTGCCGGTGCTCCTCCTCAGGATACGTTAACTGTGGGCAATCGCAATGGTAAACATTGGATTCCGGCCGAGGTGGATGTCTCTATCCGTCCTGGCTGGTTCTATCGTGATAGCGAACATCCCAAAAGTGTGAAGGAACTGATGCACATCTACTATCAGAGTGTAGGTCGCAACGGCTTGTTGCTGTTGAATGTGCCGCCCGACCAGCGGGGACTGATAGCTCGCGAGGATTCTCTGCGCTTGATGCAATTCGCTGCCGCATTAAAATCGGTCTTTTCGGAAGATCTGACTCGGAAGGCCTACACAATGGCCGCTTCAAATATCCGTGGCGTAAAATATCCCAGCCATTATTGGATGGAAAGAGGTTTTGTACATGGAGTTAGGAATATTAATGAGTATGAGTATGGTGTCTTCAACCTGCTGGATGGCCGTTATGATACCTATTGGACGGTGGATGACAGTGTGACTTCGGCCAGTGTGGTGATGAGCTTTCCCGAGCAGGTGACTTTCAACCGCGTGATGCTTCAGGAATATATTCCTTTGGGACAGCGAGTCTCAAAATTCCATATTAAAATTTTGACCCCCGATGGTGAGTGGAAGACCATAGCCACCGAAACTACTATTGGTTACAAGCGGATATTGCTGGTGCCGATGTGCACCGCCAAAGCTGTCCGTATCTGCATTGATGAGTCACTGGCATGCCCCGTCCTCAACCGTGTGGCATTGTTTAAGGATGAGGTTTATTCAAATTTAGCGGAAGAATAGGGTGGAGCATTGAATATATTTCCGTACTTTTGCCACCCGAAAAATCAAATCCGCATTATGTCGAAATACCGCAGTTTAGTGCTTCCTGTCGCAATTGTCCTGGGATTGATATTCCACCATTTCCTGGCAGGATATAACTTTCTGGTGCCGTATCTGATTTTTACTATTCTTTTGCTGAATTTTGTATCAGTAGATATAAAAAAATTACGTTTCAGTTGGTTAGACGTGTGGCTGATGCTCTTTCAGATTGTGGTAAGTTTGGGCTGCTACCTGTTGCTGAAATTCTTCCATGTGAGCGATATGGTGGCGGAAGGCGTTTTGGTGGGTGTGCTATGCCCGGTGGCGGCCTCTGTGGTGGTCATCGCCTGCCTGCTGGGCGCTAACCGTGAAACTGTAACTACTTATACCATCTGGGGCAATATGATGGTGGCAGTGGTGGCTCCCATCTATTTTTCCTTTATCGGCTTGCAACAGGATATGCCCTTTTTGGAGTCTTTCTGGATGATATTGAAAAGGATAAGTCCGGTGATTGTTTTCCCGTTCTTTCTGGCTTTGATTATGCAATATACAATGCCCAAGGTGAATGCCTTTTTGGACAAATACAGAGGCATTTCTTTTTACCTGTGGGCTTGTGCATTCCTGTTGGTGATGGGCAAAACCTTTGAGTTCATATCCATTCACGGCAAGGGGAACGAGAAAAATATCGTCGTGTTGGGCCTCGTGTCCATACTTTTCTGCGGTATCCAGTTCGCGGTGGGCAAATGGCTGGGTTCCAAATATGGCGACAGGGTGGCGGGTGGCCAGCTTTTGGGACAGAAAAACACGGCGTTCGGCATCTGGATGGCCAACTGCTACCTCAACCCCTTGGCATCTGTGTATGTGGCTTTCTATGCCATCTGGCAGAATCTTTTCAACAGCTGGCAACTGTGGCGGCACGACAGGGCACTGGCCGCTAAAAAATGATGAAATAGACAAAGGATTATCGAAGGAGAATTATATTGTGTTCGCCGGCGGTCATGGTTTCCTGATAAGGACTGTCAGGAAATATCGTTGCGGTGGTGCCTTCAGGAATGTTGACACACATGATGTCGCCGTTGATATCAACACTGATGGTGCCGTATGGCGTGGGCTTGGATGCGCGTATCCAGTCAATGCCCTCACAACGCTGTGGATCAATGAAGAAGTGCTTGTAGCCAGGTTGTTCAGGGTCAGGACGGATGCCCGCCAATGCCTGATAAAACCAAATGCCGATGCCATTGTAGCAGTTGTGTACACGGCTGCGCTTGCCATTCCACGATTCCCAGGTGGTGGTGGCTCCGTTGTTAATCATGTACAGATAGCCAGGATAGTCGGGCTGACGAAGGACAGTGGCCATGAGCTCCGTCTGTCGCTCACGTATGCACCACTCGGTAAAGATGGGCACACCGACAAGGCCTACAGCGATATGGGCTTTGTACTTTCCGTAGCAGTCTTTGATTAATTGCTCTTTCACTTGGGTGGCAGTAGTACTGTCGGGCGGAATGTTCATCAGCAAGGCGTAGGCTTGGTCAAGCGGGGTGCCGTTGGCGTAGCTGTGTGTTTCAGGATGATAGAAATGGCGGTGGATGGCGGCATTAAGTCTGCTTCGCCATTCGGTGAATTCTTGCACATCTTTGTGGCGTCCCATTATCCGAGCCATCTGGATCATGTCGCTGAGGCACTCGCTGATAAAGCAACTGTTGACATGCAGTACCGATTCGCCCTTGATATCTACTCCTTCAGGGGCTAACCAGTCACCGAGGAACCAGGTGTGTCGTTCGGTGTCGGGCCAAGGCTGCAGAATCTCGTCCTCACAGTGTTGTTGGATGAACAGCAGCCATTGTTTCATCATATCATAATAATTGAAAATGAGATATTTATCCCCATAGTTGAGGTAAGTGCGCCACGGGGCCTTGATGATAAAGCCGCTCCAGTAGGGACCTCCGCCAGTGCGGAATGCAGGTGCCACGTAGGGTAAATCGCCAGTACTGTCTATTGCGTCGCCCCAAGCTGTCATCCAGTTGCGGTAGGTGTTACGCACATTGTACATTGTTTGCAAGCTCATGGTCGATGAGTTGCCGTCACCGCCGTAACCCATGCGTTCCAAATGCGGACAATCGACCATATAGCCGCTATAAGTCAGGCAGCTGAGGGTGTATTTCACCAAGTCGTGAATAGCATTGAGCCGCGGGTCGGAGCACACGAAAGTGGCCCCATCTTTAGGGTTTACGGCACTGATTTGCAAAGCCCGTGCAGACTTGATAGTTGCTCCGGTGATGCGCACATAGCGGAAAGCATGATAGTGGAAGCGGTTGGTGAAATGTTCCTCACCACTGCCGTCGGCGATATAAATATCCGTTTCGCTATAGGGCTCTGGATTCTGGACTTTGGATTCAACATCGTCAAAATATTCCATCGTTACCTTGCTACCTTCGGCCAATGCCATGAAATCAGCTTGAAACCATCCAGTTATTGCACGTCCGAAGTCAAGCATCAGTGATTCAGTATCCCCCTTTTTGATAGTTATTGGAATCAGTGTGTCAATGATGTGGTTGCCTTCAAAATGTTGCCATGAGACAGCCATATCTTTGGCCTCAAATTCTGTGGCAGGTTTCCAGTCAGGTTTTATTCGTGCATCAAAGTGTTCGCCGCCAAACTGCAAGGGTTGCCAACTGCCGGTATAGCTGTAGCCACTCGGAGAGGCCTCCCAGCTGTTGTCGGTGCTTGCCAATGTCCAAGCCTCTCCGCATTCTCCGTCGGATACTGTTTTCAGCACTTCTGCCTGCACTACTGCAGGTGTGCCGTAGATACGTCCCCAGCCTTGTCCGAGCCATAGCAGGATTTCGTTCTTTCCTTTATGCACGTATGGTGTAATGTCATACGAAATTTTTAGTGATCGCTTGTCCAGTTGTGAAACAGCAGGCTGTAATACTTCATCTCCAACCTTCACGCCGTTCACGTAGAGTTCATGGTAACCCAATGAGTTGATTTCGGCGGTGAATGCCAAGGTTTGAAAGTCCCAATGCTTGAAATCACTGGCTTTAAGCACAATACTTTTTCGTAGCATCGGAGTCTCCGCCCATCCGTCGCTTGTGCGGCAGCCGATGTATTGCTGTGAGAAACCAGGTGTAAGTCCCCCGATAGTGAACATTATCAGAATAGTAATAAAACCAAGTTTTATATGTTTCATGGTCTATAGTATGTTATTCTTATAACATCACCTCTTGATATTCCCGCTTGAACCAGGTGATTTGCCGTTTGGCGTAGCGGCGGGTGTTCACCTTGATTTTTTCCATTGCCTCTTCCATCGTCATTCTGCCTTCCATAAAGTCGAACATTTCCTTGTACCCCACAGTGTTGAGGGCATTCGTGCCTTTGTATTGGTACAGCGATTGGGCCTCTTCCAAGAGTCCGTCGGCCATCATCTGGTCCACCCGTCGGTTGATGCGGTCGAACAATACTTCCCGGGGACGGTTGAGGTAATACCTTTGGATGTTGAAATCCCGTTTTTTGGACGATTGCGTAAGCAATTCGGAATAAGGCTTGCCAGTTTGAAGACACACTTCCAGCGCCCGCATCATGCGCTTGTGGTTGGCGAGGTCGTTGGTGTTGTAAAACACAGGGTCTAAATGTCTCAATCGTCTTCTTAAGGCTTCAATCCCTTCGTTTTCAAACAGTTCTATGACCTGCTGACGGATGTTGAGGTCGGGGTCGGGAAGGTCGTCGATACCTTTGCACACAGCATCCAGATACAAGCCACTGCCGCCAGTCATAACCACTACGGGGTTTTCAGCGAAAAGCGTAGGCAACAGCTTCAGCACATCCTGCTCGAAACGTGAGATGCTGTAGTATTCGCCAATGGACAGGTGACCGACAAAATAATGCTTTACCGCAGCCAGTTCCTCTTCGCTGGGAAAAGCAGTGCCGATTCGCATCTCTTTGTAAAATTGACGCGAATCGGCAGAAATAATGCTTGTATGAAATTTTTTGGCGGTCTCGATGGCGTATGCGGTTTTCCCTACAGCCGTCGGTCCTCCAATGACTATCAGCGTGGGTTGGTTAGTAGCTGCCGTAATCATCGATACTGCCTAAGTCAAGCTGGTCTTCATCATTGAATCCGTCTTCAAAATCATCGAAAATGTCGTCCTTGGTCAAATCCTCGATCAGCTCGTCGGGATCGGGCAGATGGGCGTTTTTGATGGCTTTGGGCAGCTCCTGGGCTTTGTGCGTGCAGCGAGGATATTCGATGCCATCCTGTGCCTGGGCCACTTTCATCAGTTCAAGGTAGAAGACCTTCGGATTCAGAAAATCATATTCATAAAGGATATGCTGATGAGGGTCTGAAATCATCTTGTTCAGAATGCTTTCTTTCATGATATATTTCGGAAGATGTGTCTTGGTGGTGTAACCGTCTTCTTCCTCATATTCGGGAGCATCTTCAACTTCATCATCTTTCATGTCGATGAGGGTGATTTCATTTTGCTTGTTCCATTTGGAGTCGCACAATGAAAACGAGGCCAACTCATTGCCTTCCAGTCCGATGGATTTGTACAAGATGTTGTGGAGTGACTCGAAATTGTCGTTGGCCAATATCTCAATGTCGCGGACAAAATCTTCCACTTCATCAAAATAAACTCTGAATTTGTAGTAAAACATGATGAATGATTTTTAGTCTTATTCCATAACCATGTTGTGGAAGACATTGGTCACGTCTTCGTCTTCCTCGATTTTCTCTAAGAGTTTTTCCACTTCCTCCTGCTGTTCGGGAGTCAGTATCTTCATGTCGTTGGGAATTCTTTCAAACTTGAATTCCTTAATCTCGAAACCGTTGTCTTCCAGGTATTTCTGAATGGGTCCGAAGGACTGGAATTCGGCGAAAATCAGGATTTCGTCTTCTTCTTCAAATACTTCTTCAACACCATAGTCAATCAGTTCGAGTTCGAGGTCTTCCAAGTTGATGCCGTCTTTTTTCACCACGGTGAAGCGGCATTTTCTGTCGAAGAGGAAGTCCAACATGCCGGAGGTGCCCAAAGCGCCGCCTAACTTGTTGAAATAGCTTCTCAGGTTGGCCACAGTACGCTGGTTGTTGTCGGTAGCTGCCTCAATATAAATGGCGACGCCGTGGGGGCCATAGCCTTCGTAGAACATTTCTTTGTAGTCGGAAGTGTCTTTTTCGAGGGCTTTCTTGATAGCTCTTTCGACATTTTCTTTCGGCATATTCTCCGACTTGGCGTTCTGCATGAGCAGACGCAGACGGGGGTTCATATCGGGGTTGGGACCGCCGGCTTTCACCGCCATTGTGATTTCTTTTCCTAAGCGGGTAAAGGTTCTGGCCATGTTACCCCAACGTTTAAATTTTCTTGCTTTTCTAAATTCAAATGCTCTTCCCATAGTATAGTCGGTTTGAAATTTAAAGATACTTTTTTGAAGCCGCAAAGATACAAAAATTTTTTTTTCGTTACTTTTCTCATGATAGAAAAGTCTCGGCAATGTATACTATTTTTTCTTTTCTATCCCCTTTCTTTTGTTGCTCCAAAGAAAACTGCGGTAAGCGAGTAAAGAGAAAGCTTGCTTGCTCTTTCGAGCGATAGCAGTTTATGCAACGGGGCAAAGAAAACGAGCTTTTTCGCCGACATGAATGCCACCCGCTCTGTCCGCCCTCCAACAGCTGCGGCAAAAGTAAACTGGACGCAGACGCGCTTTTGCACGCAGCTCTAGGAGGCCGTCCATTCACATCGCTGCCGCATCGCATGTCGGCATGGCCTACGCACGTGGCGACTTAGTAACGTGCAGACCAGTGGACTACAGGATTTGGTAGAACAAGTGTGGGGGAGCAAAATTCCCCTTCTTTTAGAAGGGGTGCCCGGAGGGCGGGGTAGTGGAATCTCTTGAGGCCGTCCATTCACACCGTGTCCGCACCGCATGTCGGCATTCCCACCGCACAGAACGGGATTGCATAGACATTCCTAAATTCTCCCTTTAGGGAGATTAATATCAATAAATAATTGTATAGACATTCCTAAATTCTCCCTTTAGGGAGATTAATATCAATAGATGTGCACACCACCATCGAATCCCGTCAGGGATTCCATGTCAATAGATATGGCCGTTAATCCATTGTATGTCGCGGCGCGGATGTGTCGCGCACCGCTTTAATCCCGCACACACCGCACGGGCAAGGCGGAGCTCCGGAACGCCATGGTGTTGTTAAGGGTGGGGGAGGAGTGCAGAATCCGGTAAATCCTCGCATGTGCGTTCACTCCCGTATCCCCTACGTTGGTAGAGGTCCAGTAGTCGGCTGTACTCCCGGTGTTGGTTACAATTTCCGGAGGGAAGAATGCCCCGGACGGCCGCAAACTGAGCCCCGTGGCATTGTTTTTGATGGGGCCATTACCTGGCGCACATGTTGCCCAACTTTCATTCCACCCTATTGAGTCAACCAAGGCTTTGGCACAATAGGAGGCAACTCCCGAACATACAAAGTCGTCGTGCATGCACACATAATTTTTCAGTTGAATCCATTCGGCGTCACTCGGCACATGCCAGCCTGTGGGGCATACGCCTTGCACACCCGATGGATTGCTGGTACTGCCATCACTGCCATGCATCACCGCTGCCCAATTATACAAACGGCCATACATGGGAATCATGCTGTCCGCCAAATTCGGCGAGAAACAATACGCTGTGGTTGTGCTGGGCGATGTGCTCGTGCTTATCAAGCTGCCATCGGCATATCTTGTGGTACGCAGATTCTCTTTCATCCAGCACTGGTTGCCGATTTTCACCGTATTGTATGTGTTCCCATCATAATCGGTTACAGTAGTGGCTTCAGCGCAGGGATAGCCATCTCCATTGGTTGACACTTGAAACAGAAGGGGAATCGTTTGAGAATACATCAGGTTTTGTGTCATGGGAGTGCTTTGCACAGTCGTTCCATTTGTCAGGTCACAATATCCGATATACTCCATTTCATCCCCAAAGTTAAAGGGGCGTGTGACCGTACCCTTCGAAGGTCCTGTCGCTGTTTTTTCTTCATTGATGTATTCAATAGAATTTATGCCGGAAGTGCCACTATTCACCATTTTAATGGAAGATGATTTTCCGTTGCAGACTGCTGTCAAAAGATAAATATCAGCCGTGTTGAGTTTCACCCTGAAATGATGGTCACCAGGTTCACAAGCGGAGGAAAAGCTGGTCACTTCTTTCCCCATGAGATCGAAAACTCTCATCACTACCTCTCCTGATATTCCTGTTCTAAGACGCACATCTGTCTCTCCGTTAAAAGGATTAGGTGTATTAGGCAACAATTCAAAATCACCAGAGGGAACATCTTCTCTTATTCCTACAGAATTCTGCAAAACAAGAACCGTGTCAGGCCACGTCAAGGTTTCCTGCCAGCCCTTGGTATGGTTCGTGATTCGCACTTGACTAAGCCGAGCATAGTTGCCATAAATGTCATGCCCTGTGAATTTCAGCGTAATGGTAGGCTGCGCCATGAGTCCGCAAACACTTGTCAGCAATAAGAATAGAAGAAAAGTTGTTTTTTTCATGATATGACATTTGATAACTATATGACGCTCTAAATCCCAAAAACGTTACAAGAAAAAGAAAATTTTTACTCCAACGAGTATGGTTTCTCCGTGAACCATTTCTTGTTTGGCTTGCTGCCCATGGTGAAGACCAGTTCGCCGCCAGCCATGATTTGTTCGTAGGTGATGTAGGCGCAATGGATGGATTTGCCATTGAGGGTGATGGATTGGATGTAGCAATTCTTGTCGCTGACGTTGGGGGCTTTGATAGTCAGGGTATTGCCGTTTTGCAAATGGAGGACGTTTTCGGGCAGATAGGGTGCACCGAAGACATACTGACCGCTGGCGGGACAGACGGGATAGAAGCCCATCGCACTGAAGATGTACCACGCTGACATCTGTCCGCAGTCGTCGTTGCCGCACAGCCCGTCAATGTTGTTTTTGTACATTTTGTTCATTACCTCGCGTACGCGCTGCTGCGTTTTCCATGGTTGGGATGTCCACATGTAGAGGTACGGAATGTGGTGACTGGGCTCGTTGCCGTGCACGTAGCCACCCACCATACCCTCGCGGGTAACATCCTCGGTTTCAGCGAAGAAATCGTCCGGCACATACATCTCGAAGAGCTGGTCGAGTCGTTGCACGAATACCTTGTCGCCGCCCATGATTTGAATGAGTCCGTTGACATCGTGGGGCACGTAGAACGAATAGTTCCAGCTGTTGCCCTCGATGAAGCCCTCGTTGGAGGTAGAGAGCAGGTCAGCGGGAGTCTTCCATCTGCCGTCTTCGTACCTTGCCTGCGCAAAGCCCGTCTCGGGATTGAAGACGTTCTTGAAGTTTAGCGCGCGCTGGCGGTACTCTTCGCAAATCAAATCTTCTATGTACTTGCCATTATCGCTTTTTACCGTTCTTGGGATGCCTTTGTATAGTTGATAAATTGCCCAATCCTCGTAAGCGTTTTCCAAGGTAATGGAAGTTCCAACGGTGGATTGATTATAGGGTACATATCCTAATTTCTTATATGTGTCTGTATGATCGTAGTAGTCTAAATTTGCGCTTTTTTGCACTAAGGAGAAAGGTCCTTCATCAAATGGATCAACAAGAGCGTATGGGTTTCGTTGTTGAAATCCTCCTGCATTATTAAGCCAGGCGTCCGCCACCACCGACACGCCGTGATAGCCAATCATACACCAGTTCTCGTTGCCGGCATGACTCCAAACGGGCAGAATGTGATGTACGCTCTGCCGGGCATGATTCAACATGGACTCCGCCATATCACTTGCACTTTTTGGATCGATAATATTCAGCAACGGATGTTCGGCACGGTAGGTGTCCCACAAGGAGAAAATCGTGTAATTGGTATGCCCTTCTTTGTTTTGATGAATGTTGTGGTCCACACCACGATATTTTCCGTCAACATCTTGATAGATAGAGGGATTAATCATCGTGTGATAAAGCGAAGTATAGAACATTGCGAGTTCGTTGGGCGTGCCTTTTGCTTGGTAAATACCCAGCTTGTCGTTCCAGGCTTGCTTGTTTTGTTGATATATTTTATCAAAAGGAAGAAGAGCCTCCTTTGTATTGGTAAAATTGTATGGGTTAAGGTGGCCTCCATTTAATCCCAATAACTGAACGACGTCTTTTTTTATGGTTTCGACCAGTAAGTTGAGTTCCGCACCTTCTGTACAAACTGCTGAAAGCCCAACCTGCAATTCCAACACAGGGTCATTATCGTTTTCAAACTCTATCCAAACTACCACCTTGCGGCCCGCCATTTCGGGGAAGTCATGGTTGAGGTCGAAGCGGCGCCAAAAGCCGTTGTAGTCTTGTTTCCCGAAATCCTGATAGCCGTAGTGCGCCACGGGTTTGCTGAAATGGATGGCGAAATAGACGTAATTCTCCCGTGCCCAACCGTTGGTAATGCGGTAGCCAGTCAGCGTATAGGGATCTTCCATACGCAGGGAGGCCCAAAGCACCTTGCCGTCATAGTTGTAGATGGCGTGGTTGAGATCCACGATGAGCTTCTGGGTTTCGCCCTCGGGGTACGTGTATTTGTGGATGCCGCAGTGCGGGGTGGCGGTAAGCTGCACGAGGATGTCGTCGTCGCTGAGACGCACCTCGTAATAGCCGGGCGAGCATTTCTCGGTTTCGTGGCTGAAGCGCGAGCGGTAGCCGGCATCGGGATTGTCGGCAGTGCCGGGGTTGAGCTGCACCTCGCCGGTGAAGGGCATCAGCAGGATGTCGCCCATGTCGGAGTGGCCGGTGCCGCTGAAGTGGGTGTGGCTGAAGCCCACGATGGTCTTGTCGCGGTACTGGTAGCCGGCGCAGTAGTCATAGACGCCCGGCTGGTAGCGGCCGTTGATGTTGTGGGGGATGGTGTCCGTGTCGGGACTCACCTGCACGCCCCCGAAGGGGTAGCACGCGCCGGGAAAGGTGTGCCCCATGCCGTTGGTCCCGATCATCGGGTTAACATACTGGGTATAATCTTTCTGTGCGGAAACAGTTGTCATCATCAATAGGATTATCGGTAAAAAAATCTTTCGCATAATAATGGATTAATATTTGGCAAAGGTAATATTTTTTATAAAGTGAAAAGATTGTATGGGGAAATTTATTTTTATAAATCGCCATAGTAGAAAAAAAACATAGAAATGGCGAAATATAACATGTACAAATCGCCAAAACTGATAAAAATCATCAAAATGGCGAAATATCAACGTCCAAAATTATTTTTCACATCTGTAATTCTTCTTTCAAAAAAAAGCTGTATCTTTGCAGGATATGTAATTCATCAAAAAACCTAATAACATTAACCCTTAAAAAAGACTGATTTTATGAAGAAAAAATTTGTATGCCCCATTTGCGGCTATGTTCACGAAGGTACCGAAGCTCCCGAAAGATGTCCTCAGTGCAAACAGATTGTGGAATGGAAAGTTCTGGACGAGAGCGCAGGCTTGAACTTTGTGACCGAACACGTTATCGGTATTGCCAAAGATACTGACGATGAGATGAAGAAGGATTTGAACGCTCATTTCATGGGCGAGGCTACGGAAGTAGGTATGTACCTGGCCATGAGCCGTCAGGCCGACCGTGAAGGTTATCCCGAAATCGCCGAGGCTTTCCGTCGCTACGCTTTCGAAGAAGCTGACCACTGCGCACGTTTCGCCGAATTGTTAGGCGAGGTGGTATGGGATACCAAGACCAATCTGGAGAAACGTATGGTGGCTGAATGCGGTGCTTGTGAGGACAAAATGCGTATCGCCCGCCGTGCCAAAGAACTGAACTTGGACGCTATCCACGATACCGTTCATGAGATGGCCAAAGACGAAGCCCGCCACGGCAAAGGTTTCGAAGGTTTGTTCAACCGCTATTTCAAAAAATAATTTTTCTTTTTTTCTGAAATAAAAAAGGGGATGTTCGTGCGAGCATCCCCTTTTTGTTTATATGAAGCGTTGGTTTATTCGTCTTCATTCAGCGCCTTGATACCGGGCAGTACTTTGCCTTCGAGGTACTCCAGCATGGCGCCGCCGCCGGTGCTGATATAGGAGATGTAATCGCCTAAGTCAAATTTGGTGATGGCTGCGATGGAGTCGCCACCGCCGATGAGTGAGTATGCACCGGAAATGGTAGTGGTAGCCACGGTCAAAGCGATGGCATGGGTACCATTGGAGAATTTCTTCATCTCGAACACGCCCAGCGGACCGTTCCACAGGATGGTGCGTGAATTTTTGATGATGTCGGCGAACATACGGACAGTTTTAGGACCGATGTCCATGCCTTCCCAACCGTCGGGAATGTGGTTCTGCGTAGTGGTGTAGGTGTTGGCGTCTTCAGCATACTTGTCGGCGCAGATGTTGTCGATAGGCAGGTACAGGTTGATACCTCTCAGGTGAGCTTTCTTTACAATTTCCTTGGCGACTGGAACCATGTCTTCTTCGAATAATGAATTGCCAATCTTAACGCCGAGGGCATTCAGGAAGGTGTAGGCCATGCCGCCGCCGATGATGAGGTTGTCAACTTTATCCAACAGATTGTTGAGAATGTTCAATTTGCTGGAAACCTTAGAGCCACCAATGATAGCGGTAAAAGGAGTGACTGGGTTTTGCAGTACATGGTCGAGGTTGGCGGCTTCGTTGTACAACAGGTAGCCGGCGTAACTCTTGCCAGGGAAGCATTTCACGATAGTGGCGGTGGAAGCGTGCTCACGGTGAGCGGTTCCGAAGGCGTCATTCACATAGCAGTCGCCTAATTTGGCAATAGCTTTGGCGAATTCCAGGTCGCCTTTTTCCTCTTCCGCATGGAAACGCAGGTTTTCCAGCAAACCGATGTCACCGGGCTTCAAAGCGGCGATTTTGTTGGGAGTCTCTGGATCCAGTACATCGCCTAAGAAATGCACTTCCTTGCCCAGTATGGCGGAGGCGGTCTTCACAATGTGTTTCAGAGAATACTTGTCGTTTACTTCCCCTTTCGGACGGCCGAGGTGGGACATCAGAATGGCGATACCGCCTTCTTCGGTGATGTTGCTGATGGTTTCTTTGGTGCGCTCGATACGGGTGGTGTCGGTCACTTCAAATTGTTCGTTTAACGGCACATTGTAATCCACACGGATTAAAACTTTCTTGCCGTTGAAATTGGTTTGGTCAATTGATTTCATAATTTTATGTTTTAGTGATAATTTTGTTGAATTTGCTATATCTAATTTGCTAATTAACTAATTTGCTCATTTGCTAATTACAAGAGCATCTGCCACGATTTCTGCTACAGATTTAATCTCCACATTGAGTTTGTAGTGGTGGTTGATTTGCATCAGCTGATCGACACAGTTGTGACAAGGTGTAATCACAACATTGGCGCCAGTGGCTTTGATTTGATTGGCTTTGATTTCGCCTACTTTGAGACGGCGCTCGTTGTATTCGCTCATGGCTAACATACCACCACCGCCACCACAGCAGAAATTGTCGTTGCCGTAAGGATTCATCTCAATGAGTTCGGGAACCGCCTGTTTTGTTACGAAACGCAGACTGTTGAACAAACCTCCGTTACGTGTAATGTTGCAAGGGTCGTGGATGGTGTATTTCTTGGTGTTCAGCGTCTTGTCCAGTTTGATTTTGCCGCTTTTGATATATTCCTCAATGAGTTCCACCAAGGTAATCATTTTGAAGCCTGGTTTGTTTTTTAGGTAGTTTGGGGCTTCCCAGCGCAAAGCTCTGGAACCATGGCCACATTCGCCTAATACCAAGGTTTTGCAGCCTAATTTTTCCATCTCGTCAAACATGTTCTTGGCGATTTGGGTAGCTTCTTGGTCATTGCCTGAGAAATAACCGTAATTAGTCACATCATACATTTTCGATGACAAGGTCCAATCGGCTTTGGCAGCATAGAAAATCTTGGCAGCGGCAGCAATGGACAGTGGAAAAAACTTGGGCTCGCGGGGATTGAGCGTATATAGCATTTCTTTGCTAGGCTCATTCAAGGGGATGCGGGCGTTTTCATCTTCCAACTCGTCTTGTAAATCTTCTTCCATCCATTGGATGGTGTCAACGTATTCCTCTTCGGGAATGCCCATGTTATTGCCTGTGTTGATAGCAGCATCCACCGTGGCTTGCAGCGATTTGGGCACATAGCCCATAGCCGCTAACATGCGGCGTCCGGTGCGTACCACAAAGGGGATGTCTACACCGATGGAGCAGTGCTTCACGCAGCGTCCACACATGGTGCAGGCACCATACAAAGAGTCCACCATCTCGGCGATAGTCTCATCGTCCAGGTCTCGGGCATGAACCAAATCCGGAGCCACTTTTCCGATAAAAGTGCAGTATCTGCGGTAGATGGAAGCGACCAAATCCACCTTCTTTCCGGGAATGAATTTCGGGTCGTCATAGCTCTTGTAAAAGAGGCAGCTGGTGCCGCACAAACCGCAGTGAACGCATGAGTTTAGATGGGTGACCAATTTGCTGTCCACCTTGGGCGACAGTATGTTTTTCGCAATTTGTATGTTCTTAGGATCTACTTGTTTCATCAATTTGTATTTAAATTGAAAATTTATTATCGTTTATTATTTTTGTTTAGGCACAACGTATGATTTTTTATGGAGATGCGTAGTGTAAGATTGCAGAATGGCCTTGAAATAATCGTTTATGTTTTTCAGTTCAGCCTTGTTCAAGTCAAGAATGTCATGTTGCTGCAGCGTATCAGTTGCGGAATATGCGTACAATGTTTGCTCATCATCCCTGTAAATGCTCAGTGAGTCCGTGATACACTGGTAAATTTCGTTTACACTGTTAGTTGCAATGGGCATTCGTTTGGGTTCGTTGAACACATCCCGGCCAAAAGCGAAATAGGGCTTTTTGTAACCCATCAAACCTAACATGGTGGGCATAATATCCAATTGTTGCGTCACTTCATGACTAGTTCCCTGCAAAGAATGGTCTGGAGTGTACAGGAAATATATGATAGCCGTGCTTCCTTTGGCGGTTTGCGATTCCTCGTAAGCGTTGTAGCCACTAGCGTGGTCGGCCACAAAAATAAACAATGTGTTCTCAAACCAAGGCTCCTTGGATGCTTTCTCAAAGAACTTTCGGAAGGATAAATCTGTATAGGCCACACAGGGCTGTAAAGGATTTACACCAGTAGGCATTTTTCCTTGGTATTCCTCTGGAAGATTAAAGGGATGATGAGAAGTAAGCGTATAGAAAGCGGCAAAAAACGGAGTGTCAATCCGGTTGAGTTCCTGTTCGAAAAACTGCAGGAAATCCATATCCCAGATACCCCATTCATTGGAGCGGTTTTCTCCTGGATGCAATTTCTCGAAATGGGTACGGTTGTAAAAATTTCTGATGCCAGCCATTTTGCCGATAGCCTCAAAACCCATTTGGTTTTCGGTGGTTCCGCAGAAAAAGTGAGTGCTGTAGCCATAGTCTTCCTCCAGAATGGCCGGGAAAGCTTTCATTTCTCCTACGGATTCGGGCAACAAGGGGAATGGTTTTTTGTATGATGGAATGGAAACCAATATCGAAGGCAGCGATTCGATGGATTTTCGGCCATTGCTGAAAGTGTTGGTGAAAGCGAAACCTTCTTGCATCAAGGAATCCAAAAATGGGGTGTAGCCATCACCTTTGTTGAGGTGAGGCATCATGAATTTGGAATGTTCCCTGTTGAAACTCTCCAAGACAAAAAGCACAATGTTTTTCTTGCCTATCTGATATTTGAAATCACCACTGGGATAATGATAGGGCGTGAATATTTTTTCCGCTGTCTCCTCATCAAAGTATTCCAACACCTGAAAATCTTTCATGCGCAAGGTCCGCAAGGTGCAGAACGGATTGCTGAGAATGACGGAAGTTTGTGGAGCGGACTGCGTGTAAAATGCCGCATAGCTGAGGGTTACAGGCCTTGCTTTCAAATCGAAGGAACTTCTGATGCCAAAAACATAAAAGAAAACGCCTACGGCCAACAAAATGACATGAACGGGGTAATAAATGGCTTTCTTGGAAATACAGGATCCCGAATACTTTATTTTTTTGTACAGGAAAACCATCAGCGCAATCAAGGCTATGCCAATGAGAACAAGATACCAGTTCTCTCCCATGGATTTCCATATAATATCGCCTGTATTGTCGTTTTCCTTGAAAAAATGCAGTTCTTCGGAAGTGATACGCTTGAAAGTATAACGGTAATAAACGGTATCCACCAGGTTCATGACAACAATGCCAAGGGAGTTGGAGATGGTGTATATCCAAAACAGCATTTTTTGATACCATTTTTTCTCTCTAAATTTGAAGGGAATCAAGGATAGGACGAGAAAAACCGTATTGAGGTACAGAATGGAGATGGTGTTGAATTTCAATGCTCCTTTCAGCATCATGGGGAGTGCTGATAGTTGGATATTTCCGACAATACTTTGGTTGTAAAAATAAAAGACCACTTGCGTTATAAGCAAGATAAGGTATAATATTAACAGCCTGAAAATCAGTACAAAAAAATCATTCTGAAAAAATTTTTTCATAGCTTTTCTCCGTTGTTGAATGCAGTTATATATATTCTTGCAAAGTTACATAAAAATCTTGAAATACAAAATGCAAAAAATTATTGTGCTGAAGCGATTAATCGTATTCCTGGAAGAAAAAATAATAGTTGGTTTTTCATTCTGCGTTTTTTAGTATCTTTGCAATCTCGTTTGTATCTGATGGAAAAGAAAAAGATTCTGTTTATCGTTAATCCTATTGCCGGGAAAGGAAAAAAAGAGATGTTTCCTTCCTGGGTGGAAGCGTTGTTGGATAAATCGCTTTATGATTACGAATTGGTATACACCCAAGCGAAAGGCCACGGTAAACAGTTGGCAGAAGAGGCTATTGGCAAGGGAATCGACATTGTGGCTGCGGTGGGTGGCGATGGTACGGTGAACGAAGTGGCGCAGGCACTCATTGGTAGTGATTGCATCTTGGCAATTGTTCCGTTTGGCTCTGGTAATGGCCTGGCCCGTATGTTGCATCTTCCGTTACAGCCGCCCAATGCTATTAAAAAGGTCATCAATAAATGTCGTTCAAAAAGTATTGACACGGCTCTCGTCAATGGTGTTCCTTTTGTGAGTATAGCAGGATTTGGATTAGATGCTGAAACGGCAGATGCTTTTGCCAAAGATGGACACCGTGGCTTTTTGACTTATTCAAAAATTGCGGTAGAGAAATATTTCCATGCACAAATAGACAGTTGCACCATCACTTTGAATGATAATGTCACTTTTGACAGTCGACCGCTGATGGTAACTTTTGCGAATTCAAATCAATTCGGATACGAGGCGAAAATCGCTCCAAAAGCGGTGTTGGACGATGGTTTGCTGGATGTTTGCATTTTGAAGAAACCTATTCTTCCCGCAGCTCCTTTTGTGGCTACCCAATTATTGGCGGGACATATTCATTTTTCCCCGTATTTCCAATCCCTGCGGGCAAAAAAGATTTTTGTGCAACGCAAAAAAAACGCCGTCGTAAATATCGACGGCGAGCCTATTATGATGGATAAGGATTTGCTGGTGGAAGTAAAACCCCTTAGTCTTAAGGTTTTATTTTAGCGTAATGTAGCTTTCGCCCAAATAGGCGTCATCGGTGAACAACTGAACAATGTATCTACCCTTGACGGCTTTGTCGTTGTCGCGGATGTCCCATTTCAAAGTCACATTCTGTGCCTTGTTGTTATAATCCACTGTGGTTTTGGCGGTGTATTGCAGGCGTTGACCATCATTGACGAATGTATAAGCATCCCCTGCTCCAGGAGTAAGAACTCTTCCTGTTTCAGGAATGGCAATACGACAGTACAGATTCACGGGACCGCTTGGTAACAGCGAGTTTTCGGCCAATGTCAAGGTGGTTTTCAGGGCTTCGGCACGTGAGGCTTTTTCAGTTTCCACTTCATCCCCTCTTGATTTGTAATATACCGCATTGCTCTTGATATTGTATGCTTTGAATACTGCCGCACCAGATATTTTGGTATTCAAGCTGTCTTTGTGTCGCTCAAGTTGGGCTTTTTCAACTTGTGTTTGAGCCAGTGTTTCTTTTACCTGCGTGTTTTCTTCTTTCAAAGCCTTGTTTTCAGTGTATAATTGATCAATTTCAGTGACATATTCCTGAGCAATGTTCTGGAGTCGTTGCAGCTGTCTCTTGATTTTGTTGTAATCGGCTTGTGAGGCAATCAATTTCTGAATTTCGGCGGCATTGGCCATAATGGTGCTGTCTTTCTCGCTCAATAATTCTGAAAGTTCACCATATTCGCTCTTGATTTGCTCATGTTCAGCCAATAAAGCGTCCAATTCGGCTTGAAGATTTTCCTTCTCCTGAGTGACTTGTGTGTATTCAGTGTTGAATACGGGTTTGGCAAAGAAGCCGAAATACAAAGTGGTGAATAAGAGCACTGCACATAAAGCACCTAAAATAATCACCCATTTTTTTAAGGGATTTTTTTCTTTTTCTTGACTATTATTTTCCATTTTTCAGTATTTTTGAATCCGATATTTTTAAAACGCAAAAATACTAATTTATTGTGCACTATGAATAAAATTCAGCAACTTATTAAAAATTTTATTTCCATTTTCTATCCGCGCTCCTGTGTGGCCTGTGGTAATGCCTTGATGCAGAATGAATCCCACTTTTGTTTGTCTTGTTTGATGCACCTGCCAGAAACCAATTATCATTTGATGGAAAATTCGCCGTTGGACTATATTTTCATGGGAAGGGTGCCGGTAGAAAAAGTGTCTTCCTTGCTTTTTTATAAAAAAGGAAATAAGGTTCAGCATATTCTGCATGCTTTGAAATACAAGGGAAACAAGGAGGTGGGACGTTTCCTGGGCGAATTGTATGGCCGTCAGTTGCTCAAAAGTCCGTACTATCGTTCTGTGGATTGTATTATACCGATTCCCCTGCATCCGAAAAAAATGCGAATGCGCGGCTATAATCAAAGCGAATGGATTGCTATGGGGTTAACCAGAAGTATGAGTATTCCTTATTTTACTGATGTACTGCTTAGGAGCGAATTCACGGAAACGCAGACGAAAAAAAGTCGTTTCAGCCGTTGGGAAAATGTGAAAAGTGTATTCACTACTGTCGAAACGGAAAAAATAAGGGACAAGCATGTGCTGCTTTGTGATGATGTGTTGACGACGGGTGCCACGATGGAGTCGGCGATTACGCAATTGCTGAAAATTGAAGGGGTGCGTGTCAGCGTCGCTACGCTAGCCTGTGCCAATTAATTCTACCTGCTTGTAATCAAGGTGATACTTCCGTGTAGCGGTTTGACGACAATGCCTGTCAAGGAGTGCAGATATACATCACAACTATAGAAATAGGTTCCGTCGGAGCATACCTCCTTGGATAAATAGTCACGCCCATCCCAGTTGATATTGGGTTCCTCAGTGTGAAACACTTTTCGTCCCCAGCGGTTGTATATGGTCATGTCGATTTTTTCGACATTGCTGTATGGTTGATATGGCTGAAATAAATCGTTTACACCATCATTATTGGGTGTGAAAACATTGGGCAAACGATAATCCATACAGTCGTCCACATCGAAACAAACCGAATCGGTTCTAAGGGAAATATTATGATTGAAATCAGCTGATGCCAATGCAAAACAACCAGTGACAAAGGGCAGATAAGTGATGGTGTAACTGCATTGTGCCTGGTTGCAATAGGAATAGTCCAAAGAATCAATCAAATGGAAATCCTCGTCTAAAGTCGGTTTGTAGAAAATATAAAAGGTTTCCACTTCAGCGGCGGCTTCAGGAGTGCTGAATTCCCATTCCAAAAAAACTGATTGACAGTCTGTTGTGACTTCTAAATCAGGAATTTCAGGAGGAATATTGTCAATGGGAGTGCCGCAATTTTTCTGTGATTTATTGTAAAATGGATACAGACTGTCAGGAGTGAAATAACCGCCTTTGGATTGAATATAATAGCAGTATTCTTTCTCGTTTTCCAGATTTTCATCCAAGTAAAATTGATCACTGGTTTCGGCGATGGAATCCCAGCTGTGCAGGTCTTCGTTTAGCTTGAAAATAGTATAACTTTGGTTTTCCCAAGCCACCTGCTCATTCCATGTTAATTTCAGTTTTTTATCCATTGGTTCGATATTTAAATATATCGAAGAACTGACATCTGATTTTTCAATGAATTGCAGAGAATCGTTGGCCATGCCCCAGAATTCAATCTTATACAGGTAGTCATGTGCTGTGGTGTTCAGTCCAACATCGGTAATGTTGGTGTCATTCAGCGAATAGTTTGTGCCAATTTGTGTGTATGTGTTGGAGCTGTTGCGTGTTTTCCGGAATATTCTATACTGATATTCTGGACCAGGGAATTGAATACTGTCAAATTCGGTAGGTTTGCACCACGAAATATAAATGCTGCCGTTGCTTTCGTGGGTTTCTTCCACATCAATGTGTGTGATAAGGGGAGCATCGTTGGCCAAGCGTGTACAGACTTCATCAGATACGTAACTCTCAGCGCCATCGGCAAAGAAAGCTGTGATACGATAACAGTATTCATTGCCGTGATTCAGTGGTCGGGAAGAACCGTCATCAACAAAACTGGTGTCATGAATGTTATTACTCGTTCCGATAAGATAATAGCCTTGGTCGTCGGGCATTCCTACCTCGCATTCACCGGGCTCAAATGGATTGCTTCCGTTACGACGGTATATTCTGAAGCCCACACCATTGGTGCAACTGTATGGATCCCACGATAAATGAATGGTATTGCCCACTGCAACAGCTTCCAAACTGTCGGGTTTAGGAGCAACTACGGTGATAAAAATGGTTTTATAATTGCTCAACGGCACTTGGGGACCACTATCCACGGCTTTGAAAAATACGGAGTAGGGGTTGGCACTGACATGACTGCAATAGGTCTGCCAGGTGAAGAAAGAAGTTACGGGCGAGATACTGCTATTGCCCGGAAAATAGGCTGGTGAGGGGATTTGGAAGCATGAGCCAGTAGCTGTCAAGGTCACTTCACCACCATCGGGGTCAGTTGCAGTTACTGGCATGTGAATGAGGGCTCCGGCTGTAATGCAAGTGTCGGTTGCTTCAATTATAGGGGGTCTGTTGTTGCAGGCACTAATGGTGATTTGCATGTCGCGCACCACACTGCCAATCAACACTCCTTGGCGCCATTCCTGAATGAGAATGGCAATGTTGTATTCGCCCACCATAGTTGGAGAATCCCATACAAAATCACCTGTAACAGGGTCTATGCTAATTTGGCTGGAGGCATGAGGCAGTGTATATCCGGGTATATTTTCCCCTTCAAAGCCGCGGCAGGTTATCAAGCTGAAAGATAAACTGTCCCCATCCTCATCGTATGCCCCCGGGTTGTGGTAGTAAGGTGTGTTTGTACAGCCATTGTCTATAGGGGGATTGAGGAGTTGCGGGGAGTTATTGCTGCCCATGAAAGGATTGATAATCAGTGTTGATTCTATGTAAAATGGGATATTGACGGAATTAGGAATGTTGACAATGCCAGCATTTCGGTTGGGATCTTCAAAAGAAATGGTATAGATGCCATTACCTGCGTAGGTGTGCTCTCCTATATAAATATTCTGACTGATATCGTTTCCCATATTTATTTTGTAAAGACGAGGGATGATGGTTGAACTGCCGTCACCCCAGTAAACATCAATTTCCGGTCTGTCTGCCGGACTCGGTGTATAGGTATAAGTGGTGATAGTAAAGCGGTAGGTGAGTCCGTACAGATGTTCATATGTAATCTCTCCTGACCGTTGGTGGGTGGCCCACAACGGAATAACAAGAAGTGACAATATTATATATATAAGGACTCGACGCAATATTTTTCTTTTTGAGGGTGCAAAGGTACGCAAAATTCATGATATATTAGGTAAGTGCTTAGAATTATTACCATAATATACTCGTTTGTTGTAGGGATGGAACATATATCGTTTCAAAATAGTATGTTTTTTGCCACCTTCGTCACACACATTTTGCGGCAAAAAATCGTTTTTTCTCCGAAAATTGCAAAAATCGCTCCCAACAGATACCCTCATAATGCCAAAAAAAGCGAAAAAAATGAAAGTTATTAACCGAAAAATCTTGACATAATAAATTTTTTCTTGCTGATAATCAGTGATATACAAAAAAATAAAAAAAAAAGAAGAAAAAGTGTTGCCAAATCAAAAAAAGGTAGTACTTTTGCAATCCCAAAACGAACGGAACGGGGCGCGAGGAAAAAGGGAGGTTTTGGGAAGTTCTTTGAAAGAATGGAATGATGTAGCAAATGGCTCAAAATAGACTTTGAGAGATTCGCAAGCGATAAAGTCGGGACAGACAAAAAAGAAAAGAAATTAATTAGGATGGAGAGTTTGATCCTGGCTCAGGATGAACGCTGGCGGCAGGCTTAATACATGCAAGTCGAACGGTAACGACCGGTAGCAATACTGGGGCGACGAGTGGCGCACGGGTGCGTAACG
>JAEEGG010002054.1_pt1 | contig 52884 bp, 31 predicted proteins | sample 9134161 | NCBI WGS metagenome assembly JAEEGG01 (sample SAMN16246543, study PRJNA631951) | gut metagenome | biome: gut microbiome; feature: rumen; material: CR-attached | host: Bos | place: Iran: Karaj | collected 2018-10 | reverse complement strand
ACGGATCGCCGTGCTCGACCAGGTGGGTCGCACCGTCGCCACCTTCGACGATACCAACCGAATAGACATCAGCGACCTGCCAGCCGGCATCTACACACTGTATGTGCAGACCTCGGCAGGCGACACCACACGGAGAGTGATGAAGAGATAGAGGTATTGTGAAGGTGTGAAAGTGTGAAAGTGTGAATTGTGAGTTGACAAATGTATTAATGGGTGATTGTGGGATTGTGTCAATTCGCAAGTAGTGTGATGGTTGGATTGCGTTAATGTGCTATTGCGCTATTGCGCTAGTGGGTTTGTGATTGTTGAGGGAGTCGTTGGGCATCTGTTGGGTGTCCAGAGGGTGTCCGTTGGGTATTTTTTGGCGGTCATTGGGGGGTGTCGCCTTAGGGGGTGACATAGCTTATGGCGTTGATTCTTTTTTTCGCCTTTCAACCTGATTTCCACCTATTTCTTTCAGCATTTTTCGACTACTTTGCATTGATTTTCCCTTCAACTTTCCGACTGCTTTTTTTATATTTTCCGACCGATAATTTTTGATATTTTTCGACTGCTTTTCTTCGGCATTTCTTTTACCGTTCTTTTACTTTTCTCCTACTTTTCTTTTACTTTTCTCCTACTTTTGTTTTACTTTTCGCCTACCTTTGTTTTACTTTTCTTTTACTTTTGTCTTATATTTGACCTATACTTGGTATTTACTGGTTATTTACTGGTTATTTACTGACCTTGTACTGAACCTATACTGAGCTTACTTTTCTACTATTTTTTTCCTATTTTTGATTTGGTAGGAGGAGGTATGTGGCTTATGTTCAAAATTTTTCTCGTGGTTTTCTTGTTTTTTTGAAATTTTTAACATACTTTTGATACCTAATTATGTACGCTCTGCGGAAGCGTATTGTCGTATAATATAATATATTAGTAAAAAACACACCCTGTATATGGAACAAAGAATACCCTTTTCTGCGATGAAAGAGAGAGTGAATGCAAAGAGAAGAAGCGTGAAGGTTGCAATGGCGGCGTTGCTGCTGACGGTCCTCGGCGTGGGAGGCGTCCAGGCGCAATGCACCTTCAACGCAAGCGACTTCACGGTGAATGCTTCCGACGGCAGCGATGACATGCCTTACGACGACATGGTTACGCTCAACTACAGCGGCTCCGAGGCACTCGACAGCATCCATTTCATCATAACAGAGACGACATCCGGATGGACCGACTCTACCAACGTAACCTACGACGTGGATGAATCCAGATGGTTCGTCCAGTTCAGTTACCTCACCGCAGGAGAATACACCATAAGCCTCCGTCCTTACTGCAATGGACAGGCATCTTCGCTTCTCTCCAACGGCAATACTTGGTCGTTCACCATCACCTGTACCCCCGAGAACGCCTCGCCGGTTATTGACGATGTGGTGTTCACGCCTGTCTGTTCAGGCACCACCGAAGTGACCATCTCGACCTCCTCCACCTGCGGCACAGCCGACAACCTTGAGTTCTACATCGACGACCCCGATTGGGAAAACGGTGCTGACAACTACGACGGCACCTACACCAACGTCACCCCAGGCGTCCACACCTTCACCGTGGTGAACGTTAACAACAGCCACTCAGTCGACACCACATTCACCACCGCCGGCGTCAACTGCTGCGGCCTCGTCCCAGCCGACTTCACCCTCACCGTCGAGCAGAGCTATAAGAACAGCACTATACTAAAATGCACCTACAACGGCAGCGGCACGTGGAACAACAAATGGTCCCTCTATGTGACTGACATCGCTTCGGGAGAGACCCAGAGCTATATGGTGAGCAGCTCGACACAATACACCATCAGCAGCATCGACTTGGGTGAATACTCGTGGTACGTCCGTCCCATCTGCGCCGAAGGCGACACCACCGAAAGTGTCATTGGCGACGACTTCACCGTAACCTGCCAGCACTATCCCACGTATGCCAACTTCCGTTTTCTGAATGCGACCGACACCTACGTACTATATTGCGACGCGTTGTCGACAACAGGCGTTTACGCCATCACAGGCCGCAATACTCTAAGCAGCAACTTGGGTGTCGGCAATACGACTGTAACCTATTCCATCGACCGCCCAGATATAGCAACATGCAATAGTCAATCCGGGCAATTGACGTTTACCGGCGTGCCTGGCGACGTGGTTATCACGGCGACCGCTACCGCGCCTGGCTACTGCGACACTACCGCCAGCTTCACCCTCACGGTTATAAAGCCCGAGCTCTCATTCAATACCATAACAATAACCCCTGTTTGTTATGTACTTGAAGATGAAAACTATGGAATGGACGGAAATATCAATATTTCCTTCGATTGCCAATGCACCAACAACAACCTCTACAGATACATCATCTCACCAGCGCCAAACACCCAAATCGCGACCGAAGGCAGTGGCTACTTCTCAAGCGAAGGGATATTAAGTTTTTATGGCGTCCATCCCGACACATACACTATAACCATTTACATAGAAGGCACCGACATCTCAATCGACACAACTGTTGTGGTGCCGATGAAGCTGAGTGTTTCCGTTCAGAACGACAGTTCGACGGTATGTTCTGCCAACCCCAACTTGACTCTTATCGCCAATGTTTCGGCAGCCCAAGGAGCAACCTACGGCACCCTGTCCTATTCCTGGGAGGACGCGGACTCAAATGTATTGAGCACCAGCCAAGCATACACCATCACCACCGGTAACACCAACCCCGTGCTCACGGTGACCGAGTCGAGCAACCACTGCGGAGTCAGCTACACTCCCACTATCAACTGGATTGACGGCTACGGCGCAATAACTGTTGATTCGGTTACCACCAACCCATCCTGTGGCGACAACGGCACCATCACCGTCTATGTCAGTTCCGAATGTGGCGATCCTGATTGGGAGTTCAGCCTTAGCACCGGTGAGACCAACAGCGACGGCGAGTTTGTCTCGCTTTATCCCGGCGACTACGCCGTAACGATATCCGAACCCTCTACGGGCTACGACACCACCATTACCGTCACCGTGGGCGAGGACTACACCTGTCCGGCAACTCTCGCCGGCTCGTCCGAGCTCAGCATCTCCGGCTTCAGCTATGAGGACTACGATAATACCGGAAACTTCGGCGATTTCTACTACGTAGTCAACATACCCACCATCAACGGCGACTATGTGGCGGTTGAGGCACAGTACTACAAGATTGGAACCACCGACACCAACAGCACCTATCTCGACATGGGCACCGGCCGTTCCACCCTCAACATCCCCATCAACGCCAAGGGCGACTGGGTGGTGAGAATGCGTGCACGCTGCTGCGGCTACAATCCCGGCGACATTGCAGGCGACTGGCTCCTGACCGACACCATACACCACTACCCCAACTTCGAGGTGCAGAGCGTCACCGGCGTCTGCAACGGTAATGACGGCTATGCAACAGTCCGTTTCATAGCCCCAAGATCTGCCTCCAACATGGGAGTGCGTATATATCCCGCAAACGATCCCAGCGATATTACATTCTCAAGTTCCAGTGTTACGGGCGGAACGGGGACTATGTACGAACTCATGAACCTCGCTGCGGGCGAATACAAAATGTATGTGTACGTAACCGACGGCACCGACGAAAACACCTACAACGCCTACCTCGACACCACCTTCACCATCGGAACAAGGGTCCAGCTCTCTATCGAAAACGACAACGCACGTGTCTGCGAGAACACTACAGACACTCTGCGTGCCAACGTCAGCGGCGGCACCCAGCCCTACACTTACCAGTGGTACTACGACGGCGACTATCCCGACCTGGGCGACGGCTCAAATCTACTGGCCATTCCCAACGGCCCGTCAAACTATGTGACCTGCATAGTGACGGACAACAACAACTGCCAAGCTGAGACATACATCGAGTGGGAAGTCCTTCCCGCCTACACGCAGGAGACTCAAGACATATACGACGACTACAGCTACGACGAGCCGGCCGGTGCTTTCCACGTGCCGCAGAACCTCTGCCCGCTCAACCGATTCGGCATCACCTACGATTGCAGCGAAAGCGGACCAACTATGGACGCAAACCTCCAGAGCGTTGACGGCTGCGACTCCATCAAGCAGATTCATTTATCCACCCAAAATGCCATCGGCATCCCAGGCGGCGGCACACTCGACACCACCATTTCGTATAGCGACTACCTGGAGCTCATTGACGATGGCGGCGGCGACGGTTTCTACTCACTCAACAGCCACGGTAAGGCCATCATCCGCGCTGCAGGCGGCGGACGCGATAAACTTATCGTATCTGTTTACAACAGCGGAGCCCTGAGCGACGAAGACACACTTCGCATCTACAAAGAGGAATCTGAGATGGCGGTGGGTTACAACCGCGAAGGGACATGGAACCTGCCCGGCAGCGACACAAAGTTCATGGTTAGCAGCGGTGTGACGACCGTAAACTTCTACACCGGCAGCAAGCGCGGATTCATAGATGATGCCGTTGGCTACTGGAAAGGCTACCGTATGGAGCATGTATCGATATCCGTCAAGTCGCCCGACCAGCTGGCGGTGACGCCCATCTGCGGCGGCAGCGGCAGCGTGCAGGTGACCAACCCCACTGGCGGCGTCTATTACTGCCTGACCAATCCGGGCGGCACCACCGACACTGTCTTCTACGGCGGCGGTGGAGAAGACCTTATCTTCAGCAACCTCACCGAAGCTGGCAGCTACACCCTGCGCAGCTATGTGAAGATTGACGGCAATTACCAGACAACCGACCACGACACCACCTTCACCATCCCGGCGGGCAGCTTCGAGCTGAGCGTCGAGGGCGACAGCACGACGGTGTGCTCGGTGAACCCGAGCGTCACCCTCACCGCCAACGTGACCGGCGGCGAAGCGCCCTACGCCTACTCGTGGAGCGACGGCTCGTCCAACGCCACCACCACTGTGAGCGAGGCCTACGCGACACCCACGGTGACCGTGACGGACAACAGCGGATGCGCCATCACTTACGTACCCACCATCAACTGGGTCGATTATATCGAAGGCGACGATATTGACGAGGCGACGATTTGCGAAAGCGAGTCGAGCTACACATGGAACGGAAACACCATAACCACCAGCGACGAGTATTTGGAGGGCGGCATATATGTGTACCGCGACACGGTGACAGGTAACAATTGTCCTACGGTGAGAGAGCTGCACCTGACCGTGAAACCCAACGCCACGGTAGAGGAACACGTGGTGGCATGGGGCACCAGCTACACCTGGCCCGTTGACGGCAACAGCTACACCACAAGCCTGGGCGGCTACAGCGACACCGTGAACGGCTGCCCCGTGACGGTGGAATACGGAAACGATGCCGCCACCGCCACCCATAGCGGCGTGGCCGACAACGGATGCGACAGCATCTATACACTCAACCTCACCCTTATAGACGGCATACCCATCCCCGTCACAGGCACCACGGACACCACCCTCGCCACGATGGTCGAGGGCGACACGTTGTGGGTGTATGACGAGAGTGGCATGAGAGGCAGCTACTCGCTCGAGCAGAACGGCTTGCTCATACTCCGCGCACCCGAAGGCTACACCCTGCAGGTGGTGGCCCAAGAGTTCAACGCAGGCGACGGCGACAGGGTGAACCTCTACGCAACCGAACGTGACGCACAATACTACACCTACGACTATTTCGACAACAACGGCGGCATGTCCCACTACGACTATTTCCATAATAACGGAACCCCGAGCGGCAGGCCATACGTTTCCGTGTCGCGCGACCTGTATATGAAGTTCGCCATCAGCGACTCGGTAGTAGTCAAAGGTTTCAAGCTGGCTGTGACGCTGAAGTCGCTCGACGACACCTGCCTGGCAGTATATGACGTTGAAGCCAGCGAAGGTGCAAACATGTATGAAAAAGTAATCACCTGGAGGCACGAAGGCTCAGCCGAAGGCTACCACGTGTTTATCGGATGCTCCAACGACGACGTCTATTTCGACACCATAGTCACCGACACCTTCTTCATCGCCAACCACGAGTGGATATCGCCGGCCGGCTACTACAATTTCCTCGAACTCTGGGCCGTCTGCGGCGACGGTGACACCAGCTACGTTGACTCGCAGAGTCTCAGCGACCAGTGCGGATTCCGACCCGGCTTGGCCGACGGCGAAACCTACCACGCCCCCGCAACATTCAACTGGTCCGAACCCAGCAACAACGACTTCAACCAATACGGAGATATGCCACCCTGCTGGTCACGCGAGGCGAGCTCCTACACCCGACCCGATACCAACCTCACCTACCCAATGCTTGACGACGTCTTTGGCGGCGACGCCAACTGGAGCGCCCTATACTTCTACACCAACGCCGACGTTGACCAATTTGCAGCCATGCCGAAGTTCGACACCACCTATGGCGCAATGAACAAATGGGCGTTGAACTTCACCCTCGAGTTGGCAGATTACAGCCATACAACCGAGTGCGATGCCGAACCCGTAGTGATGTATGTAGGTGTGATGACAGACCCGACACTTCCCGGATCGTTCACAGTGGTTGACTCGGTGATGGTGAATAGCAACGACTACACTGAAGAGTATGGCAACAGCTACTATGTGTCGCTGGCTGGCTACCAGGGCAGCGGACTCTACCCCGCCTTCAAGATGGCGAGACGCGAGATGCACAACCCCAACGACTACGCCAACCCCACCCTGATGCTCTACGACGTGATGGTGGTGCCCGAAGGCGGATTGAAGGCCCCGACAAACATAACCATAGCCGACCACCCGACACAGGAGGGCAAGGCAATCATAAGCTGGACGGCACCGGCATGGCCACAGTATGACGACGACTACTCAACCGGCTATGAGTTAGAACTGACCAAATCTTCCGGTTCCACATTCACCGTAACAGCCGACTACGACGCCACCAGCATCACCTTCGACGCCACCGCTGGCGAGCAGTACAAGCTGAAGCTGTACTACAAGGTGAACAGCGCCCGCTACAGCACCTCGTGGAGAGTGACCGACGGCATGACCTACAAATACGAGAGACCTCTCTACGACCACATGACGGCCGACACCATCGGCGACCTGAGCGACGAGCGGCTCTATTCATACAGAATGCCGTTTGAGTACGGCAGTGCCTTGAGCACCGAGATACTGGTCAAATCAGACGAGATAGACGCCACAGCCATCGATGCCATAGCCTTCCGTATGGCGCCCGAAAGCTGCATACCCGGCACGAGCTTCCAAAATGTGAAAATCTATATGAAAGATGTCACCCTTACAGAACTCGATGCACAGAATATGACCGACGACTATCTGTTCAACGAAAGCAATGTGGTGCGTTCCGACACGACAACCACGGGTGGCACCGACGGGTGGCTGACATTCCCACTTGACCAGACCTACACCCACAACCCCGACATGAATATCCTCATAGGAGTTGCCTCAAGTGCCGGCGACTATGCCGACTACTATGGAACCTACACCAAATTCTACGTAGAAGCCGACGGCGATGACCGACTGGCCCTCTCGTTCGAGGGCGCATCAGACCTGACCTCGATGCCCGCCTCACACGATCAGTACTACCGTCCGCAGATGAAACTTATCGGAAAGAATAACTGCACCAACGACACCCTAGTAATTGACACTAACCTGTGCGAAAACGCCTCGCTCGACTGGCGCGGGCAGACCATATCGTTCAGCGACCCCGACATCGAGAGCCACATGGTGCAAATATCCACCTATAACTACATATATGTATATACCGACAAGGTAGAGGAAGTGACCGCCAGCGGCTGCGACAGCATCTACAAGCTGCAAATCACCAAGCGCTACAACGAGGACAACAACTACGACATAGAAAACAGCTCCTACCCACACGAAACCAGTTGCGGACCTTACACCTGGCGCAACGGAGTGACCTACGACTACAACATGGGTACGTACCAATACGACGACGGCGGATGCCCTGCCTATGGCTTCTACGGTCCACGCGCCATGGACACCGTGCGCGGCGTGGCGACATACGGGTGCGACTCAATCTACGGACTGAACCTCGAAATCACACCCTACTTCACCATTATCTTCGACACCACCGGAGTGGTCGATAGCACCGCTATGGCGACGCAGTATATCTGCGACGACTCATACGCCCTGCCCGCCTGCACGATGGTGAAGAACCACTATGCCTTCACCGCCTGGCTCTACGAGGGCGACACCCTCTTCGTTGGAGTGGACGACCCGATTGAAGCCAACACCGGAGACACCATCCTGCTCACCCCGATATGGGAACTGGACTGCACCGGCAACGACAGCGTAACCCACAACGAGAGCATCTGCCCAACAGGTGGTTCCATCACATGGCACGGTCACACAGTAGATTTCAACTATGTACTTACCCACGGTTTCGAGACCTCGATGGATCAGACACCTTTCTACTCGGTATATGACACTGTGCCGCTGGCCATCGACGGCTTGTGCGACAGTATCTATGTACTCTCGGTCCGAATGGAGAACAAACTGGTCACCACCTACGATCTGCTCAACGACGGAGTCTGTCCCGCCGGCTACACCTGGATTGACGGACATACCTACACCACCGACACCGGATACAACGTCTACTTCGACGACGACGACAACTACGAATACTACCTCCCCGATTTCACCACCGCCCCGTACATAATCGACTCGACAGCCAACAACGGGTGCGGAACCTATAAAGCCCTGTCGGTAAGGATTGACTCGACTCTCGATGTCGTCACCTTATATTTTATTAAGAACTATATTGAGGGCGCGACCTCGCTCGACACCCTGTACACGATGACGATGAACGTCTGCGACGGGTCAACATTCACCGTACCCGACATGCCCGACACGGTGACCCGCGAAGGCTACGACTTCGAGTATTGGAGCGACAACCCCGCCTGCGGCTGGACAGTCACCCCAGGCACAACGCAAAACGTGAGCAGCGATTGGGCCGTTTTCTACGGCATGTGGGAGAGCAACTGCTCGAACGACACGATATATGACACGACCACAGTATGTGTGAACGACACGGTGGAGTGGCACGGATTCACCTGGCGCGGAGCCGAGCTGGAATTTGGCACCTGGGACACCACGATGACCAAGTATGGCGTAATACCCGGCGAGTGCGACAGCGTGTTTATGCTCACCATCACGGTGCCGAGCATACCGATGCTGAGCGTGACCGGACGTGAAGACCCGCTCTGCTATGGCGACCAAAACGGCTGGATAAGCGTGGCGGTCGATGACGGCAATGCACCATTCCAGTATGCCCTCGGCGACTCCAACTACACAGCCGCACTCGACACCACAGGACATAAATTCGAGAACCTCGCAGCAGGAAGCCACACGGTTTGGGTGAAAGACGCCTGCGGCGTGACCGACATGGCTCAAGTTGAGATATCAACACCCAACCTGCTTACCGTCAACGTCTCATCCTACACCGACAGCGCAGTGTGCTACGAGGCCGGCAAGCAGCTGAACGCTGAGGTGAGTGGCGGTACTGGTATCTATACTTATATGTGGAACAACGACACCAACCGCACCAACGACACGCTGATGGTGAACACCAGCATAGCCGGCACTCGCACCGACACCGTTTTGGTGACGGACGGAAACGGCTGTACTGCCATCGGCTCATACACAACCATAGTGTATGACACCATGACGGTGACCGTCAACGGCGGCGACACGACCTACTGCTTCGGTGCGACGGCAGTGCCTCTCACCGTGACCGTGACGGGCGGTGACACCAACAGCGGCTTCAGCTACACATGGTACGACTACAACCAACAAACCGTACAAGGCGAGTCGATCACCGTGCCGACAAATGTGGCAGCCACATACTCACAAATGGGAGTTACGATAAACAACACCTGCGGTACGAAACAGCTGACGGTGCCTGCCATCACGGTGCTCGACCATCTTGAGGTGAACGCCGAGGACTTCAGCGACATCTACTGCCTCAACTCCGACGCCGACACCATCTCGCTCGAAGGCCAGATAATCGGCAGCGGCAACTACAGCTACCAGTGGTATGCAGTAACGGGCACGGTGACCGAGATTATCGACACCTTGTCCAACGCCACCGAGATATGGTATGTACCTGCGACCAATGTGGCAGGCGAAACGGAATACCGTGTGAAGGTGACCGACCTCAACTGCGGATTCGACACCATCGTGTCGGTTGGAACCATCTCTGTTATGGATTCGATAAGGATAACCAGCAGCATCGACAGCCTCTATACCTGCCCGGGCTCTGAAACCGAACCCTTCAGCGTCACCTACGAAGGCGACGGCGAGATAGACTACGACTGGTACCTCAACGGGACGGAGGTCTATCGCGAGATGGTGAACGAATTTATGCCGAGCCAAAACAACCCAGGTACGTATAACTACTACCTCGTGCTGAGAAGCGGCTACGGCTGCGCCAGCGACTCGGTGCTTGCGGGAGTACTGACGGTGTATGACACGATGGTGGTGACCAGCGCCAGCGACTCCATCAGCTACTACTGCCCAGGCGTAGTTGCTGATCCGCTGCGAGTGAATATCATCGGCGGTAGCGGTCGGTACGGCTACACTTGGAGCAACCCGAGCGGTGACATACTGGGTACGGACAGCACCTACACGCCAGTCACCACCGGCGACTACGACTCGATAATCACGGTGCTCGTATTCGACTCCATCTGCGGAGACGAACAGGAGATAATCGTCTCGCGTATACGTCTGTATGAGGCGATGACGGCATCGTTGAGCACTGAATCTTTCGGTGCAGTGTGTATCCATTCCGAAGTGGACACCATATTTGTGCAAACCGAAGGGGGAAGTGGTAGCTATACGTATCAATGGTTGATCAAAAGAGATCCTGGTAGCGATATAATAGACACCATAGAAGGTGCAACTGAATCGTTTTATCATCCAACCACCGACACCGCCTCTATCGGTGACAACTTCTATGTGATGGTAAGCGATATCAACGGATGTGGCGACACCACAATTGGCCCTGCATATATGTATGTAACAGATTCGGTCAAAATAAGAACTTCTTACTTCGAATCCATAGACTCCACCTACTGTCTTGGCGACACAGCCAGCACAATACCACTGTTTTATGACGGAGGTGCAGGCAATTCCTACACATACTGGTATGTCAACGGAGTAGCCACCTCCGATACGGCTCTCATTGACAACCTCTCCTACACACCGACCATCGAAACACCAGGCACGTACAATATAAGCGTGTCGATGAGCATGACTGTGTGCGGTTCCGACTCGGTGCATGTCACGACGATAACGGTTGGAGAAGACTATATAGCCTACTTCACAACGGGCGACGACTCGTTGCAGAGTGTCAACACCCCGATGGATTCCATAGTAGTATGCTCCATAGACCCGTCGCTGGTGCTGCCCGAAAACGAATATGTATATGACCTGCACGAGTTCATCGGCTGGTACAACCAGGCGACGGGCGACACCGTGCAGCCGGGCGACACCGTGCTGATGACGGAGAGCCTGACCTTCAACACTGTATGGCGTGCTCTGTGCAGCAACGTGGATACGGTGAGCTATGCCACGATTTGCGACGGCGACACCATAACTTGGCGCGGCTACACCGTAACCTCGGCCCAGGCGGAATACGCCGACACCGTCGCCGGAGTGGTCGATGTGCTGTGCGACTCGGTCTATCACCTGCTGCTCACGGTCAACTACCCGACCACGAGCGACACCACAATGCTGGCCTGTGACTCGGTATGGTGGAACAGCATGTTCTTCACCGAAACGCCCGACACGACACAGAGCTACTTCATGGCCGGCGGCAACCAGTATGGCTGCGACTCGACGGCTTACCTCAACCTGACGGTCAACTACAGCATACACGACTATGTGGTCGAGACCGCCTGCGACAGCTACACATTCGACAACGTAACCTACACCGAATCGACCGACCTGCCGACCGTCGGCGCCATCTCGGACAACGGCTGCCCGTTCATTACCCACATAAGCCTGACGATGAACTACAGCTACCACGGTGAGGACAGTGCAACGGCGTGCGACATGTATGTCTGGAACGACATGGAGCTGACTGAAACCGGCGACCACGACTACACGGGAGTGACCGTTGACGGCTGCGACTCCGTGGTGACGCTGCACCTGACACTCCACCAGACCGCCTACGGCATGGATACCCAGACGGCTTGCGACAGCCTCGTCTGGATTGACGGCAACACCTACTTTGGCGATTTCCCGGGCAACGTGGGCGAGATAACCTACACCTTCGAGGGCGGCAGCATGTATGGATGCGACTCGGTGGCGGTGCTCGACCTCACCATGGAAGACCACATATATGTAGAGTTCCTGAGCGACTTCGGCGACGGCTGGATGGACGAGGTGGCGGCCTGCGTGATGAAGCCCTTGGTGATGCCGGAGTGCGCCTTCGAGAACGCCGGCTTTGTGTTCAGCGGATGGCTGAACACCGTGGGCAACGACACGGTTTATCCCGGCGACACGCTCTATCTCGAAGAGTCGAGAAGCTACTACGCCATCTGGAATCCGCTGTGCGAAGACGTGATAACATTCACCGACACCGCGGTGTGCGAGGGCGCCAGCCTTGTTTGGCGCGGCCAGAACTTCAGCGACCAGCTGTTCAGCGGCGACTACGAGGATGTGGTTTACAACGCCATAGAGGACTGGTGCGACAGCGTGTTCTACCTGCGCCTCACCGTTTATCCGGTATCGTACAACGAGTTCTTCGACTCGGTCGTCGGCTCGGTGATATGGTATGACGAGGAATACTCCACGTCGGGCGACTACAGCCGCTTCTGCGGTTACAACCGCTACGGATGCGACTCGACGGAGGTGCTGCACCTGATTGTCAACCTCGCCATCGACGAGAAGGAGGACGGCGTGATTGACGTGAAGGTCTATCCGAACCCGACCTCCGGCATCGTGAACATCGATGGTGTCGAGATACGACGAATCGCCGTGCTCGACCAGGTGGGTCGCACCGTCGCCACCTTCGACGACACCAACCGAATAGACATCAGCGACCTGCCAGCCGGCATCTACACACTGTATGTGCAGACCTCGGCAGGCGACACCACACGGAGAGTGATGAAGAGATAGAGTTTGAACGTGTAACAAAGAAACAATATAAGAGATAAGACCAAAATAAACACCATGACTAACATAATAATGAAAAAGTTCCTAGCATCTATCTGCTTTGTTCTTGCCTTTGGCTCACTGAGTGAGGCACAGACCCTCTTTCAGGACGACGCCTCGAAGCTGTACGGCTACAAGAACAGCGACGGGTCGTGGCTCATAGCACCACAGTACCAATATGCCTATCCCTTCGAGAAAGGGCGCAAGATATTCGCAGTGGTGCGGCTGGACCAGCGCTACGGTTGCATAGACAACCGAGGAGAGATGATTGTGCGTCCTATCTTCCTGACCAAGGAGGAAGCTCTCGAATGTGGACGCCAGTGGCAGACGGGCGACGAACCCGGCCTGTGGCTCTACCCTGTGAAAAACCCAACCGACCGCAAGTGGGGATTCGTCAACTATTATGGAGACTGGAAATTCGAGCCTCAGTTTGAAGACGCCGGAACCTTCGTCGGAGTAGAGCCGAAGAGTTTCGCACCAGTGAAACAGAACAACCGCTGGGGCTGTATTGACCGCCGAGGCACTATGGTGATAGCACCAGTGTTCATGGAAAAAGAGCATGCATCGGAGGCCGGCATGCAGTGGATACACGGTCTGCACTACGAGACCTGGACATTCCCCACACAGAACGAGCGTGGACGCTGGGGCTATGTGGATTATCTAGGACGGTGGGTAGTGCCAGCACAGTATCAAGACTGCGGACACTTCGGCGAGGATCGTATGTTCCCCTACGCACAGGTGAAACGCTCGGGTCGTTGGGGTAACATAGACCGTCACGGCAACGAGGTGAGTTTCTGCATCTTCTTCAACAAAGCGGATGCCGCCTATGCGCTGAAGCAGAAAGTTGACGGACGCGACATCAAAGGCTGGCGTCTTCCGGTGACCGAGCCCGCCTCGGGATTGTGGGGATGGGTGGACTATGCCGGAGAATGGGCCATACAGCCAAAGTACCAAGAGGTGTGCAACTTCCCGAACGACACAGGCGACTTTGCCGCAGCCAAATACAACGACTTCTGGGGAGTGGTGGACTACGAAGGCACTACCATCACCAAGCATGTGTTCACCCTGGCCAGCGAGGCGACACGAGCCGGACAGGAGTGGGACACCCATCAGGAACTTGGACATTGGCAGTATCCGATAAAGAACCCACAGACCGGCTACTGGGGATATGTGAACTTCAAAGGCGAGTGGTCGATAATACCGCACTTCCAGGATGCCCGTACCTTCATAGAGACCTGGAACAACCGAGTGGCACCCGCCAAGAAAGAAGGCAAGTGGGGCGGAATAGACCATACCGGGCAGTTCGTGATACAGAACATATACGAGACCTCGGCCGACGCTTACAAAGCCTGCCGCGAATGGGCCTCAAAGTCCAAGTTCAACGCCTACAAAGAAACGACGGTAAGACAGAGTTACTAAAGAATGAACTACATAATTAAAAACGCCAAGATAGTCAACGAGGGCTCTATTACAGAGTCCCCGTTGCTGCTTAAAGAGGGACGGATTTCGTTTGATACCTCAGATTGCGACGGCGCCGAAGTGATAGACGCCACAGGCTGCTACCTAATACCTGGAGTCATCGACACCCATGTGCACTTCCGCGACGGAGGCGACGGAAGCAACCCTGCAGGAGATTTTTATAGCGAGTCGAGAGCGGCGGTGGCTGGAGGCACTACATCGGTGGTGGATATGCCCAACACCGTGCCGCAAACAACAAATCAAGAGGCGTTGGAGCAGAAAGAGCGCATGGCAGCGGAGAAGTCGATGGTGAACTACGGTTTCATGGTGGGAGCCACCAACGAGAACATAGAGTGGCTGCTGGCTCTGGAACCGACACGCTACGCCGCGATAAAACTTTTCCTCGGCTCCTCGACAGGCAATATGCTGGTGAACAACGACGAGAAACTGGAGAAGCTCTTCAAGGAAGCCCGCAAGTTGATAGTGGCGCATTGCGAGGAGGAAGCGGTGGTGCAGGCCAACATCAAGAACTTCAAACTGGAATATCAAGGCACAGAGAAGGAGACCGCAGCCCTACACCCCCAAATACGCAACACCGAAGCCTGCTATCTCTCGACCTACAAAGCCATAGAGAGAGCCAGACGGCTGGGCACGAGACTGCATGTGGCACACCTGAGCACCGCCACAGAGCTGAACCTGCTGAGCAACATACCGCTTGAGAAAAAGAACATCACCGCCGAGGTTACGCCGAACCACCTGTGGTTTGACGACAGAGACTATGAGAAGCTAGGCAACAAAATAAAATGCAACCCCGCCATAAAGAGCAACGACGACCGACTGGCACTTTGGGCGGCCCTCTACGACGGACTGATAGACACAATCGGCACCGACCACGCACCGCATCCGCTGGAAGCGAAGCAGAAACCCTACTTCGACGCACCGAGCGGAATACCCAGCATACAGCATTCACTACAGATGATGATGGAACCATTTTTCAACCCCGAGAGCAGAGATGATACAGAGGCGATACAGACCTGGATGCCGCTGATAGTGGCAAAGATGAGCCACAATCCGGCACTGTTGTTTGGCATTGAGAAGCGAGGATTTATCAGGGAAGGCTACTGGGGCGACGTGGTGTTGGTGAGAGAAGAACCTCACCCCCACCCCATCGCCAAAGAAGAGCTAAGATACAAATGCGGTTGGAGCCCACTCGAAGGCGAGACACTGCACACAAGGATAGAGAAGGTCTTTATCAATGGAAAGTTAGTGGCCGAAGGAGGCGAGCTAACAGGAGGAAATGCAGCTAAGGCATTGCAGTTTGAGAAATAAAACGTATCTTTGTACCCGAAACAAGAGAGTAACCAACAGATTAATACAACACTACAATATGACATTACCCAAATTACATTCAATCACAAAGAAGATCATGGTGGCGGTACTAGGGGGATTTCTGCTGATATTCCTGCTGTTCCACATGAGTGCCAACCTGCTGATACTGCTCAACGACGGAGGGGCAGCCTACAGCGCCTTCTGCAATTTCATGGGCAAGACCATAGCGATACGAGTCATGGAGGTGGTGCTATTCGGTGCACTGCTGCTGCACGCCGTGGTGGCACTATGGCTGGCAGCCACCAACCGCATGTCACGACCTGTAGGCTACCATAAACCACAGAAGTCGAAGACCCACACCACATCGAAACTGATGATGTGGAGCGGCATACTGATTTTCGTATGCCTCATAATGCATTTCTACGACTTCTACATGGTGAAGATAGGTCTTGTGAAAGGCGAATATATGGTCAAGACGGAAAAACTGCAGGACGAGGAGATGAGCGGCATCATGCAGCTGGCCAACCAGATGCAGATGACACCATCAGACTTGGTAGCAGCCATGAAAGAAGAGATGGCGACGATGGGAGGAGACGACGAGGAGGCCGACAATTATATAGAATCCATCACAGCTAAAATCAAGGTGATGGACATAGTGAACAACGCCTACACCAACGGCAACATCTCGGCTGACAAGAAATGGATTCACCGTCTGAACGCCGAGGAGAAGGCTGTGATAAAAGAGGCGTTCCCTGACAGCGACGTGGAGCCAGACTTCTACTACATGGCACGCAAAAAATTCAAGGTATGGCACATAGTGCTGGGCTATCTGGTGTTTTTCGCAGTGCTGTTCGTACACCTGACACACGCATTCCCGTCGGCATTCCAGACTTTGGGGTTGAACAACTACAAGTACAACCGCGCCATTGAGATATGCGGCAAGATATACACATGGGTGGTATGTCTAGGCTTCGCCGTAATACCAATAGTGATATTTTTGAGTGAATAGTGATTAGTGATTGGTGATTAGTGAATAGTGAATAGGCAATAGAAATTTTCAATCTTCAATTCTGATGATACTTGACTCTCATATTCCAGAGGGGCCGTTGGCAGAGAAATGGACCCGATACAAGAACTCGCAGAGGCTGGTGAACCCCGCCAACAAACGGAAACTTAACATCATCGTTGTGGGCACTGGATTGGCCGGTGCGTCGGCAGCAGCATCGCTTGGTGCACTGGGGTTCAACGTGGACATCTTCTGTCTGCAGGATTCGCCCCGTCGCGCACACTCGATAGCAGCGCAGGGCGGCATCAACGCTGCCAAGAACTACCAGAACGACGGTGACAGCGTTGAGCGGTTGTTCAAAGACACCATCAAAGGAGGCGACTACCGTGCCAGAGAGGCCAACGTGTACCGCCTGGCCGAGGTGAGTGGCGACATCATAGACCAGTGTGTGGCACAGGGAGTGCCGTTCGCACGCGACTATGGCGGACTGCTCGACAACCGGTCGTTCGGAGGAGCACAGGTGAGCCGCACATTCTATGCCCGCGGTCAAACGGGGCAGCAGCTGTTGCTTGGAGCCTACGGAGCTTTGAGCCGTGAGATAAACAGAGGCAGCGTAAAACTCCACAGCCGCCATGAGATGATGGAGTTGGTGGTGGAAGAAGGTGTCGCCAAAGGCATCATAGCACGCGATCTCGTAACAGGCGAGTTGGAACGCTATGCTGCACACGCTGTGGTGGTAGCGTCGGGCGGATACGGCAATGTCTATTACCTCTCGACCAACGCGATGAACTCGAACGTGTCGGCGGCATGGGCCTGCCACCGCAAAGGAGCCTTTTTCGCCAACCCCTGCTATGTGCAGATACATCCCACCTGCATACCGGTACACGGCGACTACCAGTCGAAGCTGACGCTGATGAGCGAGAGCCTGCGCAACGACGGACGCATCTGGGTGCCGAAGAAGAAAGAAGACGCCGAAGCCATACGCAAAGGCGAGAAAGGACCGCTCGACATAGCAGAGCAAGATAGAGACTACTACCTTGAGAGACGCTATCCAGCCTTCGGGAACTTGGTGCCGAGAGATGTGGCATCGAGAGCCGCCAAAGAGAGATGTGACGCTGGATATGGCGTAGGCACGACAGGGTTGGCTGTATTTCTGGACTTCGCCTCAGCGATAGAGCGTCTGGGCAGAGACGTCATCGAGCAGAGGTATGGCAACCTGTTCCAGATGTATCAGAAAATAACCGACCAGAACCCCTACGAGGTGCCGATGATGATATACCCCGCAGTGCACTACACGATGGGAGGTCTGTGGGTTGACTACGAGCTGCAGACCACGATACCAGGCCTGTTCGCCGCAGGCGAAGCCAACTTCAGCGACCACGGAGCCAACCGACTGGGAGCCTCGGCCCTGATGCAGGGGTTGGCCGACGGATACTTCGTGCTGCCATACACGTTGCAGAACTACTTGGCCGACAAAATATACGAAGGAGCCGCCACCACAGAGGGAGAGGCTTTCGAGAAAGCCGAGCAGGCCGTAAGAGATCGCATCGCCAAGCTGCTAAACATCAACGGCAGACACAGTGTGGACCACTACCACAAGGCGTTGGGACGTATCATGTGGGAGTATTGCGGCATGGCCAGGAGCAAAGAGTCGCTCGCCAAGGCAGCGGAAGAGGTGGAAAAACTCAAACAGGAGTTCAGGAGCGACGTGTATGTGCCAGGCAAGGCAGAAGAAATGAACCCCGAACTGGAAAAGGCGTGCCGACTCACCGACTACTTCGAGCTGGCGCAGTTGATAATAGCCGACGCCACGCAGAGAGAGGAGTCGTGCGGTGGACACTTCAGAATAGAACACCAGACTGAGGACGGCGAGACACAGCGCGACGACGAGAACTTCATGTTCGTGGGTGCCTGGGAATATCACGGAGCCGACACACCAGAAGAACTGCACAAAGAACAATTGAACTACGAACATATACAGATAGTAAAGAGAAATTATAAGTAAGTGACCTGTGACCAGTGACCTGTGATTAGTGACCCGATAGGGGTTTTCGTTTACAGCCAACAAAAAAACAACATTCAATCTCAACCCACAATTCGTTATTATGCATTTCACATTACATATATGGCGGCAGGAGAACGCCCATGCCAAAGGACATTTCGAGAAATACGAGATAGACAACATATCACCCGACTGCTCGTTTTTGGAGATGCTTGACCAACTCAACGAGCAACTGGTAGGGGACAAGATAGCCCATCCCGTCTGCTTCGACAACGACTGCCGCGAAGGCATCTGTGGCATGTGCGGGCTGTATATCAACGGACGCCCCCACGGCAACGACGACGGAGTGACCACCTGCCAGCTGCACATGCGCAAATTCACCGACGGCGACGAGATATGGATAGAGCCGTGGCGAGCCAAAGCCTTCCCTGTTGTGAGAGACCTAGTGGTGGACCGCAGCGCCTTCGACAAGATAATACAGGCAGGCGGCTATATCAGCGTCACGACAGGAGGAGTGCCCGACGCCAATACAATACCGATACCGAAATATGTGGCCGACCAAGCGATGGACGCTGCCGAGTGCATAGGCTGCGGAGCCTGCGTGGCGGCCTGCAAGAACGCCAGCGCCATGCTGTTCGTCGGAGCGAAGGTGTCGCACCTAGGATTGCTTCCGCAAGGACAGGTGGAACATCTCGACAGGGTGCGCAACATGATAGTCAAGATGGACGAGCTGGGCTTTGGCGGCTGCACCAACACCTACGCCTGCGAAGCCGAATGCCCGAAACAGATAAAGCGGCAGAACATAGCAAGGCTGAACCGAGAGTGGATAGGCCAGATGTTCGGAAGAGACAGAAAAAATTAGCAAGATGCTTTTTACAGACACAATAAACCAGTGCGCCGAGGTGGCGGGGATGCTTTGGCAGTGCGGGTGGGCAGAGCGCAATGGTGGCAACCTGGTGGTGAACATCACCAACGAGGTTGACGACAACATACGGCGACTGCCGCCGCTGACGGCACCTTTGACGATAGGGGCGAAACTGGAGGCGATAGCAGGACAGTATTTCTACTGTAAGGCTACGGGGTGCCGTATGCGAGACCTGGCGAGGAAACCGATGGATAACGGTGTGATAATACGCATACAGCCGTCGGGCGAAGAGTACGAGATTGTGGCGTGCAAAGCGTTGCAACCCACATCAGAGCTACCGTCGCACCTTGCGATACACAACTATCTTGCCACCGCAGCACCAGAGAAGAAAGCATCACTCCACACACACCCTACGGAGCTGGTAGCGCTGAGCCATGTAGGGGAGCTGTGCAGCACAGAGCGGATGAACGAGACCCTGTGGGCGATGATACCGGAGACACGACTGTTCTGTCAGAAGGGGTTGGGGTTCCTGCCATACGCCGAGCCAGGCAGTCAGGAGCTGGCCGACGGGACGCTGGAGCTGCTACATCGGCACGACGCCATACTGTGGGAGAAGCACGGTGTTATAGCCGTGGGGAACGACGTGATGGATGCCTTCGACACGGTGGACATACTGAACAAGGCGGCACAGATAAGGTGCGCTATACCGAGTTTTAATATTAAGTTGTGAGTTTTAAATCATGAGTTGAGACTCAAGATTTTGAGTCTCCATACTGATTTCCGACCCCTATCTACTGTTCATCGGAATTCTATCCTCACCGAGTCTTCCACCGACACTTTTATGATACGTTCATATTGTTCGGTGGTGGTTATGATGGTTTGAAGCGGTGTATCCAAAGCATGAATCTCCATGATGTCGCGGCAGGGACGGATATCGACCGTTTCTATTTGAGTACCTCTAATGTATAGCGACTTAAGAGCCGTACATGTGGCGAGGTCGATATAGGAGAGCGGGGAAAAGATGCAGAAGAAAAACTCCAGTTCGGGGAAATGGGCAAGATTGAAGGTATCGAGCAGCGTAAAGCTCAACTCGATGTGCCGCAGATGATGGCAGCTGTCGATGTCGATGCGTTGCAACGGCATGTTGTATCCGTAGAGTTGCTGCAGATTGGGCAGCGCATTGAGGTCCAATTTTTTTATAGGGTTGTCGCCACAGGTGAGTTGCTCAAGCTGAGGGAACATCTCTATGCCCCGGAGTGAGTGAATTTCTTTCTCATAGCATTTCAACGCCTTCAATGCACAGCCATTGTCGGTTGGAGTCATCTTCTGCCACCCCCTCTTAACTGCATAGCCATTATCTATAAGGAACGAGCGGAAGGCCCTGTCTGGCACTCGCACCGCTCGCTGACAATCACAAATACCGTCACCGGAAACACGCGACATAGCGCAACTCGCCAACAAAAAGATACTGAAGATTGCAGGCAGAAGCCAAATCCTCACCGAAAGTTGAACACGACAGTTATCTTTAGCCACACTGACTACCGACCACTTAACTCGTTTTTGGCCTTGTAGGCTTGCAGTGTGTTCTGGAGGAGGGAGACGATGGTGAGTGGGCCGACGCCACCGGGGACGGGCGTCACCCAGCTGCACTTCTGGTCAACCTCTCTGTGTTTCACATCGCCGCAGAGGTGGAAGCCGCTTTTCTTAGTGGCATCGGGGATGCGGTGGATGCCCACATCGACGAGTACAGCGCCATCCTTGACCATATCGGCAGTGACGAACTCAGGCTTCCCGATAGCCACAATGAGGATGTCGGCCTGACGGGTGATTTCCGGCAGGTTGCGAGTACGGCTGTGGCAGAGGGTCACGGTGCAGTTGAAGGCCTTGCGAGACATGAGGTTGGCAGCGGGAGTGCCAACGATGTTACTGCGGCCGATAACGACACAGTGTTTGCCCTCGGTCTCGATATTATTACGTTCGAGGAGAGTGCAGATGCCCTTGGGTGTGGCAGGGATGAAGGCATCCTGACCAAGCACCATACGTCCAATATTTATCGGTGTGAAACCATCGACATCCTTATCGGGCGATATGGCGTTGATGACCTTTTGCTCGTCAATATGCTTAGGGAGGGGGAGCTGGACGATGAAGCCGTCAACCTCGTCGTCGCCGTTGAGGAAATCGATGACACGTAGCACCTCGTCCTCGGGAGTGGACTCAGAGAGGCGGTAAACGGATGAGGTGAAGCCTACCTCCTGACTTGACTTCTCTTTGTTGGCCACATAGGTCTGGCTGGCGCCGTCGTCACCGACGAGGATGGCAGCGAGATGTGGAGGCCGCATACCTTTGGCCGTGAGAGCACGGACTTCGTTGGCTATTTCGTCTTTGATTTGCAATGAAAGGGCTTTGCCGTCGAGGATGTTTGTCATGTTTGGTGTTGATAGGTTGATATGTTGAATGTTGATAGGTCTTATAGGAGTAATAGGTCTAATAGGTTGTTAGGTTTATCGGTTAGTGTCTGCGCATCTTGGGGAGTTTGCCTTTGTTGGCGGACATCATCTTCATGACCTTGCGGGTGTCGTCGAACTGCTTAAGGAAGCGGTTGACTTCTTGAATGGAGCGACCGCTTCCAGCGGCGATGCGCTGTTTGCGGCTGCCATTGAGGCAGGATGGGTTGCGCCGCTCGTAGGGTGTCATGGAGCCGATGATAGACTCGATGGGGACGAATGCGTCGTCGCCTATCTCGACATTCTTCATGGCCTTGTCCATGCCAGGAATCATGCCCATGAGGTCTTTGACACTTCCCATCTTCTTGATTTGCTGCATCTGCTTAAGGAAGTCCTCGAAGTTGTACTCGTTCTTGATGATTTTCTTCTGGATACGACGAGCTTCCTCCTCGTCGTACTGCTGCTGTGCGCGCTCGACAAGGGAGACCACGTCGCCCATGCCGAGGATGCGGCTGGCCATGCGGTCGGGGTGGAAGACGTCGAGAGCGTCCATCTTCTCGCCGATGCCGACGAATTTGATGGGTTTCTGGACGGTATAGCGAATGGTGAGGGCAGCACCGCCACGTGTGTCGCCGTCGAGTTTGGTGAGCACCACGCCATCGAAGTCGATGCGATCGTTGAAAGCCTTGGCGGTGTTAACAGCGTCCTGGCCAGTCATGGAGTCAACGACGAACAGGGTTTCCTGAGGCTGCAGATGTTTTTTGAGCGAGGCTATCTCGTCCATCATCTGCTCGTCAACGGCGAGACGTCCAGCGGTATCGACGATGAGAACATCGACATGCTTGAGCTTGGCATCCTTGATGGCGTTCTCGGCGATGGCGACAGGATTCTTGTTTTCCAGCTCGGCATAGACTGGTACGTTGATTTGACCGCCAAGGGTCTGAAGCTGGCTGATGGCAGCAGGACGATAGACGTCGCCAGCGACGAGCATGACGTTTTTGTTTCGCCGAGTCTTGAGGTAGTTGGCGAGTTTGGCAGAGAAGGTAGTCTTACCAGAGCCCTGAAGGCCGGCAATGAGGATGACGGCAGGCTGGCCTTTGATGTTGATGTCGGAGGTGTCGCCGCCCATGAGTTTGGTAAGTTCCTCGTGGACAATTTTGACCATCATCTGACCAGGCTCGACGCTCTGGATGACGTTGCGGCCCATGGCTTCCGACTTGACGCGGTCGGTGAACTCCTTTGCGATGGGATAGCTGACGTCAGCATCGAGGAGGGCCTTGCGGATTTCCTTGACGGTCTCGGCTACGTTAATATCGGTAATACGGCCCTTACCACGGAGGGTTTGCAGGGCTTTCTCTATTTTGGTGCTAATGCCTTCGAACATGGGGAATCGGTGATTGGTGACTAGTGATTAGTGATTAGTGATTAGTGATTAGACAAATGACTGGCCGACTAGCGGTTTTGAAACTGCAAAGATACGAAAGATTTTGGAGCTTTTGTATGTTCGGATGGTTTTTCATTACTATAGACGCCTATATCTTACACGAAGGAAACTGGGAGGTGACTGGGAGGGAGATATAAGGTATATGAAAGATAGAATAATAGTGATACAAAGCTGATACAATAGAGATACAGCAGTAAGACGAAAGTAAAAGACTTAATATTTTATTTGCAGGTTGTTACAGGCAGTAAAGATACTACTGAAAGCAACTTAAAAAACCACGCATGATGTGCTATGTAATTGATATATTGCACTATATGGTAATATATAACTATATTTTTCGGTTTACAAAGATACGAAACAAATCGCTAATAAACGAACATCGGTCAAAAATATTTGCAAAAAATAAGTTTTGGGGGAGATTGGGGATGGAGGGCGCAACTTTAACATTTCGGGTGTAACATTTTTTGATTTTTGACGTTTTAGCAGATATAACACAGTGAGAAAGTAAAACAGACCGATGAGACAACTAAAAATTACCCATTCCATTACGAACCGCGACATCAAGTCGCTGGACAAATACCTGCAGGACATCTGCAGCGAGGAGCTGCTTACGCCGGAGGAGGAGGTGCAGCTGGCACAGAGGATAAAGAACGGGGACCAGGCGGCATTGGACAAGCTGACAAGGGCGAACCTGAGGTTCGTGGTGTCGGTGGCAAAACAGTACCAGAACCAGGGTTTGAGTCTGCCCGACCTGATAAACGAGGGGAACGTGGGTCTGATAAAGGCTGCTAAACGTTTCGATGAAACCCGAGGGTTCAAATTCATATCATACGCTGTGTGGTGGATTCGTCAGTCAATATTGCAGGCCATTGCGGAGAATTCGAGGATAGTGCGCCTGCCGGCGAACCAGCTGGGAGCGCTGAACAAGCTGAAGAAAGAGATGTCGAAGCTGGAGCAGGAGCTGGAGCGCCCGCCGTCGGAGGAGGAGCTGGCCGAGAGAGTGGATCTGCCGGAAGACAAAATCAAGAGCATACTGGGCATCTCGGGACGCCATATCTCGATTGACGCGCCGCTGGTGGCGGACGAAGACACGAACTTCGTGGACGTGTTGCCGAACGAAGACACGCCGCCGACTGATGACGCGCTGATGAAGGAGTCGCTGTCGCTGGAGATAGAGCGTTCGCTGGCCACGCTGACGGAATATGAGCGCGAAGTGATAAAGATGTATTTCGGCATAGGGATGCCCCATCCGTTGAGTTTGGACGAGATAGCGATGAAGTTCAACCTGACGCGCGAGAGGGTGAGACAGATAAAGGAAAAGGGGTTGAAGAGGCTGAAGAACAGCTCGAAGAGCAAGCACCTGATGGCATATCTGTAGAGTGTGTCTGAATGTTGGGATGCTTGAGGCTTGAGTTGCCTATATAAGGTTGGCCAGAGCGGCCGACCTTTTTTTTTGCAAGAAGAATGTTACTTTTTCGTACTAAACCAGTAAATTTGCAATGCAAAAAAATAGACAAGGTATGAAACACATACGACTTTTGCTTGCCGCAGTGGCGGCTGTGGTTGTGGCAGGATGCGCCGCGGCGCAGAGCGACGGTCAGCAGGAGAAAAAAAAGAAGACAGACACATACGCGGTGGAGCAGCTGATGGTGAGGGATATGCCGTCGCTAGGCGAGCATATAGTGATTCGTCCGAACGCAAAAAAGGATTTCATACGCCTGCGGCGCGAACAGAGCAACGACGTGATATACTACGAGTTGCAGAACCGCGACGAGAAGCCTATTGCGCGAGGGACGTGGAACACGATGGAGTATCGGCTGGACATGGAGAGTTTTCCGCCGGGAGTGTATTACCTTAAGCTGTACAACTACCAGGACATGCAGCTATTGTATCGAATTACAAAGACTGGGGAGCGGTAATTCAGTTTAGCATATAATTTCCACGAATTGGCCATTAGTTTCAATCAGTACAACATTGTATGGCAATTTGTGTTTAACCTCAACTTGTATTGGATTTAATCGTAAAATATTTTCCGGAGCTGACAGCGCGTCAACGAGAGCAGTTTGCGGCCATGGGGCCCTTGTATGAAGACTGGAACTCAAAGATAAACCTCATATCGAGGAAAGACATGGAGAACTTCTACGAGCACCATGTGCTGCATTCGTTAGCGATAGCGAAGGTGCAGCGGTTCAAGTCGATGGCCGAGATACTGGACGTAGGCACGGGGGGCGGATTTCCTGGAGTGCCGCTGGCAATAATGTTTCCAGAGGCACGGTTCCACCTGGTGGACTCCATTGGCAAGAAGATAAAGGTGGTGCAGGATGTGATAGAGAGACTGGACTTGCAGAACTGCCGGGCAGAGCAGATACGCGCAGAGCAGATACGAGGCGAATACGACTTCATCGTCTCTAGGGCAGTCACCACACTGAGTGAGTTCACAGGATGGGTACACGGTAAAATATCACCGACGCACTACCACAAACTGCGCAACGGAATACTGTATTTGAAAGGCGGCGACCTGAGCGAAGAGCTGGCACCGTTCAAGAAGAAAGTACAGACATGGGATATAGGCGAGTGGTTTGAAGGCGAGTGGTTTGAGACGAAGAAAGTGATTTATCTGCCATGGAAATAATTGGATAACGAAGTTCCAAGTCGATGAAGAAATTCCTGATAGTGCTGCTGCTAGCATTCGTCGTCATCGGATGTAAAAGACAATCGACGTATTGTTTTGAGCTGACCGACTGGCAGTTTGACTATGGCGGGGTTGACTATCCGGCGTCGGTGCCAGGGTTTGTGCATACAGACCTCATGGCAAACGGTATTATAGGCGACCCGTACATGGGGACGAACGAGGACTCGGTGCAGTGGGTATCGCAATGCAAGTGGACATACACCTGCCACATAGACAGAAGCATCCTACCCAAGGGAGATTCCTTATGGATTGTGTTCGAAGGGCTGGCAGGGCGTGCCGATGTGGTGCTCTACGATGACATCCATAACGCCAAACAAGTAGTGTCGCACGAAGCAGACAACATGTTTGTCAGCTACGAGTTTCCCCTTCCAGCGTTCTGCAATGACATTATGGTGCAGTTCTATCCACTCTATGACTCGGTACTGGAACAGGAATACGGCATACCCCTACCCGACCGACGCGCCTTCACACGCATAGCACCGTATCAACAGGGATGGGACTGGGGTCCGAAGCTAGTCACCTGCGGTATCTGGAAGAAGGTGTTTATTAGTGGGCATCGTCGGACTGGCCGGACTTGTCAGACTAGTCGGACATATCATACAGGATGGAATGTGGAGTTGCAACAGGAGAATGACTCCATAGGACAGTCTTTTACCTTCTACAAGGATGGCAAGCCCGTGTTCATGAAAGGAGCCAACTGGATTCCAGTACACTCGTTTCCCGTTTTGAACGAGACGATGAAAGAACGCTACCGCCACCTGCTCTGCTCGGCGAAAGAGGCAAACTTCAACATGATAAGAGTATGGGGAGGCGGAATATATGAACACGACTATTTCTACGACCTATGCGACTCGCTGGGCATTATGGTGTGGCAAGACTTCAACTTCAGCACAATGCTATATCCAGACAACCCCAAGATGCTTGAAAGCATCAAACGTGAGGCCTACGAGAATGTGACAAGGATTGCACAGCATCCATGTGTGGTGGTGTGGTGTGGCAACAATGAGGTGAAGAACGGCTGGGAAGACTGGGGATGGCAAGGCGTGTATAACTGGACAACGGAACAGCGAACTCGTCTTCAACACGGAATAGACACTATTTTCGGAGACAATGGAATTCTGGCACAGGCTGTTAGCAAATGCGACCCACAGCATAGGCCATACATCACCACTTCTCCACTCCATGGATGGGGACACCCCGAGTGCGTCACACACGGCGACTCGCACTACTGGGGAGTATGGTGGGGAGAAGAACCATTCGAGATGTACAAAGAAAAGACAGGACGATTCATGAGCGAATACGGATTCCAGAGTTATCCAGAATGGAGCACCGTATGCAGATTCTGCCCAAAGGATGAGCGAAATATAGATTCCCCCACCATACGCAGACATCAAAAGCACGGACGTGGACGACAAATCATAGACAAAGCGATGATGGAATACTACGGGGTTGACAGCCGCTCGCTTTCGCTTGAAGACTATTGTTATGTGAGTCAGTTGCTTCAGGCTTGGGGCACAGGCTATGGGATATTGCAACACCTGTTAGCACAGCCTCATTGCATGGGCACACTTTACTGGCAGCTGAATGACTGCTGGCCAGTCGCATCGTGGAGCAGCATCGACTATTATGGGAACTGGAAAGCACTGCACTATCGAGTACAGGCACTATATGACGAGAATGTCAACTTGGGCTATTGGGAGAAATACTACTCGGTATATCCAAAAGACTTGAAGTTGACAAAACCCGATTATAAACTGATTCAAAGAGCCAAGAATGGTGTTTTAACCGTCACGGTAAGCAGCAATCAGTATATGCGCGACGTAATGCTAGAGACTGTGCCACACATTGACGGACATTTTGAGCACAATTACTTCGACATCGAGGCGGGAAACGTTGTCGAGACACGCTTCATACCACGAAACAAAAATGCAGACCTGAGCAATGTAAAAGTGACGCTTAAATGCCTGAACGACTTGATGGTTGAAAAATGAAACTTGAAATCAAAAATAAATTCGTACTTTTGTAAATCATAAATCAAATCAAAAACAAACAATCACAACTATGAAAAAGATATTTTTAGGCCTTTGCATGGCAATGCTCGTATTTGCGACAACAGGTTGCAAGAAAGACAGAATGATTGAAACGACCAACATGGAGACGTGTTACTACACGGTAAAGCCGAACATGTGGTTGGCAGCACCAAACAACGAATACATGTATGCGTCGTTTGAGAACTCAGCCATCACACCCAACGTCATTGAAAACGGTTGCGTGGTGGCGTTCCTTGTTGACGCAGACAACCGCGACAACCCACTGCCATACGAAATGTTCTTGGAAGACCAAGGCAATTTCTACTCGGAGACGTTCTCATACGATGTGTCGTTTGAGAATGGCACCGGCATGATAACTTTCAAATTCGCGGCATCGGACCAGCAGAATTCTGTTGGTATTGCAAACTATGGCGACATGTCGTTCAAGGTATGCGTGTTTGAAAGCGTGATGCAGATGCTTAAAGCCATGAAACAATGAGAGGAAAATTAGTTGTCCTGATAGCGATAGTATTCGCAATCGCCACGTCAAGCTGCCAAAAGGAGCCACAGACAACAGTAATACACACAACCGATACCGTTGTCCGCACAATCGAAACGATAGTCGAAACTGGTGGTTTCGACATGAAGGTGCACTATTACACGGTGCAGCCTTCACAATGGATTTCAGCGCAAGACATTGACTATCTTTATGCATCGTTTGAGGATGCCGACATCACAAGAGATGTTGTTGAGAACGGATGCGTGATAGCCTATTTTGTGGATGCAGACGGACGAGACAACCCGATGCCCTGCGAGGTTTACCGTTCATGGAACGACAGCGGCACAACCGTGTATTACGCAGAGACGTTCACTTTCGATGTAGAGCAAGGTGTTGTCACATTCAAATTCCAAAGTTCGGACTTTGACAACGAAACGAGCATATCACAATACGGCGACCTTGTGTTCAAAGTGTGCGTATTGGTGCCTCCCGCAAAATGAAACGACCTTTAGGCAAAAAAAGTAATCAGTAGTCAGTAATTACAATCATAGATTCGTGAAAAAGACATTCACCCTTATCATCGCTATGGTGTTCTGCACAGCGGTGCCTTACGCACAGAAGAAGAACGCACAGACACCCACTGGAGGCATCACGCCAGAGATGATGCAGCAGATGAAGAAATCATACGGCGGCAACGCAGCAGACAAGGCCTTGCGCAACATAATGGTCACGAACAGTCCGAACAAACTCGCCGTGAACTACGAAAACAGCACCAAGTTCGACGCACACTTCTCGCACAAAGTGGAAAGCAAAGCAATAACCGACCAGAAGTCGTCGGGGCGCTGCTGGATGTTTACGGGCATGAACGTGCTGCGCAACAAAGCCATACGCAAGCATAACCTGCCCGCTGATTTCCAGTTCTCACAAGCCTACACTTTCTTCTACGACCAGCTGGAAAAGTCGAACCTTTTCCTGCAGGCCATCATAGACACTTACAAGAAACCCTTCGACGACAAAGAGGTGGAATGGCTGTTCAAGAATCCGCTCTCAGACGGCGGCCAGTTCACTGGCGTTGCCAACCTGATTGACAAATACGGACTTGTGCCAGCCGACGTGATGCCGGAGACGTACAACACCAACAACACCTCGTCAATCAGCAGCCTTATCAAACTGAAGCTGCGCGAAGACGGACTACAACTACGAGAGATGGCAGCACAGAAAGGATGCACCCCGCAGAAGTTACAAGCAACCAAAACCGAGATGCTGACAACCATCTATCGCATGTTGGCCCTGGCTTTTGGAGAACCACCTGCGACATTCACATGGACACAGCGCGATGCCAAAGGCAACATTGTGGAGACCGCAGAATACACACCGATGTCGTTCTACGAGAAATTCGCGAAACAGGATTTCTCGACCTACTACATGATCATGAACGACCCAACACGCGAGTATCACAAAGTGTATGAGATAGAGTACGACCGCCACGTGTATGACGGTCAGAACTGGCGCTACCTCAACCTTCCCATGGAGGACATCGCACAGATGTGCATAGCCTCGATAAAAGACAGCACAATGATGTATTTCAGCTGTGACGTAGGCAAGTTCCTCGACCGCGACAAAGGCTTCATGGACGAGAACAACTTCGACTACGCCTCGCTTATGGGGACCACCTTCGGCATGAACAAAGAGCAGCGTGTACGCACATTCGCCAGCGGCAGCAGCCATGCCATGACCCTTTGCGCCGTGGACCTGGACAAAGAAGGGAAACCGCTGAAATGGATGGTGGAGAACTCATGGGGCAGCAAGTACGGTCATGACGGATTCTTGATTATGACTAACGACTGGTTCAATGAATACATGTTCCGCGTAGTCATTGAAGACAAGTACATTCCCGCCAACTTGAAAGCCGAGCTCAACCAGAAACCGATAATGTTGCCAGCATGGGATCCCATGTTCGCACCGGAAGAATAAGAATAACTTAAAACAAAAATATATCACAATGAAAAAACTATTTGCATTATTGGCAGTTACAGTGCTTTGCGCCCCCGCATTTGCACAAGATCAAGAGAAAACCGACGAGGACGAGGGATACAAGTTTGAAATTATCAAGGAATTACCCATCACCTCTGTCAAGAACCAGAACAATGCCGGCACATGCTGGTGCTATAGCGGACTCGCCTTCCTCGAAAGCGAACTTCTCCGTATGGAAAAAGGCACCTACGACCTGAGCGAAATGTACATAGTGTCTAATACTTACAACGATCGTGCCGCAGCAGCTGTCCGTACACACGGAGATGTAAGTTTCAGTCAAGGCGGTGCATTCAACGATGTTCTCTACGGCATGAGAACTTATGGTCTTGTGCCAGAAGAAGTGATGCGTCCAGGCGCCATGTACGGAGACACATTGTCGAACCACACCGAACTCAGCGCCATCACCGATGCCATCGTGAATGCCATTGCAAAGAATGAAAAGCTGAAGAAACTGCAGAGCGGTCTCGATGGTGAAGCCATGTGGAAGAAAGCCATACGTGCCGTTCACGAGATTTACCTTGGCAAAACACCTGAGAAATTCAAATACAACGGCAAGGAGTACACCCCGCAGAGCTTCTATGAGAGCCTGGGCCTCAACCCCGACGACTATGTGAGCATAACCTCGTTCACACACCACCCCTTCTACCAGCAGTTTGTGCTCGAAATCCAGGACAACTGGCGCTGGGGATTGAGTTACAACGTGCCACTGGACGAAATGATGGACATATTTGACTATGCTGTTGAGAATGGCTACACTGTTGCATGGGGCAGTGACGTGAGTGAGCAGGGGTTCCGCATGGGCGTACGCAAAGGATTCTGTGTGCTTCCCGAGACCGACGGCAAGAAAGCGAGCGTAGGAAGCGACCAGTCGCGTTGGAGCGGAATGAAAGCTAGCGATATCGCCGACGAAGCTGCAAAGCATCCCACACCGCAGCGTTGGGTCACCCAGGAGGAGCGTCAGCAGGCCTTCGACAACTGGGAGACAACCGACGACCACGGCATGTTGATATATGGTAAGGCAAAAGACCAAATCGGTAACGAATACTACATTGTAAAGAACTCCTGGGGCGACTATGGTGAGTACCATGGCATCTTCTACGCCTCCAAAGCCTTCGTGCGCTATAAAACCATGAACATTGTGGTTCACAAAAACGCCATACCAGAAGCCATCCGAGTGAAACTCGGCATTCAGGACAATGCCTCTCCTCAAAAAGCCAAAGAAGACAAAAAGAAAGGCAAAAAGAAATAAGGCTGTTGCCAGAAAAAATAATTGAATAAAAGTCTGCCGCAAGGTGCGGCAGACTTTTTTACCAAACATAGAGTTTCATGGACGAGAACGTCGATTACAAAAAATACGAAGAATACTACAACGAAGATAACTTCTGGAAGAAGACCACCCAGTTTGCCAAGAAAGCAGGAGTGAAAGTGGTGTACACCGCCCTGAAACTCTACTTTGCCCTGAAAAGCAACAAAACACCTGCATGGGCCAAGAGTGTCATCATCGGAGCCTTAGGCTATTTTATCCTGCCCATAGACCTGGTGCCAGACCTTGTGCCGGTGGCGGGGTTCACCGACGACCTGGGAGTGCTGCTGGCTGCCATCGGCACGGTGGCGCTACATATCACCCCCGAGGTCACGAACGCAGCCAAAGAGAAGATAAAAGAATGGTTTGGCGATACCGATATCGCCAAGTTGGGTAAAGACTGACCAATGCCATGATTTCCGTCTGCATACCTATCCACAACTACGACGTACGACCTTTGGTCAGCGTCTTGATGCAGCGAGCCGCAAGCTCGGCTGCCGAGGTTGAGATTGTGTGTATCGACGACGGCTCGGAAGACAAGTTCGTGGACATGAACCGCAGCATCGAAAAAGCGGCCAAGTATGTGGTGCTTGGAGAAAACGTAGGGCGTGCTAAAGTGCGCAACCTGTTTCTCGAACAAGCCAAAGGCGACTGGCTGCTGTTCCTGGACGACGACTGCATGGTCATACCCGACCGCTTCTTTGAGAAATACACCGAACATCTGGACAGAGAATACGAAGTGCTGGTTGGCGGAAGCACCTACGACGACAGCTTCAAAGACCGCGAGCACCGCATGCGCTGGATGTACGGCAAACAAGTAGAGAGCAAGCGAGATGCCGAGAGTCGCAACCGAGAGCCTTACCTGTCGTTCATGACCAACAACTTCATGATACAACGAAGAGTCTTCGAAAAAATACGTTTCGATGAGCGAATCAAAGGCTATGGACATGAGGACACACTGTTCGGGTTCCGACTGAAGCAAGCCGGCACAAAGATGCTCCATATCGACAACGCAGTGGTGAACGGCGATATCGACACCAACGAACAGTTCCTGCAGAAAACCAAAGAGTCGATTAAGAATCTGGCCAAGATTAGACAGTTTCTGAACGAACCCACGTTCGACGACTCGGTACGACTGCTGCGCGCCTATCGGAAGGCAGAAAAGCTGCGGATAGCCTGGACCATCAAGGTGTGGCACCACCTTACCAAACGCTGCATCGAAAAACGATTCCGCAGTGGACAAGGATTCACACTCACCCTATTCAACCTCTACAAGTTGGGGGAGTTTGTTGATTGCCTTAATGCTTGATTGTGTGAGTAATTAAATTTGCAGAGTACTCACTAATATCCTCTCATTTCAGATGCACCACGGTTATTCCGTCGCCGCCAAGTTCCAGGCGCTCTGAATGGAACGACTGCACCTCTTTGTTGGCCTGCAGCTGTTCTCTAATGAGGGTTTTCAGAATACCATAGCCTTTACCATGAAGGATGCGCAATTCACGTTCTCCCAACAGCTGAGCCTCGTCGAGGAAATGCTGCAGTTCCGACAAAGCCTCTTCCGCACGGTGGCCTCTGAGGTCGAGTGTCGGGTTGAAATACTTGCGTTTCTCGTTGATGTCGTCATAGATAGATTGAAAGCGTGCGCTCTTTTGAGAGGATTTATCTACAGGTATGCTCTTCTTTTCAGTCTTTTCAATCCGGTCCAAGGCGATGGTCATACGCACAGAATTGCTCTCAACCACAGCCCTTTTGCCTTTCAGCTCAATTACTTGGGCGTATGAATCCATATCGACAAGCTTGACAATGTCACCGACAACTATAGGCAGACTACTAACCGCTGACCTCTGACTGCTAACAGCCGACTGCCGACCGCAAACTACTGACTGCCGACCACTGGCCGCTGACTGCTGACTATCCTCCGCCACTATCTCCTCAGCTTTCTTTTTCAGGCGCTCACGAGCCTCTATGGTTTTCTGTTTTTCGGCTTGTGCTTTTTTAATGTCGCTGATAGTCTGTTCTACAGCACGGTTGGCTCCAGCCACAATCTCCTTTGCCTCCGCACGAGCCTTCAAGAGTATCTCGCGCTTGTGGCTTTCCAGGTCGTCCTTCAACGCCTGATATTTTTCAACCACTTCGTTCAAGAACTTGTCTGCAACGTCGAGTTCAGCCTGTTTTCGTGCAATTTCCTGTTTGTCAAGCTCTATCTGCTGCAGTTGATGCTCGAAGTTAAGCATTTCGTAACCTACTTTTTCGCCGGCCGCATCAAGTATTTGTTTCGGAAAGCCTATATTGGAGGCTATCTCGAACGCAAACGACGAGCCTGGATGCCCTACCGCCAGGCGGTAGAGCGGACGCATATTGTCGGTGTCGAACAGCATTGCACCATTAACGATGGCATCGTGCCGATCGGCCAGCAACTTAAGGTCGGCAAAGTGGGTTGTCACCACCCCGAATGACCCACGACCATAAAGCTCCTCAAGCAATGCCTCGGCTATGGCACAACCCGAGCGTGGTTCTGTGCCACCGCCCAACTCGTCAAGGAGAAAGAGCGTACGACTGTCAGCCACATCGAGCAGACTTTTGAGATTCTGCAAATGGGATGTGTAGGTGCTGAGGTCGGACTCGATGGACTGCTCGTCACCGATGTCGATAAAGAGACAGTCGAACAGTCCGAACTCCGAAGTGTCCTTGCATGGCACTGGCAGCCCACACTGCAACATATACTGTATTAGACCCACAGCCTTGAGGCACACCGACTTGCCGCCTGCGTTGGGGCCAGAGATTATAAGTATGCGGTGTGTATCGTCAAGCTTAAGGTTAAACGGCACCACATCTCCCCCACCCGACTCTGCACGTTGCAGATAAAGCAACGGATGTCTGGCATCAAGCCAGTCGGCAGTAGTCCTGTCAACTACACGCGGCACAGCGGCGTTAATACGCAGTGCAAACTGAGCCTTGGCACGGATGAAGTCGAAACGTGCAAGCACCCAATAGTCGTTGACCATCGAGTCTATGCGTGGACGTATCTGGTCACAGATGCGCAGTATTATCTTTTGTATCTCGTGCCGTTCGGCAAACTCCAGTTCACGCAAGTCATTGTTCAACTCAACCACCTCGGAAGGCTCGAGATATGCGGTCTGGCGGGTGGCCGATTCATCATGGATAAGACCCTTTATCTTGCGACGATGGGTATCAAGCATCGGTATCACCATACGTCCGTTACGGATGGTGATCTCAGCGTTTTCTGGAGCCCACCCTTCGCGTTTGGCTCGTGAAAGCGACCGCCCAAGTTGTGCATCAACCTCACCGCGTTTGCGTGATATCTGACGACGTATGTCGAGTAGTGTCTCCGAGGCATTGTCGTAAATTTCACCCTTCTCGTCCAAAGTCTTGTCAAGTGTTCGGAGCAACTGAGGGTCAAAAGCTATGTGTGTGGAAAGTTCCGCAAGCTGCGGATACTTTTCCTTAGCCTCCTCACGGACGAAAAACTTCACACAGTCTCCAATGGTGTGCAACGAACACTTCAGGTCGAAGAGTTCTTTCAGTTCCATAAAGGTGTTGCCGACACGCAGTGAGTTAAGCACGGCTGTCATGTCGGTGAAGTCCTGCGTCGGAAATCCGTTGTCAAGCAGAAGGATTTGCCGAAACTCAGCAACCTGCGCCAAGTCACGCACAATGCGGTCATGACGTGATTCAAAAGCCATCTCGCGTGCCATTCGTTCTGCAAGGCCGTTGGCACATTCGGCAGCCACCATCTCTTTTATGCGGTCGAAACCAAGTTTATGTTCGATGTTTGTCAAGGGGGATGTAAAGGTTAGTGATTAGTGAGCAGCGGAGCTGCTAGTTTCTAGTTTTTAGTTTATTGGTTAGGGAATGGTTATTGGTTATAGGTTATTGGTTATTGAGGGGTGATTAGTGACCTGGGACTTGAAACTTGAAACTTAAAACTTGAAACTAAAAACTGAAAACTTGACCACTGAGTGCTAATCAAAGTCCAGGAAGAACGGCCAGTGTTGGCGGAATTTCTCCAGCGACTCCTTTTCCAGCCGAGCAGTCATCAGCTGGTCTTTGCCCGACTCACATTCCGCCACCGGCAAACCCTTAAAGTCCACCGCAGCCGAGTTGCCCGTATAGTTTATGTCCGCCCCGTCAGCCCCCACACGGTTCACGCCTACAACGTACGATAGGTTTTCTATGGCACGCGCTTTAAGCAAGGTGCTCCACGCCTCATGACGAGAGCCTGGCCAGTTGGCACAGGCTATCATCAAGTCGTAATCAAGAGCAATGGTCTCGTCACACATCGAAACTCCGTCCGTAGGCAACTTTGACCGTTCCGACTCCCTCACACCATTGCGCAACCACTTCGGAAAGCGCAGGTCGTAGCAAACGGCAGGCTTGATGCGCCAGCCGCGCCACTCGAATACACAACGCTCGGTGCCGCGGGCTATGATGTCCGCCTCGCCACTCACACGGAAGGTGTGCCCCTTGTCATAGAAGCCGAATGTGCCGTCAGGCCGCACCCAGTGCAGCCGATTATACACCTTCTCCCCCACCCTCACAGGCCATGTGGCGACAAAAAGAGCATCATATAGAGCGGCCGTCTCAGCAGCGAACTGCATCGAAGGGCCGTCCTGCTGTTCCGCCATGGCAACCATATTGTCGCCAAAGCCGCATGAGAAAGTCTCTGGAAGTATGATTATATCCACAGGCTCAATCAGCCTGGCGAGACGCTCACGCACACGGTCGTAATTGGCCTCTCGGTCGTTCCAGACAATATCTTGCTGGTAAAATGCTATGTTCAAGTTGTTGTTGATAGGATATGGTAAAGGTGTGAAGGCGTTAATATGTGAAGGTGTTAAGGTGTTAAGGTGTGACCTGGGGCCTGGGACCTGTGACTTGAAACTTGAAACTTAAAACTTAAAACTTAAAACTCAAAACTTAAATTAAACATCACTTCCCGCAGTTGCAACTCAAATTCCAATATTTTTTCACGTTGGGCAGCAGCTCACATATTGCTGCCATCTGCTCATCTGTAAGATAACACTCACGCAGGTCTATCAACTTCAACGTTGAGTCGAGCGCGACAAATGTGACAGGCAATTCCGTCACACCTGTTGACCACAGCACAAGGCGTTCGAGGCTCGTGAGCGACGCCATCGAGGCAGGCAGTGCCTGCAGCGGATTTCGGTTGAGGTCGAGCTTCACAAGATTAGTCAACTGCCCTATCTCGTCGGGTAGGTAGTGCAGCCAGTTGCGCTCCAAGTTCAGCACCTCCAGATGCCTCAAGTTGGCAATCTCCGAAGGCACCGAGTCGATGAAGTTGCACCCCAAATTAAGCTCCCTCAGATTGGTGAACGTGAACACCTCCGGAGGTATAGCCTTCAGCCGCTTATAGGTCAGCTTAAGAATATAGACATCCTCAGCATGCTTGACATCCTTGATGGACTTGTAAACCTTGTCCGGCTGTGACATAGCCCCACCACAGACAAGAGACATCACTATTATGAACAGAAGTCTTTTCATCGTTCCAGAATCCTTAGTGCCGTCTGGCAATCCGTTGACAACTGACGAGAGAGCATGTCGAGACTTTCGAATGCTACAATGTCACGTATGCGAGCGGCAAACGACACTCGAACAGATTTGCCATATAGGTCTCCCCCGTAGTTCAACAAGTGCACTTCCAACGTCGGCTCTCTTTCTCCGATTGTTGGACGGCCTCCCCAGTTGGCCATTGCATTGTATCTTCCTCCGTCCACATCAACCCTCACTGCATACACGCCTTCATTAGGCATAGCTTTCATTTCGTCAGCGAGCCTTATATTCGCTGTCGGGAAGTCGATGGTGCGACCAATGCCATGACCGTGAACCACTGTTCCATGAACGGAATAGTCGTAACCGAGCATGCTGTTGGCCTTCGATATGTCACCCTGCTGCAATGCACGGCGTATTTGCGTTGAGCTTATGCCTGCGTCCCCCGATCGTATTGCACCTGCCTGAATAACATCAAGCGAGGGGAGACGGAGCAAACGGTCGAAGTCATTTCGTTGTTTGTTTCCAAACATGTTGTCGTAGCCGACAACCAGAGTCCTTACGTTTAGATATGGCTTCAGGCAAGTCTCAAAAAACTCGCATGCCGAGAGGCATGCCACTTCCGGTGTGAAATGGATCAGAGCCACATTCTCGACACCACATGACTCAAGCAACGCAAACCGTTCTTCTGTCGTCGAAAGGAGCTTGAACCCATTGTCAATCAAACCCAACACTTCACGTGGATGACGGTCGAAAGTAACCACCACCGGTGTAAGAGATCGCTTAGCAGCTTCGTCAGCAAAAGTGCGCAATATATGCGAATGACCCAGATGCACCCCATCAAACATTCCGACGGTGCAGACAGTCCCTTTGACAGGGGCCACGTATGACTCTATGGGCTGAATACGCATCAAATGTATTAACGCAAAGATAGCAAAATTAGTATTGAATACGCACACAAATAGAACGCCCACATACCGTGTACATGGGCATTCTCTCTAAACAAGCTTTTCGAAACGGAATTATTCGAAGGAGGCGATGGCCTTCTTGATGAGCTCCATAGCCTCACGTAGCTGCTCTTCGGTGATAACCAGAGGAGGCGCAAAGCGGATGATGTGCTGGTGGGTCGGTTTGGCCAACACACCGAGGTCACGCATCTTCAAGCAGACATCCCATGCCTCTTTGCCGTTGCGCGGCTTGATGATGATGGCGTTGAGAAGACCTTTACCACGCACCTTCTCAATCATCGGGCTCTTGAATTTGCTCATCTCCTCGCGGAAGATCTTACCGAGACGGTCGGCATTCTCCATGAGGTGTTCGTCCTTGATAACCTGCAGAGCGGCGATTGACACCTTCGCTGCAATGGGGTTGCCGCCGAAGGTTGAGCCGTGCTCACCGGGTTTGATGTTGAGCATGATGTCGTCGTCGGCCAGAACTGCGCTGACAGGCATCACACCGCCACCGAGTGCCTTGCCGAGGATGAGGATGTCGGGACGCACGCCTTCGTGGTCGCAAGCGAGCATCTTACCCGTACGGGCGATACCGCACTGCACCTCGTCGGCCATGAACAGCACATTGTATTTCTTGCAGATATCGTAGCATTTCTTCAGGTAGCCATCGTCCGGAACATAGACACCGGCCTCACCCTGGATAGGCTCGAGCAGGAAGCCTGCAATCTTGTCGCCTTCTGCGGCAAGCACCTTCTCGAGGGCAGCGGGATCGTTGTAAGGGATGCGGACGAAACCAGGAGTCATAGGACCGTAGTTAGCGTAGCTCTCGGGGTCGTTGCTCATGGTGATGATGGTGATGGTACGGCCGTGGAAGTTGCCTTCGCAGCAGACGATCTTCACCTCATCGTTCTTGATGCCTTTCTTCACCACACCCCAGCGGCGGGCCAGCTTCAGGGCGGTCTCGTCGGCCTCGGCACCGCTGTTCATAGGCAGCACCTTCTCATAGCCGAAGTATTCGGTGACATATTTCTCCCATTCGCCGAGGCAGTTGTTATAGAATGCGCGGCTGCTGAGCGTGAGCAGGTGAGCCTGGTCGCACATGGCCTTGACGATCTTGGGGTGGCAGTGTCCTTGGTTGACAGCCGAATAGGCTGACAGGAAATCGAAATATTTCTTTCCTTCGCAGTCCCAAACAAAGGCACCTTCGCCTTTGGCAAGCACTACTGGCAGCGGATGATAGTTATGGGCGCCGTATTTGGCTTCCATTTCCATGAATTCTTCTGACTTTGTCATATTGTTTTAAGTTTTGATGTTTGAAAATTTTTGCAAATGTACACATTATTTTCCATTCTAACGAGTTATTTTATTATGATGGAAGACAGCAAGCTACTAGACCTTTCCAACTTGTGCGTCGCTTTTGCACAAAAAAACGGTTACCGCAATGTGGTGAACAACGTGAATTACACGCTCTACCGTGGCCGGACACTCGGCATAGTGGGCGAGTCGGGCTCTGGCAAGTCTGTCAGCTCGCTGGCCCTCATGGGGCTCCTGCCGAAGACCGCAAAGGTCACGGGGAAGGCCTTGTTGTCAGAATTGTCCGACAAGTCCGACCAGTCCAACAATCCCCCTTCCCCCATCGACCTGCTCGCACTCTCCGAGGATGAACTCCGCCACTATCGCGGCAACCATATAGCCATGATCTTCCAAGAGCCGATGACCAGCCTCAACCCGGTGCACAAATGTGGGGCGCAGGTGGTGGAGATGCTCCAGCAACATGAGAAAGTGAGCTTTAAGGAAGCACGAGAACAGGTGATAGAGCTGTTCAAAGAGGTGCTCCTGCCTCGTCCGGAAAAGATATTCGACAGCTACCCTCACGAGATAAGCGGCGGACAGAAGCAGCGCGTCATGATTGCGATGGCTCTCGTGTGCAACCCCTCCATCCTCATAGCCGACGAGCCGACCACCGCCCTCGACGTGACGGTGCAGAAAACCATCATCGAACTGCTGCGCGACCTGCAAAAGAAGCACAACCTCGCCATCATCTTCATCACTCACGACCTGGGGGTGATAGCGCAGATAGCCGACGACATAGCCGTCATGTACCACGGCGAGATCGTCGAGCACGGCGACACCCAGCAGATACTGCACAACCCGCAGCACCCCTACACCAAAGGTCTCCTCGCCTGCCGCCCACCGCTCGACAGCCGCCCCGAACGCCTGCCGACAGTAAAAGATTTTCTAGAAAACAATCAGAATATTCAGAATTCTCAGAAAACTCAGAATATTCAGAACTCTCAGACCCCTCCCCCCACCCCTCTCTTGAAAGTCCGCGACTGGAATGTCCGCTTCCCCCTGAAGAAGACCCTCTTCGGCAAGGTGACTCAGGAGCTCAAAGCCGTTGACAACATATCCTTCGACATCTACCGTGGCGAGACCCTCGGCCTCGTGGGCGAGTCGGGCTGCGGCAAGACCACACTGGGGCGTTCCCTGCTGCAACTCATCGAGCATTCCTCGGGAACCGTAGAATACAACGGCAAACCGCTTGACAAGCTCTCGAGCAAGGAGCTGCGCCACTTGCGCACCAAGATGCAGATTGTGTTCCAAGACCCCTACTCGTCGCTCAACCCTCGCATCACCATAGGCGAGGCGATAGCTGAACCTCTGCGAAGCCACAGGATGTACTCTGGCGAGAGTGAGCGTCGCGAGGCCGTGGAGCATCTTTTGGAGGAGGTGGGGCTCGACCGCGACACCTACAACCGCTACCCCCACGAGTTCAGCGGCGGTCAGCGTCAGCGCGTCTGCATCGCTCGTGCTCTCATTGTGAAGCCAGAACTGGTGATATGCGACGAGAGCGTGTCGGCTCTCGATGTGTCGGTGCAGGCTCAGGTACTGAACTTGCTCAACGACCTGAAACGGAAATACGGCTACACCTACCTGTTCATCACTCACGACCTCTCGGTTGTAAAATTCTTCTCCGACCGCATCATGGTTATGGAGAAAGGCCGCATGGTAGAGTTGGCCGACGCCGACGAGCTATACTCTCATCCTCAGCAGGAATACACCAAGCGCCTCATAGACGCAATACCTAGAGTATAAAAAGAGAGGCATCTCACAGGGCTGCCTCTCCTTTTCTATATGTGCTTACTACTGTTGATTTTCGCATTCTATCTTTTCTTCTCCTGCTGCTTGCCCTCAATAGAGGTGGTGGCATGCGGCACAATCATCAGGCGCTCCTTCGGTATAAGCTTGCCCGTAATGCGGCAGATGCCGTAGGTGCCGTTCTCTATGCGTATCAAGGCCGCCTCGAGGTCGCGTATGAAACGCTGCTGTCGGGCTGCCAAACGTGCGTTCTCCTCTTTCGACAGCACGTTGCTGCCCTCCTCCAAGGTCTTGAAGGTCGGAGCTGTGTCGTTGTCTTCGTTCTCATTGCCGGCCATGGCCTGGAGCTGCATGTCGAGGTTGCGTTTTGCCTCTTCAATTTTTTTGAGTATCAACTCTTTGAACTCCTGCAATTCCTCTGGTGAGTAGCAGGTCTTCTCCTGTTTTACTTCTTTCTTTGCCATAACCGCTTTTTTAGTTTATGATTTTGCAAATATAGACTTTTTTTGTGCAAAATGCCCGCAATACTTATCAACATTAGTTGTTATTGCCATCCATATACAAGTCTATCAGGCCGTTAGGAGCTGAAATATAAATCGTCCCGTTCTCCCTGTCCACCTTTTTTATCACCTGGTCGATGACGGGGACGAGTATTTCCGTCCCGCCGTTCATTATCTGAAAGAGCGGCTGCGCCGGGTATTCGATTATTGATTCTATGACACCTATGTCGCCGTGCTCGTCGTCAACCACGCGAAACCCCTTGACTTCGTGGAAGTAGAACTGGTTGCCCGTAAGCTTGGGCAGCAGGTCCAACGGCAGGTACATCTCATGTCCTGCAAGCGCGGCAGCCTCGTCGGGTGTCAGGTCTTCGAATGTCGCTATAGCCTTGTTACCGCTGAATCGCAGCGACTTGATGAAATACGGCACAAGCCCGTTCTTCGTCTCCACGAACACCGAGTCCAACCCCGCATAGTCCTCCTGCTCGTCCACGTCGAGAAACAGTACCATCTCGCCCTTGAATCCGAACGGCTTGGTGACACGCCCCAGGTAATAGCATTCTTCCTTTGTCATACGTCAACTGCGTTGTTGCATATTATGTCCTTATAACGTGAAAACATCGCCTTTTAATATACGACCACAAAAAAAGCGCGCCCCTGATGCGGGACACGCTTTTTCTCATTAACCAAAACCTTACTTTACTCGGCTGCGGGAGCTTCGGTTGCCTCGGCTGCAGGAGCCTCTTCGGCAGCTGCGTTGGCTGCCTCGGCCTCTGCCTTGGCGGCTGCTTCGGCTTCAGCCTTGGCGCGCATCTTGGCGGCCACTGCCTCGGCCTTGGCCTCGTTGTGCTTGCGCTCGGCGTCCATACGTGCCTTGGCGGTGTCGCGCTTGGCGGCGTCGGCATTGCTCTTCACGTTGGCAATCTTGGCGTCCTTAGCTTGTTTCCACTCGTTGAATTTGGCATCGGCCTGAGCCTGGGTGATAGCGCCCTTCTCCACTCCTATCTGGAGGTGGCGGCGAAGCAGAACTCCCTTGTAGGAGAGGATGCGACGCACCGTATCTGACGGCTGCGCACCGTTCTTAAGCCACTGCACGGCCTTGTCCTCATTGAGTTCAATGGTGGCAGGGTTTGTCAGGGGGTTGTAGGTTCCCAGTTTCTCGATAAATCTTCCATCGCGTGGTGCTCGACCATCCGCTACAACGATATGGTAGAAGGGCTGATTCTTCTTTCCATGACGCTGCAATCTCATTCTTGCTGGCATAATGCTCTAATTTTTAATTTGTTAAAAATATTGTTTATTTATAAGTGGACTGCAAAGATACACAATTATTTTATATATGCAAGGTTTTTTTGAGTTTCAAGTTTTTAGTTTATAGTTTCTAGTTTTTAGTTTCAAGTTTCAGGTCACAGGTCACAGGTCACATCTTAACACCTTCACATCTTCACACCTTCACATTTGTAAATTCACCCCCTTCTCAATTCTTCTTCACCAGCTTGTTGTAAGGCTCTTTCTTCCACAGACGCAAACTGTACGATGCCTGCACCGACACCATCGGGTAGGCCTTGCGTGATATGAGCCACTGGTGGAACGTCTCGCCGTCAAGCGTAAAGAACTTCTCGAAGCTGCCGAACGCCATACCGAAGTTGACGCCCACGTCGAGCCTCTTCCACGAGAAGCCCAGCCCCATCGAGGCCATATATCCTCCCATCTTGTCCATCCGCGTGAGCGGGTGTCCGTAGAGCGTCTGCGCCGTCAGCACCTGTTTCCCTTCTCCTATTCCGAACATATAGCCCAGCCGCAGGCTCAGATAGCCGCTATACAGCGAGTTGGGCGCATAGGCGCGCGTCTCTAGGTACAGCGGCACACCCATCCCGCTCGAGAGGTGGTATGCAAATCCCGACCCCACCCCAAGCGACACTATGGGATTTATCTCATATTCAATGTTAAACGACCCAATCTCCACATTTCCGCCCTCCAATCCGAACCGCAGCGCGAAGCCCTTGCCGCGTTCCGACGGCGGGTACTTGCTCTTCACCGTTCGACGCTGATCCTCATCGCCGTAGTTGCCGATATAACGCTGCGCATGGACACCGCCGCCAGCCAGCTGCAGCGCCAATATAGCAAATATAATAAACCGTTTCATTAGAACCTCTTGAACAATAAAACTTTGCAAAGATACACAACTTTCCTGAAAAAAACAGCATTTTTCTTCTTTTTGCTGCAAAAAAAAGCCCGCCAGCCGTTCCTCACAACCCCATCCTCCCCGTACCCGCCTCCAGCCAAACCAAACCATATACAACCGCCACCCTACTGGTCTGCCCTGGCAATGTAGGAGGATTACCGAAGGTGTCTAAAAGGTGTCTAAAAGGTGTCTAAAAGGAGTATGGGAGATGATACGTACCTGATACGGCGTTGGTACGTAGTCGATACGGCGTTGATACGAATGGAAAGACTATTCAAAGTTGAATGTCAAGACGTTGACGAGGTCCAAACTGCACCTCCGTGTTTGCCTGTATTCCTGAAATACAGCCCAAGCCACTGATATTTATGTTCTTGACCAAAAACATATTCATCGTCTCGACCGTACAAAGATACGAAATCCATTCCTCTCATACATACCCCCCCAAAAAAAATTTTCACATTTTCAACCGCCCTGCCCCACATTCTCCACACCTCAAAAACAAATGCCCTGTGTTTTCAAAAAAAATCGTATCTTTGCATCTATGAAACAAGCCACATTCACAAAAGTAATAGTAGTTGTGCTGGCGGTCATGTCTGCATCGAATGCGTCGGCGCAGCAGTCACGGTGGCGCGACACCACCCTCTCGATTGAGAAGCGGGTTGACGACCTCATATCCAACCTCTCGCTCGAGGAGAAGATCTCCCTTCTTCAGCACCACAACCCCTCCATCGAGCACGTCGGCCTCAAGCCCTACAGCTGGTGGAGCGAAGCGCTCCACGGCGTGGCTCGCAACGGCAAAGCCACCGTCTATCCCATGCCCATAGCCATGGCCGCCACCTGGGATTACGCCCTCGTCGAGGAGGCCTTCCGCTCCATCGCCGTCGAGGCTCGCAGGAAATACGCCGACGAACGGCTCCAGGGCAACTATGGCGACAACAAGGGCGTCACCTTCTTCACCCCCAACATCAACCTACTGCGCGACCCTCGCTGGGGGCGCGGCATGGAGACCTTCGGCGAAGACCCGTGGCTTACGGCACGCATGGGCCTTGCCGCCGTCAACGGCTTGCAGACACGCATCGGGCGGCGCAACATCCTGGCGGCCGCCTGCCTCAAGCACCTCGCCGTCCACAGCGGCCCCGAGGCCCAGCGCCATCAGTTCAACGCCCGCGTCTCCTCCCACGACCTCTTCACCTCCTACCTCCCCGCCTTCGAATACATCGTCAAGAACAGCAACGTCCAGCAGGTCATGTGCGCCTACAACCGCCTCGACGGCGAACCCTGCTGCACCAACAACCGACTCCTCTCCGACATCCTCCGCAAGCAGTGGCGCTTCGACGGCATCGTCGTCACCGACTGCTGGGCCCTCAACGACTGCTGGGAGCGCGACCCTAAGACTCCGCGCCACGAGACCTTCCCCGACGCCAAAGCCGCCGCCGCAGCAGCCTTCGCCGGCGAGGTGGACATGGAATGTGGCAGCGGCCTCCAGGCCTTGAAGGAGGCTGTCGATGCCGGCCTCATCGACCGCGCGACCATCGACCGCCACGTCCGCCGCGTCCTCCGCACCCGCCTCTTGGCCATGGTTGACGACGAGGTGAGCCCCTCGCGTCTCCCCTCAGCCAAGCCGCGCCATCTCGACATGGCTCGCGAGAGCATCGTCCTCCTCAAGAACAACGGCGTCCTCCCACTCTGCCTCCCGGGCATTGAGCAACGTCACTTCAAGCAGGAGGTGCGCCACGACATACACAAACTCGCCCTCGTAGGTCCTAACATCGACGACGTCGCCATGATGCTCGGCAACTACAACGGCGACCCCGTCAACCCCGTCACCCCGCTCGACGCCTTCACCCGCTACGCCAACTCTCTAGGCAAGGGCCGTTTCGAGCTCTTCTCCGAACCGTTCAACGACCACATCGACCCTCCTGACTATCAAGCCGAGCAGCAGATGAACACCTGCCTCGACCACCTCGCCTCCTACGACGCCATCGTCTATATCGGCGGCCTCTCGCCCAAACTCGAGGGCGAGGAACTCGAAGTCAACCGCGACGGCTTCAACCGGGGCGACCGCACCTCCATCGAGCTGCCCTCCGTCCAAGCCGACGCCATCAAGGCTCTCAAGGTGCGCACCGGCAAACCCGTCATCGCCGTCTTCTGCACCGGCGGCGCCCTCGCCCTCGGCGAAATCGAAGACTATGCCGACGCCATCCTCATCGCCTGGTACGGCGGCGAGGCCATGGGGCAGGCTCTCTTCGAGGCCATCGCCGACGCCTCCGACGGCCCTCTCTTCGGCCGTCTCCCCGTCACCTTCTACGCCTCATCCCTGCAGCTCCCGCCCTTCGACCAATACTCCATGCAAAACCGCACCTACCGCTACTTCTCCGGCCACCCCTCCTACCCCTTCGGATTCGGCCTCACCTACAACGGCTCCCACTCCCTCCGCAACCTCAAGTACAACCCCAAGACTCGCAGCGTCACTGGGGTCTTGAGCGTCGAGGGCCATCCTCACGAAGAGATCATCCAGGTCTATCTCAAAGGCGACCACTCCTCCGACGGCTTGATTAAGACTCTCGTCGGCTTCGAACGCACCGAAAGTCGTCATCAGATCTCCGAAGCTCGCTTCTCTGGCACCTTCTACCGCCACGATGTGATCTTCAGCATCCCTGTCAACTACGACGCCTTCCGCTACTACGACGAGTCCCTCGGCAAGATGCGCATGCCGGCTCCCGGCTCCAAGTTCACTCTCCTCGTCGGCTTCTCCAGCGACCCCAACGATCTCCAGGAGGTAGAGATGACCTACTGACCCTTTGCCATCCTCCTGCGTCAACACTCTCCGCCATCCATCCCCCGTCTCCCCCCGTACCAACCCTAATCCACCCTTGTAAAACCATTACAGGATCATTGCAGAACTAATACAGAAACAATACAGAACCAATACAGAAGATTAACCCAACCTCCCTCTCACACAGCTTCCACACATCTTCCACACAACACCCGCACAGCACTTTTTGTCAGGCAAATGTCAGGTAATTGTCAGACAAATGTCAGGCAACACCTCCTTTTCTCTCCATCACATCTATTATCTTTAGATAATAGATGCTGATAGCGTCAGCGATTCCTTTTCCAAAACCCATTTTTTAACATTTTGAGGCTCAAATACTAAATAAACCTCTTAACGTTTTTTATAGTTTTTATTCATACAGAATCGTAATAATCCAGATTTTTTCCTAAATTTGCACTTTTGAATTTAAAAAAGCACACACGTCTAACATACAGACAATTAACACTTTTTAAAAATTCCCTGTATATAAATTCGCACAAAAGGGGTCTCTCCCCTCACCCAAAACCCGATAAAACACACGCAAATCATGATACAAAACTGTAATTTTAGCGAGAAGATGAGAAAAGAGTCGAAACGTAAACCACTGGCCTTCATTGCGACGGCTGTAATCCTCTGCTGCCTGTTGGCGGCTCACTCCGCTTTCGGTCAGTCGAAAGCCACCGTCCCAAGCGCCACGTCGGCCTCCAAGTCCGTGCTTCTTGAGGTCTTCGGAGCTCAGGATGCCTCCCTCTCCGCCACCCCTGTCGTGCGCACCTCCCCCAACGGCGAGCAGCTGCTTGGCGCCTACGACATCAACCTCGTCAAGGACGGCCGCGAGTGGCAGCCCCAACCCGACGAGCCGGCCATCGTCTCCATGACCGACCCCTCCTTCATCGACGGCAAGCTTTACGACATCTACCACGAGGGCACCGACGGTGTCGAATACATAGCCACCGTGGCCCCCGAGAACGGCAAAATCTCCTTCCCCGCTCCCTCCTTCTCTGTCTATATCGTCACTGAGACAGGCGACTACGCCCGCCTCAAGGTCACCTTCCACCGCACCGACGGCTCCACCATTTCGCTCTATGTCAAGAAAGCCGACATCGGCCAGGGCGACTACAACACCATCGTTTACAACCCCGGTTTCGGCACCGTGCCCGACGGCGTCGCCTGCAAAGGCTGGACAACCAACGCCGCCTACACCGCGGCCACCATACCCTCGGCCATGACCTTCGCCATGGTGCGCGACAGCATCAGAAATCGACTGAACGCCGGCGTCTCCGACGGCACCGAGCTTCACTTCTACACCATGCTCTTCAAGTCCTTCTCCGTCTCCTACCTCGACGAGGAGGGCGGTGTAGTCAACACCGACATCATCCCCTACCGTGCCGATGCAGCCATCCCTCCCACTGCCTACGAGGTCAACGCCGCCTATACCCCCAACGACAACGACAACAACTTCGAGGGTTGGAAAGTCAACTCCCACGCCGACGGAGCTCATATCGCTGGTCATTCCGACGACGACCACAACTACACCAACGGCACCGACATCACCATCAACGGCGATGTCGTCTTCAAGGTTTACGTAACCCAAGGTAAGTGGCTCATCTACCACGAAAATGGTAAGGGCGCCACCTACAAGGCCGCCGACTTCGTCCACGCTGGAGAGAACACCGTGGAGCCGACTTTGGAGATGGTTCGAAACGGTTACACTTTTGATGGCTGGTTCCTGGGCGAGCCTGCCGAAGAGGGGGACGATCCAACCGGCGCACGGTTCAATTTCGGTTATCCTCTCAACGAGAACACCCACGTCTATGCAAAATGGAGCCCGCGTACGACCGCACCATACACCATCATCATCTGGAAACAGAATATAGCAGGTGGAAATGTTTACGACTATGCAGAAGTCATAACTATAAACAATGGCGCAGTAGGCACCAACATCAACACCGTAAGCCAACAAGGTACAGGCAACAACGCATACGCCCGAGTACGTACAACGAACTATCAATACACCGGTTTTCATCTTGACCACTTCGACCAGAACGTCGAAATCAAGACCGAAGGCAACTCCGTTTTAAACATCTATTATAATAGAACTGAATACACATTGACATTTCGGCAAAGTGCCTATGGAACAGTTTACAAAACAATTACGGCCCTATACGAACAACCGATAGGCAGCAATTTCCCTATAACAGAAAACGGTGCATCTGACGAGTGGAGATGGAATCCTCAAAACTCCAGTACATTCAACCAAGTGTTGGTTTACATAGATGCAATGCCTGCCGAGAATGTAACATTTTACACAAGTACGTCAACTGCGAAAAAGAAATATATGGAGTTTTATGTGGCGGTTCTTCCTGGACAAACTGGAACCCGCACATTTAACGGAAGGAGTTTTATACAATATGGAAACAGAATTACTGCAAAATACAATTACTTCACAGAAGCAGAAGATTTTGTTGACCTTTCTGGATATTCTCACTTTGGCTCAGACCCCGCCTTTGTCAATGGACAAGCAAATCCAGGCAACGGAGGGACCTTGCGATTATACTATATCCGCGAGACCTTCCCCATCAACTTTATGGATGGCGCATATTACGACGGCAACGGTGAACGTCTTAACGATGATGATCTTGTCCAGGCTCAGATAGGAACTATTCCGGATATTTTCTATGGCGCTGACGTCTCTTCCTATGCTTCCTACCGTCCTGACGCTGCTCACACTCATGCCGGCTTTGTCTTCGATGGTTGGTATGTCGATAAACTGTGTCAGCAACCCTACAACTTCACCACGATGCCCAACGGTGGCATCACCGTCTATGCCAAGTGGCGTCAGGTCCAGTACCGTGTCTTCCTGCACCCTGGCATCGATCAGGCCACCGTCCCGCGTCTCACCTGGGGCTCCGCCAACCAGGCGATGAACTTCCGTATTGTTTACCAAGGTCGCGTCAGCGCACCTACCGGTGTTGACCTTGACGACAGATACAAGTTCGTGGGTTGGTACACCGATGCGGCTTGCACCCACCCCTTCAACGAACTAGCCGTCACCTTGAACGACGCCAACACCACCCCGTACAACAAGACAACCGACTTCACCGACCCGATGGACATTTGGGGCGCAGGCGCCACATGGAACTCCGACTCCATGTTCAATGCCACAACCCCTCGCAATCCTGAGCGTTTCTGGATCACCCGCAAGTATGACCTCTACGGCAAGTGGAAGGCCACCCTGCCGGGCGCCATCGGCATCACCGTGGTTTACGACGGTAACGGCGGCACCCCTGCCTCCGACACAGCTGTCAATAAGTATCAGGACAACGTTGACGCCATCGCACAATCCGCCTGCACTCCTCCTTCCCCCACCCAGGAGTTCTCCCACTGGGTCATGCAACGCTACAACTTATCAACCCATTCTTTCGAGGACATCCCTGGCTCTGTCATCTTCCCAGCCGACCCATTCCTCGTGCTCAAGACCAATGCCGAACGAGTAAACCTTCTATGGTGCGATTCCAACGACATAAACAACACGATTGTACCTATCGATCCTTATAGCCTCGAACCTCCCGATGCCACGCACCGGATGATAAAAGAAGCCATCTACACCCTCAAGCTCCGCGCCGAGTATGTGGATATCGAACAACCCAAGCACACCTTCATCACCTGGTACAAGAACGACGGCACCGGCGCCATCGTCCGCGCCGACAAGGAGACCTCCACTCCCCATACTCTGAACATCAACCAGACAGTAACCGAGTACGACGCCACAACGCCTACCATCCCCGCTGCTCCCACCCGCACCGGCTACACCTTCAAGGGCTGGTACAAGCAGCGCACTCCCGAGGGCAGCACTGTCCCCACCACCATCGAACAGTGCACACCCAACTTCCTATATTATAAGGACAATAAATATTATAAGGAGTCAACCTTCACCAACGAGGTCACCAAAGTGGCCGCCGACCTCTACCAGAAAGACGACTACCTCTACGCCATCTGGGAACCGATAGTGGAGTTCAACTTCGACCCCATCTGCGGTGGTCAGACAGTCACCCTCCCCACCACCACCTCCTACGGTGCCGACCTCTCGGCCGCCACCTACACATGGTCGGTGGTCAGCGGCGGCGGCTCCATCTCCGGAACCTCCTACACCGTCCCCACCTCCGGCCCTGTCGAACTCCGCTTCGCTCCTGCCGCTTCCACCTGTGCCGAACCCAAGAACTTCAGCTTCCCGGTGAACCCGCTGCCTGAAGTGAGCGTCACTCCAGTAGCCGGCACCCACTGCCCCAACGGACAGTCGGTCACCGTCAACGGCACCCTCACCCGCCCCGGCACCACTAACTACAACTACACCTGGAACCTCGGCTCCCTGTCGGTAGCCTCTGGTTCCTCAGCCACCATCAACAACACCAACTCCACCACGCCTTCGGTCAACGTGATTGTCCCCACCGGCAACTGCGACACCACCTACCAGATAGGACTCACCGTCACCGACCGTCTTGGCTGCAGCTTCACCTTCGCCCCTGCCAACGCCATAACGGTGCTCGACAACGAAGCCCCCACCCTGAAAGCCGGCAAGAGTTGGCCCGCCGACATAACCGATGTCGATAGCTGCTACAGCATCAACCTCGCCAAGCGTCTTGTCACTACCGACGCAGTGGCGGCTCTGTACCAGGACAACTGCAGCGACGTAACCGTCACCATCGTTTCCACCACCGATAACAAGACCTCCAACTGCGACTGGAAAATCACTCGCAAGTATAAGATATCTGACGCCTGCGGCAACTATATTGAGAAAGAACAGTACATCAGCGGCGGCGATGTATCCGCACCAGTGCCTAACGTCACCTCCAAGACTCGCACCACCGTCGCCTGTTCCTCCGACACCACTGCCGCCGTCTCCACTCTCTCCGCTCTCGAGGGCCTCGGCTTCTCGTTCACCGACTGCAACTCGCTCAAGAGCGCCGTCACCGTGGTGAGCAACTCCTACAGCGGTACCGCTTGCCTCGGCAGCCGCACCACCGTTTACCGTGTATTCGACAACTGCGACAACCATGTCGATGTGACATATATCCAACCTGTCAAGGACAGCATTGCTCCCAAGTACACCAACCAGACGATTTATGCAGCCGCCACCGCTTGCGTCAATGACACCATCCACGCCATGACCACCATTGCTGCAGTCACATCCGCCTTCGGCTTGACCGACTGCAGCACTATGACTCTTGAAGGTGTATCACGCGCTCTCGCCAAGGGCACCGGCTGCAACGACACCCTCACCGTCACCTACACCGTCAAGGATGCATGCGACAACGAGGTCTCCCTCTACCAGAAGCAGCGTGTCAACGACAGCATCGCCCCCAAGTACACCAACCAGACGATTTATGCAGCCGCCACCGCTTGCGTCAATGACACCATCAACGCCATGACCACCATTGCGGCTGTCACCTCTGCCTTCGGCTTGACCGACTGCAGCGCCAAGACCCGAAGAGGACACGCCCGAACGCCCGTCACCCGCACCGGCAGCATAGGCCGCC
>JAEEGG010002053.1_pt1 | contig 52887 bp, 40 predicted proteins | sample 9134161 | NCBI WGS metagenome assembly JAEEGG01 (sample SAMN16246543, study PRJNA631951) | gut metagenome | biome: gut microbiome; feature: rumen; material: CR-attached | host: Bos | place: Iran: Karaj | collected 2018-10 | reverse complement strand
AGATCACCTGTCTCGATGAGGATGGCAACGTGCTGAAGCGTGTGACCTCTGGTGACAGCGGCGAGATTGAGGACAATGAGAACGGTGGTAGCACCTCAGGCGGTAACGGTGGCAGCAACACCCCTACTCCTCCAGTTGAAGAGCCTGACTACGACCACCCCTCAGGAGATTAATCACTAAACACTTAACATTATGACGAAGAAGGAGACTTTTAAGTTTGTGGTGCAGATCATAGCATCAATTGCAACGGCGGTACTCACCGCGTTGGGAGCGACCTCGTGTATGGGGTATTAGAAAGGAAGAGGCATCCGACAAGGGTGCCTCTCTTCTGCATCCAGGCCTCAGTCATCATGAAAATGATTCACCCCCTTGCCTGTATGGCAGGACCAGCTTTCCATATCTCATCCAGGAAGACAACATCTGCGGTAGGAAGATAGCCATCAATACTGCGCTCATATTTGTCTGAGTCCTTCAACTTGCTGATGCTGACAGGGCCGAATATCTCATCAGGTGTACTGAATCTTGACATAAGATACTCAAATGAATTTGAGTTTTGTTCCAAAATGATACAAAACTGTGGTGTCTAGGTATGAAACTATGACGGGCTTCTATTGCTTCTTGTAGCGTCATTTCACAAAACTTATTAAAACTATTGGCAAAGGTACGGATAATTCACCACTTTTTTGTATTTTTGCACTCACTATCCGATACTTTATGAATTAAGATTGAAAAATGAAAGTAAAAATACAGACTATGCTTGGCGACATTGTGGTTCGCCTATATGATGAGACTCCCATCCATCGTGACAACTTTCTGAAGTTGGCGAAGGAGGGGTATTACTATCGGCGGTACACCCCATCTTGACGGCCAATATACAGTTTTCGGTGAAGTCGAAGAAGGTCTTGATGTGGTTGAAATGATTCAAGGGACTGCTACTGGAAGTGCTGACAGACCTGTTGATGACATCGAAATGAGAATGACAGTTATTGAATAATAAATCAGCATTAGTAAAAGCGAGATATAGTCAAATAAACAAAACACCATAAGAAGATGAAAAAGGTAATCAGCATAACAAAGGCACCTTCGGCAATAGGGCCTTATAGTCAGGCCATACAAGTTGGCAATCTCATTTTTAAAGATTGTTCTTTTCTGTGAAAAGCGAATAAATTCGAGTGGCAAAGTTAGCGTTCTTATCTGATATTTAGAGAATTCTTTGTATTTTTGTGCCTAGTTTTGAGATTAATTAAGGAATTGGCGAAGTACGGATGATAGAGATTCGAAAAGCGACTAAAGCACAATCGGAGGAAATAGCGAAACTGATAATGATGGCAATGACAGATGATTGCTGTCTGTATTTCTGTGGTGACGGCTACGGACTTGATGACTTCCAGAAGATGATGGCGAAGCTTGTCGAGCGTGAGGATTCGCAGTATAGCTATCGAAACACTTTGGTAGCAATGGATGGTGATAAGGTTGTCGGTATCTCCGTCAGCTATGATGGTGGACGTCTGCACGAACTTCGTCGCGCCTTCCTTGAAGCTGCCAAGGAATATATAGGCAAGGATCACTCAGGTATGGACGATGAGACGCAGGCTGGCGAACTTTATCTTGACTCATTGGCCGTGCTTCCAGAATATCGTCGTCAGGGCATTGCCCGACAACTGTTGTTGGCGACCAAAGAACGGGCTAATCGTTTAGGCTTGCCTTGTGTCGGACTCTTGGTAGATACGGATAATCCCATCGGCGAGGCATTATACGCTTCTGTCGGATTCCAATATGCAAACGATAGCCATTGGGGCGGACACCCCATGAAACATCTGGTCATTTAATCAGGGCTAAGCATCACGGTATCGACAGCACCCAGCATCATAACCAGGGCTATCAAAGTGACAAAGATAAGATTAGCTCACAGCCTCGATGCGGAGTTTCAATAGTCCGGCAGGTACGCGTACCTCAATCGTGTCGCCTGCTTTTTTGTTGAGCAGTGCCTGGGCGATAGGTGACTTGATGGAGATTTTGCCTTCGCGCAGATTGGCCTCGTGAGGACTGGCGATGGTGTAGGTCATCCTGCTGTTGTTGGCAAGGTTGGTGATTTCTACCTTGCTGAGCAGTTGTACGCAGCCTGAAGCCTGGCGTGCCGACGTGTCGATCACGCGGGCGTTCTCCAGCACACGCTGCTTAAAGCGGATACGGCTTAGCAACCGTCCTTGTTCACGCTTGGCGGCATGATATTCGAAGTTCTCGCTCAGGTCGCCTTGTGCACGTGCCTCCGCAATGGCATCTCTCACCTGGGGCAGCTCTACTGTCTCCATGTGTCGTAACTCCGCCACGAGCTTGTCGTAGCCTTCCTGTGACATATATTCGTAAGCCATATTGTCTTGTTTCTTGATTTGATGGCGCAAAATTAAGCAAAAAATCTCAGATTACTTGCAAATATTCTAAAAACTTCCTACCTTTGCCTCCCAAAAACGATGAAACTGATAGATTACTTACGGCAGCACGCCGAAGAGACACCTGATCGCATCGCCGTTATCTGTGGCGACGAGACGGTGAGTTATGCCACGTTGTACCAACGGGTACAGGCGTGTGCAGCCACACTGCCTCATGGCGAGGTGGTGGTGTTCCGTGGTTCACAGACCGTCGATTTCCTCGTTACTTATTTCGCCATCCATCTGGCAGGCTCTGTGGCTGCACCATTGGAGCGCGATACACCTGAACCTTTGTTTCAGGAGGTTACTGCCAGTCTGGTGGGCAGTGAATTGCCTCCCGACAGTGCCGATATCCTTTACACCACTGGCACCACCGGCCGTTCCAAAGGTGTCATCATCAGCCACCGCACCATCATCGCCGATGCCGAGAACCTGATAGCGGGGCAGGGGTTCAGTCGTGACCTCGTGTTTATCATCAACGGTCCGCTTAACCATATCGGCTCACTGTCGAAGATATTCCCTGTGGTGATGCTGGGGGCTACGCTTTATATCCTTGACGGCATGCGCGACCTGAATGCCTTCTTCCAAGCCCTCGACTATCCTGCACCGAAGATGGCTACCTTCTTCGTGCCTGCCACCATCCGCATGCTGTTGCAGTTTGCGGCCGACCGTCTAGCAGCCTATGCCGATAAGATCGACTTCATCGAATCGGGTGCTGCACCTCTGGCACATGCCGACATGCTGCGACTCTGTGAGCTGCTGCCCCATACGCGCCTCTACAACACCTACGCCTCTACCGAGACGGGCATCATCGCCACTTATAATTATAACGACGGACGCTGCCTGCAAGGGTGTCTGGGTCGTCCGATGCCCCATTCACGACTGATGATCACCGCCGACGGTCTGATTGCCTGTCAGGGTGACACACTGATGTCGGGCTATGTGAATGATCCGGAACTCACAGCCACCGTCCTACGCGATGACACAATCTTTACTGCCGATATGGGCCATATCGACGAGGAGGGCATGCTGCGCTTGGAAGGTCGTCAGGGTGATGTCATCAATGTGGGAGGCTATAAGGTGGCACCTACCGAAGTGGAAGATGCAGCCCTCTCACTGCATGAGATCAAGGACTGCATCTGTATCGCCGTCGATCATCCGGTCATGGGGCAGGCTCTGAAGCTGTTGGTGGTTGTAGCGGAAGGTATGCCCTTCGACAAACGCCAGATAGCCCGTGCCCTGAAAGACCGTTTGGAAGTCTATAAGGTACCATTGCTCTACGAACAGGTAGAAAAGATCCAGCGCACCTACAACGGCAAGATCGACCGGAAGTTCTATCTAAGTAGAAAAATGTGATATAGCCGATTCCTTCATGAAGGCTAATGGGATGGCTTGCTCATAGTAGAGCTGGGTCATCTCTTGTGTCTGAGGTGAAGCACCGTAGAGCGCCTCGAACATCTCATGGAGGCCGGCTTTCCCACCGTGTTTCAACGCATGTACGATGCAGAGGTTCATCAGACCGATGTTCTCCGACAGGATGTCAAGGTCGGTCAAGGCTATCTGCGAGAGGGCGAGCTGGTAGGCGTCTTCGCTATCAGCGACTACCATGCGGTCGATGTCGCCCAAGGTGGCGAAGCCAAACTTCAGGAGCGCACGTAGGAATGGCTGTAGCGGGGCGGGGTAGATCTCGGCCTGGTTCACGGCTGCGATGCGTTTGTTCAGACGGTCAAAAGGCCCCAAGGTAAGGTAGCTGCGGAACGATACGCTGTCGAGCTCCACATCGTCGAGCTTACCGGAATCCACCAGCGACTTCACACGGCGGCGGTAGTCAGTGAGGGTGGCGCGCAGGCGACTGAACTCATCGTCGATCAGTTCGAGTGTACCTGCCAATCTACTAAACTGGCGCACATATTCACGAGGTATCTTTACATCGCCTTTATAACCTGTGTCGTGCTCGATGGTTGACCATACGTGTTGCAGGGCGGTACGCATCTGCAATTCAAAACGGATGGTGTTCAGCTCCGGCATGGCGGGATCGTCCACCGCACTCTTAGGCAGTCGGCAGATATAGTGCAGTGAGTTGTAGCCGAAGCTGTCGAGCTCGTGCAACTTTCGTTTATCCACCGACTCCTTCCAGTCGATGTCGAGCACTTGCTTGGCGATGGCTGCCACCTTATCCACTTCGTCGGTGTAGAAGGTGATGATACGGATGCCCACCAGGTCGGTCAGGTTGTCGATGTCGGCATACTTATGACCTTTGCGCTCCAGTTTGCCTACCAGCGATGCTTCTTTTTTCACACGATGCTCGATGGCATTGACATAGATGCCCTGTTCCTTCAGGGTTTTGCTCAGGAGCTGATATACCAAGTCGTCCAGACGTTGCAGAATGGGCAACCGGTTACGGAATTGCTGGAGAATCATCTCTCCATGGGGATCTAAATGATAGTTCATTTCTTTGCTGTTGTACAAGTGTTAACGAGATAGACGATACTCATGTAGGGGATACCGGTGTTGGTCTCCAGACCAATCTCACAGGTACGGCTGTTTGAGTAGCCCACCTCTATGTGATTCTTTTCAATTTGCGGACGGAGCTTGCGCAGACCGTAGCTGTTCATCTCCGGGAAGGTGAAGCCACGGTCGCCGGCGAAGCCACAGCAGCCTACGCCCTCAGGCAGATAGACATTGTTGGAACAGAGCTTTGCCAAGGCTATCATATCCTTATCCACACCCATCAGTCGGGTAGAGCAGGTGAGGTGGAGGGCGATATGCTGGTCGGTAGGATGGAACTCCAGACGATCTTTCAGATAGGTCATGATAAACTCGGCAGGCTCGTAGAGTTTCATCTTCTTCATCACCTTGCGCATGCGGTGCAGACAGGGACTCTGGGCACAGAGCACGGGATACTTACCCTGCTCGGAGGCTTTCCAGAGGGCTTGCTCCAGTTCGGCACTCTTACGGTCGGCAATGTCGAGCATACCCTTCGACTCCCAGATCTGTCCGCAGCACATCCGCTCCATACCTTCCGGGAAGATCACCTCATAGCCCGCCTTTGCCATCAGCTGGATCACCTCATCCACCAGATCGTGGATCTTACCGCCCTGCTTCGACTGTCCCATGGTCTGATTGATACAGCTGGGGAAGTAAACCACCTTAAGGTCGGAGTGTTCCTCTTCCTTCTGAGGGATACTCTTCTCGATGATAAACTGTGTCAAATCGCTCTTCTTCGGCTGGCGCTTCTTCTTCGGCATGGCGGTGGTCCAGAGCGGCAGTCCCATCTTGTTCATCGTACGGCACACGTTGGTCATCAGCTTCGGACCGAGGGTGATATGAGCCAGATGAACCACGTCGAGCACCACGCGCAGACCACTCTTGATGCCTGCCATGTGGTTGGCGGCAAACTCTCCCACCTGATAGCCCAGATGGTTGCGGTTCATGTCCAACTGACGGATCAGGTGTGTCAGCTCACCCGTGTTGATCTTCATCGGGCACGAGGTGGCACAGAGACCGTCGGTGGCACAGGTCTGGTCACCATAATACTTATATTGCTGGCGCAGTGTGGCTGCCCGCTCTGGATCTCTGCCGGTGGCCTCCAACTCACGGATCTCTCGCTGTACGGCGATACGCATACGGGACGACAAGGTGAGACCGCACGACATACAGTTCACCTCGCAGAAGCCGCACTCGATACACTTGTTGGCACGCTTCACCATCTCAATGGTCTCGTGGGCTGTCGAACAGTTCGGATCCATCAGGTAATGCCCGCCGTCGGGCACGCTGTCGAAGTCGTAGTCGAGCACGGGCAGCGGCTTCAGGCACTTGATGAAGCAGTCGGGATCATCGTTGAAGATCACGCCCTGGTTCAACAGACCTTCGGGGTCGAAGATGGCCTTCAGCTCCTTCATGGCATCATAGGCTTTCTCGCCCCATTCGTATTTCACAAACGGTGCCATATTGCGACCGGTGCCGTGTTCAGCCTTCAGTGAACCGTCATAGCCCTCCACCACCAGTTTTGCCACGTCGCGCATCATCTCTGCATAGCGGGCCACCTCATGCTCTTCGGCAAAACTCTGGTTCAGGATGAAGTGGTAGTTGCCCTCGAAGGCATGACCATAGATACAGGCATCTGAGTAGCCGTGGTCGGCAATGAGCTTCTGCAGCTTCACGGTAGCCTCTGGCAGCGACTCGATGGGGAAGGCTACGTCTTCAATAAGGCATGAGGTGCCTACGGGACGTGTTCCGCCCACACTTGGGAAGATACCGCTACGGATGGCCCAGTACTTGCCATACACCTTCGGGTCTTCGGTAAACTCGGCGGGGATATACAGCTTGAACTGTTTCAAGCATTCCTGTATCTTCTCAATCTTCTCGAGGAGCTGTTCGTGGGTGATGCCCTTGGTTTCAGTGAGAATAGCGGTGAGGCCCTTGTAATCACCAGGCTCTACGCCAGGAATCTTTCCAGCGTCCACATCTTTCTTATACTGCAGATAGACGGGATCATCGACAGAAGCCAGTGACATGTAGTCGAGCATCTCTGCCGACTTCACCACGAGGTTCTCTGCACTATAAATAAGGTCGTCCTCACCAGCCTTCATCTTCTTCATCGCTACCACTGCCTCGCAGCTCTCCTTCATGGTGAGGAAATAGACCATCGCCGAAGCCTTGAACTTATAGTCGATGAGGGTTTTCATCGTCACCTCCGACAGGAAGGCGAGGGTACCTTCACTACCCACCATCGAGTGGGCGATGATGTCGAAAGGATCGTCGTAGGCAATCAGCGGACGCAGGTTCAGACCTGTCACGTTCTTAATACTGTATTTGGTTCGTATGCGTGCAGCCAACTGCTCGTCGGCACGCACTTTGTCGCGCAAGGCTTCAATCTTCTTTAGGAATTCTGGATGACTCTTGCGGAAGGCGTCACGGCTTGCCTCGTCACCTGTGTCAAGCACGGTACCGTCGGTCAGGATGATACGGGCAGAGATCAGCATTCGGTCGCTGTTGGCATGCACACCGCAGTTCATACCCGAGGCATTGTTGATCACGATACCGCCCACCATCGCTGAACCGATCGAGGCAGGGTCGGGTGGGAACACACGACCGTGGGGCTTCAGGATCTCATTCACCCTCGCACCTACAATACCAGGCTGGAGCTTGATCGTATCCAGGTTTTCGCCAATCTCATATTTCTCCCAGTGCTTGCCAGCCACAATCAGCACACTGTCGGTACAGCTCTGACCTGAGAGTGAAGTACCTGCTGCACGGAAGGTGAAGGGCAGCTTGTATTTCTGACAGGCCTTGACAATCTTGGAGATCTCCTCTTCGCCATCGCTGCGGACGACGACTTTGGGAATCTGGCGATAGAAACTGGCATCTGTACCCCAACCTAAGGTACGGAGCTCGTCGGTATAGATACGGTCAGACGGTATAAACTGTCTGATGTCTTGTAGGAACTGATTCGTCATAGGGCTTTTTTGAGTTTTAAGTTATACTTTGCGACAAAGATACGAAAAGAAGTGCAAAGTTGGAAGGCGAAAAGAGAAAAGATGAAGCGAATTTTGTTTTTTTCACAAAAAAAGAGTGGGTGTATCACGAAATCTTCGTATATTTGTCGAAAATTTTGCCGATAACTCAAATTTACTAATAATACATCACAGCCTATGACAGCTCTTATTTCTGTTATTCCTATCCTGTTGCTCATCGTTCTGATGATGGGTTTCAAAGTGTCTGGTTACAAGAGTGCGGTAGTTACTCTTGTGGTTACAATCCTATTGGCTTTGTTTGCCGTTCCTGCCATGGGCATCCTGCCAGAGAAGTATGCCGGCGCATCGATCTATGGTGTCACCATCTGGTCGGTGGTCGAGGGCTTCCTCAAGGCCTGCTTCCCCATAATCCTGATTATCATCTGTGCCATCTTCAGCTATAACATCCTCTGCGAGACGAAGGAGATAGAGACCATCAAGACGCAGTTCATCCAGATGACTGCCGACAAGGGTCTGCTCGTGCTGTTGCTCACCTGGGGTCTCGGTGGTGTGCTCGAAGGTATGGCTGGCTTCGGTACGGCTGTGGCTATCCCTGCCGCCATCCTCATCGGACTGGGCTTCAAGCCGATGTTCTCAGCTGTCATCTGTCTGGTGGCCAACACGGTGGCTGTAGGTTTCGGTGCCGTCGGTCTGCCTGCCACCACACTGGCCAATCAGGTAGCTGCCAGTGGCGTGGCTACCCCTGAGGAGCTCTGCGAGGTGGCTACGTTTATCATCCTGCAGCTCTCGCTGATGTTCTTCATCACCCCGTTCCTCATCCTGATGATGACCGACCGCACAAAGATTGTGAAGAATATCGCCATCGCTCTGTTCGTGGGTACCTTCTCTATTGTTGTGCAGTTCTGCTGTGCCCATTTCATCGGTCCTGAGACACCTGCCATCCTCGGTTCAGTGGCTGCCATCATCGCCATGCTTATCTACAACAAGCTGTTCCTGCGCCATGAGGCGGAGAAAGACACGGTGCATGTCGAGAAACAGCAGTTCGGTTTGGCAAAGACACTCAAGGCATGGAGTGTCTATGGTCTGATCATCTTCTTCATCCTGATCAGTAGTAAGATCGTGCCGCCGGTGAATGAGTTGCTGGGTACCACCTTGGTCACCAAATTCGACCTGCCTGTTATTGGCAATACCTTTAAGTTCGGCTGGCTGTCGAATGCCGGTCTGATGATCTTCCTCGGTGCTGTGCTCGGTGGACTGATTCAGGGCATGAGCTTTGGCAGCCTGATGAAGCTGTTGGCAAAGACCACCCTGAATCTGCAGAAGACGGTGGTCACCATCTGCTGCCTCGTGGCAATGGCGATGCTGATGAACAATACGGGTATGACCAACGATATCGCCAAGGGACTGGTGTTGCTCACCGGCTCCGCCTTCCCGTTCTTCGCACCGCTCATCGGTTCGATAGGTACCTTCGTCACGGGTAGTGCCACCAATGCCAACATCCTGTTCGGTAAGCTGCAGGCAACTGCCGCCAGCGACCTCGGTCTGGTGAACCAGGGCACCTTCTTCGGGGTGAGTGGTAGCGAGACCAACTGGCTCGCCGCTGCCAACTGTGCCGGCTCGGAGGGTGGTAAGCTGCTGTCGCCGCAGTCCATCGCCATTGCTACCGCTGCCTGCGACATGGAGGGACAGGATGGTGACATCATGCGTAAGACGATGCCATTCGCCATCTTCTGGATCCTGATGAACGGCCTCATGGTCTTCCTCGGACTCCATGTGATCTGAGTATCCTAAAAATATTTCTCATAAATGGCTTGTTGTATCGGAAATTATAACTAACTTTGCAGCCGTGAAGAGAGTAACTGAAAATCAATCGCGCCATTCTTTGACCACACAAATCGTTATGTGGGTGGTGGGTTTCGTGTCAGTGCTCTTCGTGACCGCTCTGTTGATCATGTTCCATTATGCCCGGCAGTCGATCTATCAGGAGGCGATGGAGAAAGCGCGGCAGACACTGCGCACCACTGAGTTGCGCATCGACAACACTCTGAGTGAGGTAGAGACGGCTACGCGCAGCTTACACTGGACCATCGAGAAGCGTCTGGACCGTCCGGAAATCATGGACAGTCTCTGTCGGCAGATCCTGAAAGATAACCCTCACATCCAGAGCTGTGTCATCGCCTTCGAACCAGGTGTCTACCCAAAATATGGCATCTACTATGAGGTGTATGCCCACCGCAACGCTGTCGATTCCACACAGATCGATGTGACGATCAACGGTGGGAAGAAGCTATATACACGTGAGAAGTGGTACTTCATCCCATTGCATAATGAGAAACCTTTATGGATTGACCCCTATATCGATGTGGAGCACGGCGAGACATCCATCATCACTGCCTATGGTATGCCGCTCCGCAACAAAGAGGGTGAACTGGTGGGCGTGCTCTCGACACACATCTCCATGAAGTGGTTTGCCGACCTGGTGCTCTCGCTGAAGCCTTTCCCCAATTCCCATGCCTCGGTGATGGGTACCGACGGTCATCTGATTATCCACCCCGACAGCTCTCTCGAAGCGCACGAGGCATATTTCCAGAAGGCCTTCAACGATCCTACCAGCGATGGCCATCTGGCAGCCATATCCATGAAGACGGGCCACATCGGACATAATGAGATCACCATGGGCAACAAACATGGCTTTATCTTCTACCATCCTTTCGAGAATGCAGGCTGGAGCGTGTCCATCGTCTGTCCGGAGAGCGATATCTTCAGTTCCTATGACTCACTCCTGCGATTGACAATCCTCATCAGTCTTGTCGGTCTTCTGCTAATCGGTATGTTCTGCTTCTTTATCAGTCATTTCAAGCTGAAACCCCTGCAGCTGCTCGTGGATACAGCCCGCCGGATGGCAGAAGGACAAATGGAAGAGCCTGTCAGGGAAAGCCGCCGCACCGACGAGGTCGGCTACGTGCAGAACACCTTCCGCCAGATGCAGCAGAACATCGGACAGCATATCGCGGATATCAACCACCTGACCGATGTGCTCCGCCAGCGTAATGACGACCTTAAACTGGCGTATGATCAGGCTCGTGAGGCCGATCGCATGAAGGATGCCGTCATCCTGAATATGAGCGACCGCATGGAACAGTCGGTGAAAGCCATCCACACCACCGTTGACGAATTCCGCCAGCATGTAGCCGAAATGGATCCGGAGGAATGTCGCCTGATGGCTGACAAGATACAGAAGCATACGGAGATAACCACCGAATTGCTGGGCAGTTTGCTTGGAATCGCCGATAAAAAACAGGAGAAGCGCCTATGATAGAGATGAAGAAAAATATTCACCAGTCGCTCTCCACGAGGTTGAGTCTTGAGATTCTGTTCGTCGTGGTGCTGGTGTTCTCGCTGTCGCTCGGCTTCCTCTATTGGCAATCACGGCATATCATCCGCAACGAGGCCATCGACGAGGCCTCCCATGTGCTTGACAATACGTCACTGCGTGTCAAAGGGTTTATGGTAGAGATAGAGACGGCTACGCGTAACATCATCTGGCTCGTCAACCTCCACCATGACAAAGACTCCCTGCTGAAATACTCTCATCGTATCGTTGCCAACCATCCCAATACGAACGGTTGCTCCATCACGATGGAACCCAACATCTTCCCTGAAGAGTCATACGGCTTCTCCGCTTATTCCGTTCGCCTTCCCAATGCCTCAGACACCCAGAAAGACTCTGTGGTGACCGTGCGTGAAGGTGAGTACAACTATTATGATAAGGTGTGGTATAAGATACCGCGCCAGAAAAGAGCTGCCTGCTGGGTGGATCCTTTCGACGACTTCAATGAAGGAACACTGTCAAACCCGGAACTGATAGCATCCTACTGCGTTCCACTCTACGACAAGCAGGAGAAGTTTGCCGGCGTCATCGCCACAGACCTGTCGCTGAAACGACTCACAGAGACCGTCAACGCTGAGCATCCATACGAAAACTCTTACTTCATGATGCTGGGAGAAGACGGCCACTACTTCGTTCACCCCGACACCACGAAACTGCTCAAGGAGACCATCTTCACGGGGATGGATCCCAGAGAGCATACCGACGTCGTAGCACTGGGATACGAGATGACCAACGGGCGGACCGGACACATGGAGGTGGAACTCGACGGCAGGTCATACATCGTACTCTACCGCCCGCTTGAAGGCACTCAGTGGAGTATCGCGCTCGTCTGTCCTTCAAACGAATTGTTGCGCGGCTACAATAGCCTGAACTATATCCTGCTGCCGTTGCTTATTATCGGACTGGTGCTGTTGGTAATGGGATGCTACCGTATTATAAAACACTTTATACAGCCGTTGGGCCTGCTGGCTGCCGAGCTGCGACAGATCGGTCACGGTGACTACGAGAAACCCCTACCGCTCAGTGAACGTACCGACCTGATCGGACAGCTGCAGAACACCTTCTGTCTGATGCGGCGGAGAATCACCCAGCACATCCACGATGCAGAGCATACGAAGCAGGAAGCCGAACAGCGCACTGCCGAGCTTGAGCAAGCCACCTTGTTGGCGCGACAAGCCAGTGAGCAGAAGACACAGTTCATGCAGGATATGTCGCACCAGATACGTACGCCACTCAATATCGTTCACGGCTTCTCACAGGTGTTGCACCAAGATTGTGAGATACTGCCTGACGACGAGAAGCGGCAGATTGCCGAGACGATGTGCGTGCAGACGAATATGCTCGATTATATGGTGAGCAAGCTGCTCACCGCTTCACTGATCGAGAGCCGCCAGACCATCAGTCTGGCAGACACCGTTGGCTGTAACGATGTGGCGCGCGAGGCTTTGGAGAACGCCAGCAGTCTGATAACCCACACCGTAGAGATGAAGCTTGACAGTCAAGTCGATGATGCGCTGACCATTCAGACCAACCGCCATCATCTGCTTATCGTGCTTACCGAACTGCTCGTCAATGCCCTCCATTTTACCACCGAGGGTAGCGTCACCATGCGTATCGAAGCCACTGAAGATGCGGTGAAATTCACCATCGAAGACACAGGCCCTGGCATTCCTCCCGACAAGACGGACTTCATCTTCGAGAAGTTCACCAAGCTCGATATGTTCACCGAGGGACTTGGCCTCGGACTGTTCCTTTGCCGCCGTGTCGTCATGCTGATGGATGGCACCCTCACCTACGACCCTCAATACACCAACGGCACCCGCTTCATCGTGAGTCTCCCCCTTGAACATTCAATAGGATAGCAACCCCCCAAAAAAGCATTGCCGAGGGAAAATTTGCGGGATTTAATTCTGGAACTTTTTACATTTAAATGTAGCAAGTGCTAGATTTAAATCCCGCAAAATTCCTGGCGTTTATCGCTACGTGCTGCTTTTATATTCAACCCTCGACCAGGACAAGGTCATCCATAAGGCAGCTGATTGCCGACCTGCGGCAGCGTTACCCCCGTTCGCCTCAAGTTTTTTTCTTTAATATTTCGGATATTCCTAAAAAAGCAGTATCTTTGCAGAAGTTATAATCTCAGAACATAGGAAAGAACGCGAATGAAACGTATTTCACTGTTTACTTTTTCATGTATCGTCAGTATCGGTACGTTGCTGTTATACAACATGCCGTTCTTCCAGTATGTGGCGGGTCATTCCAATGAGACCGTTGGCGGTAGGCTGTTTCTGCTGGCATCGTTGGTGATCATCATGTTGGCACTCAACTTCATGATGACCTATCTGGTGATGTTCCTCTTGAGGAAAGTAGGGCGTGTGCTGCTTGCCATCCTTTCGGTCATCAATGCGACGGCTGTCTATTTCATCTACACCTATAGCGTGATGATTGACGCAACGTCTATCGAGAACGTGTTCAATACCAGATACGCTGAAGCATCAGGCTTCTTCAGCTGGCAGCTGTGGCTTTCAATGATTGGCTTCGGGGCTCTGCCAGCCTTGTATTGCCTGTTGCAGCCGGTGACGTATGGAAAAGTCAGGAGATTAGGTGTCAGCTGCGGCTGTGCCTTGCTGATGGTACTTGCCGTTGCCTCACTGAATGTCGGTCAGACCTTGTGGATCACTCAGCATGACACGGAGTTAGGTGGCCTGCTACAACCCTGGTCATATCTGGTGAACACCTGCCGTGTGGCCAGTTTCAATCACGACGCTCAGGTAGAGGAGATCAAGTTGCCTGACGGCAGTATTACAGACGAGGAGAAGGCAGTGGTGGTGCTTGTCATTGGCGAGTCGGCGCGTAAGGCCAACTTCCAGCTCTATGGCTATCAGCGCCCGACGAATCCGTTGCTTTCGAAGCAAGAGAAGCTGAAGGTGTATCACGCTACTTCGTGTGCTACCTATACCACTGCCGGCACCAAGGCCATCCTTGAACCGAAAATCTCTGACGACCTGTATGAGTTGCTGCCCAACTATGCCTTCAGGACAGGTGTCGATGTGGTGTGGCGTACCTCCAACTGGGGAGAGCCGCCGATACATATTGACGAGTATCTCACGGATGATGAACTCGGCAAACAGTTTCCCGGTGAGGATGTCAGCCATGATGCTATTCTGCTGAAAGGCCTTCGTGAACGGATAGAGGCAAGTCGCAAGCATAAGGTGCTGATCGTGTTGCATACCAGTACCAGTCATGGACCGAAATATGCCGATAAGTATCCTCAGCAGTTTGAGGTATTTAAGCCTGTGGCAAGAAATGTGGAGGAAGGGGAGAAAAATGTCAGTATGCTCGCTAATGCCTACGACAACACCATCGTCTATACCGACTACCTGTTGGACAGTCTGATCACCACCTTGCGTGACATGAACGACTGGCGCAGTGCGATGATCTTTATCTCCGACCACGGTGAGTCGTTAGGCGAGAATAAGGTGTTTATGCACGGACTGCCTATGAAACTGGCGCCTAAGGAACAGTACGAGATTCCCTTCCTAGTATGGACATCAGATGATTTCAGAAGTTACAAGTCAGATGATAAGCTACCGGCTGTGCTTGAGCAACATTATATTTTCCACTCTGTGCTCAACCTGCTGTCGATTCAATCACCGGCTTATAGTCAGGATTTTGATGTTTTTCAAAGTAAGAAGTGAGAGGAAAAACCTCTCACTTCTTATTATTTACTTCTGAAGGTTCTTGAAAGCAGAACCGAAGATGATATACTGGGTGTTACCAGCAATGGTGCCTTCATTCTGTCCCCAAAGGAAGGGCCAGTCATCGAAGTTTTCGAAATGATCAGGCTGACGGAACAGAAGACCAGGGGCAACGTTACCGGGGATGGCTGAGAAGTCGGCGCGGTTGTTGCCGTAGAACACCTGCTTCGGACGGGCAGCACCCACAGCAGCTACGAATGAGTAGTTGTGATAGGGGTGACAGCCATAGAGCCAGTTAGACACGCGGTAGATCTCATCCTTCTTCACGATGTCGGGATAATAGAGGTGGGCGTAGTTCACGGCGATACCGAAGTTAAGCACCATGTTCACGCCTGCCCAGTTGCCGAGGCCGATGGGCACACCGTAAGGATTGTTCTGGTCGAAGCCCTTGATATACTGCTCGTACTTCTCCACATAGGGACGGAGTTTCTGCTTGTAGGCCTCGTCCATATAAGGCACTGCATCGAGGGCCGTCTGCATATTCATGGCGACGTTTAACTCTAGGGCATCCCAGATCTGTGCCTCGAAATTGTTGAGGTACTGCTTCTCCTGAGTAGCACCGTAGAGTTGCAGATTGGTAGCCATATCGCCCAGCAGCTCACTATTCTTACGACTACGCTCCTGGAGCTTCTGACGTTTCTTGTCGGGTTTGGCATCCGCGTTGCGTCCCTCAAAGCCGTCAATCCAGCTGTAGTCCCACTCTTCCCCTCCAGATTTGTTACGCTGCTTGAGCAGTTCGGTACCTTCCTGCATCAGTCGCTTCGACTGGGTGAGGGCACGCTCTGCCAACTGGTCGTTGTAGCCTTTGAGGGCACGGCTGGCGGCAGCAAACATCGTGGCGGCACGGAGGTCGAGGTGGGCATTGCGGGTAGTGAAGGCCCACATATCATCAGGCGTACCACTGCATTTACCATCGGCAGACACCTCATAGGGTTTCAGAGAGGGATCGTAATGCAGACCGTCGGTAATCGAGGCTGCATCGCCTAAGTGATGGTAGTTGTCGAGCACAGAGTTAGAGAGCGTAGAGGCCATGTGGCCGATCTGCTCTGCCTGCGCCACGAGGTTGAGGGTGCCATGCTCGATGAACTGCAGGATATCGGGCACGCCATCTGGGCGGTGCAGATCTACGTAGCGCTGCTGCTGGCTCACGAAGGTCTCATCGCGCAGCGGCTTGAAGAGCTGCCAGGCACGCACGAAGTTCATCACCACATTGATATTGGATCCCGTCTCGATATCGAAGTCGCCGGCATCGAAGAAACCGCCGATGTTCAGTCCCGGGATGAGCTCATAAGGCTTGTATTTCGTGTCGGTGGTGGGACCTTGTCTGTGCAGGTCGAAATGATCGCTCTCAGGTGCCTGCAGATAGCCCTCCTTGAAAGGCTCGCCATGCCAGGTGCGATAGCCCTCGGTGACGTACATGTGGTTCATGTGGATAGGCACCCATACGTCGGTGGTGGCATCGGTGATCTTATCATAGACATGCTCATCAATCAGGAAGTTGTTGGTCTTTGTGTTACCATACTGGATATAATATACACCGGGCTGCTTGACGGATGAGAAGTCGAACTTCACATAATTGTATTTGAAATAGGGACCCCAGTTCTGGATGTCACCTTTGAAGGCTTCCTCGATGCTGCCGTCGTCCTTGATGCGGAAGAGGGAGGCAGTGGCCTGAGGGGTATCTTTCTTGTCGAGTTCGATGACTGCCACCTTGGGCTGACTGGGGGTATAGCCTACCTGACAGAACCCGATGTTCGGTTCACGGATCCAGTTGGGGATGGCGTGGGGCTCTACGGTCCAGGTCACCACCTTACCGGTCTTGCCCTTAGGCAGTACGCTGCGCAGCACGAACCAGCCGTTCTGGGCGAGCATACGTCCGTCGTAGAGCTTCAGCTCGGCATCGTCGCTGCTGATGCGGACCATGCGCTCCGGTGTATCGGTGGCCATCACGATGGCATGACCTGTCTCCAAAGGCATCGGATCGACGAAGCGGTCGGTGCCACGGTCATCGTAGGTCTTGAAGCCCTTGAACTGACGGGGTTTCTCGCTGTTCGGACGGGTGATGGTCTGACTGGTGGCATAACGTGGGAAACGGTTCAGCCGACCATCCATCGTGAAGGTCTTCAGCCAATAGCGTGAAGGCAGGAACTCGAGGTTGAAACCAGCCTCGCCGGCCAGCTTCTCGGGTACGGGCTTGTCGAGCCAGACGGCAATCTCTACCGCCTTGCCCTTGGCGGTCACTACTACACGGCTGTCGAAGTCGTAGTCATCGTAACGCAGGGCAACCTCGATGGTGCCATTCTCCTTGTCCACCTTCCGGTCGGTCATCTTCGGCACGAGGTCCCACTGTTCCGGGGTGTTGTTCAGGCGGACAGCACCACCCTGGATGGCACGAACGCCATGCTGGATGATCTCAATACCCGAGTTCTTCTCGTCGTTGAATCCGCCATTAAAACTGTTGCTAAATACGAGCACGTTGACACCTTGTCGCTCGAAATAGCCAAGATCGTTTAGCTTGAGATCCTGTGCCTTGCCAGTCGTGGCAGCCAGGATCAGGGTTGATAAGAGCAATGATTTCTTCATAAGATAGGGTTTAGTACTATGGTTATTAGACGCGTGTGAGCGTCAAAAGTCAATTGGTGTTAACATTGTTTAAATAGAAATTCCTGCCGCTGGCGGTATTTCCGAGGGAATTGTTTGGTCGTTTGGTGGCTTTTGTGTAATTTTGCAGGCAGAAAAAGATACTAAATGGAACGACTCTGGAACAGGAACTACTGTAAGGTGATGACAGCGAACTTCTCGCTGTTTTTTGCGTTCTATGTGCTCACGCCGCTCTTGCCGCTCTATCTGAGTGAGCATTTTGGAGCCACGAAGGATATGATTGGTCTCGTCCTTTCAGGCTATACTATCACGGCGTTAGTGATTCGTCCCTTTAGCGGCTATATGGTTGATTCGTTTCCACGTAAGATAGTGCTGATGGTCAGCTTCGGAGCCTTTGCCATCTTCTTTGCAGGTTATCTGGCTGCTTCCACCTTATTATTATTTACGATCGTGCGAACGCTTCATGGCGGGCCTTTTGGTACACTCACAACAGCCAACGCTACGGTGGCCATCGACGTGCTGCCTTCCAGTCGTCGCACAGAGGGCATCGGCTACTATGGTCTCAGCAATAATCTGGCGATGGCCTTAGCACCTACCATCGGCATCTGGATCTATCAGCTCACCAATAGTTTTGAATTCCTGTTCTGGCTGGCTTTGGCGGTGGCCTGTGCAGGTTGGCTGGTAGATGCTACGGTGAAACTGCCATCAAAGGAGATAGTCCGTAACAAAACCAAGCTTTCCCTTGACAGGTTCTTTCTGTTAAAAGGGTGGCTGTTAGGTGTAAACATGGTGGCCTTCGGCTTCAGTTTCGGCGTACTGAGCAACTATCTGGCTATTTACGGTAAAGAGGTGATGGGCATTACGGGCGGCACAGGCACGTATTTCCTGTTGTGCTCCGTTGGACTGATGGCATCGCGGTTACAAGGCAGTAAGGCACTCCGTGAGGGACGCGTGACGTTTAATGCGGGCTCGGGTATGGTGATCTCACTCATCGGCTATACCTTATTCATTTTAGTGCCGAATGACGTGGGGTATTACGGTTCTGCCCTACTCATCGGCTTGGGCAATGGTCACATGTGGCCTGCCTTCCAAAATATGACCATCAATGTGGCGCAGAACAATCAGCGCGGAACAGCCAATTCCACCATCCTCATCTCCTGGGATATCGGTATGGGACTGGGCATCCTGGTGGGTGGCGTGATTGCTGAGTATTTTGGCTATGGAGCTGCTTTCTGGACAGTGGTGGTCATCAATGCAGCAGGTGTGCTGACCTTTTTTGCAGCCACCAAGGCCTTCTTCCTGCAGCGCAATCTGAACACTACCGTCAGATAGCGCAGCAACAGCTATTTCTTCTTGTTGATGGTATAGTCGAGTGCGGCACCGATGGCGGTGCAGTACTGCGAGTACTTGGGGATATGGAAACGGATGTCGTAGAGCTTCTCTAGGGCAGGGAACACCTCCTTGCACTGGGGCAGGAGCGAGAGGTTGCCGATGAGCACAAAATCGCGGATGTCACTGCCTAAGGAGGCGAGCCAGGCGGCGGAACCGATCGACTGGAGCACCATCTTGATGAGACCGGCAGCGATATCCTCCTTGGAGGCATCGGCCTGTGCACGGGCGAAGTTCGATGCGGTGGTGTCCATGGGCAGACCCGGTAATGGCTGGGCACTGATGTCGCCAATGGTCAGGTCGATGTTGCGCACGTTACCTTGTCGCGCCATCGTTGCCACCTGTTTGATATCACCAGTGTTGAGCATGATGCGTGCCAGCCCCTGAAGGGTACCGCCTCCCACACCGATACCGCCGATATGGCGCATGTCGTCGCCATCGCACTTCACAAACGAGGTACCGGTGCCCATCGAGACCACGATGGTATGGTCGAGCTTCGATTCGAAGCGTGCTCCCAGACCATCAGCCATAAACTCTTCCGACTTCGCTGTCGGCAGTCCGTAGATGGGGGTGTCGATATAGGCGGCACCCACACCGGTGAGCATCACCTGCTCCACATCCTTGAGGTCAATCTCGTTGTCGTGGAGATATTTGCCGAAAGCGCCGTAAAGTGAGGTGATCGGATCAGCTGCTGTGATACGGATAGGGGCAGACACCTTACCATTCTTGATGCCTACAATCTTTGTCGTGGAGATACCCACGTCGATACCAATGACAATTCCCATAATCGTTATAGAATTAGGTGATACTAAAAAACCCGGCCGCCATTATGCGAAACCGGGCTAATGAAAGGAGGAGTGGTACCTCCAGGAATCGAACCGGGGACACACGGATTTTCAGTCCGATGCTCTACCAACTGAGCTAAGGCACCATTGTGTCAAATTTGCAATCCTTTCGTTTGCGGGTGCAAAGGTACGACTTTTTTTTGAACCCACCAAATATTTTCTGAACTTTTTTCAAAAAAACATCGGGATAGCCCAATTATAGTCGTCGATGTCTTTCGCGACTCGGCCATTTAAGCGAGCTTAATGGCTCTCGCTGCTCAATCCGTTCCACCCCTGAGCCTTGAGCTCAAACTCCTGGTTATCACGGGTTACGAGCACCTTACCGAACTTGGCATCGGTGATATGGCCGATGAGTTTGATACCGTCCAGCTGCTCTATCTTCTCATGGTCGCCGATGGGAACGGTGAACAGCAACTCATAGTCCTCACCGCCATTCAGGGCACAGGTGGTGACGTTCATGTTCAGCTCCTCAGCCATCACAGCCGTCTGATAGTCGATGGGGATATTCTTCTCATAGATGCGACAACCCACGCCCGACTGTTTACAGATATGCAGCAGTTCGGAAGAGAGACCATCGCTGATGTCCATCATCGCGGTGGGGCGGATGCCTGCCTCGCGCAGCTTTTCGATGATGTCGCCACGCGCCTCGGTCTGAAGCTGGCGCTGCAGCAGGTATTCCTTGCCGCTGAAGTCGGGCTGGAAGTGTGCCAGCGCCTCGAGGGCACGCTTGTCGTTCTTCTTTTTAGCCTCTTCCACCTGCTGGTAGTACACGCTCTTCTCGCGCTCCAGCAGCTGGAGTCCCATATAGGCGGCACCCAGGTCGCCAGAGACGCAGATGAGGTCGGTGTCCTTGGCACCTCTGCGATATACGATATCCTCTTTACGGGCCTCACCGATACAGGTGATGCTGATGGCCAGACCGGTGTAGCTCGATGTGGTGTCGCCGCCCACGATATCCACGCCCCACTTGTCGCATGCCAGGCGCAGACCCTCGTAGAAGGTCTCCATATCCTCTACGGTGAAGCGCTTGCTCAGCGCCAGCGAGACGGTTATCTGACGCGGTGTGCCATTCATCGCGAACACATCGCTGATGTTCACCATCGCCGACTTGTAACCCAGGTGCTTCAGGTCGATGTAGGTCAGGTCGAAATGCACCCCTTCCATCAGCAGGTCGGTAGTGACAAGCACTTCCTTGTCGGGATAGCTGAGTACGGCGCAGTCGTCGCCTACGCCGTACTTCGTGCTTTCGTTTTTCTTCTCAAGATCTTTTGTCAGTCGGTCGATCAGACCGAACTCTCCTAATTTTGCTATTTCCATCCTTCTGTTGGGTGATCAGTATTAAATGATGCCTTCTGGTCGTAATCGAACTTCGCTGACCAAACGATCATATCTCTCATGATCTCTGTCATCTTGGGCTGTGCCGAATTGGCAGCTTCCTGCACCTCCTCATGGCTTACCTCCACAGGCTCGTCGAAGCCGCCGAGGTCGGTGATGACGGAGATGCCAAAGGTCTTGATGCCGCAATGATGCGCCACAATCACCTCGGGAACGGTACTCATACCCACGGCATCGCCGCCCATGATGCGATACATCTTATATTCCGCAGGTGTCTCGAAGGTAGGTCCTTGCACACCCACATACACACCACGCCGTAAGGTGATACCCTTCTCACGGGCAATGCCAAAGGCCACTTTGATCAGCAGCGGGTCATAGGTCTGATGCATATCAGGGAAGCGTGGACCCGTGGGGAAGTTCTTACCGCGCAACGGGTGCTCCGGGAAGAAGTTGATGTGATCGGTGATCACCATCAGGTCGCCGATATTGAACTTCGGGTTCATGCCACCTGCAGCATTTGAAACGAAAAGGGTCTTGATGCCCAACTCGTACATCACGCGCACGGGGAAAGTGACCTCCTTCATCGAGTAGCCCTCGTAGAAGTGGAAGCGTCCCTGCATGGCGAGGATCTCTACACCACCCAGTTTGCCGAAGATGAGTTTACCACTATGCCCCTCAACCGTAGAGACGGGGAAGTTTGGAATCTCTGTATAAGGGATCTCGTTCTTATCGGTTATTTCTGAAGCTAATTGTCCGAGGCCGGTCCCCAGAATAATCGCAGTCTTTGGACTTGTAGTCATCCTTGCTTTTAGCCAGGATGCTGTTTCTTGAATTTTTGCGTACATAGTCTATAATATATTTGTTAAATGATTCTTCTTGTCCGAGCATCAGTTTGATGCGGATGGGCAGCACGTAGAGGTGCTGCAATACCTCGTCGCTCAGCCCTTCGACCGTCTTCAGGCGCACGGCATCTTTCTCGGTGGTGATGATGCACTTGGGGGAGGGGAGCTTGCTGAACATCTCGTTGATCAGACGGATATCCTTCTCCCTGAAATGGTGATGGTCGGCAAAGACCAGCGGATGGATCTCATGTGCATACGACTCCAGATCTTGTCTCATCTGTTCGGGCGAGGCAATGCCTGTGAGCAGGAGGACGTGGTAGGGGGCTAGGCTGGCTAGGTTTTCTAGGCTGGCTAGGCCTCCTTGGTCTCCTAGGGGGACTAGATCGCCATATTCATGGGTGGAGAAGTAGAGCTGCTGGTAAGGGTAGAGGGCCATAGCCTTGGTGAGGACACGGAAGTTCATCGGCTTCATATTTGGCGGACACTTGGTGACGATCACGATGTCGGCCCTGTCCTTACTGCTGGCAGGTTCGCGGAGGCGCCCTGACGGCAGCAGCTCATCGTAGATGATCAGACGGTGGTAATCCACCAACAGGATGTTGATGCCCGGTTTGACATACCGATGCTGGAAGGCATCGTCGAGCACAATCACTTCGATATCCTTGCCTGCAGCACCACTGGTGAGCAGGCTGATGCCACGGGTACGTTTCTTATCGACAGCCACCGTGATATCAGGGAACTTCTGTTTCATCTGGAAGGGCTCATCACCAATATCATACATCGTCGAATGGTCGTCGGCCAGCACGAACCCATGACTCTTCCGCTTGTAACCGCGACTGAGTACCGCCAGGTTGGCCTTGTCCTTCAGCAGGCGGATCAGGTACTCCACATGCGGTGTCTTACCTGTTCCGCCCACGGTGATGTTACCCACAGCGATGACAGGCGTGGCATAGGAATGGCTCTTCAGGACACCTGCCTCAAAGAGGAAGTTCCTGAAGCCGACCCCTAAGCCGTAGAGCCAACTCAGCGGGCGCAGTTTCTTGTTGGTGTATATCAGATCACCCTCCATCAGATCTCGCTCTTACCTTTTATTTCACTCTCACGTCATCGAGCATGCGGGCTTGCATGCGACTGCCGTCCTTTACGGTCTGACGGATCTCCATCAACGGCTCGTAGAGGTCGCCTAAGAGTGCCTTGAACTCCTTGTGCAACTGACCATCGAGGTAAGATCCCTTCTTCTCATTAGGTATGAACTGGTCGATCCAGCTGCCCTTGTTGGGGTAAGTCGCACAGTGATACTCCTTTACCTTGGCGAGTTCGGCAGCTTTCTTCACGGCATCGTCGAGACTACCGAGCTTATCCACCAGCTTGATCTTCACGGCATCGCTGGCGAGCCATACACGACCCTGACCGATGGAATCCACCTCTGCGGGCTTGATGCCACGACCCTCAGACACGATGGTGAGGAACTGCTGGTATCCTTGGTCGATATAGGTCTGCAGGTGCTTCATGATCTCGTCGGGGTTCTTACCCAGCACCAGTTCCTCGTCATAGTCGGAGAACTTATTGGTCTTTACACCGTCGAACGTGATGCCGAGCTTGTCGGTAACAAGTCCGCTGAAGTTGGGAATCAGTCCGAAGATGCCGATGCTACCCGTGATGGTGGTAGGCTCTGCAAAGATGTAATTAGCCGGAGAACTGATCCAGTAGCCACCAGAAGCAGCGGCACCACCCATGGATACCACCACCGGCTTCTTGGCCTTCAGCAGCTTCACGGCATGACGGATCTGCTCAGAGGCAACAGCACTGCCGCCACCGGAGTTTACGCGGAACACCACCGCCTTGATGTCGTCATCCTCGGCGAGCTTACGCAGGTCTTCTGCTGTCTTCTTTCCCACAATGTCGTGTCCGCCGCCCTGCAGTCTGTTGATGGTCTCACTGTCCACGATGCTGCCATAGGCATAGTAGATGGCGATCTTGTCACCGTCGTTATCCTTCTCTGACTTCACATTGAGCATGTCGCTCAGGGTGAGCTGGTGGATATCGTCGTCCTCGTCGATCTTCAGGCGCTTCTTGATCTCAGCCTTGATCTCCTCGGGGAATATCACCTTGTCGATCAGCTTCGCCTTCACATAGTCGTTGGGGTTGGCAAAAGCCATGATGCTGTCGTTAGCCAGCTGGTTCAGCGTTTCAGCCTTCACCTTACGACTCTCGGCCATCTCCTTCAGCATGTAGTTCCAGATACCGTTCTGATAGGCGGTACGCTGTTCGCGGTCGTAGTCGCTCATGCCCGTCAGGGTGTTGCTCTCCACATAGCTCTTATATTTGCCCACCTTAGCAGCCATATACTTGATACCGAGCTTGTCGTACAGTCCTTTATAGTATTCGCGCTTGCCGCCAAGACCTCTGAAGTCGATGGCGCCATGGTCGTTCAGATAGATGTTGTCGGCAACCGATGCCACATAATAAGATACCTGGTGATACTGGTCGGCATAAGCCACGATCCACTTACCGCTCTTCTTGAAGTCCTTCAGTGCGTCGCGCAGCTGCTGGGCAGTGGCAGGTGCATCGAAACCGAGCGAACCACCTTCCAGATAGATACCCTTGATGTTTTCGTTGTCCTTGGCCTTACGGATGGCACTGATCACATCGTCGAGACCGATGGTGCTGATTTCGTCCATGCCCAAAAGTTCATCGATAGGTGATTCTGAAGAAGCACGCTCTTCAATGTCACCATTGAGTTTGATCACAAAGACTGAATTGTCCTTTACTTTAGTAGATGCCGAATCGCTGGCTACCATTCCCAGGAGCGAGATGGTTAGGAAGAATCCGGTTACTACCAGAAAGATGGCGATACCACAGACGGTGGCAAACGTCATTTTGAAGAATTGTTTCATAATAAAGTCGTTTATTGTTACGTAACAGCTGCAAAGGTACAATAAAAAAGTGAATCGCAAAACAGTTATCCGTGAAAAATTGGGTGATTTAAGCTTTTTAACTGACTTTATTTGCTGACAAGTTGTCACACCCCTTGGTGTTGGCATACTTTTGGCAGAAAATATGGCGAGACGGTTGAAAGATCGTCGTTGCCTATATATATAATAAGGTATAATACGTTAAACAAATAAATATTAAAGATTATGAACATCAAACCATTAGCAGACCGTGTGTTGGTATTGCCAGCACCTGCAGAAGAGAAAATCGGTGGTATTATCATTCCTGACACAGCCAAGGAGAAGCCCCTTCACGGCACCATTAAGGCCGTAGGCCAGGGAACCAAGGATGAGGCAATGATCCTGAAAGAGGGTGACGAAGTGCTCTACGGCAAGTATTCTGGTACAGAACTCGAGTTCGAGGGTGAGAAGTATCTGATGATGCGCCAGAGCGACGTGTTGGCGGTTATTGAGAAATAATCGCAAATGTAAAAATGTAAAAATGCTAAAATGTAAAAATTTGAATTGTTACATTTTTAAATTGTTTAATTTTTAAATTTTGAAAGTTTATGGCAAAGGATATTAAATTCAATATTGACGCTCGCGATGCTATGAAGCAGGGCGTTGACCAGTTGGCAAACGCAGTGAAGGTAACACTTGGTCCTAAGGGCCGCAACGTGGTTATCGAGAAGAAGTTTGGTGCCCCCCAGATCACTAAGGACGGTGTGACCGTAGCCAAGGAGATTGAGCTGGAGGACAAGTTCGAGAACACAGGCGCACAGCTCGTGAAAAGCGTAGCCTCTAAGACGGGTGACGATGCCGGTGATGGTACCACCACTGCTACCATTCTGGCTCAGGCTATCGTTTCTGAGGGTCTGAAGAACGTGACCGCCGGTGCCAACCCCATGGATTTGAAGCGCGGTATCGACAAGGCTGTAAAGGCTGTGACCGAGCATATCGCCAAGAGCGCTGAGCTTGTTGGCGACAACTACGATAAGATTGAGCAGGTGGCAACCGTATCTGCCAACAACGACAAGGAGATTGGTGAGCTGCTGGCTGAGGCAATGCGTAAGGTTAGCAAGGACGGTGTGATCACCATCGAGGAGAGCAAGAGCCGTGATACCCATATCGGTGTGGTAGAGGGTATGCAGTTCGACCGTGGTTACCTGTCAGCTTACTTCATCACCGACTCGGAGAAGATGGAGTGCGTGATGGAGAACCCCTATATCCTGATCTACGACAAGAAGATCTCAAACATCAAGGACTTCCTGCCCATCCTGCAGCCTGCTGCTGAGAGCGGACGCCCCTTGCTGGTCATCGCAGAGGATGTTGACTCTGAGGCTCTGACCACACTCGTTGTAAACCGTCTGCGTGGCGGCTTGAAGATCTGCGCTGTGAAGGCTCCTGGCTTCGGCGATCGTCGTAAGGCCATGCTCGAGGATATCGCTACCCTGACTGGTGGCGTTGTGATCAGCGAGGAGAAGGGTCTGAAGCTGGAGCAGGCTACCCTCGAGATGCTGGGTACCTGTGACAAGGTAACCGTATCTAAGGACAATACGACCATCGTGAATGGTGCCGGCGAGAAGCAGGCCATCCAGGATCGTATCGCCCAGATCAAGAAGGAGATCGAGGTAACTACCTCTTCTTACGATAAGGAGAAGCTGCAGGAGCGCCTGGCTAAGTTGGCTGGTGGTGTGGCCGTACTCTACGTAGGTGCCAACTCAGAGGTAGAGATGAAGGAGAAGAAGGATCGTGTTGACGATGCGCTCTGTGCTACCCGTGCTGCCATCGAGGAAGGTGTCGTAGCTGGTGGTGGTACTACTTACATCCGTGCCCAGGAGGCTCTGAAGGACGTGAAGGGCGACAATGCCGACGAGCAGACCGGTATCAACATCATCTGCCGCGCCATCGAAGAGCCGCTGCGCCAGATTGTCACCAATGCCGGTGGCGAGGGTGCCGTCGTAGTCCAGAAAGTTCGCGAGGGTAAGGGCGACTTCGGTTACAATGCCCGTACCGACGTGTATGAGGATCTGCGCGAGGCAGGTGTCATCGATCCCGCCAAGGTGGCCCGTGTGGCTCTGGAGAATGCCGCTTCTATCGCCGGCATGTTCCTCACCACTGAGTGCCTCATCTGCGACAAGCCTGAAAAAGAGCCCGCTATGCCAATGGGCGGCGCACCAGGTATGGGTGGAATGATGTAATTTTGTAAAGTCTACATATCAATATGAGGGGTGAATCAGGTGGTTCATCCCTTTTTTTTGTTAGTAATTGTAAAAAGACACTTTATTTTTGATGTTTTTTCTTGGATAGAAAATAAAAACAAATTAATTTTGCAACGTGACGGATTAATCGTTAATGCATTAACTATTTAAAATGCCCCTCGACATTATAGAAATTGAACATTTAAATAAAGATATTTTTTTGATTTGTTTTAGTAGATTAGTTTTTAAGTAGTTTGTTTTTGAAAACCGGTTGTCGGGAGACAATCGGTTTTTTTTATTATAAAATTTGGTATATTCAGATATAATTACTATCTTTGCAGTCGCAATACTAATAATTTTAAACTTATGGTTGCCTTATTTTTGATTATTATCTGTGTGTTGCTGGTAGGTTTTGGTGCTGCTTTCTGGTTTATGTACCGCTATTATGAACGCCAGCTGAAGAGAGAGATTAAACGCGCTCAGAAGAGCGAACTGCTAAAAACCGTATTCCTGGACAATATCAGCCGTGCCCTGCGCACGCCAGTGAAAGCTATCCTTGGATATAGCAATCTCATCCTTGAAGAAAGGGATGATCAGATGCAGCCTGCCCAGGTAAGGGAGATGGCTACCCATATCAACAAGAATACCGAGGATGTGCTGAGTTTCATCGGTCACCTGCTGGAGCTGTCGAAGTTTGAGGGTATCACCCCCGCATTCACTTTTATAGAAGTGAATCTCTCCGAGTTGTTTGCTTCTTATCGTCGTGAGGCGCAGACTGTTGCCAAGAAAGATGTGGCTGTACGTGTGAGAACAGACCTGTCGCCACACTGCAGAGGCCGGCTCGACACCAACTTCATGCATCAACTCATGATGCATCTTCTGACGAATGCCTCCAATCACACCACCCAGGGTGATATCACAATCTACTACACTAATGAGCGCAAAGGCCTGAAGGTTGTTATTAGCTATATGGGTAATGGGCAGGCAGAGTTGATAGGCGAGGATATCTATACATTCCTTCAGAGAGAAGATGCGCTGAACCTGACTAACGAGTCGTCGGGTCTTGAGCTCTCTTTGTGTAGAGCTATCGTCGATGCTCTTGGCGGCGAGTTGGATATCAACTCGGATACTGGCAGAAAGACCAATGCTACTTTCTGGTTCCCCTGTAAAATGGTTAACATTCATAAAGATATGTAATGAAGAAAGACGAGAAATTTGTGATCACCGTCAACCGCGAGTTAGGTAGCGGCGGTCGGACCATTGCCCGTAAGGTGGCAGAGAAGCTGGGCGTAGCACTTTATGACAAGGTGCTTATTAAGAGTCTGGAAGAGAAGTACAACCTCACCACCGAGGAGATTGAGAAACTGAAAGGCAGCAACCATCCATGGTGGGAGGATTTCAAGCGCATAGCGAGCATCGGCGGGAGCTGGATACTGGAGCATAGCCCGTATCACAGTCCGGAGGATGTAAAGAGTCTGTTCGATCAGCCAACCACCGATGAACTCTACAAAGCTGAGACAGAGATACTGCAAGGCATCGCTGAGAATGAGTCGTGCGTCATTACCGGTCGATCCGCATTCGATGTGTTCCGTGCCCACCCCAACCACCTGAGTATCTTCATCCAAGCCTCGTTGCCTTACCGCGTGAATCGGGTGATGCGCAAGCAGAACGTTTCCCGCGACACCGCCCGTAAGATCATTGAGAAGGTGGACAAGATGCGTGAGAACTATGTGAAGAAATATACCGGCACCTCGCGTTATGATACCCGTAACTACGACCTTGTGGTGTATGCCGACTGTCTGTCGGAAGAGGAAATCGTGGATATCATCATGAAGTATATTAAGTAGCGGGTTGATATTTTTTAGCTAATTCTTTCTTTTTTTTTGTTTTTTTTTCTAACTTTGTCCCCAGATATGCAGAAACTGATAGATCTTTATAGGCAATGGAAGGGGGCAGAGCCTGCCAATGTCCATCAATTAGCCGGGGCTGGGAGTAACCGCTCCTACTTCAGATTGACGGATCAAGACGGGCAAACCGTGATCGGCGTGATTGGTACCAGTCGCGATGAAAATCATGCCTTTATCTATCTGACAGAACATTTTAGCCGTCGTAAACTGCCAGTGCCTGAGGTGCTGGCGGCCAGCGACGATGAGCTTCGCTACCTGCAGACTGATCTCGGGTCGGTATCGCTCTTCGATGCCGTGCGTGGTGGTCGTGAGGCGGGTGGCCGTTATACGTTGAAAGAGCAAGAACTGTTGCGCAAGACCATTCGCGAGTTGCCGAACATCCAGATACGTGGTGCCCGCGGACTCGACTTCTCCAACTGCTATCCCCAGGCGGAGTTTAATGTGGATAGCGTGCTGTTCGACCTAAACTACTTCAAATACTGCTTCCTGAAAGCGACGGAGCTCGACTTCCATGAGCTGAAGCTGGAGGCAGACTTCCGCCTGTTTGCTAAGGATCTGACGACGGATACCGATAATCCCGTGCCCGAGATGGAGTGCTTCCTCTATCGTGACTTCCAGGCGCGCAACGTGATGCTTGATCCTGAGGGTAATCCCCGTTTCATCGATTATCAGGGTGGAAGAAAAGGACCTTATTACTACGACTTAGCTTCATTTCTCTGGCAGGCTTCTGCCAAGTATCCCCACAAGCTGAGGCGCGAACTCGTGTATGAGTATTACAACTCGCTGAAGAACTACATCGAGGTGCCTCCTGCCCGCCATTTCGCCAACCGGCTGTCGCTTTTCGTGCTGTTCCGCACCCTGCAGGTGCTGGGTGCCTATGGCTTTAGAGGCTATTACGAGCAGAAGAAGCACTTTATAGAGTCGATACCCCCCGCCATCCATAACCTGCGCGAGCTGTTGGCAAGCTCCTCTCAGTTCCACTATCCATATCTGATGGAGGTGCTCAGACAGCTCACCGAGCTGCCTCAGTATGCCCAGATAGAGACGATAGGTAGTCGTGCTGACGGTTATAAGATCACCGACCTTAATCCTTATAAGGCTCACCCGCAGGATGGACCTGCCACCTTCTCGAAGTATGATGCGCAGGGACCGCTGGTGGTGCGTGTGTTCAGCTTCTCCTTCACCAAGGGCATTCCTGAGGATGAGAGTGGCAATGGTGGTGGTTATGTGTTTGACTGTCGTAGTACCCACAACCCCGGTCGTTATGAGCCGTATAAGAAGTTGACGGGTCTTGACGAGCCGGTGATCCGCTTCCTGGAGGACGACGGGGAGATCCTGACGTTCCTCGACTCAGTGTATAAGTTGGCGGATGCCCACGTGCGCCGTTACATCCAGCGTGGTTTCACCTCGCTGATGTTCTGCTTCGGCTGTACTGGCGGTCAGCATCGCAGTGTGTATTCAGCCCAGCATCTGGCGGAGCATATCCACGAGAAGTTTGGTATTGAGGTGCGCATCTGTCATCGTGAGCAGCACATCACCCAGACCCTCGAGGCGCGACAGCACGAAGTCTGATTGCAGGCTGTCTGTCGTCAATTGTCGCCTCTGTCGCAACAAGTGGGTGAAAAATCGAGTGCGAATGCTTGCAAGCAAGCGTCATAGGTCTTATCTTTGCAACGAAATTTTAAAATTAAATAAGTATGGCATTATTAGCAGCATTAGAATTTGGCGATAACAATATCGGACGTTATTCCAAGAGTTATCTGGTATCAGACTGCCGGTTTGTATTCAAACGCCCCTTCAATTCGTACCGTCCTGAAGGTATCGCCCGTTGCGAGCGTCTGGAACTGGATGTGATAGCTCCGGGTAAGAATGACTTGAACCTGTTTGACTGGTATGACAAGCAGGGTGTGCAGAGCGGGCGCATCGTTATCAGCTTGGCTGCAGAGGCTAAGCTGGATGAGAAAGACGCCCAGGTGATCCTTTTCGAGAATGCCAAGTGCTTCTCCCTCTCAGAAAGTTATGATATCAACTCTTCCCGTCGGCGCAACTTGAAACTTGCGCTGGAGGCAGAGACGATCACTGTTGATAATATCATTTTTCAGCATTTATAAATATATTTAGGTTATGGCAACACTGTCGAATGAGTTAAGAGCGGTGATGGTTCCGGATAATTTTCTGGATAATCCCAAGAATGTGCTGAAGGAGAACTGTTTGGTCATCCAACAATTCTCATATGAGTGTGAGCGTATGCGCAATAATAGCAGTGATGTATATGGTGCTACCAAGCCCGTGATCATGAGATTCACCATCCGCGTGAATTCACCGGTGCATGCGAAAGAGTTCTATCATCGTCTGGCCTTGAACGGTCATTACGACTTCTCCGTCCTGTTTAACGTGACTTACGACGCTAACCGTCGTTTGGCTGATTACGAGGACGGTATGGTGGTAAACGGCTATATCGTAGGCGTGGAAGAGAACTACAACAGTATGAAAGACCAGGAAGGTATCGACAAGCAAATGCTGCTCGACGTAGAGATACTGGTACGTTCTACCATCTATATGGGTAGAGAGGAACAGAATAATTTGAAGAGTGTATTTATCCATTAAAATTATAAGACTATGGCTGCATCTACAAAAATAGAAACGACAGGAACAGTAACATTGATAATTTACAATGTGACCGGTACATGTGATCCAAAGGGAGAACCATTAACAGAGCAACTTGATCTTGAGATGAAAACAGGATCTTCTTATAAAGAAGATTATTGTAATTATGATGCAAACTGGACAGAAATTACTACCGTTCAAGAGGGAATGAAACCTCCTACGAAAAGTATAAAAAGTGGTAATGGTGTCGTAAGGTTTGCGTTCAATCTACAGAATATACATTTCACGAAAGAGATGTATAAGCCGAATGAGATTATCGCTGAGATTCAGATCGCTCCAGGGTCTGAAGATAAAGGTACAGATAGCTCTGGTATGACATTTACAGCTGAGATCTCCAAGGCAGATCTGGAATCATCTTTTATCAATAAGCAGGTGACATTGAAGTGTGACAATACTGAAGTATGCGATGATTACTATATTCATGAGATTGTGCCCCAATACAAGCAGGATGCCATGTATGTCACCTTTAAGATGTATAGTCCAGACAAAATGCTGACGCTACATGATTACTGTCGTTCGTTTGTGTCGAAGAAGTTATGTTCTGAAATTCTGTCTGAAGAGATTAAGAACTATAAACTGCCTTATAAAAAAGATTCGACAGTGTCTATAGACTACAATAACCTGAAAATGTTGAAGAAAGGCACACAAGAGCATATCTTCCCTTATTTGGTGCAGTATAACGAGAGCTTCTATTCTTTCCTGAAGCGTACCACCAATAGGTGGGCTGAGTTCTTGTATTACGAGGATGGTAATCTGTGTGTCGGTTACAAGGGCGATGCAGTTGATAAATCAATTCTGGATACTGCCAGTAATACCACCTATAGTGATTTGACAAATAATCTCCCGACCCAGGAGAATATTGGCTCTTATAATGCAGAGGCGCCAATTGATAAGCAGATTCTGAATAACCCTTTGACTAAAGGTGAGTATGATATTGTTAAGGGGGAGATGGATAGTCTTCTGAGTTTTAAGGAAAAGGATGGTGATGTCTATTTGATGAAGAAGGCCGCTGCTTTCCTTAACAATGAAAAGACCATTTTAAAATTTCTCGTTGACCAGATCGTTGATGACGGTATAGCTGCTTATCAGGCAAATAAATATAGTGAAGGTCTCAACACCGACTTTGATAATATGTATTTCAACAATAAGTCGAATTCTGAGATCAAATTTAATGATGAGCAGTTCAGTGGTAAAACGAAGTTAAATCCGTTCTCAGAGTTTTCACCCATCCTGGATTCTGACGTCTATCAAAAAGTTATAAAACAGGAGCTTGTGTCAGGCCAGAATTCCATCATCGTGGAATTCGAAACCACCTATCCAAATATCAAGTTAGGACAGATTATCACCAAAAATGACAAGAATTATCTTGTGGTGAAAGTAGAGGGTTATCAGCCTAAGATTTTGAAAATCATGAATGATAACGAGATTGTGTTTTGTACTGATCCGAAGAAAGTTAATTTTAAAATTATTGCCATTCCTGAAGTTACTGATTCTGGCACTCAAACAAAGTATTTTCCATCAATTATTCCAGAAGGTCATGTGAGGTATTCCGGTACTCAGATGGCTAAGGTGTCAGATGTCAACGACCCCTTGCGTCAGAATCGTGTGCGCGTGAAGTTCAATTGGCAAGGAAGTAAAGAGTGGAGCACTCCGTGGTTGCTATTTGCCAGTAGCTCAGGTACGGAAAATGCAGGAATCTATGCCCAGCATTACAAGGGGGATCAGGTGGTTGTGAATTTCCTTAATGGCAATGTGGAGCGTCCCTATGTCGTAGGTACTGTAGATACCACAATGCCGTTTGCTTTGAGGGCCAATAACATCGTTCACAGGACTCCCGCTGGTCAATCGATCAAGATGAGTGACGGCTATGGTGCCGGTCTGAATGCACTTCTTGCATCCTTTAATCCTGGTCTTAAGATGATTCAGAGCCTCGATCCTGCAAATACGTCCTTTGGAGGTTTTAGTGGCAATAAGAGCATGGAAGGTAGTATTGAATTGTGCGATAAGTATGGTTTTTGGAGTATCAAGGGCTGTACCGACAATAGAAATATCACGATCAAGTCGCCTTGGGGTGATGTGAAAATCAATGCCTTCACGGGTATTACTATCAGTGCACCTAATGGTGACGTGAAAATCAAAGGTAAGAATGTGTCGATAGAGGCAGGCAACAACCTGACACTGTCATCGGGTAAGAATATCAGTCAGAAGTGGTGGATGGACGGTGAGAGTTATAATACAGTTACGGTTGCGAGAACCGCCACTAATTTGCTGACCGATAAGATTGCCTCACTCCTTGTGAATGTGACCGATTTATCTCTACTGCGACATATCGTAGAGGTAATATTTAAGCCTGTGGAGGGTAAGATCCAGATTTCGGCAGGTCGCTATATGATGCTCGAAGCTGGCGGTAAAAAGACTGGTTATCCAATTGAAGCCTATAGGAAGTCGATGCAGAAACCGGCTCAATTTGTGTCATCGTTTAGTATCTTTTCAGATGATAAAATATGTGCCGAATCTTTTGAAAGGATCACTAAGGTTGTAAATAAGTGTTATGATGATCAAGCTAATCTTTATTTGGTGGCCAAATCTAAAAAATTGGGGCTTGACATATTGATTAATGATTACAAAAACGAAAAAGGTGAACTGCAATGTAATACTGTTGATAATATCATTAATGATCTTTGGACTAATCCAGACAAAGATCCCAAGACTGTTATAGGGTTCAAGGGGCTATATGAGGATGTCACAGCAGATCAGAATCCGAAGTTGGATATCATTGCTCATTTCCGGAAAATGACAGTTCATGCAGTAGCTGGAATAGCCAGCGATGCAAATCTTAAGAAATTGTGGACAAAATCAATTGAGATTCAGACTAATAAGAAAAATACCCTTATTGAAGCGGTGAAACAGCTTGCAGGAGCCATTAAGAAATTGAAGAATCTTGAGGTTAAATCAGGTAAGAATAACAAATACCAGGTATTGAATAATACCCTTACTACCAATAATCTACCTGATTTCAGTCTGCTCAAGAAACTGAAGGATGATGATACTTATAAAAAATTCAGTGTGGAGTATCCTGATATTGCTGCTGAAAAGAAGAAAGTATGTCGGAAATTCTTTATCGACTTAGTGAAAGGTTTTGAGATTCCTCGTTCTGCAACGGAGTGTAATGGAATTACGAAACCCACCGTATTCGCTGAGCCTAAGCCTGACTGCTCGGATGAAGATTGGGCAAAGTATTGCAGGAGCATACAGACAATCAAAAAGAAGAAGGAGGAGTCTTTCTGGTCACAGGTAGGAGAAGGTGTTGGAGATGCGCTTGCGAATAATTTCTCCGGTGTACTTGATATTAAGAACATGTTTACTGATTTTTGCAGTCTCTTCTACGGATCCAGCAAGAAAGGTGAGATCCTCTTCTCTACTAATGATGGTACAATGGTTCTTGACAGGGGTATCTACCGAGCAAATGTTGGTGGTGCAGAAGGCTTGGAACCCGACCCACAGCATCCTCGTGAACCTAATGGTAGTGCCTATGTAGGAAGAGTTAGAAAAGCAATGTTAAGTGTATAATATTAAAGGAGATTGAGTATGGATTATATATTTGACGATTGGAAGAAAGCCATGGGCGACTTCCTGAACTGTGTAGAAAAAGATGTTGAAGAGATCCACAAGCAGAAGATAGCCATGCAGCAGCTGAAGACCGATATCTTCGAGCGACTGGATCAAGGACAGTATATCTATGATGAGAATCGCATCGTGATCTCAGCACCAGAGATTATTATCGGCCATGTGGATAGGAGCGGTGATCTGAAAAGCGGTGGCAAGGTGATTGTCCGAGGCTCAGAAGTGGATGTCGAGGGTGTCGGGGAGACAGGTAAAATCATCAGCCGTTCCCCTGTGATTCAGCAGATCGCTGTCGATCCCGGTATCGATGGACAGGAGGCTGTGGTCTATCCACATTCTGCCGTACTGACTCAAGCTCGTTCGGTGGTACTTCAGAGTAATGATGCCAAAGATACATTCTCCAGACCCATTACTGTTTTCGGAGGTAGTGGTATCACCATCCATTCTGACCAGTTGCTGGATATCGATGCTTCTGTCTCAAGCGAAGTGCGTAAGGCCGCTATTGAAGCTAAAGTGTCAGCACTGAAGCAACAGAAGAGTGATTTGAAGACGCTCACCTCGAAGCAGAAGAGTGACATCGAGAAGTTCTTCAAAAATCTGCAGGATACGATTGATGATGAAGAGAAGAAGAATGACAGTGCCTATAACACCCGCGTTAACATGGTCGCTCTTGAGAAGGATCGTTACATTATGGAGAGCATGATGCCGTCTTTATACCGTCTGACCATCGACTTCATTCATAGTGTGTCGAAGCAGGCTGAGGTGAACCGACAGATTACTGCTTTGGAGGCGGAGAAGAACGCTATCAAGTCGGGTGATGACTTCAAGAAGAAGACGACAGGCGCCCAATTGTCGCTCAATGCGGAAATGATCAATATGACGACGCAGGACGGTGATAGCAACTTCCGTTCGAACGATGGAGCTGGCATCCATGTCTGGACGCCTCAGATGGGTATCAGCATGAATAAGCCTGACGGCACACTTGTGGAGAATGGTACGTTCGCTCTGTCTTCGGAGAATGTGATGATCACCACTGCTAACCCGAAGGCCGATGGCAGCGAAATTACTTCTGCCGGTCAGGTGAATATCTCGTCGAAAGACATCAGGCTGGAGGCAATGGACTATCAGAAGAAAGATGAAAAATACACAGAGAAAGGCTTGGCTGCCGATGGTAAGGTGAGCATCACCGCTAAGGCGATTGAGGTATCTACCGCCACACCTTCGAACTTGGAGCGCGACGACAAGGGTAAGCTCACGAAAGGTGAATTCAAGTCGGAGGGTGACTTCATCCTCAGATCGAAGACGGTGGCAGTGGAGACACTCGACTACGAGGTGGCTGAGGGCAAGCTGAAGCCCAAGACGCTGACTAAAGACAGTAAGATTGAGATGCGCTCAGAGAAGATGGGTATGCTCGCTGCCGATACGGAAGGCAAGGCTACCGGAAGCATCAGCTTGAACGCCAAGGCCGTTGCCGTGAAGTCGATGGATGTGGATAAGGAGAAACTTACCGACGACAAGCTCGCTGCAGGCAGCACCATGACGCTCGTATCTGAAAAGATGTATGTAGGCTCTAAGTCGAAAGACATCAAGAGCAAGAAGATACAGGCTGTCAGCGAAGAGATCGGGGCCTTTGCCGACAAGACGCTGGAGATACAGCAGGGCGACGGAAAGGCTGTGGTACAGCTCGATGGCGGCAATGCTTCTTTGGGTGGTAGCAAGACTGAGGTATATGGTCCAACCACCATCAACGACAAGACGGAGGTGAAGGGTGAAGTGAAGGCTCCCAAGGCTTCGATTGATCACCTGGAAGCGAAGTCGTCGTTCAAGTCGCCTAATATCACTGATGGTATGGGTGCCGGCGGTGCTGGCGGTGGCGGTAGCCTGAGTGCCAAACTCAAGACAGAGGATGCGCCGAAGGAGTAGGTTAGTGTTTAGAATTTAGTGTTTAGAGTTAAAAAGAGATAGATATGAAACGTTCTATTATTAATAAGCTGAGTCAGTTGTCTGAAGAGTTGAAGGGTTATGTTGGTGCTTTGAACTACCGCTATATGAACCTTTGTGTCAAAGCAGAAGAAGCATCTATGCTGCCCATCCAAGTGCCCATTGAGGATCAACTGAAGAATATTGAAGATGTGGGTTTTGTCGGCAAGAAGGATGGTGACGACTATTCTATTTATATCGTTCCGAAGATTCAGGACGACCTGCTTGATATTGCGAAGGCAACCAAGGTCGCTCATCCTGAGTTTATCCAGGAAATCGTGAAGGAAACGGTGGATCCTGGTGATGGTAGCGGTAAGCAGGAGGTGTCGTATCTGAAGCTGACTATGCCAGAGGTGAATGATGATCGTCGTGATGTGCTAAACCAGAGTGTTGACACCTTCTACAAAATGTGTAAGGCTGACATGGAGAAAGCCAAGATGGAAGCGGATGTCCAGTTTGCGGCATTAAGTGCCGATATAAGTCCATTGGAGGTTGACAATATGAAGCAGGCTGTGGATGAGGTGAACGACATGTGGATTAATAAACGCGAAGGGATACATGATGATAAACTGAAGGAGATAGAGGATGCCTATAACCAGTGGCTGACTCATCAGCAGACTTCGGCTCAGAAGAAGCAAGAAGATGATGCTGCCCATAATCAGAATGTAGGCTCGTCGATGAAAATGTCATCTGAGGATGAGGAATAAGTTTAACCATTTAATAATTATTGGGTATGAAAAAGTTTTTGGTATCAACGATGGCTATAGCCATCAGTGCACTGGTGTTGACCGGTTGCTCAAAGAATAGTGATCCTTATGTTCCGCCGACGCCGACACCAACACCGCCGGAACCGACGGACGTGGAGAAGTACAATGAAAGTTTTCTGAAGTATGTTGGTGGCAAAATCGCACCAGAGCAGGACTGGGGCTTCGGTGCCTCAAAGGTAGCTGCGGCCCGTGGTCTTACACGTGCTGAAGATGCTGGTTTTGTTGTCTCAGAAGAAAAAGTCAAACAATACCAAAAAGACTTCTGTACAGAGTTAGCTGACAGCCTTCCTGAGGGTAGAAAGGAACCGGGCAACTATATCAAGAACTTCGAGTTTGAATCCCATGGTCCTTTCCGTTTGAATTTCGTGTATTCCTTTACTGAGACACAAATGGAGATCGGTTATTACTATTATAACCCGAAAGTGGAAACCTATGATAAAAGGAAGGAAGTGGCTCTGACCAAGCAGTTCAAGACTGATTTTGAAGCAAATGCGTATCTCCAATATACCACGTATAGTTCTCCTTCACTTAGTCAATGGGAGCTATATAAATCAAATATGGGTGCTTATATCTGGGATAGTTATAATGCAAAGTTAGTTCAGGGTCATATGATTACGCTGAAGATTGAGGGGAATGTAGATGTTCCAGAAGGTTATTATGTAGGCTTCTATACCAAGATTGACGGTGAGAAGTACTATACCAACCGTTACCTGAATAAGAATGAGAGCAACACCAGCTTTGTCGTGATCGATAGTAATAACGATAAATCTCTTTTGAAAAATGTTTTCTTAGTAGGTATTGAGGACCGTATGACATATGAGGGTATTCCGGCGGACATCGATTGTAATGATGTGATTCTCGATGTGTATAAGCATATAGATAAAGGTTGTCCTACACTTGTGATCCCGGAGAAGAAAAAGAATCCTGTATTTCGTATCATTGGTGAGGATATCAATGTAACAGGTTCCGACTCTGACTTCGACTTCAATGATATCGTGCTCGATGTGCAGCTCACCGATGAGGGTGCCAAGTGTTGGCTGCAGGCTGCTGGTGGACAGTTACCTATCCGCATCAACGGTGAAGACAAAAATGAGGTTCACAAGCTGTTTAAGGTGGATCAGAATATAATGGTGAATACTAATGCTCCTGAGCAAGGTTTGCCAGGAAAGGATGGGCTGGAAGCTGTGGAATTCACCATTAAAGGCAAATTCTCATCAGTTCTGGATGTGCCTATTCAGGTATACAAGAATGGGAAATGGATTGATTTCTTTGCCGATAAGGGAAAACCAGCTTGTAAGATTCTCGTTGATGATCCTAACTTCGTATGGCCGAAGGAACGTGAAAGTATTAATCAGAAATATACCAAGTTCAATGATTGGGTGAAGGATCCATCAGTGAAATGGTATTAATCAGACTATCTTCATGGTCAGCATCAGCAGATCGTCTGTCTGCGGTGCTGACCCACGATGGCTCTCCACTGCTTCTTGCATGATGGAGAGCATTTTTTTAGGATCCACATTGTTGCGGGCACAGGCATTCAGACGGGTCAGCATACGCTTCTGACCGTAGGGCTCATAATTAGTGTTCGCTGTCTCAAACAAACCATCGTTGTAGAGGAAGAGGGTGAAGTCTTCTATGAGCGTGATGCGTTGTTCTATGTAATTGAAATTTTCTACGAGACCAACAGGAACGTTAGATTCGACCTCCAGCAACTTGGCTCCCAGCGACGGGCTGACAACAACAGGTGCAGGGTTGCCCGCATTGCAATAGGTGAGCTGCGCTGTGTTGAGATCGAGCACACCTACGAAGAGGGTAGAAAACATCTCATTATAATTGATGGTACACAGCGAATTGTTCATTGATGAGACGATGGTGGCAGGAGATGGTGTCTGCTCATTCTGGCAATTCAGCGTGGCTGATGTGCGGAAAATGCTGCGGATCACTGACATCATCAAAGCTGCCTTTACGTTGCTACCTGGTACGTCGCCAATGCAGAAGACCACCTTTGTACCAACATAGAAATAGTCGTAGAAGTCGGCACTCACATCAGGGGCTGATGCCAACACTTTCTGAACATCCAGATGGTGGCGGGCATTCTCAATCTCTGAGATATTGGGCAACATGGCAGACTGGATATCGCTGGCAATCTGAAGCTCTTTACTCAACAGCTCCTGTTCCACAATCAGATTGTTGACCTGCTTGAACTTCGTGGTGTATTTCCAAACGATATAGAAGATCAGCAGCAGACCCAAGAACTGGAAAAAGAAACCCACAATGTTGACCCTGTCGAGTTCCTGACTTGTTGTTTCATTATCTGAAGCCAGATCTTTGAAGAAAACGTCAGCGGTCAGAATGCCGATAACCTCATTATTCTGTCCGTGAATAGGCAGACTGTATGTGCGGATGAGCAGGTCAGAGCCTCCTTTATCGAAGTACGGCTCTGTCCAGATGGCAGAGTCGTTCTCAAATGGGATGGCAAACCAATCCTGTTTGGTATAGTCGTAGGGCAACAGCTTAGTACGCGGCTGTCCTTGTTTGTCAATATTCTCTGGATAGGCAAAGGGGGCAAACAACCTGTCCTTCTGGGGGTAATAACCAGGACGCATGGCGACAGCACTACCGACGATATAATCATTGTTAGACACCAGGCGCGAAGTGATGCCATAGAACATGTCAGGGTTGTCAAGATGAACCTGCACTTCACCTATTGTAGCCTGAACGGCACTCTCCACACTGGTCTCGAGCTTGGCGACGCGTTGTGTCCTCTCCATATAATGATAAGTCCTCTCAATCGACTGCTGGCGGATTCTTTTACGGGTGTAGATGAACTGTGTTATATTTAAAACCTGTGAAAGAATAGCTGCAAAAATAATAAACGCAATACCTGCCTGCGCCTTACGTATGGTCTTTTTTAAGTGACTCTTGAACATGCTTTTGTTATTTTGGGGGCAAATTTACTATTTTTGACTGACACCAACAAACACTTTCCAAAAAAATACGCTTTTTTTTGGATTTTTGCCCACTTATTAGTACCTTTGCAGGCATGAAACAGGCGATGATCTTTGCAGCGGGCTTAGGAACCCGTTTGAAACCCTTGACCGATACGATGCCAAAGGCATTGGTGAGGGTAGGGGGGCAACCGCTTCTTTGGCATGTGATCATGAAACTGAAAGAGGCTGGCTATGAACGCCTTGTGGTGAACGTACATCATTTTGCCAACCAGATTGTTGATTATCTGGCTGACAATGATCATTTCGGATTAGACATCCGTATCTCCGACGAGACGGAGGCACTCTTAGAGACGGGCGGTGGTATCAAGAAGGCATTGCCGCTTTTCGACCAAGAGAGTCCGATTCTTATTCATAATGTCGATATACTCAGTAATCTTGACTTGACTGCCCTGCCCATGGATGTACCTTTGTTGGTGGTGAGTCAGCGCCCTACGAAACGCTATCTGCAGTTCGACGACACGATGCGTCTCGTGGGGTGGAAGAATATTGAGACGGGGCAGGTGAAAGGTCGCGAGGGTAAGCCTTTGGCATTCAGTGGTATTCATGTGTTTCATCCATCGCTTGCACCGCTGTTGGCAGATTGGCCGGATTGTTTTCCAATCATGGATTTCTATCTGAAGGCCTGTGCCGATTACCTGATTCGGGGCTATGAGGCTCACGACCTGCGGCTGCTCGATGTGGGAAAGCTCGATACCTTAGATCAGGCTGAAGCCTTTATCGATAGTAAAAAGTAAATTATCAAATTGTAAATTATATTTATGACACAGAAGATTATTATTTTAGACTTCGGCTCACAGACGACACAGCTTATAGGTCGTCGTGTGCGTGAACTGGATACCTTCTGCGAGATTATGCCCTACAACAAATTCCCCAATGATGATCCTTCGGTGATCGGTGTGATTCTGAGTGGCTCGCCCTACTCAGTCCACGACCCAGAGGCATTCAAGGTTGATTTGTCGCAGTTTGTCGGCAAGGTGCCCGTTTTGGGAATCTGTTACGGTGCGCAGTTCATCTCTCACACATTGGGTGGTAAGGTGGAGAAGGCCGACTCTCGTGAGTATGGTCGTGCAAATCTCGAGACGGTAGATACCACGAATCCGCTCTTTAAAGGTTTTGAACAGCATTCGCAGGTGTGGATGAGCCATGGTGATACGATTACCGCCATCCCTGATGACTTTAAAGTAATCGGCTCTACAAAGGATGTGCGTAACGCCGCTTTTGCTTCGACACAACAGCCCGTCTGGGCCGTACAGTTCCACCCGGAGGTGTTTCATACGTTACAGGGGAAACAACTGTTAAAAAATTTTATTGTTGATATCTGCGGTAGCCGTCAGGAGTGGAGTGCAGCTTCATTCGTGGATTCTACCGTGGCAGAACTGAAGGCACAACTGGGTAACGATCGCGTGATTCTCGGTCTCTCAGGTGGTGTTGATTCATCGGTGGCTGCGGTGCTTCTTAACCGTGCTATAGGCAGTAATTTGACGTGTATCTTTGTGGATCACGGTATGCTCCGTAAGAATGAGTTCCGTCAGGTGATGGACGATTATCAGGTGCTGGGGTTGAACGTGATCGGCGTAGATGCCAGTGAGAAGTTCTTCAGCGACCTTTCCGGTGTGACGGATCCAGAGCAAAAGCGCAAGATTATTGGTCGTGATTTCGTGGAGGTTTTCAACGCTGAAGCCAAGAAGATTACCGATGCCAAGTGGCTGGCTCAGGGTACCATCTATCCTGACCGTATCGAATCATTGAATATTACCGGAAAGGTGATTAAGAGTCATCATAATGTGGGTGGCCTGCCCAAAGAGATGCATCTGCAGCTCTGTGAACCGCTGAAGTGGCTGTTCAAGGACGAAGTGCGCCGTGTGGGGCGTCAGCTTGGTATGCCTGAACATTTGATTAACCGTCATCCGTTCCCAGGTCCTGGCCTCGCCGTTCGTATCTTAGGTGACATTACCCCGGAGAAAGTACGTATCCTTCAAGATGCCGATGATATCTATATCCGCGGTCTTCGCAATTATATCTGTGAAGATGGTGAAGCGCTTTACGATAAGATATGGCAGGCTGGTGCCATCCTCCTTTCAACTGTGCGTAGTGTGGGTGTGATGGGTGATGAGCGTACCTATGAGCATCCTGTAGCTTTGCGTGCCGTGACTTCTACCGATGCGATGACTGCCGATTGGGCTCATCTGCCTTATAACTTCATGGCAAAGGTGTCGAATGAGATCATCAACAAAGTGCGTGGTGTGAACCGCGTTTGTTACGATATATCTTCAAAGCCACCTGCTACGATTGAGTGGGAGTGATTGGCAGGGTGAATACAAAACGGGCACCAGCGGTGTAGCTAAGGTCGAGCGAGAGATCGCCTCCAAGACTTCGGGCAATGTTACGGCTTAAAGGCAGACCAATTCCTGTGCCAGTCTTGTATTCGTCAAGCTGAACAAATTCCTTAAATATTTCTTCAGCCTTTTCCTTGGGGACGCCGCAACCGGTGTCCTCAATGCTTATTTGGACTTCATCATCCACCTTCTTACAGGTCATGAGGATCTTACCCCCTTCTGGCGTGAACTTCATGGCGTTGTCGAGTAGCTGTGAGATAGCTTGTGTGGCATAATACTCGGCGGTCTGGATCTGCTCCTCATCAGCGAACTCTGTCACGAACTCAAACTGGTAGAAAAGATTGTCGCCCACACAGCTTAAGGCAATGACGTTCTGGCATAGTTGGTTGACACTAATTGTGTCGGTGCGCTCAATGTGGGTGCGACTGCTGGATTCAGAGAGGATGAGCAGTTTGTTGATGAGTGACGTGATGCGGTTGGTGTTCTCCACAATTTTCTCACTGGCTTCATGGCGAATCTCCTCTGGCAGTTCCACGTCCGGCTGAGCCATGACCTGTGAGAAACCTGAAAGGATATTCAACGGTGTTCGTATCTCGTGGGAGATGTTTTTTATAAACTCTGTCTTCATCCTTGACGACTCCTGCGCCTTGTCGCGGGCTATAGCCAGTTCCTCGTTCTTACGCTTCAGTCGGCGGTTCATCAGGAACCAGTAGCCCAGCAGAAGAAAAAGGGCGATGGCGATGACTACCGTGACGACGGCTGTGGTACGGATACGGTTCAGGTGTTTCTCCATATCGAACTCATTCACACGGAATAGTGTATTGAGTTCGTTGATTTGTGTGCGAGCATCCTTGCGGTACATGGAGTCAGTCAACTCGTACACTTCTTTATACATCTCAGCCATCTCCTCAAAACGTCCAAGTCCACTTAGGATTTTGGCACGTTGCTCACGGATCATCACGAGTGATGACTTGTCGTTATAATCAAGGCTTTTAGAGAGTCGGCGGGAATTGAAGTCAAGGGCTTTCTGATAGTTCTTACGTTGCAGCCAGAGCTGTGCACGGTAATAGAGGATGCTCATCTGAATAAACTCAGTATTTGCTGGAGCGGTGTGCTCTGCCTCGTCAATCTCTTTTTCCGCTAAGTCAAGTTGTTCCAAGCCAAGATGCATCTGGGCGCAGGCGAGGTGATAATAGGAATACCACACTTTTGAACTGGAAGTCGTCTTGTCATGATCGTAGTCTGTTATGCGCTCCAAAAGTTTTTGCCAATCAGCTGTCACTTCTTTCATCTCCTCCCACTGGTGATTCTCATTGAGAGCATCGCAATAGTAGCTATAGATGTCGTTATAAGTTGATTCGTAGGTTTGGGTATTTCGGATAAACGAAATACTTAGTTTATAGCATTTTATGGCCTCTGGCAGATAGCCCATATTGTTGTAGGCATTACCCATTGCATAATTCGAAAGTGCCAAACCATAGTTGTCATTACGCTTGGTCGCATCATCATGCATCAACTTGACTTCGCGCAAGGCCGTGTTTACCTTGCCCATAAAAGTATATGTGTTTACCAGGTGCATCCATGTCTCGTAATAGTGCTCCCATTGTTCTGTACTTTTGTGGAAGGCCATATCCTTGGGTGCCTGTGCAATCAGAGAGTCGTTTAAATCGTGGTTATAAAGTTCGCAGATAAGGTCTATCCGTTTTTTACTCTCCATCTTCTCTTCTGCTGTTTGTGCCAAAGAAGATATGGATATGGTTAGCAGTAGTGTATATAACGTTATTATCTTCATTTGGGTGCAAAGATACGATATTTTCTTTGATTGTTGGATGGTTTACGGAAAAAGATACACGAAACTTATAAAAAACGTTAAATTCATAAAAATAGAAGTCGTGAACTTATTTATAAATCTTGCTTTTTTATTAATTTTGTACCCAATATTGTCTAAATAGTACAAACATGAATGCAAAACTAAAATCAATTGCTAATTCCTTTGCCGAGGAGTATTGTAGTGACGCTATCTATCCAGCACATCTGTTCAAGGCTGTGCTCCATAAAGAAGTTGGGTTGGTGCACTTTATCGAAACAGAGTTGAATAAGGACTATTATTATTTGCAAGACTGGGCTGACGTGCAGATGCAGTTAGCACCGCGTGCAGTTCGTCCGATGCGAGATTTAGAATATAGTGAAGAGTCGGTAGCCGTTCTTGAAGAGGCAGAAAACTATATGGTGAAGTTCAACTTGGAGGAAACAACCGATGTCTGTGTATTGGCTTCTTTGGTAACGCCAGGTGTAGGCTTCTCGTTCGACCAGTTGAAGACGTTGCCCTTGACCCCCTCTGATATCAGTGCTAAGATGGGTGGTGCCAATGTTGAAGCTCCATATATGGAAGGCGCAGAACTCACTAAGCACACGCCTGCTGCCGGTGGTAAGGGAAGCCTGTCGAAGTATTGCATTGACAAGACTGCAATAGCTCGTGCTGGTAACTTGGATGAAGTGATTGGTTTTGAGAAGGAAATTTCGGTGATATATGAAATATTGGGTCGTAAGACGAAGGCTAACTTGTTGATTACAGGTGAGGCTGGTGTTGGTAAGACCTCATTGGTAAATGGTTTTGTTCGTGAACTGGCTGCAGATCATGTGCCAGGATTCTTGAGCGGTGCCGTGGCATACGAGTTGGATACGGCTGCCCTGGGTGGTGATGCCCAGTATAAGGGTGAGGTAGAGGACCGCTTCAAGAATGTGATTTCCGAGGTGGAGAACCTGCCTAATGCCGTGCTGATCATCGAGGCTATCGATAAACTGTTTGACAAGCAGGGCTCACTGTTCGGCGCTTCTTCTATCCTGAAGAACGAACTGAGCAAGGGGCGCCTGCAGCTGTTGGCTACCTCAAGCATTGACGGTTACACCAAGAATATCGAGACCGACAAGGAGATGACCTCTAAGTTGGAGAAGATCACCGTGGAGGAACCCACTGCTGATCTGACCTTGCGTATTCTCAAGGGTGCCCTGCCAGCCTATGAGGAATATCATGGACTGAAGGTGGATGAGACGGTGATGGGCGATGCCATCCGTCTGGCTAAGCGCTATCTGACGGAGAAGTCGCTGCCTGACTCTGCTTTCGACCTGATTGACCGTACAATGTCTCAGGTGAAGACAATGAACGACCTGACCGGAAATATTATTAACGAGCTGCGTGAGAAGCTAGAGGCTATCAAGGCATCAACCGAAGGCAAGGACAAGGCCGACGAGGGACTGATGAAGGAACTCGACTGGTTGAACTATGAGCTGTTTAATAAGGTCAGCTGTATCCTGCTGGCTGGTGTCGATTCTGATACCGACTTCAGTAAGATACCCACCATTCAGGAGCGTATCGACTTCCTGGGCGGTCTCTTGGATAAGCTGACAGAACTGAGTGAGCAGCAGCGTACAGAGCTGAAGAGCGACGACCTGAGTGCCGTGGTGGCTAAGCAAACTGGTATACCTTTGGGTAAAGTGCAAACCAAGGAACGCGACCGTCTGATGGGTGCAGAAGATACCCTGAAGAAGCGTGTGGTCGGACAGGATCACGCTGTGAAGAAGGTGCTCGACGCTGTGTATGAAGCCCGTTCCGGACTGAGCAAGAAGGGACAGCCGATGGGTTCGTTCTTCTTCCTGGGTCCGACCGGTACAGGTAAGACCGAGTTGGCGAAGGCTCTCGCAACCTTCCTCTTCGGTGATGAGAGCGCCCTGATCCGCTTTGATATGTCTGAGTTCAAGGAAGAGCACTCGGTGGCCTTGCTATATGGTGCGCCTCCGGGATATGTAGGTTACGAGGAAGGTGGTCTGTTGGTGAACAAGATCCGTCAGAACCCGTATAGCGTGGTGCTGTTCGATGAGATCGAGAAAGCCCACAAGTCGGTGTTCGACCTGTTCCTGCAGATCCTTGACGAGGGTAAGTTGCATGACCGTCTGGGTCGTGTGGGTGATTTCTCTAATGCCCTCATCCTCTTCACCTCAAACATCGGTGCACAGACGATCGTGGAGAAGTTTAATAGCGGTGTTATCCCAGAGAACAACGAGCTGATGGATATCATGCAGGGTTACTTCCGTCCGGAGTTCCTGGCACGTCTGACAGAAATCGTTCCATTCTCACCGATCACCGACAAGACTGTTGTCCATATCTTCGACATCCACCTGAAAGGTCTGTTGAAGTTGTTGGAGGAACAGAATATCACCTTGACGCTGACACCGGAGGCTCGCGAGAAGATTGCCCTGCGCGGTTACAACCAGCAGTATGGTGCACGTCCTATCATCGGTATCATCCGTAAGGAGCTGCGTCACCCGATCTCTAAGATGATGATTGCCGGTGATGTGAAGGCTGGCGACAATATCGTGGTGGAAGCCGACAAGGACGGACAGGCTGTCTTTGTGGTTAACGGCAAGCGTTTTGGTAATCCCGGGGAGAAGGCCAGTGAGCCTGAAGAGAAGAAGGCTCCGAAGAAAGAGAAGAAATAATTTTTAACTTAATGTATAACATTTAAAACCATTACAATTATGGCAATGAAAGAAAATTTCATTTCGATGGCTCCAGATGAGGAGTCAAATGCGAAAGTCAGTTTGATCGATCAAAACAAGACTTTGATGATCGACCAGTACACCACAGATGTGGAGGCTGGTAATCCTGAGTTTGTGGAAGACATCCGCAACATCGACGATGCTTTTGCACACTTCAAACCCAAAGTGGAAGTAGCATTTACAGACGAGGAGGGTGGTTCAGTAACTGAAACCCTGAAATTTGGTGAGCTGCGTGACTTTGAGGCACAGGGCGGTAAGGGCCGTTTGGTACAGAATAGTCCCTTCCTCTCTGGTGTTAAGAGTAAGATCGACACCGACGAAAAGATTCGTAAGAGCATTGAGCAGAATCGTAAATTGCGTGATATCCTGAAGGAGGCTGGCAGTCGTGACGAGTTGAAGCAGATGCTGCAGTCTATGCTCTCTGAGTTGGAAGGTGCAGATTAACTATTAAATTAAAATAGGTATATACGATGGCTAAGAAGATAGAAGAGCTGGAGCAGGAGATTGCGCGTCTTGAAAAAGAGAATGAGCGTCTTGATTTTGAGAATGTGCGTTTGTTGGCGCGTAATCTCCAAATGAGCGAACAGCTGAATTCGTGGTATGAGCTACGTCAGCGTGTTGGCTGGTTAAAGGCAGAGATGGAACGCGGTCGTCGCTTGGCTATGCAGGCTGATCTTGTGGATGATGCTGAGTTGTTGGCTATGCTCGAGAATCGTCTTGAGCAGGAGCCCCAGCTGGTTACTCCAGAGTTCAGTGCCAAAGAACTTGCCGAGTTGATGGGTGTATCCCAAGCGCGCCTAATGCGTCTCTTCCGCAATTCAACTATCTTCAAGTCGGCCGATGAATATTTAGAAAATCTTCGTCTGGTACGTGCATTGCGTTTACTGAGGGATCATCCCCAGTACGGCATTGCAGCCGTCAGTGCCGAAGCTGGTTATAATTCTGTCAGGACCCTTCAGCGCCGTATGTTGGAGGTAGTTGGTATGACACCAGTAGAATTCCGTATCATGGTGGAGAAATAACCGTCTTTGCGACAGTGAGAATCGTTAAGGGCACTTCTTTGTCGCCTGACAGGATGGCTGTCGTAACTACTTCAGGAAAAAAATAAAAATACCTGAGGATTTAAATATAAAACAACTAATTTTGCAATAGATAAAAAGAAAATAAGAATTATGGCAGATACAGAAATGCAGAAAGCTCAAGCCGCCAGTCAGGCAGGTGCCGAGCTTCAAGAAAAAGGTAAAGACGTATCCAAATTGCTTTCCGCTTTTGGTGGTTTCAATGCGATTCGCGGTTTTATGCCCGACGCAGATAATATGAATCCTGCACGTAAGGCTGCTAAGGATGTATTCCTGAGTGACAAGCGTTTCAAAGAGAAGCGTGAAGGTTTGAAAAAAGATATCAAGCGTTGGTTGGAGCTGCTCGACGATACAAGTCTGGAGAGTGCAACTGGTTTTGTTGATGCTTGTAAACAAGACGAGGAGAAGTACACCAATGTGCTGAAGCAGGGTATCACCGATGCTCTCTATGCTACTCAGAACCTGGAGCGCAGTTACCGTCAGCTTGACTCTTTCTTCAAGACCTGTGGAACTGATAAGGTCAAGAACCTGCGTGTGATCAATGTACTTAAAGAGGATATCGCTGATGCCGATTCTGGTTTTGCTGGTGAGGTGGAGAATATTCTCCGTAACGGTTTCGACCGTCTGAGTCTGAAGGATGCTTATAGTCTTGTTTGTGTACCAGGTGCTGTGTTCACCGATAAGGTAGATCTGCTGCAGTGGGCAAAGATGGCATTTAAGTATAAGGTGATGCTTCTTACCGACCATGCTGATGAGTATTCATTCGATGATCTGCAGGCCAACACTGAGGGCTATCGCGATAGTGACCAGTGTCTGATGAATGTGGTGATGACCGCCAACTGGATTGTAGGCCGTGAGGCTGAGAAGATGTCAAGCGACGAGGAAGATCAGAAGGCATTCTATATCGCTCCTGCTGCTGCCCTCTGTGGTAAGCTCTATGACGAGACCGCTAACATGGCTCAGGGTGCCGGTGGTAAGAAGTATGGTACACTTGATGGCGTAAAGGGTGTGAAGAGTGATCTGCTGAAGTCTGAGATTGCTGCCCTGATGGACAACCAGGTGATTCCGATGGTCTATAGCGAGGGTCGTGTGATGGCATTCAACAACACTACTCTCTACAATGGAGACCTCGATGCTATGAAGGAATATCCTATCGTACGTGTGTTCGACTGGGTGAAGAAGGTGCTGATGAACTTCGTCCATGAGGTGGCTCTCGAGAACTGGGATCCATACAACAGCCCGAAGAACCTGAAGTCAAAGATCCAGGAGTTCCTGAACATGTATAAGGGCTATGGTAATCTGTTCCAGAACTACGAGATCGGTGAGCCCCGTCAGGATCCTGTTACCAAGCAGATCACCTGCGACATCACGCTGACTCCGTTCTATGCTGCTAAGAACTTCATTATCAAGGTCGCTGCAGACAAGAAGGATAAGGAAGCTGCTATGGCAAGCGCATAAGAATTAGAGATAAATAAATCAACCAATTATTAACCATTAAAAAATTTATTATTATGGCAAAAACACCTGTTAAGTTGGAAATTGATGGCTATAAGGAAAGAGAAGTACTTATGGTTACGTATGAGTTTGATCAGGCAACTGATGTAGAAGGTCAGATGACAGGTATTCCTCGTGGCGGGAAAATCACTATTCGTGTGAAGGCTTTAAACGATGGAACACCTGATCTGTTAGCTTGGATGGTTGAGCGCAACCTGCCAAAGGATGGTACGATCACTTTCTTGGAAACCAAAACCGGCAAGGAGATGAAGACCATCAAGTTTTCAAAAGGTTACTGCGTTAACTTTGACGAAAAATGGGAAGACAAGATGGGTCACTATGAAGAAATCGTTGTGACTTGTCAGAAGATTGAGTTCGGCAACGTGGTTTACGAAAACGACTGGGCTTAATGGATGTCTGAAATATTATTGTTTGAATTAAGATGTTATTTAATTTGTAAATTTTTGAATTATGGCAGATAATATTAATCCCGTAATATTAGAGGTGAAGGATTTCGAACCTCGCGAAGTAATCTTGGTTGACTATAAGTTTGAACAAGCTACTGATATCGAAGGTCAGTTGGCAGGTATTCCCCGTGGCGGTAGAGTTACCATCCGCGTAAAGGCTATGAATGATGGCAATAATCAATTGCTATCATGGATGCTCGATCCAACAGGTCCTCGTGATTTCTCTGTGAAGTATAGCAACACGATTGATGGCAGTGCTATGAAAGAACTAAAGGCGACTGGCGCTTATTGCATCCATTATATTGAGAAATGGGAAGATGGCCAACAACATTTTGAAGAAATCTTGGTGTCTTGCCAGAAACTAGAGAACGGTCCGGTTTCTTACGAGAACCCTTGGAAGTAATTCTACTTTAATAGGTTTTGTCTGTTGCTTTGCATATTTAATGCAAGGCAGCAGGCATACTATGTATAATACATCATGAGACGATAGCTTATGGCATATTCCGCTATATTGAAGTTGGGAAACGACCAAGGAACAAACTCACAGGAATATATTGTGGCTGATTGCCATTGTCACTTTTCCAGAGAGTACAATCATTTGATTCCAGATTCTGACGCTCGCTGTGAAAGAATTGACCTCACAGTAATAGCTCCTAACAAAGAACAATTAGGTCTATATGACTGGTTCGTCAATGCAAGTACCCTCAACGGAAGCATTGTTTTTGAAACTGTTAGTGCAAAAGACTTATATACTCCTAAGAAAAACATAACTTTCGAAGGTGCTTATTGTTGTGCTTTATCAGAAAAGTATAAGAATGATGGTTCAGAAGCGAGAATGCTTAGTATCTCGATTGTTGCAGATAAAATCACCATCAGTGGAATCGATTTTGATAACTTTTATAAATAATACGTTGAAACATAATATATAGTTGATAGTACTATGAATGCTGTTCTCTACATTGGTGAATTTTCAGGTGATCTCAAAGGTATAACCCGCGATAATTGTTTGACATTGCAAAAGTATTCTTACTCATGCGAGCGAAGCCTAAATGATGCCAGTATTCCTTTTGGCCCTTGGTTAACCACTATCATTAATTTCACCATCCGTCTACTATTACCCGATGACAGCAAGGTATTTCATGAACGTATGCGGGTTAAAGATGCATACTCATATACTTTCCTCTATGATCCTAAATTTTCTGATACAGATGGCATTAGCTTGAAAGATTACAGTCTTGCAATGCTTGTAAAAGGACATGTCATCGACGTGGAAGAATCTTTTGATGCTTCAATTGATGCCACTGGTACTTCTAAGCAAGTAGAGGTTCATGTGAAGCTGTTGCTTGACGAAATAGTATATGTAGGCGGAGTAGATCAAAACAATAATCTAATTCAAAAGAAATTGGTGCTCAGACAGGATGAAAGCACACTAGAAGACACCAAGACTTATGCTCTTTTTATTGATCAAGATACTCCAGATTCGGGTATTAAGAACGGCATTACTTTTACTACTGGGCAGGTTATAACCATCAATGAAAGTTGGAATAAGTCGTCCTCAACAATAAATGGATCAGATAAATATCTGGTAACTAAAGTTACTAGTATAAGGGCGTTCTTAAAAACTCTCAAATACCATAAAAAAATCTATCAACCTAATAAAATAGATGTGACTATGTCTTTGGCTTGGCAGGAATCAAAGACTATGACATATCAAGTATATAATCAAAATCGTAGGTCACCAACCCTCATCAAAACTGAAATCTCGGACGCCCCACCTTCTTTTGAAACACTCAAAGC
>JAEEGG010002052.1_pt1 | contig 52895 bp, 43 predicted proteins | sample 9134161 | NCBI WGS metagenome assembly JAEEGG01 (sample SAMN16246543, study PRJNA631951) | gut metagenome | biome: gut microbiome; feature: rumen; material: CR-attached | host: Bos | place: Iran: Karaj | collected 2018-10 | reverse complement strand
AAGAGCTCGAAAGGCCGCCGGCCATCTGTTCGAGCCAGGGCTTCGCGGACATGCTCGAAAGTCCCGAGCTGCCGAAACCGCCCATCGTAGCCCCGCCGAGGGAAGCCTTCACGAACACGTCGTCGACGTTCACTTCGGAGCCTTCCGGAGAGTAAGCCTGAACCGGCACGGATTCCACGAGCGGCATGAAGTTCTTGCCGTCGGCAAAGCCGAGCACGGCCACCGTATTGTCGGTCGCCTTGTTTTCCACATACCAGCTGCGCGCATCGGCAGGCACCACCACGTCGCGGAACTTGCGCTTCTTGGCGCGCTTCACGGTGAGGTCGCCCGCGACATCGAACAGGCGGAGCACCAGCTTGCCCTTGCCCTTCTTCGCGCGCTTGATGCGGTCCTCGGAAACTTCCCAGAAGGCCTGCATCCAGTTCGGATCCTTCTGCATGAGCACGAGGTATTCGGGGTCGAAATTCTGCGCCATGCTCGCCGTCTTGGTGACGGGCTTTGCTGCAGCCTTCGCCGCAGAGACCTTCACGGCGGGAGCCGCGGCCACCTTCGCGGGCTTCTTGGCAGTCGATTTCAGCACGACATCGGTCTGTTCCGATGCCTTCGGGGCGGACTTCGCCGAGGCCTTCGCCACGGGCTTCACCACGGCGCTCGCAATAGTCTTGGCGGCCGTCTTCACGATGGACTTCGCCGTCTTTTTCGGAGCCGTAGCCTTGACAGTCTTCGCGGCAGCCTTTGCCGCCGGCTTCTTCGCCGCGACCGTCTCGGCAGCCTTGCTTGCAACCTTCTTCACCGCGGACTTGATAGTCGCGGTTGTCTTCTTTACGGCCTTTTCTACCGTCGCCTTCGACGTCTTGGCCTTAACTGTCGCACTTGTTTTTTTCGTAGCCATTACAGCCTCCTTCAATAAAACTTACCTGCGCGTCTGTCCCCAGGTGCCGATACCCATCAGTCCCAGGCGGATGTTCAGGAACGTCTCTTCCCAGTTCCCCTTGGAATCCGAGAAGCGCTTGCCTCCCTGGAACGCGAGGTCGATGGTCGTTCCCTTCTTGCCGAGAGGGAACGCGGCGCCTATAGAACCGCCCACCTCGAAGACATCCTCGATGTACCAGTTCTTGAACCAGGCACCCGCACGATAAGAAATCCTATCCCAGTAGGGATCGTAGAACAGTCCGCTTCCGTCACGCTGATAGCCGACAGACGCAACAAAGTCATTCTGCGTCTTGGTGACAGAGGACATATCATAACTGTGTCCGATATTGTCGACATCGGAATCCCACGAGCGCCACTGCAGATCGGCCATCACGTTATGGCGCTTGGCAATGCGGTAGTTGATACCGGTCGCAAACATCGCGGGAATATCGATTGTGCGGTCGATCTTGCTAGGCACAAGAGTGTCGAGTTCCGAAAAGCGGAAGTCGAAATCAAGCTTGTTCAAGAGCGTGTGTCCCGTCGTGTAGGAGAAATAGAACGAGGCCATGCGTCCCCTGTACATCACGGAACCCGTGTAGTAGGCGGGGTGGTTCTCGATTTCCCAGGAACCTTCCACATAGTCCGTAATCTGTGCGTTGTTCGTCGCCCAGAGATCATCTTCGGCAACGGATTCCTTGTTCGGGCCAAGCGTCAGGCTCCTCATGTTGCTTCCCATGACAAGATGGCCCGAGAAGCCAAGCGACACGTTGCGGAAGAACGGAAGCCTCACCGCATAGCTCGGGACAATCTCGTAGACGCTTCCCTGATATTCAATCTTCGCGTCCGCATTGCGCGCGGAATCGAGGACCTCTTCACTGAACGACGAAGAATAGCTCTGCCAAAGCGACAGCCCCAGGGCGCCGAAGTCACCCATCGGGAACGAGAGGTTGAACGACGGCATCGAGATGCCCTCGTTAAAATAGCTCTGCCCGTGACTCTCGGCGGAATAGAATTCCATCAGGAAGTTCAGGTTGAACACGACCTTCGTGTCGAAGGCGATACGCGCCGGGTTCGTCACGACGAAGCCCTCGGCCTCGCCCGTCTTGGCGCCACCCGCAAAGCCGCGACCGGCAGAACCGGCAGAACCGCCGACAGTCTGTTCCTCGCCCAGCGCATCGACGCCAATCATCGAGGCAGAGGCAAACGCGGCCAAAAAGACAATCAATCCAAATAACTTTTTCATTCCTCACCCCGCTTGGTCGCAAGCCAGAGTTTCAGGGTCGCCGGCTGGTTGAGCATCGAAGTAAAATCGTAGCGGTTGTAGTCAAAATGGCTAAAGAACACGTAGCTCGTATCGCCATCTTCCGTTTCATAATTCTTGTAGAGGGAATCCTTGGGCTGCAGCACAGGATAACCGAGACGCATCATCATCTTGAAATTCCGTCCATCCTTGGCCTGGTTGATAAAGTCGCGCATGCCGATAGTCACCTGCAGCGAAAGCGAGTCACCCTCGTAGAACACCATGTTGGGGTGTCCGGATTCGGCAACCTGCGGACGGTTCACCTTGTAGGCTTCCATCTTGCGGATTTCCGTCCCCATGCTATCGAGGAAGGATCCCACGACAACCTGCACGGGCATGCCCAGTTCGCTCAAGCTCTCGGAATCGTCGCGGGCGAAAGTAAGCTGCGCAAGCACCACCGCCTGGCGCACGTCGTAGCCGTCTCCCTCGTCAAAGGGGAAAGCATCGCCGTAGAAGTCGGAAAGCGCGTCCAGGATTTCCTTGGACGGGAACTCGACGACCAGGGAATCGAGGATGCCGCCATGCAGCACGAGGCAATCCCCGCAATCCTCGTTATAAATAAGGACGTTCGCCATTCTGAACGGCGGAGCATTCTTGTATTCCGGAGCCGACCGGGACAACATACGGAACACGGGCTTGAAGGAATCAATGTTCGGGCCGTAGAACCGGTACACATGCTTGGCATCCGGGGCCGAAAGACGGATCTGCACACGGCAGGCGGGACCGGCTTCCTTGATATCGTCAATGAGAGCATCGGGCAAGTCGACCGTTATAACGGAATCGGAAGCATCGACAGAAATATCGTAGGTCGTATCGGCCGAAGCGTCCGGTTCCCACTCCTCGAGTTCCGCATACCACGTAGAATCGGGAATATTTTCGGCAATGCTGTCGTTAAACTTCTTGGACTTCCCGCTTTCCACCTTCCAGCTGACCTTCAGCTCAAGAGTTTCCTCGTAGGGCAAGGAATCCCCAGGGATATAGTCCGAAGAATAGAACGGATGAAGAAAAGACAACGCGATGAAGGAGCCCGCCGAATCCCATTCGCTCAGGTCCGCAAAAAACGAGGAATCCTGGAAAACGATATCGAGAACAAGGTCATGCGTAATACCGGCCTGCGTTCCAAGGGTCGCACGGTCCGAGGCAGAATAGACCTTCGTTCCCTCGTAAGTCTTCGCAGACACCGGGGATAGACCATCAATCGTAAGCGTCTGGACCTTGTAGCTGTCGGGCAGCCCCTGATCCGAGAGCCAACCGCTCAGGGCCGTATCCTCGGAATCAAAGAGGCAGGCCGTAAGCGAGACCGCCACGACGGCTAAAAAAGACAGCAATACACTTTTTTTCTTTTTCACACAGATCTCCAAATCGTGTTGAACATTTTCCATGCCACAATATAGAAAATTAGCGCCCCGAACCCCCATCTTTTTTCTAAATTTGAGCCGTAAAAACAAGAGGACACTATGGCCCAATTCAACGCCCATTTCAGGAACATCAACGGGGACGATACCTACCCGCTGACCGACGTCATTTACAGGAGCAAGGTGGACGGCAGCCTGCTCGAAGTCGAACACGACCGTGCAGCCCTTGCAAGCAAGAGCCCCGACGAATGGAAGAAGCTCTTCGCCGAACGCCGCATGAGCTTCGAACCCGCCGACATGAGCGGCATCTGGAGCAAGCGCGAAATGGTGCTCCCCGACATGCCCATCGAGGACATCGTGACCATGCGCGAAGGCTGGAGCCCGCTCTTTGACGCGGCCCCGCTCGCCAAGGAACTGGGCATCAAGAGCCTCAAGGTCAAGCTCTGCGGCAACTCCCACACGGGAAGCTTCAAGGACCTCGGCATGACGGTTCTCGTGAGCCAGGTGAACCACATCATCAAGAAGAAGATTCACGAAATCGACGCCGTGGCCTGCGCCTCTACCGGCGACACCTCCGCCGCTTTGAGCGCCTACTGCGCCAAGGCCGGCATCCCGAGCATCGTGTTCCTGCCCGCCGGCAAGACGAGCGTTGCCCAGCTGATCCAGCCGATTTCTAACGGCAGCATCGTGCTCGCCCTCGACACCGACTTTGACGGTTGCATGAAGATTGTTCAGCAGGTCACCGCCGACAACCGCATCTACCTCGCCAACTCCATGAACAGCCTCCGCGTGGAAGGCCAGAAGACGATTTCTCCGGAAATCTGCCAGGAAATGGGCTGGAAGGTACCCGACACCGTGATTATCCCGGGCGGCAACCTCGGTAACGTGAGCGCACTCGCCAAGGGTTTCGAAGACTGCAAGGCTATGGGCCTTATCGACCGCATCCCGCGCATCATCGTCGCCCAGGCCGAAAACGCCAACCCGTTCTTCCAGGCTTACGAACGCGGCTTCGACAAGCTCGTTCCGATGCAGGCCAAGAAGACTCTCGCCAGCGCCATCCAGATCGGTAACCCGGTCAGCTATCCGAAGGCCGTACGCGCCATCCAGAAGACGAACGGCATGGTCGTGAGCGTCACTGAAGAAGAACTTGCAAATGCAGCCCACCGCGGCGACCGCATCGGTCTCTACTGCTGCCCGCATACCGGCGTGGCTCTCGGCGCCCTTGAAAAGCTCGTGGCCGCGGGCAAGATCGACAAGGAAGAAAACGTGGTCGTCATCAGCACGGCACACGGCCTCAAGTTCACCGAATTCAAGGTCGGCTACCACGAAAAGAAGCTCGAGAACATCTGCTCCAAGTTCGCGAACCCCGTGTTCAAGGCTCCGGCAGACCTCGGCGCTGTCATGGACATCTTGAAAAAAGAGATGGCCGAACGCAGGCGCTAATTCCAACCAAATGATTACAGAAAAGGCCCCGCTTTATGCGGAGCCTTTCTCATATCCATTCAAAGGCTATTTCTTTTTCTTGCGGCGCACGCCCCACTTATCCTTGATTTCTTCCTCGATCCTCTTCTTTTCGTAGCGCACGACCATCTTGAACTGCACCGAGTAAACGCCCGTTCCCACGAAGCGTCCGCGGTGGTCCTTGAAGTTCCAGTTCACGAATATCTTCTGGTCGGATTCAAGGCAGTTGCCGCCGAACTTCGGGCTATTGCAGGGCACCACGATAGTCGTGTCGTTCACGTACTGCCCAAGGTGATCGTAGTAGTTCACGACGAACGTGATGAACACCTTTTCCGGGTCGAGGGAATCGAGCACGGACGGGTCCACCGTACCGTCGGCAGAAATCTGCGCGCGGTCAAGCAGTTGCGGCACGAACCTCTCGCCTAGCTGTACCAGTTGGCCAAGCGCGCCTTCCTTCTCCATGTCTTCCTTGGTCGTGGAGCCCGGCATGTAGCGCAGGTTCACGGAGCTCAGCGTCTGGAGCACCTCGTCTTCGCCGTCGAAGGTTCCCATGTTGGTCGCTTCCACGAGATGGTTCAGGAGGCCCGCAATCACGACAGGGCTCGGATCCTCGCCCGCGACGTTGCCGAAGTTGTCCTGGATGACGCTCTTCTGGCCCTTCACGACCATGAGCGAGTCGCCCGGGAGAATCGTCGAAACGCTACCGTCGATGATGACCTTCGCGCTCAAGCCATCCGCAGACCAGTCGATTCCCTTCGGCATGATGTCTATCGTATCCTTGCCATGGATGTAGCTGAAGAAGTCGTTACCCACGAGGTCCCTATATTTGATAACCTCGGAGAAGTAGACAATCAACGTATCCGCCTTCTTGCCGTAGCTGAGCGTCACAGCAGAAACCACCGGCGACATCTTGTCGACAAGCGGAGCGCTCTCTTCGCTCACGAACGTCTGCCCAAGCACATCGTAGTAGCTGTAAACCGTAGCAGGCGGGAGCGATTCGCTGATATTCGTCACGCCCTTCGCAATCGGAGTCGTCGAATGGACCTTCCAGACAACGCGGCTGGAATCCTTGCCGTCGAAGTTCAAGTCGGCCGGCTGGGCCTGCAGCTGGATCATCATGCCACGCTCGCTATACCACGGGAACGTCATGTAGAGCATGGACTTTTCCTTCTCGGTCAGCGGTTCCTTGAAGTTCGTCACGATCTGGTCGAGCACGCCGTCACCGTCCGTATCCCAGTATTCCACATCGACAACAGAGGGCAGGCGGTCGACAACCGTCACGGGCACTTCGCGCTCGTACTCGTCGGAAGTGAGGTACCTCAGGTTCGACAGCTGGACATTGGGATGCAGGGACACGCTGTCACGCATGTCGCCCTTGAGCCCCATCTTCTCGCCCACAAGGATCACCATGTTCCTAGTCGGCATGTAGATGTTGGTAATCTGGTCCAGGTTGAAGCCGTAGCGTTCGGCTTCCTGCTTGAGCATCAGCAGCTGTTCCGGAATCGAGACATCCTTCGGAATAAGGTCCACGTTGAATTCCACGAACAGCGAATCGCGGCCCTTCTCGTTCCTGATGGCAAACGCATTCTTGATAACCTGGCTACCCACCTCGACAAGGCCTGCCTCACGAACGTAGGTCAAGCCCTCGTTCACGTCTTCATACGTGATAATCGCATGAGCGTTGTCCGGGAACTTTTCGGGGAAGAGTTCTTCCAAGTCAGAAACGTCGAGCATAATGCGGTCGCGGTCTGCATTCAGGAGCGGCAAGTTCTTGGTCTTGAGCGTATCGCCGTTCACATAGAGCATCACCGAGGCCACCTTCAGGTCGGAGCGCACGGAATCCTTCAGCACGATTTCCACGTAGTCAAGCCCCTTGTTTCCATCGGAATCCTTGATATAGCCAAGTTCCGCATCGGGAATCGGGTCGTAGAAGTTGATGTTGTCGATAATGATTGTCGTGCCGCTCGCAGGATCGTGAACGATGATGGAGCCGCCCTGGACGACGTGATCTGCGGTCACCCAGATGGTTATGGAGCCATCGGCATTGACCGATATCGTATCGCTTGCATTCGGGTTCTTCGGGTCGATCAGGGTAAGGCCGGAATTGGTCGCAAACACGAGACTGTCGAGACCCGCGCCGAAATACTCCGCCACCTTCGCAGAATCAAGCGTCAAGGCAACCACCTGCCCCACGCGCGCCGAATCCAGGTTCGAATTTACACGCAGGTCGAGCTGGAGCCCGGTCGGGTTGTTCTCTTCCATGTAGTAGTTTTCGCCAATCTTGATAAGGCCAACGCCGCTCGCGGAATCCACCGGAATGAGGATGACCGCCTCGGACACGACGGAGTCACCCTTCTCGAACTTGTCATCGGACGGATAGAAATCGATACCGCCGCTGCTGGAGAGGTCGAAATCCTCGAAGCCGACATAGACCCTGGAGGAACTGGAGCCGAAATCGATATCCTCGGAACCGCCCTTATTGCTGGACGAGCTGACCGATGTGCTACCGCTGCTGCCAGGCACGCTGCCGCTGGAACCCGGATTCTCACCGGCAGAAGAGCCAGGATTGTTGTCACTGGAACTGCCCGGATTCTCACCCGCGGAAGAGCCAGGATTGTTGCCGCTGGAGCTGCCCGGATTTTCGCCTGCAGAAGAGCCAGGATTGTTGCCGCTGGAGCTGCCCGGATTCTCGCCTGCAGAAGAGCCAGGATTGTTGCCGCTGGAGCTGCCCGGATTCTCGCCTGCAGAAGAGCCAGGATTGTTGCCGCTGGAAGAACCAGGATTATTGCCGCTGGAAGAACCAGGATTATTGCCGCTGCTGCTGGATTTCACGGAGCTGGAACTCTTGCCGGAGCTGCTAGATTTCGCGCTGCTTGAAGATTCCTCGTAAGTGATTCGCGAGGAGCTGAAACCAACACTGCTGCTCGAAAGATCAAGGTCTTCGCCGGTGTTCGCACCGGTACGGATAACGCCTGCGCCCGAAAGCGGAGCCAGGTCATCGAGGAAGTTGTCGATCCACTGCACATGCACAAGCACGTTGTCGTTGATATACTTACTCGGGTTCGCCGCATAGTCCACGAACACAAGGTGACCGGTGTTACTCGCCACAAACAGGTGACCCATACCATCGACCGTACCCTGGTCCAGTCGCCAGCCCACATAGCCGCCATCATAGGTTCTCGGCAAGGTCAGGTGCGTGGTGTCTTCCACAAAGAAGTAATCGCGAAGGTCGATAAAGGCAACAACCCTCGCCTTCATCTTGCCTCCTTCCACATACGGCTTAATCTGCACGATGCGTGCACCACCGAACACGAAAATCGTTTCGGAATACGGGTCGTACGTACCGCCATGCGCACCTTCCAGGGAGTCAATCAAGATTGTCGTCCCGAGCTTGGTTATCACGGAGTCACCGGGATTACCGCCAATGGAATCCTTGTTCGCATTGGTCACCTTAGTCCAAGTCGTATCGGTAATGTAGCCGAAGTAGGCTCCGGCCCTTTTGCTCTTCTTAGAAGCCTCGGAACAGGTATCTCCCTTGGCATTAGCCTCACAGCCACCGCCAAAGTAGTTAGAATACGTAAAGAAGGCGTTGCCGTCCTTGTCCCAGATGAGTGTCGCAAGTTTCTTATTCTTCACACGGTCAGTAGACTTGGGAACAAGTTCCACCCTATGGCCCTTGTCCGCAAAGTTCCTTGCCGCAACGTTATTCGAATCTATCTTCGTGGAGAAACGGTAGAGGTATCCCGGAATACCGGCAGCCCAGAGCCATTCCTGGTTCGGGTCCATCATCAGGTGCCAGAAGCCTTCTGTGTTTGTTGCGGGAGTCGCAGTCTTCACAACGCACTTACCACCGTTAGTGCCCTCCTTCTTCGCCGTCTTGCTAATCTTGTGAATGTTTGGGCCCTGTGCCGCCACAAGGAGGTCGCCATCCGGGTGATGGACGATACCGTCGGCACCCGCCATCCCATCGGGCGAGGTACACAAGGTCTCCTTGTTGAGCAACTGCAAGTAGCCCGCACCATCATAGTAATAGCTCAGGTCCTTAACGCGGTCGTTCTGACTATACTTCGTGTAATACAGGGTCGCCTTAGTGGAGGCGTGAGGAACAATATCGCCAACCTGCTGGATCCAGATACCGGTCGCCGGGTTTTCCGGCGGCGCAATCGTCCCGGCCGCCACGGCAGCACCTGCCGCCGCGACACACATCAGAAAGAGTCTTGCCAACGTTTTCATAGCGTTAACCTCCGAAAAGTCCTACTACCTGGAACGGATCTTGCGAGACCCGGTGATGCCCCAGTTGTAGAACCTTTCAACCTTGAAATTTTCCTTGGCCCCGTAGACGCGCACCCTGAAGTGAGCGACATAGGCGCCGACTGCCACACGCCTACCATTATCGGCAAGCATGTTCCAACGCAAATACATCTGGTGGGGATTCTCGAAGCAGTTGCCGTCGAACAGTTCGCTGTCGTCGCAGCGGATCTTCTGCGAAGCACTTGCGACATACGTCCCCAAGTTCGTGTACACGTAGAGTTCCCATTCAAGGCCCACCTTGGTGAGATCCATCTCGCGGGAATCCATGTCCATAATCGTAGAGAAGCTCACGTCCATGAGCACTCCCAGGTTCTTCTTCGCCTCTTCCGACGTCAGGTGGTCCGCGACGTCGAAGGTGATGGCATCCTGCGCCGACTCGTCGATATCTTCCCTCGAGGCGAAGGCATAGTTCTGCATGATCACGCGCGGGTCGCCCTCGACCATCTCGGCAGGGGCATTGCCCGAAGCGCCGTTCCCTTCCTTGTCTACAAAGTTCACGCACAGCGTATCGAGTCTCACGGAATCGGCCGGGTTCATGCGTTCCACGAGCCTCGTGCCGCTCTCCATGCGGATTTCGGCGGACTTGCCGTCGGGCGCCCATTCGACCGAGGAGAACGGAATCGACTTCCACTCGCCATCCACGTAGAACTGGAAAGCATCCTCGAATTCGAGCGTGCTCACGCTCTTGTAGTCGATCGCTTCGGAGAACTCTATCTTGAACACGTCGGAAGCCATCTTCTGGTAGGACTCCGGCTGCAGGAACGTACCCGAGATGACCGGCGCCATGCGGTCGTGCATCTCGATTTCCATCTTGACCGTATCCTTCTTGCCCTTGGACTCCTCGATGTAGGTGACAGTCACGTAGCCGTAGCGGTCGCCATCGGCGGCATAGCTCCTGTCGTCGACAGCGGTCAGCTTTTCCTTGATGGGATACTCGTCCTTCTTCAGGTTCAGCGCGAAGCCCACCACCGTCCCGTCGGCCGAGAGCTTGAGGTCCTTCGTGTCGGGAACGATTTCCAGGAGTTTCCCGTTCGTATCGAGCCAGTAGTAGCAGAATTCCATGCTCTCGAGGATTTCACGGGTAATCGGTTCCTCGAACGCGACAGAGGCGCTGTCCATGCGGCCGTCGCCATCGCGGTCGAAGAAGGCGTTCTTTTCGTTGTCCGCATACTTGCGGCCGGAATTTCCGACGACCGCCGGGTTGTTCTTGCCCGTCTCGTTACCGTCTGCCGCCTTCACGAGTCCATCGGGGCAATCCTTCTTGCAGATTGTCGCGATCTGGATGGAATCGCCGTAGTTCACCACTCCCGTATCGATGACGAACACCCAGCGCTTGACATCCTGCGTTATCGTCTTGAGATAGACCGGGGAATCGTTCAACAGGTAACCCTTGCCCTCCTTCCAGGAAGTATCGATAGGCTTGTTGTAGAAGAGTTCGAGCGTGTCGACCTCGGCGTCCTTGCCGCCCTTGATGAGGTTCGCCGTCAAGATGACCGGACCGATACGGTCGATGAGTGTCTTCTGCGCATCGGCCTTCGCTCCGGTATTCACCGAAGACATCTCGACCTTGAGCGAGCCCTCACCCGAATCCGCCGGGATTCCCGCCTTCACGTTGGTAAGCTCGAGCACGCCGGTCTTATTCGACCATTCCGATTCGCCCGTATGCTCCTTGAACTTGCCGCCATCGGGCCAGTTATGGAAGAACGTCTCCATCTTCACGGAATCGAGGCGACCGGTGAAATACGCACCGATGCTGTCGCCCTTTCCGTCACCGTTCGTGTCGTAGATGAACGCGCTGTCGAGAATGGGCATGTCCGGATTGATGAACTGCAGGTCGGCGGGGAACGTCTCCGTGACAATAAAGCTCGTGTCGCCCGGCGCCACCTCGTACTTGTAGGAATTGATGGTAAACACGGGGCCGTCGGTCACCGCCTTCGTCGCGCGGATGATAAACTCGGCACGGCCCTTGTAGAAGTCGATCTGGTAGCCGTAGGGGCGCTTAGGAAGTTCCGAACCGCTCACGCTGTAGTAGCGCAGGTTCTCGCCCGCCGCAAGCGACTGGATGTAGAAGGTCTTCTCGTTCACGGCGGTATCAGTTTTCGCGGAATCGGGACCTATCGGGATGTAGGCACGCACGTAGACCTTGAGTTCATCGCCCACCTCGAGCTGGACCTTTGTCTCTTCGGAGATGGGTTCGTCGCAATCCTTGTCCAGGCAGTACTGCACGCCGGGCACGTAGAAGTTGTAGACTTTTCCGATGTTGAAATCCGCATCCGCATTGAGCGCCGTGCCGACAGCCACGTTGTAGATCGGGAACTTTGCGTTTACCACGACCCCGACAAATCTATCGTCGCCCGAATTGACCTTTTCCATGTGGGATACCTGCGCCCCGCCCGAAGCGAGCGTCATGACAACGGAATCGGAAGACGCCTTCGGCGCATAGATGAAGAAGTCCGTATTCGGAAGCGCGTTTGCGAAAACAGGTTCGTCGCCTTCAGGCACAACGAACAGTTTCTGTCCCTTCGTGACAGGAGTCTGCAGCAGCTGGTAGTGACAGCGCGGATCCGGGTCGTCGCCTTCGTAGTCGATGCAGTCGATCGATTCCTGCGCCCAAAGCCCTGCCGGAAGCAACAGCAACCACAGGAAAAGGAGCGAAAAATGTCGATTCAGGAACTGCATAAAAACCTCAAAAACACGGCCTATACACCAAGTACGACCATTACATTATTAAATGTATCTTTTTTTCGGGAAAATAGGGGCGCGGTTCTATTCCACCTTGGAATAAAAAACGGCGAAAAATCAACGATTTTGCCTACATTTTGAATACAAATCGAGTACAATCGTATCCATAAACAGCCACCCCCTCCCGACCAGACGGAAAACGCCGTCTGACATCTCGGCAAACCCCTCCGAAATCCACCTCGAAAAAGCGCTCCCCGGGACACAAAAACCGAGCTTTTCCAGACCCTCCAGACTCATGCCATACTTTGTCCGTAACGAGAGCTGCATGAATTCCGCGACGCTGTCCTCGGACGAGAGCCGATCGAGCGTAAGTCCACCCTCGGGGCATCCGTTTTTCACGTAGTCGCGCCACTTCGCATAGCGTTCCGGGGCATAGAACCGGACCCCGTCCAAAAAGCCGTGCGCACTGGGTCCAAACGCCAGGTATTCGCCCCGTTTCCAGTAGTTCAGGTTGTGCAGGCTTTCCTCTCCTTCGCGCGCAAAATTCGAGGTCTCGTAGCGCCGGAAGCCCCGTGTTTCAAGGCATTCCACGCCCCGCAGGTACATATCCGCATACAGGTCCTCGTCCACCGTCTCTAGCCCCTTCGCGATTCGCAACCCGAGCCGGCGCGAAGGGTCGATTTTCAGCCCGTAGAGACTTATGTGCCCCACCCCGCTTTCCGCAAGCCAGGCGGTATCTTCCACGACATCGTCCACGGTCTGCCCCGGCAAATCGAACATGAGGTCAGCATTCACCCGCAGCCGCGGTTCCGAAACGAGCAGGGCAAGGGCGCCCCTTCCGGCCTCCACGTCGTGATGCCTTCCCACGCGGTTGAGCAGGTGCTGGCGCAAGCTCTGGAGCCCTAGGCTCGCGCGCGTGATTCCCGCCCCGACGGCCACCGCCACGCGTTCGGCGTCGCAGGATTCGGGATTGAACTCGAAAGTCGCCTCGCGGAGCGCCGCCATCGGGACCCCGACCCCGGCAATCATCCCGAAAAGCCGGTCCATGAGCTCCGGAGACAGCAGCGAGGGCGTCCCCCCGCCGACATAGAGGGTTTCGACCCGCCCGAACAGGCCCGGATGCCTCTCGGCGAACGTGCACATTTCGGCCTCAATCAAGTTCAAATATTCCAATTGCAACCATTCCGGGGCCGGAAACGCGTGAAAATCGCAATAATCGCAGATTTTTTTGCAAAATGGGACATGAATATAGAGGCCGAGCATCAAAATTCCGATTTTTTGATATTTTTGGATTCCTTTTTGTAAAAATTTAATTTATAATCGTAGATATGGAAGAGCAGAAGAATGACAATTTCGCGCAAAGGATGAAAAAGAGGCTCCCCCTCTTTGTTTTTCTTGCTATCGCGACCACCTGTTTCTTCCTCGCGTCGTCGCTTCTCCTGGACGATTCCTACAAGGACATCATCCTCATCTCCATGGTCTGGGCGCTCCCCCTGTTCATCCACTGATTCCAATGCCGATATCGCGTCAGACAGAAAGAAAGTTCAGGGCCGTCTGCTATTACGTCTTCTGCTGGATCCTTGCCGCCGTGGGCACGGACATGCTCATCATGTACGCGCACAACGCCCAGGTAGATGCGGTCCACCTGCTCCTGATGCTCCAGTTCGCCCTCTTCATGGGACTCTCGCACGGCGTCTACGACATCCTCATCCTGAAAGACGAGATGGACTGCCGGGCCGTCTGGAAATCGCTGCTCCTGCGTTCCGCCTACTTCATCTGCGCCATATCCTCGAGCATCATCCTCTGCATTCTGCTTTCGAAAGTCAAGGATGGCGAAGGCATCATGAACGACGACGGGATCGCCGGCGTCATCGCGGGCTTCCACAATCCGGAAGTTCAGGTACGGATGCTCCTGTTCTTCGTACTCGCGAACCTCATCACCTTCATCCGCAGCGTCCACAAGAAGTTCGGCACGCGCGTCTTCTGGAACACGCTGCTCGGCAAGTCGCAGGAACCGCTCGAAGAGAACCTCATCTTCATGTTCATCGACCTGAAGCATTCGACCGAACTCGCCGAAGAACTGGGGCATGTCACCTACAGCAACTTCATGAAGGACTACTACAAGCTGCTCTCGAACTGTTGCGAGGAAAACCAGGGCGAAATCTACCAGATTGCAGGTGACGGGGCTTTCCTCACCTGGCCCATGTCCGCATGCAGGACCAAGGCGCGGCCCGTGGACTGCTTCTACGACTTCAACGAATGCCTCGAGAAGATTGCGCCCAAGTTCATCAAGAAGTACGGCGTCGCCCCGAGTTTCAAGGCCGGGGCACACTGCGGCACCGTCATTTCTACCGAGGTCGGCAATTTCGGCAGCGAGATGGCCTACCACGGCGACGTGCTGAACACCACCAGCCGCATCCAGTCCCTCTGCGCCAAGCTCGGGCAGGAATTCCTGATTTCCGAGGACCTCTACGCCATGCTCCCGCGCCCCCTCCCCCACGGCTACATGAGCAAGAAGGAAGGATTTTTCGAATTGAGGGGAAAAAAGCACGAAATTTTAATTTTTTCCTTGCAAAGACCCTTGACAAGCCTAAATTAATATTCTATAATTGTGCTCACCTCGCGGGAATAGCTCAGTTGGTAGAGCACGACCTTGCCAAGGTCGGGGTCGAGGGTCCGAGTCCCTTTTCCCGCTCTAAAAACAAAAAGACGCTGCAAAGCGTCTTTTTTGTTTTTAGAATGATAATGAGGCTGGAGCCGAGACCCCTTGGGGTCGAGGGTGCGGCAAAAAGCGCCGTGGGCGCAGCCCATGCAATAGGCGCTTTTTGAGCTTGATGCGAGCGTGCGAGCATCGAGCCCGAAGGGTTAGACCGCAACCTTGCGCAGCAAGGAGTTTTGCGGGCTAACATTCCCTTTTCCCGCGTTCCCCACCATTTCCCGCTCTAAACGATATCTACTTTGATCAGTTTGGGACTAGTCCTTGAGGCAACGAACAGAAAACCCGTAGTACTTGTAGTTGTTCAGGAACGCATTGTCGTAGTCGTAGTGCAAGTACATACTATACGCGTAATTGCTATTGTACACTGAAGAACTCCAGAAGTACGCGTAGTCGCCCTCGAGGTCGTAACCCCCGTTGTAGCCCCTGTAGCCGGCAGGGAGCGCGGAGAAGGCGAAGGCATCCTCGTTGGTGATGCCGAAATACGCCGTCCAGCCAGTCGCGGACCTGAGTTTTTGACCAGCAATCGATTTACCGCCAACTGCAGTGAACAAAGTTTCGAATTCCTCTCTTGTTGGCAAGTGCCAGCCCTCTGGGCAAACACCGCGAACAGGATAAGTCGGAGAGCATGTCTTATTATAGATATTATAGCCGCAACCCTTGCCGTTTGTGCTCCATGTGCCCACGCTGTCCATCGCGGCTGCCCATGTATAAAGGCGGCCGTACTTGGAGCAGTTGTTTGCGTCGTCATTGTAGCAGTAGCTGTTCGCAGTTTCGTAGTTGAGGTTCTGGGCCATCCAAGTTTGCGTGCCGATGGTGACAGTCTTGTACGTCTGCCCGTCGCGGGAATCTATCATGGTTCCGGTCGTCACTTCGGCTGGTTCGACAGGCTCACCAACCTTTGAAGAACTGCTCGACTGCTGTGTGACGCTGGCTGTTTCCCACTCCCCTTCACGTTCATCGATTTGCGCTACGTAATCGGTGCAGGCAGCAAGGAGAGCCGCAAGGATGACACTATTCAAAATCTTTTTCATAATCATCCCTCCCCTAGAACGCGAAACTTATGCCGATACCGACGGCACCCGCGATTGCAAGGCCGATTCCTACACTACGGAGAGTCTGGCCGGATTTAGCCTTGCCCCTGGCATCGTTAAATTCATCCTGGTTCGCAAACTTTTCCGTCGCGGCGGCATCCTTCGCCTGGCTGTTTCCCGCCACGGCAAGAACCGCACCCGTAACAGCGGTAGCGGCACTTATACCAAGCACCACCCAGCGCGTTTTGGAGCTACCCTGTTCGCTATTTCCCGCGCCAGAGGCAGCCACATCGGCTACTGCGGAAGCGACAACCTCCTCGCGGCTATCATCCAAGGGAACCTCCGTCGACGTTCCTTCCGCTGCAGTTTGCGTAATTTCTCCCTTTGCCTTTGCAACACTCGTATTCTGGTTCCTGGCGGAATTCCAGGTCCAGCGCCCCACGAGGTTCTTTTCCTGATAGACAGACGTAAACTCCACGCGTCCCTTGAAATTCTGCATTTTCCCGTTCTTGCCGAGCGGCAGCTTCACGATACGCTTGGGCACATTCACCACAAGGTGCGAATATCTGCGGCCATTAGGAATAGAGTCCACGCTAAAAAGCTGCACGCCGTTCAGGTAGTAGGCACCCGACACAGGCTTGTTCAGGTCAAGCCAGAAATCGAGATTTTTCTCGCTCAACACGATTTTCAAGTTTGCATTCGACCTGTTAAGCGAGTCGTTTATCTGCAGCACTGATTGCAGGAAAAGCGGAGCATACTCATCGCCAGCCTTGCGCAAGACAATTTCGCCGCACTTCGAGAGCCAGCGTTCCATCATGTTTTTTTGCTGCTCCATACGGTCGGCATCGAAGAATAGGTTGAAATCATAGGTCGCATCGAAGGCACCGTCAAAAGTGAGCGGTTCCAAATCCACGGAGCCGTCCAGCTTGACAAGCTGCTCCTTGGAAACGATAATCCCACCGAGGGCCGAGGCGCACGCCTTTATCTGCTCGGTTCGTTCGGCAAGCGAGTTTCCCATCGACATGAACCCGAGTCTAAGTTCACCAGTCACCTCCATGAATTTCGTCTCGAATTCCGGAAGTTCCACGGCATAGAAGTGATTGCACTCGTCGTCCAGGACCTCGTTAATCGAGATCATCGCGCACCGGTCGTTCATCTTCGCGATACGGGTCGCGCGTTCCCACAGGGAATCAACTTCGGCATTTGGTTGACCAAGGCCAGCCTTCAACTGGTCTAGTTCCTTCTGGATGGACTTGAATTCCTCGGCATCCTTGACGAAGATTGATGCAGTCGGGTCTGCCCATGCCAGGCCAGTGAGAGCGACAAGCGAAAGCGCAAAAGCAATTTTTTTCATAACACCAAGTAATTTTCGGCTCTTTATATTTACAATTAAATATAACCAAATGTTTCCCCCCAAAAACACAATGTCTAGCAATTTTTCGTTTTTATGCTTTTTTTATCTAAAAATGTGCTAAAAAAACACGTTTTTACGGACAATGCATTTTTTGCATGGAATAAGGAATTCCGACAGCCGTGTGGCCGCCGGAATGGAATCATTTACAGGATTTTAGAGTCTTATAGATGCAGACTATTTCGGCATCTGGGCACCAGTGCCTTCCACGGCACCGAACAGTTCGAGCGCCTTGGCGAACGGATAGCGGTTCATGAACATCGTGGCGGAAGATTCCATCTTGCCGACCATATTCATGCCCATCGCGGCACGGAAGGTGTTCGCTGCAGAATTCGGGTCGTAATCGGTCTTTTCCTTGTAGCTTGCGTTGAGGAATCCGTTCAGATAGGCTTCGTCAAGCTTGCCCTTGAACACGGACGGATCCTTGAGAGTCTTGTTGCCTTCGACCTCGGCGAGCTGTTCCACATCCTCGAAGTCCTTGGCCCAGATACGCATGAACTGTCCGCCGCCCGGAATCATGAGGTCGGCCTGCTTGTTCAGGAAGAAGATGTTGTTGGTCGCGGTCGTCACGCGGGTAGAGCCCTACCGCTCTTTACGAAAAATAAGTATATTGTTGTTGACCTGCCTAACTTTTTGCGGTTGCGCAAAGGGGTATAGTCTCGCGAGGACTTTTAGCTCAGGCTTATCTCAAAGGGGCCACTCCAAGTTCCCGCGACCGAAGACCCGTTTTTTTTCGCAGGCGCTCAACCGTCTGCGTGTAAGCCGGGTGAAACCCGAGCACCTCAAGTACATGGAGGCAAACATGTCTGACCATCACGTTTACGACGCCATTATGGCAGAAGCCTAGTTCAAGGGTGAAGCTCAGGGGAAAGCCGAGGCCTGCGTCGCCGCCCTCTCGTCGAAATAACCCACCAGTTTCACAACCTCTAGCGAAAAAGCCCCGGCATTTTTGCCAGGGCTTTTCAAATTACGAGGAAAGCACTACACCACGGGAGCGAATTCCGGATGTTCTTCCATTTCCTGAAGCTGAATCTGGTGCAGCACCGCGCGGCCCTGCGTGAGGCTTTCCTGCACGTCGATGATGCGCTGGTTGGAGGAGCCGCGGAACTTGAGTTCGAGCGACTTCTTCGCCATGATGAACGGCCCGTCAATCAAGATATCCGCAAAGGAGAGCAGCTCCAGGAAATCCGGTTTCTCATCCCAATGCTGCTGCAGGTACTCGAACGTGTATCCCGTGAAAATCACGAGGTTCAGGCCTCGCTCCTTGATCTCACGCGCAAGGGGCACGAGAGCCAAGGCCTGGTCCATCGGGTCGCCGCCGCTGAAGGTGATTCCGTCCAGGAGCGGGTTCTCGTCGATCATCGAAAGGATTTCTTCGATATCAATAAAATGACCCCCGTTGAAATCGTGGGTCTGAGGATTCTGGCACCCAGGGCAATTGTGATGGCATCCCTGGGTAAAGATGGTCATGCGGATCCCGGGACCGTCCACGAAGGATTCGGGTTCGATTCCGGCAATCCGCAAACGCGGGTATTCGTCCATATTACACGCTGTGCTTTACACGGTCGTTGACTTCGGCGCGCTTCGCGTTGTTGAAGCGGTCGACTGTACCCACGAGGTAGCCCGTGATGCGGCGGATACGTTCGAAGTTCACGCCTTCTCCGTAAAGATTCATTTCTCTTTCAGACATTGTTTTACTCCTTGTTAGTTTATTTTAAATTCCTTGCCTAGCGGATGCCCTTGAATGCCGGCATACCCGGATAGAGCCTGCGCAGTTCCTTCAGCTTCTCTTCCGAGATAGCGTGACCGTCGCTACGGCCGCAACGGGGGCAACAGTCGCCGATGACACCCACGAATCCGCAGACGGGGTCGCGGTCCACCGGATGGTTGATGGAGCCGTAGCCGATGCCAGACTTCGCCATGTGATGCACGATCTTCTCGAAGGCATCGAGGTTCTGCGTCGGGTCGCCGTCGAGTTCCACGTAGCTGATGTGGCCTGCGTTGGTAAGCGCGTGGTACGGGGCTTCGAGCGAAATCTTCTTGAACGCCGAGATCTTGTAGTACACCGGCACGTGGAACGAGTTGGTGTAGTAGTCGCGGTCGGTGACGCCCGGGATAATACCGAACTTCTTCTTGTCCATGCGCACGAAGCGGCCGGAAAGGCCTTCGGCGGGAGTGGCGAGCAAGCTGAAGTTGAGGCCCAGGCGCTTGGATTCGTTGTCGCAGAATTCACGCATGTGGCCAATAATCTTGAGGCCGAGCTGCTGGGATTCTTCGGATTCGCCGTGGTGCTTGCCAGTTAGCATGACCAAGGTTTCGGCAAGACCAATAAAGCCGATCGAAAGCGTACCATGCTTAATGACTTCGCCCACGGTGTCTTCCCAGCCGAGCTTCTCGGAATCGATCCAAACGCCCTGTCCCATGAGAAACGGGAAGTTCTTGACCTTGCGGCGGCTCTGGACGGCAAAGCGCTCCATGAGCTGGTCGCTCACCAGCTGCATCATGCGGTCAAGTTCCTTGAAGAACAAGTCCACAGACTTCATCTTGATAGCGATGCGCGGAAGGTTGATGGAGGTGAAGCTCAGGTTGCCGCGTCCGTAAGAGATTTCGCGGGACGGGTCGTAGTTGTTGCCGATAACGCGGGTACGGCATCCCATGTACGAGATTTCGGTCTCGGGATGGCCCGGCTTGTAGTACTGCAGGTTGTACGGTGCGTCCTGGAAGCTGAAGTTCGGGAACAGGCGCTTCGCGCTCACGCGGCAGGCGAGCTTGAACAGGTCGTAGTTCGGGTCGCCCGGATTGAGGCTCACACCTTCCTTCACGCGGAAAATCTGAATCGGGAAGATAGCCGTCTCGCCACCGCCCAGGCCCTCTTCCGTGGTGAGAAGGAGGTTCTTCATCACCATGCGGGCTTCGGGCTCGGTGCACATACCGTAGTTGATGCTACTGAACGGAGTCTGCGCACCGGCGCGGCTGTGCATGGAGTTCAGGTTGTGGACAAACGCTTCCATCGCCTGGAACGTCGTCTTGTCCGTTTCCTCGTAAGCCATCTTCTCAGCGAACTTCTGCGCGTTCATCACGGCTTCGGTATCGAAAGTCTTGGCAAGCTCGCGGGCTTCGGCCTCGACGAACTTTTCGTTCGGCACGAGGGTCGCGACCATGCCCATCTCCGCCATCTCGGCATGGAGCTTCTTCACCACCGGCTGGATCTCTTCTTCCGTCTTGCCGGTCAGGAGCATGAGCGCCTTGACCATGTTGGAGAGGTAGAACTTGCGGTAGGAAATACGCACACCGTCGGCCATGGCGTAGTCGAAGTTCGGGATGGACTGACCGCCGTGCTGGTCGTTCTGGTTACTTTGTATGGCAATCGCCGCGAGGGCCGCGTAGCTGCGGATATCCTTGGGTTCACGAAGGTGACCATGACCCGTGTTGAAGCCGTTCTTGAAGAGCTTCTTCAGGTCGATCTGGCAGCACGTCATGGTGAGCGAGTAGAAATCCAGGTCGTGGATGTGGATGTCGCCGTCCATGTGGGCGCGGCTGTGCTCGGGCTTGAGCATCATCATCGTGTAGAAATGCTTCGCGGATTCGCTACCGTACTTGAGCATCGTGCCCATGGCGGTATCGCCATCGATGTTCGCGTTTTCGCGCTTGAGGTCGGATTCCTTGGCGGAGCTAAACGTGATGTCGCGGAGCGTGTGCATGAGACGCGTGTTGACTTCGCGGATGCGGGTACGCTCGGCACGGTAAAGGATGTAGCTCTTGGCCGTATCGGCATAGTTGTTGTCGGTAAGGGCCTTTTCGACTGCGTCCTGAATCTCCTCGATGTCCGGCTTGGTCTTGCCCTCGGCTTCGAGGCGGCCCACCGCGTAGGCGGCAACCTTGAGCGCCGTACTGCTCAAAAGATCATCATGTCCAAGGAGGTCCAGCTGGTCCTGGGACGCCTTGATCTGTTCCTTGAGTTCACCCGATGCGCGGAAAGCCTTGACGATGGCGTCCGAAATCTTCTCGATGTTGAACGGCATTTCGCGGCCGTCGCGCTTCTTGACTGTAAAAATCATCACCTATCCTTCGAATCCCTTAACTAAGCCCTAGTCAAAAGACGTTTATTCAAAGTAAGCTTGTTTTCCTTTTTTCCACTATATCTTGTGTTTCACACCAAACCAGTAACACAAGATATAGACATAAGATAATAAAAGATTTTAAAAAAAGGGAACGTTTTTTCGCAAATTCCCGTAATTTTTTTGTAATATCCGAAAAACTTATCAACAGCTTATCAAAATACCACACCGGACCACCACCGGAGGTCGGGTCTCGCACGGGTCAACTCCCTATCATTCAAGGGGTTAACCGCAGCGGGGCTCTATCCACAGAAAAAAGAGGCTTTTTTCGGGATTATCCCTTGACAGGGCGGGCTATTTGAGCTAAAAAAAATCCGGCAAAAAATCACTCGATTTCGGCCATAACGGAGAGGAAGGCAGAGACGGATACGGAATCAGCGATATTCATCCCGGATTCCTGGGGGGCATTCGACAGCACATAATCGGCCTGCACGGTTTTTCCCCTGTACATGCTGTACATGGCTCCACCGCGAGCACCGAGGACGGTCCGCCCGTATTCAGATTCGGGTTTATTGCTTACGGCAACGACCTTGCCCAAGGACCCGCCACAACCTTCGGCAATCGCCTTGGCGCGCGCCATCGCCTTTTTACCGGCAACGTTTGCGACCTGCACCCTGAGCGAATCCTCGTTCTTCAGGACAGGCACGGCACCAAGCACACTAACGTTTTCAAGGGAGACGATTCCATCCAGGAACGCCCCGGCGGCATCCTTGGACGTAAAGTTGACCGCAATCTTCTGAGCCGCCACAAAAGCTTTCTTGGGGGACTCATTGCCGTAAAACTCATACTTCTGCTTTTTGCGCAGCGTCAAGGACTGTACCTCTATTTCAGATTCGGCAATGCCCAGGTCTTTCGCCATCTGCACTACATCACCACGACGCGCTCCCACCTGTTTAAAGAGAGTTTCCTTATCAACTCCTTCAAAGACAACATCCGCAGTCACAACAAACTTGTCTGCAATGAATTTCTTGTTTTCGACCTGAAAAACACGGACATACGACTTCCCGCTACTTTCCACACCATCCAGCGAAAGGGTCGCAGAGACAGACGCCGACACTTTCACAGAGTCCGAAGCGCTCAGCTTTTCCACATCCGAAGACCCTTCCACAGATATTACCTTCCCGACCTTCGCGCCCACACTCTGCGCATTCACCTCGGCCAGGCGGGACACCTTCTTGCAGGCACTCCTGATAACATCGCCTTCCAAGGCTTCCGCATTCTTGAGCCGCGACTGCATGGACACCTTATCGACAAACGGAAAACCGGCTAGATCGAATTCCAGGGAATCGGATTCCTGCTTGCTATGCGAAATCACCTTCACCATCTGCGAGGCCGCATACCCCAGGAAAAACCTGTTCCCTTTCGCATAATCCCATTCCTTCTCCAGCGACGTGCTGAGAAGTTCATATTCCTGAGGTCCGACAGAATGTTTCTTGAGCAGTTCCAGAATCTTTTCGCGGCTTTCGTTCAGACGTTTGTAGGCGACATCCTTGTTCTTGTCCAGAAGTACCATCTTGAAGGTCGTCACGTACTCGTCGGCAAGGAATTTCTTGTTCTCTTCGCTCGAAACGGTCACGCCACCGGAAAAAACTTCCGCCTGTTCCGCGACCTTTTCCAGAGCAGGCACGCCCGGCTGCGCCAAGACTCCGCCATCGCGGCCGATCCTCATCGAGAGCACCAGGCACACAAACGCCAGGATGATAATGACGACGTAGGAAACCTTGTTCTGCATAGATCCTCCTTTTTGCAACTACTTTCCCAATCTACACAAAAAAGAAAGCCGAAAGCAGAAGCGTTCGGCAAAAAGAATTTTACTGGATTTTTTAGTCCAAACTAGAATACGGCTTTTACTTCTTTGCGAAGGGCATCGTCGCAAACTTGAGCGCGATGGCGACAAGCACGGTGGTCGTCATGCTGATGAACGGCATCCACGGCCAGCTGAAGATTCCGCCAAGGACCGCGGGCACGCCGAACACGGGAATGCCCTGGATGAGCACGAGGCTGCCCATGCCGCAGAACACGGAGACAATCACCTGCCAGCTCCTGAGACCCTTCACGAAGAAGGCGAGCAGGAACATGCCGAGAAGCGGCCCCGTAAAGAGTCCGGTAAAGAAGAGCGCGTTCTTGAGGAGGCTCCCCTGCTGCGTCGCGGCGAACAGCGCGAAGAACACTCCTAGCACGCCCCACACGACCGTCCAGATCTTGGCGCGCTTGAGGCCTCCCATGCCCTTCGATTCTTCCCAGCCGAGGAAGTCGTGTTCCGAGGTGTTGCTGAGGGAATTGATGGAACTCGAAAGGCTGCTCATGGCGGCCGCACAGATGGCGGCGACAATCAGGCCCGTGACTCCCGACGGGAGCCCGTTCACGATAAAGTAAGGAAACACGTCATTCTGTCCGACACTTTCGGGGAGAGGGGCCACATGCGCCTTCTGGTAGTAGACGTAGAGTGCGGCACCCACCCAGTAGAAGAGAATCGAGACGAAGCAGCCGAGCACCATGGAAAGTACGCTCGAACGGTTCGCCGCCTTTACGTCCTTGCAGCTCAGATAACGTTGTACAAACTGCTGGTCACAACCGCGAATCGCAATCTCGAGAATGGCATACGCGAAGCCCGCAGAAACAAGCGTGCGGGCGTTGGAAATATCCATCGAGGCATCCCACCACTTGGTCTTGCCCGCCTCGCTCGCGAGGGCCGCCATCTCGCCGAAGCCGCCCACGGCATTCGAGATAAGCACGAGCACCAGGACGCCACCGCCGAAGAACACGCAGAACTGCATCACGTCGGTCCAGATGACCGCCTTGATGCCGCCGAACCACGTGTAGAAAATCGCAACCGCGGCAGACACGACGATAGCGAGCTTGAGGTCGATATGCAAAATCTGCGCAAGCACGAGCGAAGGCGCATAGAGCAGGATTCCCGTACGCAGCAACAGGTGCAGGCTGTAGAATACCGCGGCAAGCCTGCGCACCGCCTTGGAACCGAAGCGCACCTCGAAAAGCTCATACGCGCTGCTGATGCCCGAACTGCGGAAGCGCGGGATAAACACGAAGCCCACGACAACGATGCTCAGGAGAGCGCCGATCTGGAACATGAGGAACGTCATGTTGTCGCCGTACACGTCGGCAGGCGCACCGAGGAAGGTCGTCGCGCTCACGGACGTGGCAATAAGGCTGATGCCCACGGCGACCCACGGGATGGAGCCGCCGCCGAACATGTATTCCTTGAGGTTCTTGTTGCCGCGGGAAACCCAGAGGCCGATAAACAGGGAAAGCAGCAGGTATGCCGCGAGGACAATCCAGTCAAAAACGGTAAACATAGCTAGAAACTAGGCCTTGAGCGATGATGTGAGAACGGGGATATCTTCGTCTTCTTCGGGTGCAGGTTCCAGCGGCAACTCCGTATACTGGATGACCTGGTTACGGCCGCCTTCCTTCGCCTTGTAGAGCGCCTGGTCCGCATAGTTCACGGCCTTCTTCATGTCATGGAATTCAGGCGTCACGAGGAAGGCGCCGATACTCACCGTCACACGGAGCGGATCCTGCTGGTGCACGTCGAATTCAAGCTTCATCACCGCATGGCGGATGCGTTCGGCAGTCTCGATCATGCCCTCGGGAGTCGTATCGATGAGGCCCACAACAAACTCTTCACCGCCGTAGCGCGCGACGACATCGATTTCCTTGCGGATTTCACCGCTGATGGCGCCAGCAATTCCCTTGATGACCACGTCGCCGATCGGGTGGCCGTAGGTATCGTTCACGCTCTTGAAATGGTCGATATCCATCATCAGCACACCGATGTTGTACTTCTGGCGGTCGGCGCGAATCTTCTCGGTGCGCAGGTTCTCGTGCAGCGTGCGGTGGTTGATGAGACCCGTAAGGCCGTCGCGGGTCGCAAGATCCTTGCCGCGTTCGAACTGGCAGGCACGCGCATAGGCGAAGCCCGCGACACCCGCAAACGCCTTGAGCAAGTTCATCTCGTGCTCGCTGTAGCGGTCGCTCTTGCGGCTTTCGAGACAGATGGCGAGTTCCGCCTGTTCCGCGTTCGCCTCCGAAGGCACCGGCATCACGAACAGCTGGCGGATTTCCATGTTCTTCTTTTCCTGGTTGTCGATACGCGGGATATAGGCGTTGAACGAGGACTGGTTGAACGTACGTTCCACGGGGCGGTTATGGTAGAGCGCGAGAATCGCAAGTCCCTTGTCCGAAAGCGAGAACTTCTTGCCGGCGAACTGGTCGGCATCGATACCGTCGCAGCAGACCACATGGCCGACACGTTCCTGGTGCAGGTTGTTGTCGTCCTGTTTGTCGAGAGCGAGGAGCATCATGCGGTCGAACGGCATGTTGCCCTTGACATATTCGAAAATCTGGCGGTAGATATCCTTCACCGTCATGTTCTTGAAGAACTGGTGCTGGTAGTGGTAAAGGACGCTGAACTGCTGCTGCTCGATGTAGTTCTTGGCAGAAGCGAAACTCTTGAAGTAAAGGGCGTAGAGCGTGCTCGCGATATAGGTGAGCGCCTGCGCCGTATGCTGGCTGAACGCGTTCGGGTAGAGAGAATCCATCACGAGGGCGCCCACGCGGTTCTTGCCGCGGTCGAGCATGGGAACGGCCACCAGCGACTTCACCATCGGATTGTCGATGTAGTAAAGCAAAGACTTTCCGCCGGAAAGGTCGCCTTCGAGCAGGCGGTTCACGTCAAGACGGAAAAGCTGGCTGATAAGGCCGGAATTCTCGGTAATCTTCACGTCGGTCGCCACCTGCGCATTCGGGTCGGTGCTTGCGTAGGCGCGGATCCCCCATTCCTTCATGGAATTGAGCGGGGAGAAAATCACGACCGTGTGCACGTTGGGAACGATCCTCTTGAGGCCCTCGAGCATGTCGCCGAAAGCCTTCTTCACGTCGGCATCAGCGCGCGCCCACACCTGGTTCACGCGGAGGGTGGAACCGGGCTCGTTGTAGTCGGCAGCGGAATCGTCAAAGGAATTCTTGAGTTCGGGAGTCACCGCAGGAGCGATACCCGTCGCACGCATGGCGCGCGTCACCACCGGGAGCGAAGCCGTCTTTCCGCCCGGGACGCGGGGCAGGTTCATATAGCCGAGCGCAGCGGCGACACCGGCAAACGGAATCAGGAACAGGAGCAGCCCGCCCTGGAGCGCAAGCCCAATCAGGAACCCGGCAATCACGAAAAGAATTATCGACATCAGCATCCGATCCTCTACAGCCTAAACGAACGGTAAAGCATCAGACAGGCAACGCCCCCATAAATGATATGGCTTATCCACGCTGCCAAAAACGGCGTGAGGGCACCATTTTCGCCCATCTTCAGCCCAATCCGTTCAAGGATATAATAGCTAAAAACGAGCAAGAGGCCAACGCCGAACTTCTGGGAAAGGCCTCCAGAACGGCTATAACGGTGACAAAGCGCGGCCCCGATCAGAAGGACAATCAAGTTCATCCAGTGTGCCGAAAGCTTGAAGTGGAGCGCAGTCTCCATGACGCGCGTGTCTTCGCCCGAGCGCTTGAGCACCTCGATACGCTGTTGCACCATCTTCGAGTCCATCTCGTCCGGCACCTGCCGCTCGTTGATGAGGTCCTCGGGGCGGGTCGAGACCTTCCCGCGCATCTTCTCGCGCACAAGGGGCATGACCGTCACCGAGCCGTCCTTGTTGAAGAAGCGTTTCATCCCGCGTTCGAACATCCAGTATGATTCCTTGGCATAGACGCTCATCACGCTATCGCGGGCGGCACTGTCGAGGGATGTCGTATCCGGTTCCACCCAGCGCACCACCTTGGCGTCGTAGCGTTCCACGAGCCTTCCCTGCTCGCGCAGCAAGAGCACCACGTCGCGGCCCACCTTCGACTTCCCGGAATAGAACTTGAAGAACCAGCTCGCCTTCTCGCTGTCGATAAAGGTAAAATCGTTCTTTTCCTTGATGCGCGGGTTCTTCTTCTTTTGCGCATTCGTCTCCATGATCTCGAGGCGCTTATGGTTCGCATCCGGGAGCCAGAGCTCGCTCATCTCGTAAGAACCGATCGAAGCGAGAACACCCAGGAAGAATATGGGGAAAAGCGTCTTGAGCGGACTCTGGCCCGAGCTCTGCATGGCGCTCATCTCGAGGTGCCTTGCCATGTTGCCCACCGAGGCGAGCACGGCGATAAAGAGCGAGACCGGCGTAATGAGGTAGAGCATGTACGGGATGTAGCTCACGTAGTAGTCGATGGCATCCTTCGTATCGCGGGCAAGCCACGTCTTGATGTTGCCGACGAAGTCGATGACCGCAAACATGAAGATGGCACCGATCGTCACGATGAGGAACATCTTCAAAAAATTCCAGACAAGGTAACGAGAAAACTTCACGCGCGCCCCCTGCCGATAGAACGGAACCAGCGGCCGATGGCTCGCATCGCCCGGAAGAACTTCGAATCGCCCGTAAAGCGGTCACGGACCATCGCAATGGTAATGAACACGCCGAACGCGCCGATAATCATGTTGGACGACCACATGGCAAGTTCCGGCGAGATGATGAGACGGTCAGCCAGGTTCTCGCCGCCGATAAGGCAAATCCAGTAGATGACGAAGAAGGCAAGGCTATAGATGATGCCCGTGCCAATACCGCCCTTGCGCGCCATGATCCCGAGCGGAGCCCCGATCAAAATGAAAATGAAGCAGGCGAACGACGTACTGAACTTCTTGTGGATTTCGACAAGGTACTGCGCCTCGCGCTTTTTCTCGGATTCCATACGGCCCCACAGGCGTTCCGTCGTGCGCAGCGCGCTGATTTCCTGGAGGCGCATCTTCTGCAGCGACCGCCGGGCTTGGATGGAATCAACCGCAGCAAGAGCCTCAGCATCCGCAGGGACAATGCTGTCGCCGGCAACCGACTCCTTCACTTCCGTAAGCGTAGAGAGGCGCACCTTCGCCGCCTGAGTCGAAAGCGTATCGTATTTCTTGCGGGCCTCTTCCACCACGTCCATCATCATCTCGACAGGCATCTCGCGGTCGCTGCGGAAACTGCGGCTGCGGCGTTCCAGGCGTTCGTCCACGTTCTGCATGGCGAGGTCCTGCGAGAAGAACCGGATGCGGAAGTAGTTCTCGGGCTTGTCGGGATCCACGATGTGCGTCTCGCCGCTACGCAGACGGAACATGAGCGTCGCGCCGTTGTCCACGTAATCGAGCGTCGCACTGTCGGCATAGACCACGCGCGGAGGGCCCTTGCGTTCCATCTCGTACACCTGGATTCCGTAGAGCACGCCCGAGACCGGGTCGATACGGTTCACCCAGAGCTGCACGTCGGGGAACTGCGTAATGAGACGGCCCGCATCGATGAACACGTGCGGTTTCTTGCGCGAAATGGCGTTCATCAGTTCCACCGAGCGGTGGTTCGCCTCGGGCAGCACCCAGTTGTTAAAAAGCACCATCAGCACCGAAAGGAGCATCGCGACCAGCATCACGGGCCGCATCAGCGACAAGGGAGAAACACCCGCGGCCTTCACCGCCGTAATCTCGTGGTCGCCCGAAAGCCGTCCGAAAGCCATGAGGCATGCGACCAGCACCGCCATCGGGATCGAGAGCGAAAGCATCCAGGCGAGGTTCAGTGCGAAAATCTCAAGGACGGTCGAGGCGGGCAGGCCCTTCGAAAGGACGTTGTCCAGAATTTTCACGAGAAAATCGACAACGAACAAAAACGTGATGCCGAAAAGCGCCGCCATGAAGGGGCCAATGAGTTCTTTCAACACATAACGGACTAGAATCATTTTTCTTTTCGGTAATATTTTTCTACTTTGATATGCGAAAGTTAGAATTAACCAAAGAAAAAGAATGAACCATATCGCAAAGACAGCCCTGTTCTCAAGCATTTTTTTCGCGTTGACCATTTTTAGCGGCTGCGCATCGTCCGACGGCGCAAAGAAAACGCACACACAGTTCTGCAAGGAAAAGTTCGACAAGGCCGAAGAGCTCTACAAGAAAGAAAAATATGGCCGCGTCATAGACAAACTTGAAGAAATCATGAGCTACTGTGCGGGCACCGGATACCTGGAACAGACATCGTTCCTGCTCGCCGAAACCTACTTCAACCTGGAAGAATGGATCGATGCACGCGGAGAATACGGGAGCTTCATTACGAACTTCCCCGGATCCCCCTTCGTGGAAACCGCCGAATTCAAGAAGGCCATCGCCTCGTTCAACATGGAATTCCGCGTAAGCCGAGACGAGGCGAACACCACCATCGCCATGAAGGACTTCGAGCGCTACCTGTCGAACCACCCCGACACCCCGCTCCGCGACTCCATCAACTACTACTACGGCCTCCTGGTCGAACGCATGGCCGAAAAGGAGTTCCAGACGGCACGCCTCTACCTGCGCATGGACAAACCGCAGGCCGCCGTCATCTACTTCAAGGAATTCCTCGAGACCTACCAGCAATCCAAGCGTCGCAAGGAATCCCTTTTCCTCATCTCGCAGGCCTACACCGACCTCGACCAGTTCGATGCCGCCCGTGAATACCTCGCACTCGCCAAGCAGGAACTCAAGGAAGACGACAAGGACGGCCAGAAGCTGCTCGCGAAGACCGAAAAGAAAATCGCGAAGGCCGAGAAGAATTTCGAGAAGCGCATGAGGAAGGATTCCGAAAAGAAGCGCATCCAGAAAGAAGAGAAAACGCTGTTCTACTAGCGACTCCCGAGGCGGCCGATGGTTTGCATGAAGAAGTTCCTGAGCATCCTGTTCGCAACCGTCCTTGCCACGGCAGCCCTTGCCGACGAGGAGACGAAAATCGACCGCGACAACTCGCGCCTCTCCGTGTTCGTGCAGCCCGCCATATCGTTTCTGAACTTCAGCGAACGCGAATACTTCCAGAACGCGATTGACACCATCTACGCCGACTTCAGGGCGCAGGCCGTCGACAAGGAGGAATCGCTCAGCGTAGCCAAGCAGAATTTCCAGAAGGTGAATTTCTGCTTCCCGGTCATGGGAGGCATCCAGTTCCAGCTGCGTCGCGACCACTTCCTGAGTGCCGGAGCCGGGTTCATCTACGACAACGAATCCGTGGTGCTCACCGACCGCAAGAACAAGGCGCACAACTACAGCTACACCATCCAGGGCGTACCCATGTTCCTCGAATACAGGGTCGCCATCCCCACGAGCCTCATCACGCTCTCGAACGGTTCGCTGTTCAGCATCGCGGTCCGATGGTACTGGACGCTCCCCGGCACAGAAATCTACACCACCTGGGGCAAGCTCGAAGCGGAGAACAGCATTTTGGGCGCAGGATTCGGCGTAAGCCTCGGATACCTGGTCACAAGCTGGAACGGCCTCAACGTTTACGGAGACATCGGGTTCAGCTCCATCTCCGTCGAATCCAAGGAACGCTTTGCCGACATCGTCCCCGACGGCCCCGAAGAAAAGGCCAAGTGGAACATCGGCGGGCTGCAGCTGCAGATACGCGTGAGCTTCGGGCTGTGGAACTACCCCAAGGAATCTCTCATGCCGAAGCCCGAAGTGGCACCCGTGAAATCCAGGGAAGAAAAGGCCGCAGAAGGCGCCGGGAAGGCTATAGAACCCGCGAAAGCTGCGGAGACACCCGCAGCTAGGGAAAAGCCCGCTGCGACAGAGAAGTCCGCGACCCCCGCACAATCCGCAGATGCGCCAGGCGCGGCGGAAGCTCCCGGTTCAGACGCACCCAACGCAGCGAACGCCCCCAACGCAACCGAAAAGCCGAAGGCGGAATAAATGAGTTTCTGGCCGGGGGAAAAACTGCGTTACGCCGAGACGCATTTCAAGTTCAGGCTCCCGTGGTCGCTGCTCTACAAGCCCTGGCCTGAAATCCTCGTAGACGCTCCGTTCCAGTTCGTGCCGGGCACAGAACCCACGCTCTGGATTGTCGTACGCGACGCGCACCGGTTCCCGACACTCATCGAGAAGATTGAAATATGTTCCGCGAATGCAGCTGACGCCAGTTTAACGGGTGCAAATTCCGTGCCGGTTAAGATTATTGATTTACAGATCCGTGCCACGGAACAGTTCGGGTTCTACCCCGTAAAGCTCGGGACGCTCCCCGCGGGCAATTACAAGATAGACTGCAAGATTACCGCGCGGCGCCTCGATGCAACGACCGGCAGCACTACAGACAAAGTAAAATCATTCAATCGTTGGAACCTGTCCGGCCTGAAGCCCGTACCGCTAAGGATACAGGTGCTCGCGCAGGAACCCCCGAAGGCGCTCGGATTTGCCGCGGGCGAAATGCACTGCCACACGCACTACTCGTGCGACCACGTGGAACACGGCGCTACCCCCGAAGTGCTGCAGCAGGCCGCCAAGGCAGTCGGCCTCGATTTCGTATGCTGCACCGACCACGCCTACGATTTCGCCTACACGACCGAGGACTACACCAAGGAAGCCGACACGCCGCTCACACGCTTCGGCATGCTGCGCGAAGAAATCGCGGCACTCCCCAAGGGCAACGGCGAGCCGCTCCTGCTCGCGGGCGAAGAAGTTTCCGCAGGCAACAGCAAGGGTGAAAACGTCCACATGCTCGCCTTCGCCCCCGACAGCTACCTGCCCGGCCTCGGCGACTGCGGCCGCAACTGGCTCGAAAACAAGCCCACGTTCAAAATTCCGAAGCTTCTGGAGATGACCGAAGCGCACTGTTTCGCCGCCCACCCGATGCAACCCATGGGATTGCTCGAGAAGTTCATCTTCCGGCGCGGATACTGGAGCCACAAGGACCTGAACCTCGAAGCTGGCCACAAGATTCGCGGCATCCAGTTCTGGAACGGCATCCGCGACGAAGGCTTCAAACTCGGACGCCAGTGGTGGATCGAGGAACTCGGCAAGGGGAACTACCTGCTGCCTATCGGCGGCAACGACGCGCACGGCGACCTGAACGACACTACCTCCGTCGCGACCCCGCTCTTCTCATTGCGCCACACCCGCGACCATATCTTCGGCAAGGTTCGGACAGTCGTGAAAACTGAAGACGACGGAATCTCGCGCGAGGCGCTGAACGCCGCTTTCGCAGGCGACAACTGCTACGTCACCGACGGACCCGCCCTCTGGTGGGAACGCGCCGAAATCCACGGAAGCAAGGGAATCATATTCCACGCCCGCAATACGGCAGACTTCGGCGGAGGCTTCCGCTACATCCGCATTTTCGGCCGCCGCTACCTGAGCAACGGCAAGCTCTCCCCGAACGAGGAAATCTGCAAGGAAAGCCTTGTCGCGGCGCCCCAATCGGCCGACATTCCCGTCTACACCGACAACTTCGCCTACCTCCGCGCCGAATGCGAAACCGCCACCGGCAAGTTCGCACTCACGTCGGTAGCGGTGATAAAAGTTTAATCCATTCTCCATTGCCCGGCATTTTTTGTATATTATAGACACAGGCCGAATCTTTCGGCTTAGGTGTGTCGGACAGTCCGACCTTTTATTACATCCCTCGACAGGGGCCCGCAGCAACAGGCTGCACCGAGCCACGCTCGGTTTGTGGGATTGCGTTCCATAGGATTCGCTATGGAAGAAAACAACGAAAAGGGCGAAATCGTCCTCTATCAGCCGGAAGGTGAAATCCGACTGGAAGTACGAGTAGAAAACGAAACCGTGTGGCTTACGCAGGCGCAGATGGCGGAGTTGTTCTCCGTTAAAGAAAATACAATTACCTACCACATTCAAGAAATTTTTGAAACCGACGAACTAGATTACATCTCAACTACTCGAAAAATTCGAGTAGTTCGAAAAGAAGGCAAAAGAAACGTCGCAAGACGCATAGATTTTTACAACCTTGATATGATTATATCTATTGGCTATCGCGTCAATAGTAAAACAGGTGTAAGATTCCGCCGTTGGGCAAACCAAGTCCTGAAGGACTACATGCTCAAGGGATATGCCGTAAACCAACGGATGGTTGCAACTGGAATGCAAATCGCCAATCAGTTTCAGGAACAACAACGACTGATTGAAGATCAGGGAACGAAACTAGAAAATGTAGACACTCGTCTTTCGACCGTCGAGCAGCACATCGATTTTTTCGTTAAAGCAGCACAAACACCGACTGGAGGCATTCTCGCGACAGGAACTCGCCGTCTATCACTTCGGCGCCAGTTTCAAGGACATGGGAAACGAAATGACCGCATTCAGCGTACTGGATTTCATCACCCCCGCAGAAGTCATCGAGAAAATTCAGGAAAGCATGAAACGAAAATAAAAAAGCTATATTCCCAGACATGCCTCGCCTGATGTCGCCACTGCGCCCGCGCTACATGCGTTATCCCACGGACAGCCCGCGGGAAGGTCTCCAGGTGCATCCGCTCCCCCGCGAAAACGATGCCGCACACGGCGATACCGCGACCCCGCAAGACGCATTAAAAAACGCATCCGGCAGCCAGCCGCAAGACACGGCAACAGAAACATTCGAGGAGCCGCAGTACCCCGAGACCATCCGCGTCGCCGAGGGTACGTTCCGGCAGATTCGCGACGACAGCCTCGTGCTGCTCTCGCAGGGAATCCCCCACCGGCTGCTGCGATCCGAGGAAGGCCCCTTCCAGATTTTCATCCTGCCCGAAAGCGAGGACCGCGCGCGCCTGCAGCTCGCGCTCTACCACAAGGAGAACCCTCCCCGGGAAGAGAACCCGCCGCTCCCCCTCACGCTGAGCCTGCAGCCCCTCTGGGTGCTGCTCGTGCCCGTCGTCTGCACGCTCGCCGATTTCGGGAACTTCATCGACAGGCTCCACGTCCTGGGTCTCTCCGACGCCGACAAGGTCCTGCACGGGCAATGGTGGCGCACCATCACCGCGCTCACGCTGCACGCCGACGCGCGCCACATCGCATCGAACCTCGTGAGCGGCTACATCGTGCTGAACCTCATGTCGTACCGCACGCCGCTCGCACGCATGGCCCCGTTCCTCGCCATCGCAAGCGCAGTCGCGAACTTCTTCGTCGCGTTCACCGTGCAGACAGACTACCGCGCCCTCGGATTCTCGACCTTCGTCTTCGCCGCCATCGGTGCGCTCGCCGTCATCGAGTTCAGGCTCATGCCCAAGGAGACCCACGGCATGCTCCGGCGGTTCGCCCCCCTCTGCGGCGCCGCCTCTCTCGCCGTATTCCTCGGCATCGGCGAGAACGCCGACGTGCTGGGCCACGCCTACGGCTTTGTCGCGGGCGCGCTCTGCGGGCTCATACCAAAGAAGAAGGCGCTCCGCTGGGGAACGCCTACCACAATCGCCGACCTCTTCTGGGTCGCGGCCTATTTCATCATATTTATCGTCGGCTGGAAGTTCGCGCTAGGCTAGACGCGGCACCGACTGCAATTGGACTAGAGGCTCGCGAGGAACTTCTTCGCCTTGTCGGCGTACAGCTGGCTGTCGCCGTAGACCTCGACGATGCGTTCGGCAGTGTTCTTCGCCTTGTCGGCGGCACCCTGCTGCTGGTACACGAGCACGAGCTTCCACATGGCGTCGGCCACCATCGGGACCTGGTCGACCGGTTCTTCCTTCTGGAAGCGGTCTTCCTTGTCGCCCGTACGCTTGCCGAACTCGGAAACGTACTTTTCGAGCAGACCGGCAGCGGCGGTGTAGTCTCCCTTCTCGATATTCACGGAAGCGAGGCCGTGCATGGCGGCCGAGCGGACCAGCGCCACAGAACCGGCGTTATCGAGAGACTTCTGGAAAAGCGGGGCGGCTCCGTCGAAATCGCCCTTCTCGAACTTGATGTTGCCCGCGAACAGGGCGGCCTTCGCGAGAGCGAGACCGCTAATCTTGCCGGAATTGATCTGCGCCTCGAATTCGGCGAGGGCGGCATCCTTGTCGTTCGTGTAGAGGAAGGTCATTCCCTTGCCGAGGAGCTCGGCCTGTTCGGCAGCGGCGGCCTTCTGACTATCCCTGTACTGGACAACACCGGCCACGACGGCGAGGATAATCACCAGGGCCACGAGGACCTTGGTACCGTGTTGGACAAAAAATTCCTTGATTTCAGAATTGCTCTGGTTAGATTCGTTAGCCATTTTCGACTTCCATTTTAAATTTTGTGACCCAAACATAGAAAAAATGAAGGACTTTGCCAACTCGACCCAATCGCATCTTGACAAAAAAGGGCCCTATTGCTATTTTTGACCCCGCCATGCCACTCTAGCTCAGCTGGTAGAGCAGCTGATTCGTAATCAGCAGGTCGGCAGTTCAAATCTGCTGGGTGGCTCGAAGGCCCCGGTTTCCTCAGGGAACCGGGGCTTTTCTTTTTCGCGCCCGCGACACTAAACACCGGCCACTTTTTTTTCTAAATTTGGCGCCTATGAATCCGAATGGCGCCATTATTGTTCAGAGTAATATGGAAATCATGGTGGAGGTTGACGCCCCCACCTACGAAGCGGCCCGCGACGCGATTGCACCGTTCACCGAGCTGGTCAAGAGCCCCGAGCACCTGCACACCTACAAGATATCGCACCTGAGCCTCTGGAACGCGGCTTCCACGGGACTGCGCGCCAAGGAAGTCATCGAGCGCCTCGAAAGCCAGAGCCGCTTCCCCATCCCGGATTCCGTCATCACCGAAATCGAGGACTACATGGCCCGCTACGGCCTGCTGCGCCTCAAGAAGGACGGCGACCGCCTCATCGTGGAATCCGACGACCAGTACATGTTCGCCGAGATCTGCCGCCTCAAAGAAGTCGAGCCGTTCGTGGTGAAATTCATCGACGACCTGCATGCCGAGGTCGACCCCGAACGCCGCGGCCACCTCAAGATGGCGCTCACCAACGCGGGGTTCCCCGTCGAGGACCTCGCCGGCTACACCGTGGGCGACCCGCTGCCCATCCATCTGCGCGAAACGACGCTCAGCGGCAAGAAGTTCGAACTCCGCGACTACCAGAAGGAAGCGGCGCAGGTGTTCTACGCGAGCGGTTCCGAGAAGGGCGGTTCGGGCGTCATCGTGCTCCCCTGCGGTTCGGGCAAGACGGTCATCGGCCTTACCACCATGGCTCTCGTGCAGACCAAGACGCTCATCCTCACCCCGAACATTTCCGCATCGCGCCAGTGGATCCGCGAGATCTGCGACAAGACCGACCTCACTATCGACATGGTGAAGGAATACTCCGGCGAAATCAAGGAAATCGGCCCCGTGACGGTGGCGACCTACCAGATCCTGACGCAGCGCAAGCGCGCGAAGAAAGACGAGAACGCCCCCGACACAGCCGACCTCGAGATGAGCGACGAGGAGGTCAAGAAGGAACTCGCGAACTTCCCGCTGTTCAGCCAGCAGAAATGGGGCCTCATGATCTACGACGAGGTGCACCTGTTGCCCGCCCCCGTGTTCCGCCTGAGCACCGAGATGCAGGCCACGCGCCGCCTCGGCCTTACCGCCACGCTCGTCCGCGAAGACCACAAGGAAACCGAAGTCTTCAGCCTTATCGGCCCCAAGAAGTACGACATCCCGTGGCGCATCCTCGAAGCCCAGGGCTGGATCGCGACCGCCGACTGTAACGAGATCCGCATCCCGATGGAAGCGGAACTCAAGATGAAGTACGCGCTCGCCCCCGCGCGCGAGAAGATTACCCTTGCAAGCACGAACCCCGAGAAGACCGACATCGTGGAACGCCTGCTCAAGCATTTCGACAAGCCCGACGACCGCGTGCTCATCATCGGCCAGTACATCGACCAGCTCGAGGCCCTCTCCGAGGACCTGCAGATCCCGCTTATCACGGGCAAGACCCCGAACAAGGAACGCGAACGCCTGTACGCCGCCTTCCGCGACGGAAGCCAGAAGAACCTCATGGTTTCGAAGGTCGGCAACTTCGCCATCGACCTGCCCGACGCGAACGTGCTCATCCAGGTCTCGGGAACGTTCGGAAGCCGCCAGGAAGAAGCCCAGCGCCTCGGCCGCGTGCTGCGCCCCAAGAGCGACGGCGGTGCCGCGCACTTCTACAGCATCGTGACTCAGGATTCCAAGGAACAGGAATTCGCCATGAACCGCCAGCTGTTCCTCACCGAACAGGGCTACGCGTACAAGATTATCAAGCGCGGCGACTGGGACATCCTCAGCCGCACGCCCGAAGAACTGGCCGCCAGAAAGTAGCGGCTACTTTTCCATGACAATCAATTCAGGTTCGCCCCTGCCCGGGAGCGGCCTGAAAATCTTCACCATCGTCTCGGTCGGCGGACGGTTGAACCCGCTCGTCGTGCACACGAAGAGGAAGTTCGTACCCGCAACAACCTGGGTCGCGACACTCAGCGGCGCGAGCTTCAGGTAGGCGTAATCCTTGGTCGCGGCAGCAAACACCGCGGAATCTTCCGCAGTAAGCGGGCGCTGTTCCGTATAGCCGCCCATGAGCATCTCGTCCGTCTTGCCGGCAGCAAGGTCCGCGAAGAAGCCCTCGACTTCCTTCGCCGCGACTTCCGCGCCGTTCTCGGCGGTGATGCGCTTGTTCGAAATCCCGTAGGCGAGCGTCACGTTCGCATTCGGCTCGAGCGTCTTGAGTTCCGCGGCGGAAGCCTTGCGGCCGCCACTACCGTAAGTGCAGAACGGCACCACCACCTTGCCCGAAAGGTCGTTCGAAGCGAGGAAGGTATAGATCGGCGGCGCGAAACTCCCGAACATGATCGGGTAGCCGAGGTAGACCGTATCGTACTTCGCGAGATCGGCCTTCGTGTTCACGAGCGCGGGCCACAGCTTGGTCTGGCGCTGGGCGGCCACCGCATCAATCGTGCTGTCGTATGTCGAGGGGTACGGCGTCACCATCGCAAGCTCGAACACGTCGGCGTTCTTCGCCTTCTGGAAAATCTCCGCGAGCTTCTTGGTCGCGCCCGTCTGCGAGTAATAGACAACGAGCGACTTCGACACGGCCGGCTTTGCCGCCTCCGCGGCAGGTTCCGCCTTGGACTGTTCCTGGTTCCCGCAGGCACACAGCGCAAGCGCCGCGGCAGCAACCACGATACCGAATTTGCAATTCATAAACGACCTCCGTTTTCCCTAATTATAATTTTTTCGCGGGGCTAGATTTCGACAGACTCCTCGTCGCCCCGGATAAATGCCGCAAGGCGCTCCACCGTGCGGGCAAAATCGTTCTTGACGGAACATTCCCAGACCGTCGCCACGCGGAACCCCATGAGCGAGAGCTTCCAGGCCGTCTTCACGTCGCGCACCACGTTGTTCTCGAATTTCTCGTTCCAGAACTCCGGATTGCTCTTGGGACGGCTCGTAAACTTGCAGCCGTGCTGGTGCCAGAAGCATCCGTTCACGAAAACGACCACGTTGTACCTCAGGATGAATAGGTCGGGCGAACCCGGCAGGTCATGGCGGTGGAGCCTGTAGCGGAACCCCGCGCGGAACAGCGCGCGACGCACGAGCACCTCGGGCTTCGTATCCTCGGAACGCACCGCCCGCATCATCTGCGAACGGGTCATGGGTGTACGGGATCTTCGCTTGCGTCTTGCCACGAAGGGAAATATAATCTTTTGAGCTGAACCGTAGAATGTGCAACATATTGCACATTCCGTTGACAGCCAGCCATAAGCACTACATTTCTGCACCCAAATACGCAATATATTGCACATTTACTTGCACGACCGCGTAAAATCGCTCAAAAAGGCAATAAAAAAACGGAACTTTCCGTTTCGGTTAATTTACACCCACCCCCGCTTTTTTTGATTATTTTATATGTGGGTGTTTACGCTTTAGGGGAAAATAAGGAGTAACAAATGAGAAAGAGATTTCCCGTTTCGGGGCTCGTATTTAGCGCAGCCCTACTTGGCGCAGGCATCACGAGTTCCTTCGCCGCAGACGAAACCCTCAGATCGCTGGCCGAGAAAAACGGCATCTACGTCGGCGCCATCCTGAACTCGCAATGGTTCAACGGCGGGCTTCCTGGCAACTACGAACAAATTCACAAGACGCAGTTCAACATCGTCGTCGCCGAGAACGAGATGAAGTTCGACGCCACCGAACCGAGCGAAGGCCGGTTCAGCTACGGCAACGGCGACAAGATGGTCAAGTACGCGAAGGCAAACGGCATGCGCGTCCGCGGCCACGCTCTCGCATGGCACAGCCAGGTCCCGAACTGGGTGAACAACTACAAGAACGACAAGCAGAAACTGCTCAAGGTGCTCAAGAACCACATCGAGAACGTGGTCGGCCACTGGAAAGGCCAGATTGACGAATGGGACGTGGTGAACGAGGCCATCAGCAACAACGAGCCCCAATGGCGTTCCTATTCTGTCTGGTACCAGGGTATCGGTCCCGAGTTCATCGACTCCGCCTTCGTGTGGACGCACGCCGTGGACCCGGACGCGGAACTCTGCTACAACGACTACAACCTCGAACAGGGCATCAATTCCAAGGCCAAGGCGGGCTTCCTCCTTGAACAGGTGAAGCGCTGGGTCGCAAACGGCATTCCTATCCATTGTGTGGGTTCGCAGACGCATGTGGAAGACACCACCACCGACAAGCACTTTATCGGTTCGCCCGACAGCCTCCGCTCCCTCGCCAGGGAACTCGCAAAACTGAACGTCAAACTGAAAATCACCGAGCTCGATATCGGGTTCAAGAGCGGCGTAAACGTGAGCAGGAGCGACCTCGAACGCCAGGGACAGACATTCCGTCAATACCTGGACATCGTACTCGAGGAACCGAATGTGGATACTTATTTGATCTGGGGCGTGTCCGACAAATGGAGCTGGCTTGGCGGACTGAACCGGCAGAAAGGGCTTATCTACGACGACAACCTGCAACCCAAACCGGCTTTCGACAGCATCCTGGTAAGGCTGCAGACATACGAGCCACCGCAAGATACGTCCATCGCCGATTCGTGCACGGCAGACTCCTGCGATTCCACGAATGTCGTCGCACGGACCTCCGGCCCGGGCAGCGTCACCATGCATGTTTCCGGACACACGCTGCTTATCGCAGGCACGCAGTCCGCAAACGTCGAACTGTTCGACATGCAGGGCCGCCCGGTGTTCAGCGCGAAGTGTGAAAACGGCTCCGTCGAACTGAAGGGAATCCCGGAAGGGCTCTACGTGGCGCGCGTGCGCAGCGGATCGGCAAGTTTGACAAACCGCATCGCCATCAAGTAAAAAAATTTCTATCTTTGGCCTCGACTGGCGCATGTTGCGCCGCATTAACGGAGGCTAAAATGGCTCTACAGTTCTACAACACAGCATCGCGCAAGAAAGAAGTATTCACACTCCCCGAAGGCGTTCCCGCCGTGCGCATGTACTGTTGCGGCCCGACGGTGTACCATTTCGCCCACATCGGCAACCTCCGCACCTACATTTTCGAAGACTTCCTGGTCCGTACACTCAAGTACTACGGCTACAAGGTGAACCACATCGTGAACATCACCGACGTGGGCCACTTGACCAGCGACGCGGACTCCGGCGACGACAAAATGGAAAAAGGCGCTGCCCGCGAAGGCAAGTCCGTCTGGGACATCGCGAAGTTCTACACCGACGCCTTCATGGCCGACTGGCACCGCTTAAACATCCAGGAACCGACCCGCTGGACACCGGCCACGCAGCACATCCAGGAACAGATTGACCTGGTGAAAACACTCGAAGAAAAGGGCTACACCTACCGCACCTCGGACGGCATCTACTTCGACAGCCTCAAGTTCCCGCGCTATGCCGACTTCGCCCGCCTCGACGTGGAAAACCTGCGCAAGGGTAGCCGCATCGACATGGGCGAAAAGAAGAACGCCACCGACTTCGCTCTGTGGAAGTTCAGCCCGAAGGACAAGAAGCGAGCTATGGAATGGGACAGCCCGTGGGGCGTCGGTTTCCCCGGCTGGCACATTGAATGCTCCGCCATGGCCATGAAGTATAACGGCCCGACGCTCGACATCCACTGCGGCGGTACGGACCACATCCGCGTGCACCACACGAACGAAATCGCCCAGAGCGAATGCGCCAACGGCGTGACCTTCGCCCGTTTCTGGATGCATGGCGAGTTCCTGCGCACCGCTAGCGAAGAAAAGCTGGAAGACGGCACCACCGAACAGAAGTTCGGCAAGATGAGCAAGTCCAGCGGCGAATTCCTGACGGTGTCTCTCCTGATGGACCGCGGCTTCAACCCGCTCGACTACCGTTTCTTCGCCATCGGCAGCCACTACCGCAACTACCTGAACTTCACTTGGGAAGCTTTGGAAGGCGCCAAAGAAGGCCTCAAGAGCTTGCACAAGAAGACGGACCCGCTGATCGGCAAGGCTACCGCGATTACGAGCGATGCTGCCAAGGCGTTCCAGAACGAGTTCAAGGAAGCCATCGGTGATGACCTGAACATGCCGCGCGCACTCGGTATCATGAACACGATGCTCAAGAGCGATATCGATGACGGCGAGAAGGCCGCCCTCGTGGCCGACTTCGACCAGATTTTCGGATTGAAGCTCGACCAGCCTCGTGAAGAATACGCCAAGAAGGGAGCAAACGACGGCGTAGATGTCGCGAAGATTGAAGCGCTGATTGCTGCCCGTAAGGAAGCCCGTGCTAACAAGAACTGGGCCGAAAGTGACCGCATCCGCGACGAGCTCGCCGCCATGAACGTGGTCATCAAGGACAGCAAGGAAGGCACGACCTGGGAATTGAAATAACCCGGACGCACCCTCGGACAAACTAATATTTTCCGACCGTTATGCGCGGTCGGATTTTTTATCCCTTGGCTTTCGCCTTGGGAATGCGCGGCATCTTTGCCGTATGGTGGCGCACGACGGCACCCGAATGATGAATCGGCAAGGGCTTTGCGTCGCGGACAACCTCTCCCGTGCGGGCAAGGCCGTCCGACTTCAACTGACCGGTCAAAAGATTATGATTGATCGCCATAGGTCCTCTCCAAAAAACATGAGTCTTTCCAAGATAATTAATTTTTCCCGATTGTCAAGCCGCCGTCCCAAACTTTTTTACATTATGCACCATGCATATCAAGCAATTTGTATTCAATCCCTTCGGCGTAAACGGCTTTGTCCTGAGCAACGACGCGGGCGAAGCGATTCTCATTGACCCTAGCGTTTCGAGCGAGCAGGAGGAACAGGCTCTCGCCCGCTACATTGAGCAGAACAACCTTACGGTAAAGCACCTGCTGAACACGCACCTGCACCTGGACCATGTGCTGGGCAACGCGTTTGTCGCAAACAAGTACGGTGTGCAGCCCGAAGCGCACGAGGAAGACGCTTTCTTGCTTGACCTGCAGGAGGAACAGAGCCAATTGTTCGGACTCCCGATGCGCGAACCTTCGCCCGGGCTCGGCAACTACCTTGCCGAGGGCGATGCCGTCGGGGTGGCAGGCATAAGCCTGCAGGTAATCCACGTGGCGGGCCACTCCCCCGGCGGCATCGCGTTTTTCTGCGAAAACCCGGGCGAAGTGAACGGTCAGAAGGCGCCTCCGCTCCTGTTCCCCGGCGACATCATCTTCGCGGGAAGCCGCGGCCGCAGCGACCTCTTCGGCGGTGACGAAACCGCTCTCGTAAGCGGCATCAAGAGCAAGCTCCTCACCCTCCCCGGCGATACCGCGGTCTTCCCCGGACACGGCCCCGCGACATGCATCGCGGATGAAAAGAGGTGGTACTAGTTTAGCGTGAGCGAGAAGGTGACGGCAAGAATCGGGTGGATTGACGAGTTCAAGGGATTCGTCCTGTTGCTTGTCTGCCTATACCATGTGGAGCAGTCGTTCCCGCAAGCGCAAATGGGGATGCAGCACCTGAGCGCTCTCCGCATGTCGGCCTTCTTCTTCATCTCGGGAATGCTTTTCAGTACACGGCGATTTGCGAGTTTCAAGGATTACTTTATCCACAAGACGCGCGTCCTGCTTGTCCCCTATATTTTGCTTTCGCTCCTTTTCCTCGCACTCGACCCGGTGCTCTACAACTTCGACCTTTTCCCGAAGGCGCCGCGCATGGTCATCATGAACATCCGGCCCGAAATTGCGACCGTGTGGGACTATATCTACTGGAACCTCGCGAAAATCTTCGTGGCAGGCAAGTCCTCCATCGGGTCGGGGCCGCTGTGGTTCGTGTTCACGCTCTATTCCGTGAGCCTAATATTTTACGGAGTACAAAAGATTGTTCCGAAGAAATTCATCTTCTTCGTTTCACTGGCAAGCCTCGCCGGCGGTTGGATCCTGTACGCAAACCACATCCGCCTGCCGCTCGGAATCGAGCGCGACTTGACCGTGCTGTTCTTCTTTGCAAACGGCTGGTTGAGCAAGGGCGCGGCACCGTTTTCCTCTAGCGGGAGCACGCGCAATCCAAAGAGCACCTTGAGTCTCGCGGCCGCCACAATCGTCTCTTTCGCCGCCTACGCCTATCTCGAAGTTCCAGACCCGAATTTCAGCATCATGAACAACGACCTCGGAAAAGACCTGCGGATTTTTGTCGCCAGTTCCGTCTTCGGCATCGCAGGCCTTATAGGCGCATTCGTTCTCGCCGACAAGTTGCCCAACGCGACTCCCGTCCGCATTATCAAGGGAATTCTCCGCAACATCTCGCGCAACGCGCTCGTAATTCTCGCCGTGCACTGGTACACCCTGCTCGTGATGCGGCTCCTTTTCAAGCCCGAAATCAACAGGCCGGGAATCGCCTATCTCGCCATCCCCATCGTCATCGCGGTCGTGATTGGCGCCATCCCGCTGTTCCGCTGCAAGCTCTACAGACTGCTGGGCAAACCCCGCGCCACACTCAAGGAAAGCCTGGACATCAAAAGCTAGGCCCGCAACTTTTCATCAAACAACAAAAAACTCCGCAAACCATGCTGCGGAGCTTATATATTCCTAGGAATTTGCGCAAGCGCAAAATTCTAGGCTCGGAAATGCGAACGCAAGCGTTCGCACTTCACTCGCCTTACGAATTTTTTCAGTTGCGAGCAGAGCAAAAAAAAGAAACCCTCGCGAGCACGAGAGTTTCTATAAAATCCAATTTTTTTCTTAGAGGCGAGTAGAAACAAAAGACCCTGCAAAAACTTGCAGGGTTTTAAAGTCAGGAATTTTTTCAGTTGCGAGCAGAGCAAGGCCGCAGACCCGAAGCCGTACAAAACGTACGGCGAGAGGTCGAGAACGCCGCTATGCGAAGCAAATGGAAAAATTACTTGTCGGTCAAAACAGCGACGCCCGGGAGGACTTTACCTTCCAGCAGTTCGAGGGAAGCGCCACCACCCGTAGAGGTGTGGGTCACCTTCTTGTCAGCGCCGTACTTCTTGGCAGCCGTAGCGGTATCGCCACCACCGATCACGGTGATTGCGCCAGCAGCGGTAGCTTCGACGATAGCGTCAGCCATAGCCTTGGTAGCCTTTTCGAAGGCTTCGAATTCGAACACGCCTGCAGGGCCGTTCCAAACGATGGTCTTGGCAGACTTGATAGCGTTCACGAAGAGCTTGGTGGATTCAGCGCCCACATCGAGGCCCATCCAGCCAGCCGGAATGCCTTCAGCGTCAGAGACGGCCTTCGTGGCAGCGTCGGCAGCGAACTTGTCGGCAGCGATGTAGTCAACCGGGAGGATGATTTCCTTGCCAGCAGCCTTAGCCTTAGCCATGAGATCCGGAACGAGCTTGGCACCTTCTTCGTCAAACAAAGAAGAACCGATTTCGATGTTGTTGAGAACCTTCTTGAAGGTGAAAGCCATGCCACCGCCGATGATGATCTTGTCGGCCTTGTCGAGGAGGTTGTTGATGAGCTGGATCTTGTCAGCGACCTTGGCACCGCCGAGGATGGCGAGGAACGGACGCGGAGGATTGTTGAGCACCTGGTCGAATGCCTTGAGTTCCTTGTTCATGAGGAAACCAGCGGCACGCTGCGGGAGTTCAACACCAGTCATGGAAGAGTGGTCGCGGTGAGCGGTACCGAAAGCGTCGTTCACATAAACGTCAGCGAGCTTGGTGAGGCTTGCGCGGAAGGCCTTCACGGCTTCCTTGTCGGCCTTTTCCTTGGTTTCGGTGCCATCGGCGTTCTTGATCTTCCTCTTGCCTTCTTCTTCGATGTGGAAGCGGAGGTTTTCGAGGAGGATGATTTCACCCGGCTTGATAGCGGCGCAGGCAGCTTCGACTTCCGGACCCACGCAATCCGGGAGGAACTTCACCGGCTTCTTGATGAGTTCTTCGAGCTTCTTGGCGACCGGAGCGAGAGTATATTTCATGTTCTTTTCGCCATTCGGGCGTCCCAGGTGGGAAGCGAGCACGACGGCTGCACCCTTGTCGAGAGCGTACTGGATGGTCGGGAGAGCGGCTTCGATACGCTTGGTGTTGGTGATTTCGCCAGTCACCTTGTCCTGCGGGACGTTGAAGTCAACACGGATGAACACGCGCTTGCCGGCGAGTTCGAGATCTTCGATAGAAAGCTTTGCCATTATAGCACCTTCTTTTTTAGGGTTAAAATTTTACGCAGGAAAATATAGTAAATTGAGGGGTCCGTTATCAGTCATTAGTTATTAGTCAATAGAAAAAAATATGAAGGAACGTCTGTAGAATTAAGGCGAGAGACGACAACCATTCAAGGCGAGAGACGCGACCAACGAAGTTGGGCATGGCCGAGCCGATTGGTTGGGACTTGAGCTAAGCGATAAATGCGTAAGGCGAATATTGCGGCAAAAAACTTGTTTTTTGACATAATTGAGCCTAGCATTTAGCACATGTGCAAAGTCCAAAGACGAGAGATTTTTTCAATGGAAAAGCAAGGGGATGAAGATAAAAAGAGGATGATGTCCTACAAGCCCCCGGATGCCCCGCATATTGTAAACTGTCTTTTACAAACAAATCATTTTTCAATGCAATTTTAACTTTTCACCCTTTTTTTTCATTAAATTATGTGATAAATTATTGTAAAAAAATTATATAATTCATTATTGCTAAATTTTTTTATATATTTCCAAAAAAATTGGTACACTCGGAGTATTACGATGAAGCGTTCTTTTTTATTGGCCATTTGCCTTTCCGCAGCTGCAGCATTCGCTGGAGCTTATGACATCAGTGATTTTACTGCAAAAGATGCAGTATCTTCGGATAATCAGATTTTTGCCGACAACGGCGGTAGCCCGCTGAGCACAGCAACAGTTGATCAAGCCACCAATGTTCCTTCGGGCAACATTGTTCTTCGCCAGAAATTCGCTCATGAATCCGGCATTAACGTCTATCAGCTTTACATGGGCGCCAAGGGCGATATTTCTTCCTTGACCGCGTTGGGCATTCCCAACGGAACGTCTTACAGCGATGTCATCAAGTCTAAGTTCTATGAACGCCGCGGCATGAAGCCGGGTGACGATCTTGACAAGGTGTACTTCGATGGCAAGTCCGTTTATGTTCCAGGCCTCACAACAGCCATTGCAGTCGTCAAGGGTGTTCCCGTAGAACTGAAAGCAGATGCATCATCGGCAGCAGCGGCAACATCCGCCACGGAAGCACCGAAAACGGATTGTGATGAATTTGATGTTTCCTGCGATGACGATATCATTGCTTTGAAGAACAACAAAAACGTTGATGTGACCGGCGATTTAAACAATTCTAATTCTTATGCGGATTCCCGCGATTATTCCGCTGCATCAGCCGCACAGGATGTCAAGGATCGTTTCGGTATTGCTGACGAAGTCCGTTTCTGGAGTGCAGTCGCCCTCTCCGCCATTGCAGCAGGCAGCGCAGTCATAGGCGTTCTCCAGCAGATGAAGTCTAGCGAAGCTAACAACGCCAATAAGGAACTCTCTGAAATTCAGGATATCGTTGATAAGAAAATTGTCAACGTTTGTAGAGACTTCAGCAATCAGGCCGCTTGTATCAACTTCTTCAAGACGACTAATGATCCCAAAGCATTCAGTGCAGAAAATGAAAAGACCGGCGAACCGTGGACGTATGTGAAACTCCAGAGCAGGATGAAAACGAACAACGATACGAGAGACTCCTACGCCATGGGCCGCAACATTTGGTTTGGCATCACAGCTGTTTCTCTGACTACAGCAATCGTATTGTTCGCATGGTAATGGAACTGGGACGAATCCGGCTCAAAGACATTCAATTTGACAGCATCGTTGGCATACTCCCCTACGAACGTGCAAACGAGCAACCAGTCATCTTAAACCTCACTCTTTGGTTGGATTTCGCACAAGCAGCAAAGACAGAAGATTTAAACGAATCTATAGACTATGCAAAGCTGGCGGAAGAACTGAAAAGGTTCATCCGCCTTTCTCGTTTTAAACTCGTAGAAACGCTTGTCGTAAAGACTGCGGAATACGTTCTAGAACATTATCCTAAAGCTAACGCAGTCGAAGTATCCGTCGTAAAACCCCAAGCCATCCCCGGCTGCCTAGGAGCCGAAGCAAGCGTGAAGATTCGTAGGCAGTAGGAAGTAGGAAGTAGTCTCCTAAAGCTGTCATCCTCGACCGTCAGGGAGGGGATCCAGGGCTTCATGTCCTTAAATCAAAAATTCAAAAAGGTCCTCCCATTTAGGATTCTTTGATTCAATTAAGCGTAATTTATCGCACCGATACAAACGTTTTATTTTTTTCTCCCTTTCTATAGCAAATCGAATTGACGAAAATTCTTCAAAATAACCTAATTTGTCCACATTATATTTTTTCGTGAATCCAGGAATGATTTTGGACTTATGTTCTAAAATCCGCTTTTTTAAATCAGAAGTCACACCAACATAGAGCGTTCCGTTTCTTTTATTGAATAAGATATATGTAAAACCTTTCTTTTGCATATTCACTGGCATATAAATTTTTTTTGGATTCCCTCCCAAACGTATTACAAGAAATTATGGATCCCCTACGCTTTGCTCCGAGGATGACTGGTCGAGAATGACAAAAAATTTCCGAATTAGTCACTACCCTCTAAATGCTCTATACCGCAAGGCTTCGGAAAGGTCCATGATATCGACAGCAGAGGCTCCACGCAAGTCGGCAATTGTGCGTGCGACTTTTAACAACCTAAAATATCCACGAGCGCTCAAGTCCATTTTCGTTGCGGCAGAAACGGCAAAACGTTCTACATCAGGAGTCATTGCGGCAAATTTCCGTGCGCACTCCGATGACATTTCGGCATTGGACTTAAACGATAGATTACGGAACCGCTCCCGCTGGATTCCCCGCGCCACAGAAACCCGTTTCCGAATTTCCGCAGAAGACTCGCCGACTCCCCGAACGCCAAACAAGGAGGCATCAACAGGAGGGACACTCACCTGTATATCAATACGGTCCAGGAGCGGTCCCGATATTTTTTCACGATAACGTTTACGTGCTTCGGGCAAGCAAGAACATTCACGTTTCGGATCCATCGCGTATCCGCACGGACACGGATTCATCGCCGCCCCCATCATGAATCGAGCGGGCCACACCACCGTTCCACTTGCTCGGCTGACCGAAATTTTTCCATCTTCCATCGGTTCGCGTAACGCTTCCAAAACGCCTCGGTTGAACTCCGGCAGCTCGTCTAAAAACAGAACACCATTATGGGCGAGACTTGCCTCCCCCGGCAAAAGCCGCGACCCCCCGCCCACAAGCGAAACCATCGACGCAGAATGGTGCGGTGCTCGAAACGGCCTAGACAACACTGGTTTAAACTCATCAGAATCCCCGGAACGCCTTGCACACGAATGAATACGCGTCGTCTCCAAGATTTCCAATTCCGACATTTCAGGTAAAATGCCCGGCAAGCACTTTGCACAAAGCGTTTTGCCTGCACCCGGCGATCCAATCAGCAAAAAATTATGAGCCCCAGCAGCAGCAATTTCTAAAGCGCGCTTAACGCCATCCATCCCCACAACATTCTTAAAATCAGGAATTCCATCGTCAACGTTTGTACAACATGAAGCAATCCCCTTTGCCACATGCACATCCTGACTTGAATTTCGCTCTAATATTTCAACGCATTCCTTGAGCGAATCCGCACAAACAAAATGAAGACCTTCCACCAGCGAAGCCTCTTGTATATTACCTTTCGGAATGACAAGAATGCTACCACGTTCTACAGCTAAATTCATTGCGATGGACAGTACCCCTCTGACTGGCTTCAATAAACCGTCCAATGAAAGTTCGCCTACAAAGACGTAGCGTTCCAGCTGCGCAATCGCAATCTCGCCCGTCGAAACAAGCAAGCCAATCGCCAACGGAAGGTCTAATGCACTCCCCTCCTTTCGCAAATCCGCCGGGGACAGGTTTACCGTTGTACGGAACCCCGTCACCACTTTCCCGATAGAGCGTATCGCAGATACGACTCGTTCTCGGGATTCCCTCACCGCATTGTCCGGAAGTCCCACCAGCGTAAAGCCAGGCAATCCTTGAGAGGCATCGACTTCGACGCTGACGGGAACAGCTTTTATTCCAAACAAACAATAAGAACGGATTCTACGAAACAAATTAAACCTACCTTGAGCGATGACGACTTAAGCGACCGCAGCCTGATACTTTTCAAGCACGCAGTTTTCAATGTGTTCACGCAACTGTCGCGTAATCGGCAAGCAGATACTGCGGTAGTCTTCGCCCTTGTAGAACGGATCGTTCGGGTACCCCACAAACATGCCATTTTCACCGTCCATCACGCGAAGCCCGCGGATCTGGATTTGGTCATTCAGCACAATCGTCGCAAGCCCTTTCATGTGCCCGAGATTCGCCCCTTCCTTGAACGGAAACACCTGCACGTTCGTCACGGCAAGGCAATCAAATGCAGTAGTTACGTTATTGTAACTTCTTTCTTTTTTTTCGTTTTCCATAGCCATATCGGCCTCCTATTTTTCTTGATAACTTTTAGATTTTCCGCAAAAAATTTCATTGCATTCTTGCGGAGTCGCAAAACATATTGCAAAAACCATGCCAACAGAAAAATTGGCGTTTTTTATCAAATTTCGCCAATTTCAGAAATAAAAAAAAGTGATTAATCGATTAAATCAGTGATTAATCACCTTTTATAGAGCAAACAAAGTAATAAATTTTAACATTTTATATATATTAGTTATTAGTCGCTAGTCATTAGTTAATGGTTCATGGCTATAAGGAGGGCGTATCGGGTCCGTCACGTCATTATATCTAAATTCAATTAACAGCCAAAACAACAGCAACTAAAGGCTAACAACCAGCAACTTTTTCTAATTTCTACCCATGCTTTTAAAACCGAATATGAAATGGATGGCCAACCAGGGGATCATCCACCCGATGGTCACAGCCGAGCTTTTCCAAACGCCGAACAGCGTCATCGTGAAATTCACAGTCGAAGAACCCCTCGATTGCTACCGTGCCGCAGTTCAAGAAGACAACGGACGCAGCTGGGAAGATTCTTGCGTCGAAGTTTTTTTGCAGAACCCAGCAAACCCAGCCGAATACTTCAACTTCGAAACGACTAGCCGAGGCTTTGTGCTTGCAGCCCGAGGAATTTGCCGCAATAACAGACAAACGCTTCCGCTTGAGACAATTGCCAAAATCAAGCGTTCAGGAACCGCGCCGAGCATCCAAGACGATTCCGTCTATTGGAGCATAACCGTTGAAATTCCTGCCGAGATTTTCGGAATCAAGTCGTTTAAAGAACCGCTTCGCGGAAACCTTTACAAATGTGCTGACAAGGCAAAAACGCCCCATTACCTCAGTGCGTTCCCGATAGAAACAGAAAAGCCGGACTTTCACCGGCCTGAGTTCTTTAGAATTTTAGGATAAATTACATCATCCTGAGTTTCATCTCGAATACTGGACGAGCAGTCTCGTCGAGAATCCGCATGTAAGTCGCACCGTTGTGGTCCGCACGGAAAACGGTCAGCGTCTGTCCTTCTTCGGACTCGCCCAAGTAATGCACTTCGAGTTCTGACGGAATGCAAAGTTCCAAGTCGGACGCACTAAAAACGTTCAACGCGAGCTTCACATACTCGATGTTGTTCATGTGATGCGACATGTCGATGTGCTGCGGCAACACCTTTTGCTGATAAACTTCCTGATATTCTTCCGGCTTCACGTTGAAGCGGTCAAAATCATCCGTCATAAACGCTTCCGGGAAACCTTCCGTGGGGAAATCCACCGCAGAAAGCCGCATCGGACGATGGCGATCGAGGCTTAAACAGCACATTTCTTGCTTGGCAAGGATTATCGGTTCGCCTTCAATCGTCGTAATCGCTGTATTTTCATTCAAGCGAATCAATTGGTTATCCGCCGGGAACGAAGTCGTCACGACCTTGTCACGCCAGTACGGACGCTTGAGGAACTTGAACTTGGCTTTGTAAATGACCCAAAAACCGCCCTTTTCCTTCACGCCAAAGTTGTCCATTTTCATGGCACCAAAATTTTCAGTAATATTGTCCTGAATCATGAGCACCGTTTGCGCAAGGCCCATCTTTCCAGACACATCAATATAAGCCGACGTTATCGTTCTTGGCTTTTGAAACACTAGCGGATTTTTCGACAATGCATAAATATCAATCATGGCCTTAATATAATTTTTTTTATCATTTGTGCACATGTCAACCGTAATTATTTTCAACAAGCCCTACGGTGTCTTGAGCCAGTTTACACCGGAAGCAGGCCACCCCGCCCTAGACAGCTTCGGATTTCCGCCTGGAGTGTATGCAGCAGGCCGCCTCGACCACGATAGCGAAGGTGCCTTGCTCCTGACCGACAACGGAAAACTCATCAAGAAACTCTTGGACCCGAAATACGAACATCCGCGCACTTACTTGGCACAGGTCGATGGGCAAATCACCGAAGAAGCAGTCCGCAAGCTCGCTAAAGGCGTTGACATCAAAGGCTACCATACCAAGCCCTGCAAGGCCGAAATCGTCGAAGCACCCGATTGGATTTGGGAGCGCACCCCGCCCGTGCGTTTCCGCGCAAACATTCCCACAAGCTGGGTACGGCTCACGCTTATTGAAGGCAAGAATCGTCAAGTCCGTCACATGACCGCAGCAGTAGGCTTCCCCACGCTCCGGCTTGTCCGCGTGCAAATCGGGAACGTTCCGCTCGGCGATTTAAAGCCCGGCCAGTGGCGAGTTGTCACTGATAAAATTATCTAACAGCAAAATCACTCGGTTTGATGCCGTAAAGCGTTATATCGTCTATCCAGATTTCCGCTTCGTCGTAAGCCAATATCGAAATAGTCGTCACCGTCTTTTTCACGGCATCCCATCCGAAGTTGCCCCAGCTGCTATCCGGTCCGATAAAGTCCGAAGGCTTTACGCAAACGCGTTTCCATTCGTCCTTTGTCAAAAGAGTATCTTGGTTCAAAGCCTTGCCTTCAACATTTGTCTTTCCCAAAGCCTCGAACGCAAAGGAATAATGCCCTGTTCCGCGAACGTAATAAACCACAGAATCCAATTTCGTCAAATCGCATGGCGATTTTTCTGTGCAAATCCAAATTCCAAAGATGGACCAAACGCCAAATCCCGCAGAAGACTTCCAATGGAGGGCCTTGCCCTCGCGGCCTGCACCCGCACTTTCGACAGCATTAGACGCATCATCACTAACAGCCGGGACAGTCACCACACTAGTGTCCGTAACCATAAGGTATCCCGTTGCATGTAAATTAAATTCTTCCAAAACAAAATCAGCTTTACCCATTTCAAAATCCAAAACCTTGACAGTGTCCGGTTCAAAAGCATAGACATTGGACGAAGTTTCGACACCAACCTTGACCTCTGCGGATTGCTGGACCACAGTATCGCCGATAACGACCTGCAAGCCATA
>JAEEGG010002047.1_pt1 | contig 52957 bp, 41 predicted proteins | sample 9134161 | NCBI WGS metagenome assembly JAEEGG01 (sample SAMN16246543, study PRJNA631951) | gut metagenome | biome: gut microbiome; feature: rumen; material: CR-attached | host: Bos | place: Iran: Karaj | collected 2018-10 | reverse complement strand
CAGAGGTCGGTGGCGGACAGGGAGGTGCCGTCATCCTGGGCCTGCTCCATGATGAGGAGGGCGCGGGCCAGGGAGGCCAGATCACACAATTCCCCATGATCCTCTCCAGTCCCCGGATCAATTCCGCCCGCCAGTACCGCCCGTTCGAAACGTTGATACAAGGATGCGATATATTGCATTCCTGCTTCCGGCAAAAACTCCGGACTCTTTACCGTTACGTGCTGACCGCTTTCCGTACGGAACCAGGAAGGCTCCTCCATCGCGCGTTCACCAAAATCCAGTTCCAAAAGATATCCGCCGCGCAGATCCTTCGGAGCCTGAATATCCGGGTAATACCGATATATCAAACCGCCTTCCATCTTGCCTTCGGCCTGTTGAAGCTCCGAAAAATCAGCAATTTCCGGATTCTTCTTTTCAATCGACTTTTCCAGGTCTCGAATCGATACGCGGCCCGCAGAAATCTCGGTTTTCTCGCATAGCTGATACACGCCGCGATATACGCCATCGTAATACAGATCGACGGATGCGCCGTGTGAAATAAATGGTAGCTTGAATTCTGCTGCCAGATCAAAACTGATCTGATTCCGCAGCAAGCTCTCATCCAAATAGTTTGCCAGCAGGATCCAGGTGCTTTCCTTTTCCGACTTTTCTCCGGTTTCCAGCAAGTCGACTTTTTCCGCAAGTTTGATCTGATATGGTTTCTTGGGATAATTCCAGGTTGAATTTCCTCTGCCTTTGATGCTCTTCAGGGATCCGGACCATACCAGGGATCCATCCGGACGCAGGAGCGCAAAAGATAATCCGTTGACTTTTCTTCCTTTTTCTGCTTCAACATACTCGCGATTTTGAGATTCATTCCCGCTTGTTAAAAACGCCGTGCGCAGTGCAGAGGAATGCATCAGGGTAAATGCGACCTGTTTACCGGCGCACTGAAAGGTCAGTTCGCCGCTTTCCTTACCTGCTTTCAGTAAGGGAAGGATTGAAAACGGAACACCGCTCTCAATATGAAGAGAACTGTTGTTCCCTACGATCTGAGCCCCTTTCTGCGAGAAACGCAGCACCAGCGAATCAAGCCTGGCACAGGAGGGCAGGAAAAGGTAATCGCCATTCTCCAGATGCTGCAGCGGGATCCTTACTTCCCCGAAGCCGGAAACCGTTACCTCTGCATAGAAAGGAGCTTCGTACTTCGATGCCTCTACCGTCACATCTGCCAGGCAGCAAAAGACTGCGATAATCAGAATGAGGATGTATCGACGAACCCGCATATCAATTGCTCCTCCTGGCTAACAGCATCTTATCTGTTTGACAATAGCATCCATGCTGTAAACAGTTTAACGGAATAACGCAAAAAGTTCAACAGGATTATCGGGCTACAAACGCAGGATGCGGCAGTACGTTCTGCCGCATCCTGCGTTCATCGGACCAACTTTTTCAACAGCGTTTTCCCTCGTCCTCGAAGTGAGGAGATCCCGCGATAAACCCAGTAAATGACCACCCCTGCGGGAAACAAGAGAAGAAGGATAATCAGCACTGCATAGAAACCGGATCTGCTTTCTGCCACGCGAGCCGCATTTTCCCAATAGGGATAGGTGACTCTGCTGGTACGGATCTCCCGACTGTCCGGATGCAGAAATACACGCAGACTGTTTACATAGTTGAACCGCCCTGTATTCTCCACGATATCGCTGTATTCTTCTGAGATCCCCAGCGCTTTTTTCAATTTGTCTGCTGCAAAATGGGAAACCATATCCGGAAGAACCGCTTCGACGCACGTGATCGGCATATCAAGCCCCAGACGCTTCATCAAGCCGGTGGAAAACCAGATCGTCGGCGTTTCCCCATAGATCTCCTGTTCGATTTTCGAATCAGGCAGTCTGACTACGCCTATGATCTGTACAGGGATCCCGTTCACCCGAAGATCGAAACCATCCAGCTCATATCCGCCGAAAAGCCTCCAGGCAAGCTGCATATCCAAAACAACGCCGTCCTGGTTGATATCCTGCGGATCATACCACGAACCGCTGACCATCTGAATCGGGTGGAAGTGATTGTAACTTCCCGAGGTGCAAATACCCCTTACGCTGACTTGCTCTTTTTCATCAGATACGGTAACGGTACAGAAACCGGAAATAGCAAGGATCCAAGATTCTTCCGATTCACCTGCCAATTCGGACTCAAGATTCTGTCTGATCTCGTACTCCTGCACAGGTTCAAGCCCAACGCTCTCATCAACATATGCGCTTACCTGGGCAAATCGAGCCGAATTCTTCCCTCGCCATCGTTCAGCCGCGGTCTGTTCCACGAAATCGGATCGGATCCTCGTCCAGAGCCAAACCGGTATCAGCGCGATCAGCAGCATCAAAGCAGCCAGAATGAGGCAAACAGATCTGCTCCGTAATCTCATTCCTCAGCCAGGCGAACCAGCATGCCTGCCTCCAGCGGTTTGGTGGAAGAGGTGATCACAAATTGATATCCGTAATCTGTTCCCGCATCCAAAGCCGTATTATAACCGTCCTTGTCCAACACAGATACGTCTACCCGGGTCGCCGTGTATCGATTGCCGAGGGGCGTGCTTTTTGCGACTGCGACTAAGATAAAATTCCCGTTGCTGTCTTCACGGACTGCGCTGTTGGGCACTACAAGGCTGTACGAATTGCTGTGTTCTCCGATGGAAATATCCAGACTCTGTCCATCCACCACGTCGCCGTCTACATTAAATTCCAGGATCTTCCCTTGTCCGGGATTTGATCTGTCAGTTCGAATGGCAGCCAGAGTGATGCGGATATCACCCCACCAATAATTATTGACCTTGGCCTGATCGCCGACATTCAAACGTCGGGCTTGTTCGTTTGTCACCGATACCTCCATCGTATATCCTTTGCCTTCGACCCCGATCTGGGCAAGGACAGATTCAGGAGTAACTTTATCTCCGACCATCACGTTCACTGCAGTAACTTCACCCGCATATTTCGCGGTAACGTCGGTACCCATACGTCGGGTTTCCAGCTTTTCGATCAGTTCTTTTTGCTTGTCGATCTCCTTTTTTTGTCTCTGCAGCTCCAGATAATTGCGCTGTTGTTCAGCGCTGCCCTGCTTTTTTGCGTTTTCGATCTCCCGATTCTTATTTTGAATGCTCTTTTGCAGTTGTTCGACTTGTTCGGCAGCGTCCTGGTACTTACGATTTTGCTCTGACAACTCCGTTGCGTTCTTCAGTACAGCCTGCGCTTCCGCCAACTGCTCCTTCGCTTCCTTCATTTCCTGGCGCATACTCTCTTTTTTCCCGCTAGTCGCTTTTTCCAGGGCTTTCTCTGCCGCCGCTAGTGCCGAAGCCGTTTCCTTCAGACGCTGCTTTGTCCTGGCCAATTCCAAATTGACTTCCGAAAGCTGTCGGCCTTCAGGATTGACGATCTGCATCATTGCCCTGGCTTCCGCTACTTCCTGAGAAGCATAATAGATATCATCTCTATATTCGACTAACTGTGCTGAAAGATCGTTCAGATCTTCATCAGATACCGGTGAGAGCCTGTTGATTTCCGCCTGCGCGGCCTCAAGCTCTCTGAGTGCTTCGGCATACCCTTCCGGATCGGCGTCCTGTTCCTCCTGTGTTGCATACCAGTTATTGATTCTGCTGTTGGCATTGTTCAATCGGATGGTGGCAACTCTATAAGCCTCCAGCAGGGGGTATTTATTCTCGTAATCGCTCTCTGCTTCAGACTGCTTCTGGAGCAGATCACCCAGTTTCTTTTCTGCGGCGATCAACGTGCTCTGGGCTTCATCCAAATCGGCCTGAAATGCCTGCAGGTCCTGATAATATGCATTGGCTTCTTCATCCGCCGCTTTGGCGGCGTCTCTGGCTTCCATGGCTGCCCTGACGGTTTCATCATCTGAGTCGGTTTCTTCTCCGATGCCTGAAATCGCAGCTTCCAGTTCCTGCAGATATTCCTGTTTTTCCTGCACGTCCTTTTGTGCTTTTTCCAACGCTTCTTCGATCCCCGCGGTATCGCTGTAAGCTTCCAAAGCTTTCAACTTTCCCTGCGCTTCGAGCAGATCTGCCTTCAGATCAGAGAGTTCCAGTTCCATACTGCTGTAGCTCGTATCGCCGCTGTTGATCAAGGCCAACTGATACTGGTATTCCATATTTTCCAGTTCTGTCTTGGCGGCCTCCAGTTCTGCGCTGTCCCCTTCTTCCAAAGTAAAGATGACTTGTCCGGCTTCCACTTTGTCACCCTTGTGGATGAGAATGCTCTTGATCTCTCTCGTCTCATCGATCGTTACGCTGTAACCCATATTGGCGACTACCGAGCCGCTGGCCCGGATGCTGTTGGTAATGGTGCCATAACCGGCATATTGGCCGGACACTTCCGGCAGCGACCAGTTCATGATCGTGTTGGAAAAGAAGGTAAGCGCCAAAAGTATCACGAGGAAAACAATAGCGATATTTTTAACTATGTCTTTTCTCTTAGACTTTTTTTCCGTCATTATACCTCATCCTTTCAGGCCGCCGGAGTAATTGATGCCCTCCACAAGGGAGTCTTCCCCGTACAGGAACAGCAGGATCGCCGGAATCATATAGATACAGGCCACAGCAAAAGCCAGACTAATCTCACCGGAATTGATCTGTGACAGGAAAACACTCAGCGGCTGTTTTTCCTCATCTTTCAGAAGAATCAAAACCTGTTCGACCATATTCCAATAATCTATAAAAATCAGAATAATTACAGAGAAAATCGCACTCTTGCAGGATGGCACACATATGCGGGTGAATATTTTCCATTCGCTTGCACCGTCAAGCTGAGCTGCCTCCAACAGGGCGTTGGGTATACGCCTCATGCATTTGGTCAGGATGAAAACGGCAAAAGGAGAAAAGACTCCGGGCAGAATAACGGCCCATCGGGTTTCCAGTACTCCGAGCCACTTGCTGACCAGATAATTCGGAACCAGAGTGACTTGATACGGCATAAGCATGATAATGATATACAGGAAAAAGAGAGCTTCCCGCAGCTTGCCGCGATATCGGGAAAAGCCAAACGCTGCCAACAACGCGATACCCGTCTGGAATAAAACGATCGGAACGGTCAGCAGAACGGAATTCCAGAATTTCAGCAGGTAAGCCGGGCTTTTCAGGAGTACGGTAATGTATTGCCGAAATGTAACGATATCCGGTATGAATTTCAGATTGACTTGCTCGGAAATATAAGCTTTGCCGCCGGCTGAATTTGTTGCAAAAACGGCGCCGTAGTTAGCTGTGATCTCCCCCGGCGACATGAAAGAATTGGTTATGGTCAGAACAGTCGGCATAAGGAACAATACCGCAAACAACCCCGCCCATACGGTGAGCAGTATGATTCCGAGCGTCTTTCTGAATCTTTTCCGCCTTCTCATTGTTCCACATCCTTTCCGAATCTGGCTTCAATGAGAAACAGAATACCGATAATGATCAACATGGCGGTAAACATGATGATCGCTGCAGCGGAAAGCTTTTGATAGTCTATATTCAGGAATGTGTTGTTCATAAAGTGCTGCAGCATATATAGGCTTTCATAGGGGTATTTCCCCGTCAGCAGATATACTTCCCGGAAGATCTTAAAAGAATTGATCAGAGAGAGTATGGTCACAAACAGGAGGCTCGGGGAAATATACCTGAGCTTAATGACCCAAAACCGTTTCCACGCGCCGGCGCCGTCCACCTCAGCAGCCTCCAGCTGTTCTTTCGGTATCCCGGAAAGGGCGGCCATAAACAGGATCATGTCATATCCCAGGTTCTTCCACAGGAACAACAGCACGATCACCAGTTGGCTGTAGCTGGATTTCAGCCAGTCGATCGGTTCAGCGCCGAAGTGACTGAGCAAGCTGTTGAGCGCTCCGTTATAATGGAAAACGACTTGCCAAATCAAGACGACAGAGGCTACCGGGACCATCATCGGACTGAGGAAAAAAGTGCGGAACTGACTTTTCATCGGGATCTTTGCTTCCAGGATCATCGCGAGCATCAGGGATAGTATGACCGTCAGCGGAACAGCAATTGCCGAAAACATCAGTGTGTTCCGAGCGGCCTGGCGGAATGCGGCATTATTCCACACCTTGACGAAGTTTTCAAACCATACGAAATCTCCCCCGACCGGATTGTCTACGAAGGCATAATAAACGACAACGCCAAAGGGAATCAGGAAAAACAGCAGTACGCCCAGTATACTTGGCAACAAAAAGCAGGACGAGCTGATTCGGGTTCGTCTGAAAAATCTTGACTTTTTACCTTGCCGCTGCATAAGCACACCTCTGTCTGAATCCATCGACTTCATTGGCCATTTGTTTGACGCATGAAGTTCTGACTTGTTCCGATGTTTTTTCGTACCGACAAAAAACATCAGGGGGAACTGAACGGCTCCCCCTGATCGTTCCGGTGCCGATTCAAGTACAGATGTCACAGATCACTGCGGCAAAGATCTTGATCGCAGTCAGCATATCATCAATCTTCATTCGTTCGTTGGCGCCATGGAGATTTGACTCAAATTCCGGCATTGCCGCGCCGAACGCTACACCCCCGGGAATATCGTGCACATAAGTCCCGCCGCCCATGGAAAGGCATTCCCCTTTTCTGCCTGTGAAAGAGCTGTACCGCTGCAGCATGGAACGAATAAACGGTGTATCTGCAGGAGTATGGTGAGGCGGGCGAAGGAATCCGTCAAATCCGAAACCGTACTTTTCGAAGGCTGATTTTGCCTTGAGTCTGCAGTTCTCTTCCGTAGCACAGATGGGAACCCGGCTGTCAAAAGAACCTTCGATCCCCTCCTCTCCCATTTTCAGCAGGCTGAATGCCAGGGTAAGCGGCCCGGAGATCTCATCTTCCATAGCGATTCCGATTGCAGCGCCCTTGCTGTCCCCGTGAGGCATAAGCTCAGCAAGACTGCGGAGGGCGCTGAGACCGGGATGCTCGGCAAGCGGCAGAGCCAACAGCAGTCTGATCAACGCGGTGATCCCATTGATCCCCTGCTCCGGAGTTGAAGCATGAGCGGCAAGACCTTTTACCATGATTTCAACACCGGTATCATTTTGGATCGCTCTGAACTGAACACCCATCTGCTCTGCCAATGGACGGCAAATCTTTTCAACATCCGTCTCAGATAGTCCCAAAACCGTCGCTTTTGCATCGGCCGGCAAAACGTTGATCCTATATCCGCCATCCAAGGCGCTGACCCTGGGAAGGCTGTCTTGTTTCGGCCATGTCTTGGAAAACCGGGCTGCTAGACCGCCTTTTTCCGTGTTGTATACGGGAAAGCTGGCATCCGGAGAAAAAGTATTCGGTGCAGGTTGATTCGCAGCATAATAATGCCGGATATCTCTGGAACCGGACTCTTCATCTGTTCCCAGGATCAGCCTGACGTTCTTTTTCAGAGGAAATTGTTCCGCAACGCATGCCATCGCGTAGATCGCTGCCACAGCAGGGCCTTTATCGTCGTCTGTCCCTCGTCCATACAGACAGCCGTCTTTTTCCGTTGCAGTATATGGATCCGTATCCCAGCCTTCGCCCTCGCCGACCACATCCAGATGAGCAAGGATATCCAATGCGCACTCCTCCGCGCACAGATCCGCCGTCATGACGTAACCCTCATGATCTGTAACGCGGAATCCCTTTTCCCGGCAGATTTTCATGGCTTCTTCCAGTGCTGCCGCAGGCCCGGGCCCGAAGGGTTTTCCCTCTTCAGGTTCACCCGATACGCTTCTGATCGCCACCAGCCGTGAAACATCCCGAATATAGGAATCTCTGTGTTCATCGACCCATCGGCTGATTCGTTTTTCCATGTCCTGCATACGTTCAATCCTCCATTAACCGGCGATACCGCTCATTTCCATCAATCGATAAACCACTGCGCAGATCTCTGCCCTTGTGGCAGTTCCCTTCGGTTCATAGCAGTTATCTCCCCGACCGTTCATCAATCCCATATCCCGCAGATTGTTCACGGCTTCCACAGCCCAGTCCGAAATCGTATTCTCATCTGTGAACGGCTCGCGAACTTCAGCATTCAGATTGATCCCGGCGGCGTTCATATATCGGAAAAGCATAACGGCCATTTGTTCCCGGTTGATGTGATCGCCGGGATGGAAACTGCCGTCGTCAAAACCGAGAGTCACGCCATATTCCGCAGCCCACGCCACGTAAGGACCATACCAGTCCTCCGCAGAAACATCAGTGAAAGGGGTTCCTGCATAGGACTCACTGTCCACACCATGCATCCGTCCCAGTATGGTAACGAAGCTTCCTCTTGTCACGATCTCACGGGGTGCAAAGCGGTGTTCTTCCACACCGTTTACTATGCCCAGTTCAGACAACCGCCAAATATACGGCGCTGCCCAGAAGTCGTCATCGACATCCATATACCGTTCTTCCGTGGGGATCAGGCTATCATGATCAACGCGGTATTCCCCGTCCACAAGGCCCGCTGGAGAACTGCCAAATACGCGGATCCTGGCACTGGTGTTTTCCGCTGCGATATACCGATGATGCATGGACAGGAAACTGCCGTCCGAGCAGCTTCCGCCGGTGCTCAGATCCAGGATCTCCCCTTCCAGGAGCATCAGTTTTGCTTCTCCGCGCAAAAGGACAAAAGACGCAAATGATTTCAGTTCGATCACATCCCCGTCATAAAGATCCAGGGATATAAACTGAGATGCGAATTCCCCCTGCACACTGCCGGGAAACCATAAGGCATCAAGTCTGGACGCCAACTGCTCTTCTGTTTCTGATAACCCTTCTTTGAGGACGCCGCCTACCGACTCCTGAAGCTGCGGTGTGAGCTTCTGGTACAGGTAACTCACAGAGATGAGCGGGTCAGACGATGTGCCTGCCGCACCGGCCAGAATGATGCAGACGCAGCATACCAGCATGACGACAGCGAGTACGACCAGCATAAGCTTTCCCTTCATTCCGCCCCTCCCTTCCTGCGGTTCGCACAGATTTACCGGAATTGTGGTTCAACTATACCACCCTGCTTGATCTTTTTCAACCTTCACAGCTTGATGACTCTGTGCATATTCTGGAATGAATAGTCATAAAGGGAGAAGAGATCGGATGCAAGACTTGTCGTTCTTTCTCGGAGGAAATACCTATCAAGGCTTTTACTCCTTATATGAAGAATACCTGAAGTCAAACGAAGGGAGCAGAGTCTGGATACTGAAAGGCGGAGCCGGATGCGGGAAATCCGGGTTCATGCGGAGGGTGTATGATCGCGTTTCCTCTGCGGGCTATATGGTACACCGTATTCTCTGCTCCGGTGACCCTTCATCCCTGGATGGGATCCATATTCCGGCCCTCGGTGTCATTCTGCTGGACGGCACTGCTCCCCACGTTCTGGAGCCTCCTTTTGTGGGAGACAGAGGCTTCTACCTGAATATGAGCCGTTTCTACCGCCCGGGCGTACCCGATCTGCGGATACTGGAAGAAGCATATGGAAAACACTACAAAAGGGCTTATCGTTGGTTGGCAGCAGCAGGCCATGCCGAAGCCTCCCTAGAACTGCCGGCAGAGGCTGAAAAGATCATTCGCCGCAAGGCTGCCGCTTTGATCGCCAGAGAACTGCGGGCAAAAGGAAGGAATCCCCCAAAACCCATGCGCGTCTTCGTCGATGCATTCTGCTGTGAAGGGATGCTTACACTTCACGAAACACAGGCAAAAATGGCGCAGCATCAAATAGGCCTATGCGGAATCTGCGGCGCAGAGCACGTATTTCTTTCTTCCGCGGCTGAGGCTGCCCTCGCCCGAGGTTACGAAATTGTGATATCCCCATCCCCGCTGCAGCCGGAGAGAATCGCTCATTTGTTTATTCCGGAGTGTGACCTGGGTATCGGGATCGGCAAAGGCGACCGATATATTCATCTGGACAAGATCGTTTATAATCACGCTGATGCCGAGTTTTCCGAGCTGGTTCGCGAAACCGATTCCATGCGTACTGCTCTGCTGTCAAGAGCTCATAAAGAGCTTGCTCTGGCACGACATGACCATGATAATCTGGAAAAAGCCGTAAACCCTTATGTGGATTTCTCCGGAGTATATGAAGAAGCTGAAGCCTTTGCCATAAAACTGCTGAACGATGCGCCGCCCGAATCGATGTCTGTCTGATTGTTCCGCTCTTCCGTTTCATCTTGTCATCTCCGTCCGACAATGGTAGAATCATACCGAAACCGTCGTTTGGAGGCATAAATGATGAAATACGCTTTTGTAGGTCTGGGGAACATGGCATCAGCTATTCTGCGGGGTATGCATGCAAGCCCGGTCTATGCCCAGGCTGAGTTGTATGGCTATGATCGGCACCCGGAGAAGGCAGAATCATTGCCCGTGCGGTATTGCCCATCCCTTGAGGAACTGTGTACTCATGCTGATGTGCTGATCTTATGTGTAAAGCCATATTCTTTGGAAGACCTTCTCGCCCAGCTTCGGCCTTTGCTGAAATGCGGCTGTATTATCGCCAGCGTTGCGGCGGGAAAGCCCATTTCGTGGTATGAAGAACGACTGCCGGATTTCCCCTTCGTTCGTGCTATGCCAAACGTCAATGCGGGAGTCAATGCCGGCGTCACCGCGATCTGCGGGGGCAGCTGCGCCACGGCAGATCATGTGACACTGATCCGGGGAATATTCGACGCCGTCGGAAAAACTTATGTGCTGGATGAAAAACACTTTTCTGCTTTCAGTGCAATCGCCGGAGCAGCGCCTGCCTATACGTACCTGTATATGGACGCTCTGGCCTCGGCCGGCGTCAAAGCCGGATTGACGAAGCAGACCTCTTTGGCGATCGCCGCGGACATGGTTCTGGGCAGCGCCGTATTGCTTCAGAAGACAGGCGAACATCCGGCAGTTCTGATCGACAAGGTCTGCTCTCCCGGGGGGACTACAATCGAAGGTCTCCATCGTCTGCGTGAATTGGGCTTTGAACACAGCGTTTATGAAGCGATAGCTGCGGTGATTGAAAAAGACAAGTCGCTGGGCAGTTGATCCGCGGCACAAACATTCAAGCTGATTCTGTATTTGATGCAATATTCACGCGTCATTGCTAAAGCCTTCGGCATCGACCGAAGGCTTTTCTTGTTCTGCTATTCGTGGACAAGCGTTTCTCCTTGTGTTAAACTGTGTACAGACGAACGAAAGCTCTTACTGCGATGGAAAAGGAGGTTCTTGTGAATATTCCCGAAAGTTTTCTGAAGAATCAAACATTCGATTCCCGCGCTTTGGGATTTAATCGGCAGCTGATCCCCAACTACACGCCGGATCCCTTTGCCCATGTTGAAAAACCGCTTGCCACCGAAGTGCTGCCGGACGGTCAGGTCAAGCTGCACTTTTTCGCGCCCAAGGCTCAGCGTGTGACTGCCGGGCACGAGGATACATGGGTCGAACTGGAAAGGGACTCTTCCGGGCTTTGGTCCGGGCTGCTCCCCTATGACGAACCGGGTTTCAAACAGTTGGCTTTCCTGGTGGACGGTGTTAAAGTGATCAACCCCATCGCGCCGATCGGATACGGCAGCGGAGAAGCCATCAACTATGTCGATGTACCGGATCCGGACTGCGATTTTCTTCTGATGCGGGATGTGCCGCATGGTACCGTCTCCATGGAATACTTTCCTTCTTCCGTTACCGGTGAGACGGAATGCTGTTATGTGTACACTCCTCCGCACTATCGTGACGATCTGACGCAGGATTATCCCGTTCTGTACCTTCAGCACGGGGGAGGCGAGAACGAGATCTGCTGGGTTCATCTCGGGAAAGTCAACATGATCCTGGACAATCTGCTGGCGGACGGCAAGTGCAAGCCTTTCATCGTTGTCATGAACAATGTGATGATGCAGGTAAAGAAAAACGGCCGTTGGGAAGAAGATGTATACAGCTTCGGAGATATGCTGATCGAGGATTGTATCCCGTTCATCGAACGGGCATACCGCGTTCGTCCCGGAAAATTCAACCGTGCGATTGCCGGTCTTTCCCTCGGTTCTCTCCTCTCGGCAAAAATCGTCATGGAGCATTATGATCGGTTCGGCGCGGCCGGTTTGTTCACCGGGTATACCTGGCCGATCATGCCCGGACGTCCCAGAATGGTCCAACCGTGGATCGATGTGCTGAAAAATGCCGAAGTGTTCAACAGAGAGGTCCCGCTTTTCTTCGGCGCGATCGGTGATCGCGAGGTTTCCCTGCCCCTCTTTGAGGAAGAGCGTGTATTTTGCCGGGAACAGGGGATCCACTATATTCAAAAGATCTATCCCGGAACTCATGAATGGCGGGTTTGGCGCGCTGCGGCCCATGATTTTTTCCAGATGTTATTCCAATAACCCAAAGGGAGGATACTGAGATATGCTGCGAAAAGTATTGACAGAAAGCGGCTGGGTGGAAGGGATCCCCGCAGCCGATCCAAGGGTCACCGCCTTTAAGGGCATCCCCTTTGCTGCTCCCGCTATTGGCGAGAATCGATGGCGTGCTCCTCAACCCGCCGAAAAATGGCTCGGCGTAAGGGATTGCAGCCGTTTCGGCCCTATCGCTATGCAGGAGATTCCGGGAGAGAACCCGGACGACATATATACCCGTGAATGGCATGTTGACAGCTCCGTTCCCATGAGCGAGGACTGTCTGCAGCTGAATATCTGGACAAATGCCAAAAGCCCTGAGGACAAGCTTCCTGTCATGGTGTGGCTCTATGGCGGCGGCTTGATGGTCGGGTACCCTTCCGAAATGGAGATGGATGGAGAACGTATCGCCCGCCGCGGTGTGATCCTGGTGAGCGTGAACTATCGGGTAAACGTATTCGGATTCTTGGCTCATCCGGAAATCACTGCAGAAGCCCCTGACCAGCCCGCGAACTTTGGGCATCTGGATCAGAAGGCCGGTATAGAATGGGTTCGCCGGAATATTGCTGCCTTTGGAGGAGATCCAGAGAATATCACGATTTTTGGCCAATCAGCAGGAGGCGGAAGCTGCCTCATACAGGTATGTTCCCCGCAGAATAAGGGCCTTTTTCAAAGAGCGATCCTCCACTCCAGCGGGGGTCTCCTTCCTCCCTCCAGTCTCAGCCTTCACCTTCAAGAAGCAGAAGAGCAGGGCAAACGTTTGTTTGACGCTCTCGGTGTGAAAACGCTGGAGGAAGCCAGGAAGATCGACGCCCAGACAATATGGGACGTTGCCGTCGGATCCGGAAGATTCAACTGGGGCAGCGTGATCGGGGACGCCTTTTTACCCGACACCCCGCATGATATCATCTGCCGCGGGGAGCAGAACGATATGGATCTGATCATCGGAAATACGGGGGACGAATTCATGTTGAGTCCGATGGTTAAATCTGAAGAAGAACTCGTGGCTTACGCATATCGCAAATTTGGGGATTGTGCGGAGGATTATCTCGATATCGTTCGTTGCAATGCTTCCACTTTGGATGAAATGAAGTCCAATGCTACCTACAACAATTTCGAACTCGGCAATGTGCTTTGGCTGGAGCAGAATGTCCGAAATCCGAAAAACAAAATGTACTTCTATCGATTCGACCCGGAAATCCCCGGTTGGGATGATCCCGGCGCCTTCCATTCCTCCGATCTCTGGTTTGCTTTTGAAACGCTGGCAAAGTGCTGGCGTCCTTTCACCGGAAAGCATTATGATCTTGCACGGCAAATGTGCAATTACTGGACGAATTTTGCCCGCACCGGAGATCCCAACGGTCCGGACGCTGATGGAACTCCCATGCCCCAATGGCTTCCTTATCAAGCAGGGCAGCGAAAGATGATGTTCCTGGGGGATAAGCCGGAGCTTCAGGATCCGGAGGAAAACAGGTTTTTCAAATTTCTTCTGGAAAACTGCGAAAAAGGAAAGATCTCACATCTGAGTCTGAACGGTTTTTCAACGGACCGTTGAACCCTGCTCATAAATTGAGAAAAGAGACCGGGAATTCCCCGGTCTCTTTTTTTGCAGTTTCGTGTTATTCCGTTGCGAAATTTGTAAAGTAGTTCTGAATCAGTACGACGGGCGTTCCCCTGTCGCCGCTGCCGCTGGTCAGGTCGCAAAGAGAGCCCAGCAGGTCGGTAAGCTGGCGGGGAGTCGTTCCCTGGGAGTTCATGTTGCCTTTCAGATCTGAATCCTTTGCCCGGATGCGTTCACGCATTGCATCTGCCAAGGCTTCCCCTTCCAGATCCTTCAACTCATTATCTGCGAAATACTTCATCTTCAGTTCATTGGGCGTGCCCCGCAGACCTGCCGTGTAGGCAGGAGATACAACAGGATCCGCAAGTTCCCAGATCCCGCCCACAGGATCCTTGAAACCGCCGTCGCCGTAAACCATGACCTCCAGATGTTTCCCGCTTGCCTCAAACAGCGCTTTCTGCAGGCTCTCCACAAAGGTCTGGCAATCCCTCGGGAAAAGCTTGACTTTGTCCTCTGTCGCTTTGTTTGCGCCCAGCAGGCCATATGTCTCATTCCACCCGCTTCCTTCGGAAGAAGCAGTTAGGATCTGATCGAGGCTGTACGCTCTTTCGGCTCCGTTCTCTTTTAAGATCCTAAGCGTCCGCTTACGGGTATGGATATCACAGTTGATCACATTCTTGGTGTAGTGCAGAATGTGTTTGGGATCGTTTGAAAACACGACTTCGATATTGTTTCCCAGACTCTTGTAGTAATTCACGTAATCAACGCCGGTGAAACGATGGATCGTGCGATTGCCGAAAATTGCCCGGAATCCCCGTTCGTCGAAGCTGTCAGTATAGGGATTGATCCCGTTGCGATCCAGATCATCCATGCCGATCAGCTCGTTGCCTACCTCATCCGATGGATATGAGAACTGAACATAGAGCTTTCTGCAGGCAATGGAAAACGCGCGAAGGATTATCGCAAAACGGTTACGGCTCATAATGGGAAAGATGATCCCCATATCCTGTCCGCCCAGCTTCTGCCGAACATCAGCAGCGATTTGCTCAATCGTGGCATAGTTGCCCTGGGTCCTGGCTACCACCGCCTCGGTGACTCCGACAACATCCCGGTCATGCAGAGCAAAACCTTCCTCAGCAGAGGCCTTCATGATGCTGTCGCAAACCATCCGGACAAGATCGTCTCCCTGACGAAAAATGGGTGTAATGATCCCTCTGGACGTGACCCCGGTATATCTCATTTCACTCAGCTCTCCTTTATCATACTCAGCGCAAAACCAATGCTCTGACTCAATGAGTATACATAGGCCACTTACGGTTTGTCAATTGTCAACTTTCACATCATTAGTCTGATGAAGTGCTGTAATTTTCTTCTTTTTGCGCCGTGAATGATGAATCAGAAGGATTATGACCAATGCAATGACTGCCGGAACAACCAGCAAAGGTAGCGCAGAGACGACAAATAGAACGATGCTCTTTCCCGCCTGTCCCAGCCATTCCCAGGAAGAGCGGATCCCGTCCCGCAAGTCTTCTCCGAAGGTTCTGGCGATCGGCTTTTCTATGGTCAATTCCTTTACTTCCTGTACGGATAAACACATGGTGGAATAGTTTATTTTACTGTCCCAGTTGTTCAGTGTCGTTGTGAGGGATTCGATCTGATAACGAACATTGCTGAGCCGGTCCTCGATGTTCAGCATGTCGTCAACGTTTTCAGCCTTTTCCAGCATCTCCAGAAGCCGGGATTCTTCCACTCGATAGGCTTTCATCCGGGACTCCGTATCCCTGTATTCGTTTGTGATGTTCTGAGCTCCTACAGAAGAATAGGTCACATTCCCCAACGTATCCAAATCGCTACGCAGGGAAGAAAAGTTCTCCCTCGGTACACGGATCACAAACTGCGCGTTCCGGTAGCTGTAACGATCATAGTATTGACTGCTGTAATCACGCCCGGTCACATAGGAGCTTTCCAGAAACCCCTGGTAGCGGTCGATCATTTGATAAACCTGATCTACCGTTTCATCAAAGCGAATGGTTTCCACATTCGCGCTGCCGGAATAGATGATTTTATCATATGAATCGGCTCGATCGCTCTCCCCCGCCGGGACCGAAGTCATGCCGCCCGGATCCTGATCATATGCGGCTGCCGGCTCGCTTTCCCAAGGCATACCGTCATCTGAATAATAAGCTTCATTCTGAGCTGCGTAATACAAACCTGTATCAGACGCCGCGCTCTTTGCCGGTGCCTTGGCAGCGGCTTTATCCGTCTGCATTGCGGAACCGATACTGCCGCACCCTGCCAGCAGAGCGATCATCACAACTGCTGCGAAAATCGTTTTGACCCATCTGTTTATCATAGCCGCAGTCTCCTTTTTGTATCGTTTTCCCGTATCCTGTACTGCTTGCTTTGACGGCGACAGCAAAAAAAGGTTCCGCCGAAACCGGCGGAACCTTTGCATATTGATCGGAATCAATACTGCATGCCCCAGTAAAGCATATGCTTCGCGGGCTTTCCACAGCAGGGACATACGGTATCAAGCTGTTCTTCCCGGAAGGGAATACAGCGGGAGGATAAGCCCGCTACCTCTTTGACCTTTTCTTCACAGGCAGCGTCTCCGCACCACATACTTTTCACAAAGCCGCCCTTTTCATTGCTGATAGTCTGCATCTCACTGAGGCTGTGAGCTTCATGGAGGTTGTCTTCCAGATGCTTTTTTGCCTTATCGAAAAGCCCCTGCTGTACCGTTTCCAGCATAGCGGGCACGGCAGTTTCCAGATCGTCAAGAGAAATGAACGTCTTTTCCCGATTATCCCTGCGTACCAATACGCACTGATTCTGCTCCATATCTTTGGGTCCGATCTCTACCCGGAGCGGGATCCCTTTCATTTCATACTCTGCGAACTTCCATCCGGGGCTCTGCTCGCTGACATCCGCTTTTACCCGAACGCCGGCCTTTTTCAGCCGCTCAACGAGTTCCATCGCTTTATCCGTAACTCCGGGCTTGTGCTGGGCAATGGGGATCACAACGACCTGATACGGAGCGACATTCGGCGGCAGGACCAGCCCGTTATTGTCTCCATGCGTCATGATGATCCCGCCGATGATGCGCGTGCTGACGCCCCACGAGGTCTGAAACGGATAGGCAAGCTGATTGTTCTTATCAGCAAAAGTGATATCGAAAGCGCGGGTAAAACCATCGCCGAAATAATGGGAAGTACCGGCCTGAAGAGCTTTGCCGTCATGCATCATGCACTCAATGGTATACGTGTTTACGGCGCCGGCAAATTTCTCCTTATCCGTCTTGCGTCCCCGGATGACCGGCATAGCCAGCCACTTTTCTGCCAGATCTGCATAGACCTCCAGCATCTGCTCCGTTTCGGCTATTGCTTCCTCTGCCGTAGCATGGATCGTATGACCCTCTTGCCACAGGAATTCCCTGCCCCGGAGGAAGGGGCGCGTAGTCTTTTCCCAGCGAAGAACGCTGCACCACTGATTGTATTTCATCGGAAGCTCACGCCAGGAATGGAGCACATGACTCCAATGGTCGCAGAAAAGCGTTTCCGAGGTGGGACGAATGCAAAGGCGCTCCGGAAGCTCTTCACTGCCGCCATGGGTGACCCAGGCACACTCGGGCGCAAAGCCTTCAACGTGATCCTTTTCCTTCTGCAGCAGACTTTCCGGAATCAGCATCGGCATGGAAACATTTTCATGTCCCAATTCCTTAAACCGGTTGTCCAGCCAACGCTGGATGTTCTCCCAGATGGCGTAGCCATATGGCCGCAGGATGAACAGACCCTTTACGCCGGAATAATCCACAAGCTCAGCTTTCGTGCATACGTCTGTGAACCACTGGGCAAAATCCACTTCAATATCTGTGATCTGTTCGACTTTCTTTTCTTTCGCCATCGTTTTATCTCCTCACATTGTTAGAAGTTTTTTCATTTTACTCGCGGCGTTGATAAAAGTCAAGAGCGCAAAAAGCCGCCCCGCAGTGTCCTGCGGGGCGGCTTCAATTCTGCACGATGTCATCCGACACGATACCCTACGCCGGAATAATCCACTATGGCGTTAACGATATCAATGATCGTCTGTTCTTCAAAGGGGCTGTTCAGTCCGTTTTCCGCCAAGGTCTCTTCGAATGTGAGTTTAGGATCAGCTGAAGCGATGCTGTTGTAAACATCGATCGCCCGCTCCCGATTCTCCAGGGAGATCTGGAAGATCTCCAAGGCTGGGATAAGACTGGTGGCGTAGCTGATATAGTACATCGGCGCTTCAAAGTTATGCATCACATCTACCCAGACGTATCGGGTATCGATAACATAGTAGTCTTCGCCGATCCCATAGGTTTTGGAAATTTTCAGATAGGCTTCGTTCAGTTCGTCCACATCAGCAATATCATGTGTGTAAACGTACTGCTGGAATTCATCATACAAGCAGCCGTCGATCAAAGTGCTCATATAGTCGTATAGTTTGTACTTCAGGATCCCGTTATACGTCGTGCGCGGATAGAGATCCTTCATTTTGGGAAGGAAGAGCAGCTCGTTTGCCTGAGAATCGATCTCCTTGACGTCCAGACTGGCGTATCTTGCCACATCCGAACCGCCCAGATAGTTGGAGTAAAAATGCCCGAATTCATGGATAAAGGTGAATACGTCCTCATATCCATTTCCCTCATGGATGAAAATGAACGGTACATCGTAGTTGCTGAAGAACGTGGTAAAGGCTCCGTTCTGGCTGTTCTCGCTATCGGTGATCACGCTCAGTTTATAATCGATGAGGTACTGCAGCGCTTCCGCCATCCAGGGGGATATTTCCTCCGCATGTGCTTGGATCTCATCCTGCCGCAGAGTGATCTGATCGGCCGCATTTCTGGCATTCTGCATTGCACTGTATTCCTGGGATGATAAACCATAGATGAGATCCTGCGCCTCGTTCAGCACGTATTTTTTCACGTAATCCCAAAGCCGCTGCGAGTCCTCTATGGTGTAATCCCTCTCATACTCAAAATCATAGGAGAATTCCGGATAGCTGTCGTAGCCGGCCTTTTCCGCGATCCGTTTCTTGATCTGTATGAATTCCAAGTAGAGCTTGGCGACCTTCTTGTTCAGCGCTTTATAATACTTTCCCAGCAGGTTGTAATACTGCTGCTGGTTCAGGTTATCCAGCGACATGATATCGTCCAGGGTCACATCCTGCTCCTGGAATCGGATGGTTGTGTTCGTTTCCGCATCCCAGTATTCGTTGATGATCTCTGTGCAGCGGGTATCGAGTTCCACATACTCATCATCGTAGAGTCTTTCCGCGATGCGCAGCATACGGAAGTCTTCTTCTGTCCAATCATAGAAAACGACGTCCTTATGCTCTGACTCATAAATCGCTACTTCCAGCTTGGTGCACTCCACCTGCAGCTTGGCATATTCCGTGGTCAGAGACTCCGTTTCCCGTTTGTAATACTCGTCATTCACATCGATCGCGGAAAACAGATTAGCCAGGTTGTACTGCGTCTGGAGATCCACAAATTCATCCGTAAGCGCTTCGTATGCTTCCTTAATGGTCTCACTGTCCGTACCGTCGGTCACCATGACCTGGATCTCCTGGATGCGCTTGGTCAATGCGTCGCAGTCCGGATGGACATACTCCAGCTCATCATAGCTGACAAGACCGCGGATATACTCACCCGTGGGCTGAGAAGTGGGTCTGGGAGTCGGTTCCGGCGTAGGCTCGGGAGTGGGCTCCGGGGTGGGTTCCGGAGTCGGCTCAGGCGTAGGTTCGGGCGTAGCTTCCGGTGCAGGAGTCGCTGTCGGCATCGGCGTGGCCGGTGCTTTTGTCGGCGTCGGTGTCTGTGTTACGGGAGCTGCAGACTCTTCAGGGACCTTGACGACCTTTGCGCTGCATCCGCAGGCCAAAAGCAGGATGGCCGCCAGAAGGATGGCAAGCACTCTTTTCATGGCTATTTCTCCTCTTCTTTGTAATCGATTGTGGTCATCTCTCCTGGCGAAGGACGATCGTATCCCCGGATTTATAGATGCTGTCAGCCGGAACGGTACCCCGGACACAGGAAAGCGGATATATACTGCTGCGTCGGCCGATGATCGTACCGGGATTCAAGACAGTGTTGCAGCCAACTTCCACGTAGTCTCCCAACATTGCGCCGACTTTTTTCCTTCCGCTGGGAATCGTCTGTGACCCGTCCCGCATGATCACCAGGGTTTTGTCGCTTTTCACATTGGAAGTAATGGATCCGGCTCCCATGTGGGCTTTGTATCCCAATATGGAATCGCCGACATAGTTGTAATGCGGTACTTGTACGCCGTCAAACAGGATGACGTTTTTCAGCTCAGTGGAATTCCCAACGACACAGTTTTTGCCCACAAGGGCGCTGCCTCGAATAAAAGCGCACTGACGGACTTCTGTGTCCGCATCGATGATGCAGGGACCGGCGATATAGGCGGAGGGAAAGACCTTGGCGGTTTTATGTATCCAAATGTCCTCGCCGATCCGGTCAAATTCATCTTCCGGTAAGGCGTTTCCCAACGCCTTGATGAAATCCGCGATATCTCCCAGCACTTCCCAGGGATATGTTTTTCCCTGGAAGAGCGGTGCTGCAGCGGTTTTGCTCAGGTCAAAAAGATCAGCAATGGTATACATATGACCAACTCCCCTTTATTTGATTCCCAGGAGCAGCCCCTTCCGGGACATCACTTCCAATACCGCATCGACGTTTTTTTCGCAGGTATCCAGACTTTGTGCCTCGACCATGACACGAAGCACGGGTTCCGTTCCGCTCTTCCGCAGCAGGATACGGCCATAATCTCCCAACCGGGCAGCAACAGCCTGAACTTCTTTCTGCACATCCGGGTCGTTCAGCGCAGCATCTTTATCCGTTACCTTGGCGTTCTTCAATACCTGCGGATAAATCTTCAGATCCTTTACCAGCTCGGAGAGGCTGCACTTGCGTTCCAGCATGACCTGCATCACCTTGATGGCAGTCAAAAGCCCGTCTCCGGTGTTGGCGTATTTATGGAAAATGATGTGTCCGGACTGTTCGCCGCCGATCAGATGGCCGTTTTCCTTCATATTCTCATATACGTATTTATCGCCGACTGCGGTTTTTTCATAACCGATTCCCAGTTCATCCAGCGCCTTGTATAAACCGAAGTTGGACATGATCGTGGTGACGACCTTCGTATCTCCCAGCCTGCCGCGTTCTTTCATATGCTTGGCGCAGAGGTATATGATCATATCTCCGTCCACCAGATTGCCGTGTTCATCCACAGCCAGGCAGCGGTCTGCATCTCCGTCAAATGCGAATCCCACATCCAAATGGTTTTCTTTCACGAACTTCCTGAGTGCTTCGATATGAGTTGAACCGCAGTTGAGGTTTACGTTCACGCCGTTTGGCCGATTGCCAATCACATAGGTTTCAGCGCCTAAAGTTTCAAAGATGTGCTTGCCCATCTGCCAGGTGGAGCCATTGGCGCAGTCCAACCCTACACGCATGTTCCGATAGGAGTGGGTAGCGAGACTGATCAGATATCCGATATAGCGATTTCGTCCGGCCGAATAATCGATCACTTCCCCAATATCCTCTCCGGTCGCCAGAGGAATACCTGCAGGATCCCCGTCCAGATACTTCTCTACCAGGTCGATGACCTCATCTTCCATTTTTTCACCCTGGCCGTTCAGCAGTTTGATCCCGTTGTCGTTGAACGGATTATGGCTGGCCGAGATCATGATCCCGCAATCAAATTCTTCCACTCTGGCAATGTAAGAAACACTGGGGGTCGTGCTGACATGGATCAAATACACATCCGCTCCGGAAGCGGTGATCCCTGCGCACAATGCACATTCGTACATGTAGCTGGACCTGCGCGTATCCTTCCCGAGGACAATACGTCCTTTATGATCCCTACTGTAATACCATCCGAGGAAACGCCCGATCTTCATAGCGTGCTGCACATTCAGATCGACGTTTGCTTCACCGCGAAAACCATCTGTTCCAAAATACTTTGACATATTGAATCATCCTTTACTAAATAATGGATGCTATGAAACGTCATGCTATGGTTATGATACTTCTGTTGAGAGGTGGTAATCCGTTGTCTGTAGTGATCATCCGAACGATCATCCTGTTTCTGTGCATCGTCGGCGCCATGCGAATCATGGGGAAAAGGCAGCTGGGCGAATTGGAGTTATCTGAGCTGGTTGTAGCTGTTTTGATCTCCAATATTGCCGCACATCCCCTGCAGGATATCGGTATCCCCCTGTTGAACGGTGTGCTTCCTATCGCTGTGCTTCTCAGCTGCGAGCTTCTGATTTCCTGGCTATCCTTGAAAAGCGACAAGTTGCGCTATCTATTATTCGGTAAGCCCAGCATTCTGATCAATCACGGCCGTATTGATCAGAAAGAGATGAAAAAGAACCGATTTTCTCTGGATGAACTGAGCGAAGCGCTGCGCAAAAAAGGGATAACGGACCTGAATACCGTGCGCCAGGCGGTACTGGAAACAGACGGGACGCTCAACGTCCTGCAATATGCAAATTGCTGTCCGGTCACACCGGCACAGCTGAAGCTGAAAATCGAAGAACGCGATCTTCCTATAACCCTGATCAGTGACGGGAATGTGGAAACCACGAATCTTCGCTTGCTGGGAAAAGATGTCCCGTGGCTGGAGAACTTACTGCATCAATCGGGAATGTCAGAACCGCAGCAAGTGTATTTGTTGACGATCGATTCCCTGGGAGGCATATACTTTCAGGAAAAAGAGGAAACAAAATGAAAAAAGAAGGGCTTGCCATCGCGATCATCTTATGCGTCATCCTTGGTTCAGTCCTGAACCTTCGCTTTCTGAAATCTCTCATCCATGAACTGGACGCACAGATAAGTGAAGCGGTATCGGAAGCGGAGGCAGAAAACTGGACAGCTGCGGAAGCATTGGCGTCAGAAGGGATGACGCATTGGATCAACATGGACAAATATACCCATATTTTCATCCGACATGGGGAAATCGACGCGGTGACCGACGCTTTTTGCTCTTTGCTTGGCGGGATCAAAAGCCGAGACGCATCGGATATATCTACGGCTCAGCTTTCGCTGCATAGTCGGCTGAACGAATTAGTCGAAATGGAGCGGATCACACCGGGCAGTATTCTATAGATGTTCAATTGTTAGCGAGAAGCTTATTCAATTCCTCCAGGAATGTGCTGATATCTTTGAACTGGCGATAGACGGAAGCAAACCGGACGTAGGCGACCTGGTCCAGATCCTTCAGGCGATTCATCACCAATTCGCCAATATGCTCTGAGGAGACTTCCCGGTCCAAAGAGCCTTGAAGCTCTTGTTCGATCTCATCAGCAATGTTTTCCAGATCACTTACATGGACGGGACGCTTTTCACATGCCTTGATCATGCCGCCGATCAGCTTCATGCGGTCGAAGGCCTGACGGCTTCCATCCCGCTTGATGACCAAAAGCGGAAGCCGCTCAATGATCTCATATGTGGTAAATCGTTTTCCGCAGGAAAGGCATTCCCTTCTCCGTCTGATCGTAGTCCCTTCCTCGGCTGGTCTGGAATCAATGACCTTGCTTTCAGTAAAGCTGCAGAATGGGCAGCGCATAAAACGACCTCCCGCTCACTACCGCCCATGGAAGGCGGCAAACATTCTTGATACTAAATATAGCGTTTTTTCCCGTTTAAGTAAAGAGCGATCAAAAGAAAAGGCAGGATTTCCCGCTTGTTTTTTCTGCGCTCTGCTGTTACTTTAGAACCGGGAGGCGACAATATGCTGTTTCTGAAAATCCTTCGACGAGCAGGAGAAATGTGTGAACCGGCATATTTCGTGCAGAAAATCACCGCCTTGACAGCTCTCGCATTGATGATCTACGCGCTGCTCTGTTTTCTCTCTGCAGAAGAATTGAATGCGGATACATATGCTACGCTTCTTCTGGCCATGGAATTGTTCCGAACCGCATCAGGGGTCCTGCTGATTGGGATCATCGCTGCGGTATGCATCGAAGAAATCCATTCCCATTCTGCCTGAAGAAAGCAGTGTGTTGACGGCCTCAAGCAGACCATCTGCACTGATTCGTTCCGGCAATCCTAATTGTATCGCGATTTGCTTTCTTTTTTCCCGGCTTTTGCTGCCGCCGCTCAACCCCATGGTATACAGATCGGCTTTACTCAGGCGCAAACCGGATCCCGGCTCCGTTTCCCCATCCTCAACAGTCGCGCCGGCACGAAGCAGCGCGTTTCGCAGCACATCAGGCGTCATTCCTTCTACTCCCAGCTTGCCCTCTTTTGACGGCGAGCTTTTTCTTTGCTCTTTTCCGGGTATATCGGGAATGTAGGCATGCTTCACCGAACCTGCGGGAATCGAGCCGCGGATATGATTCCGTATCAAAAATCCGGCGCTGTCACTGTCCGTCAGCACGATGAGCCCCCTGGTCTCCGCATAGAGCCGCAGGAGGGCCATTTGTTCAGGATCCCTGAATAATCCAAACCCCTTCGTTTCAATGATCGTTCCGTCCACCACCTGGCTGAGGGTATTCTTGTCGTACCTTCCCTCCACAACCAGGACCTCTTTGATCCGGAGTTTCATGTGTTCTGCGCTCCGGCCAAATGGAGAAACAAATTTACCAAAACGCTTTCAGGGTCGCCTGCCCCTGTCTTCATACGCAGATCCGCCTCAGCGCAGCGGCGAAGTCCGCTGCAATACCATTCTGAGGAAAACCCGCTGCAGATTCGGAGATACTGCCTGCAAGCGTATTCGCTGCTGCCCAGGATCTCCACAAGCTCCGCCATCCCTTTCCCTTCAGCCTTGATCAGGCTGGCAGCATAGAGCTTTCGCAGCTGAGAGCCGATCATCGCGTTGATCGCGATCGGCTCCGTATTCAACTGAGAGAGTTTGTGCAGAAGTTCCGCTGCTTCCTCATACCGTTTTGAAGCCAGAGCATCCGTAAACCTGAAGGTTTGCGCCTCCACTACAGGCACAGCGACCGCATCAATATCTTCCCGGGTTATGACGTTATTCTTCGCATAAACGGAAATCTTTCCGATCTCATTGATCAGCCCTTCCATCAGGCTGCCGCACAGAAAGATCAGATACGATGCATCTTCCCGACTGATTTCTTTCTTCTGCGCCGCAAAATGCCGCATGACCCAACGAGTCAGTTCTCCCTGTCCCTGAACAGGAAATTCAACGGTTGCCGCATGATTGCGGATTGCTTCATAGAGATTCTTTTTTCGCTTATCCGCTTTGAATTCCAGCGTATCATACACGAAAACAAGGCAGCAGTATTCCGGCAATTCCTCCAGGATTGAAATCAGCTGTTTTCTCTCTTCTTCCGGAGCCTGGAACAAATCATAATCCCGGACTTCGATCATGGTGCGTTCGGCAAAAGACGGATAGGCGTCTACCGCTTCGCTGAGTTCTGTAAGGTCAAGGTTCTTTCCTTCATACTGCCGCAGATTGAAGGGGTCGTCGTCGCTGCCCAGCACAGTTCGTCTCAGTTCCCGTGCATAATGCTCCCGCAGATACCTCTCCTGTCCAAACAGGACATAGCACCGCTCAAGCGACCCTTCTTTCAGACTCTTCCGAAAGGCATCGAGCTTCAATTCCCCCATATTCTCCACCCCTGATTGTCCACCAGTAATATATCCCCTTGTTCATCCGTTCTGTATATCGTTATGCCTTGCGCTTGGATCCGATCCAAAGTCTTCTGTGAAGGCAGTCCATAACTGTTCCTGCCCACGGAGATAATCACCGCTCCGGGGTTCACGGCTTCCAGGAAATCTTCTGAAACGGAATTGGCGGAGCCATGATGTCCGGCCACAAGAACGGAAGGATTCTCGATCTGCATCCTCTCCAACAGCCGTCTCTCCGTGCCTGCCCCTGCATCACCGGTGCAAAGAAACGATATTCTTCCGGCATTTGCGGATATGCAAAGCCCTGATTCATTCTCTTTGATCTGGTTCAGAGGAGGAATGATCGCCATTTCCATATTCTTCTCTTTGATCCAGAGGACATTCTTTTCCAGATAGACTATCGTTACTCCGCAGTCCTCTGCACAGGATATCAGCTTCCCTGCATCCGTGTCATCAGTATCCGGATGCGGACAATAGATCTTATCGACTTTTAACCTGCGCAGCAGCTCCGGAACGCCGTTGACATGATCCAGGTGAAAATGAGTCAGGATCAGATTATCTACTCCAAACCGACCATGGGCAAACAGGTATTCCGCCGCCAGATCTCCCGCGTTTGTATATAGACTGCCTCCGCAATCGATCATTGTTGTCGATTGCGGACCGGTCATGATCAGGCATTGTCCCTGTCCCACATCCAGGGCGCAGAAGCTGAATGTATCTGATGTGAATTCGAGCCAGGAGAGACCGAGAAACAGCGCCAATCCAAACAATGCCGTGATCGTAAATTTCCGTGTCCGATGCTCCAGATCTGGCAGGAAATAACATGCACCCATACAGATCCAGGTAATGGTCAGCCAACAGGGCAGATAGGGCGAGCGTATGTATAAAGATGAGACGGGAATTGTGCCGATCCATCCAGTCACCTTGCGTATATATCCGACCAACAAGCCAACCGGAAATCGGAATATCATACCGATCGAAAGGCTCGTCAAACTAATTATGACGCCCAACAAACCCAAGCAGAAGCATAGAGAAACCGCCCACATGACCAGCAAATTGGTTACGGGAGCAAGCAGGCTGATCTGTCGGAAGAACAAGGCGTTGAATGGCGTGGTAAAAACAGCCGATGCAAGAGATACTCCCAAGGATGTCTGTGCACCGTTCCACAGCCTTGCCCAAACGGAATGACTGCCCCATTTGGCGGGATGCTTAGGCAGACCGTCTTTTATCTTCGGATAAAACAACAGGATACCCAACGTTGATGAGAAGGACAGGATCATGCCGGCGTTTCGAATACAGTATGGATTCAATATCAAAAGCACGATCAAGGCCAAACCCAACGCAGTCAGACTGTCATACTGTTTTCGGCTGATTTGAGCGCCGCAAACAGCGATCTGCATCACCCCGGCCCGAACAACAGATGCGGAAAACCCCGTCATCGCCATGAACAGCAAAGTCACCGGTATGCAGACGAGGGCGGAAAGCCTTCCTCTTCCCAACAAAAGATTCAGAAACATGACCAGGAAAGAAAGGTGCATACCGGAAACAGCTACACAGTGGGCAACTCCCGAAGAACGGAGCATGGAGGAAAACCAGATATCCTGTTTGAGTCTGCTCCTGTCGCCTGTAAGCACGGCCAAAAGGAAAGCGGCGCTGCCGGGGTCATAAATCTCGCTGATCCGCTCCCGCAGAAACGCACCGATCCTTGCCGGAACAAAGCGCCAGTAGGCATTTGCTTTCCCGAGGATCTCCGGTTCTTCTTTCGCATAGCCGAACAATGGAACGCCAAGAGACAGATAATAGTCGCTATTCGTTTTTTCCAGCGAGCCTTTGAAAGCCGCCCGTGCTCGTAACCGCTGTCCGGCTTCAAAAGTTGTTGCGCCATTGCTGTACAGAGTGCAGCGCAGATGCCCTATGCGGATATCCGTTTTGATCCCATAGTCAGTATCCGAAGAGTCCTCCAAAACCACAGCCTCAACCGTCTGTTCCGAATTCAGCAGGGGTTTCAGTTCTCGCTGAGTCACCTGATTCCAGATCAAAACGTACAGACAGCCGATCCCAAATCCCAGCAGCGCCATGCGGAGGATTCCGATCAGCGGTTTCTCTTTTCCCGGGAGCAGGAATGTCAGGCCAAATACGGCGCAGCAAATCAGAGGCAAAGCCCAAAACCAGGTTTTTGTTCCTGCCGGAAGCAGAAGGATAAGCAGAGCCGCCGCAGCAAAGAAGACTGCAAACCAGGCAAGTTTTCTCACTGCGGCGGCTTCCTTTCATTCGATTTGTTGATCAACCCGGGGGCCAGGTCATATCTCTGCCGGACAACACATGGAAATGCAGATGATTTACAGTCTGCCCTGCGCTCTCCCCTGCATTGGAAACGATCCGGAAGCTCTCCAGTCCCAGGTCTTCTGCCAATTTTGCGATCACTTCAAACGCATGGGCGATCAGCTGAGAATTCTCAGCAGTAATGCAGGCTGCTGACTGGATATGCTCTCGAGGAATCACCAGGAAATGCTCCGGAGCCTGAGGATCAATATCCCGGAACACAAAGACCTGTTCATCCTGATAAAGGCAATCTGAAGAGATCTCTCCCGCTGCGATCTTGCAAAACAGGCAATCCGTCATAGTCATTATCCTTTCTTTTATCCTTTTGCTGCCGCAATCTCCTTGAGTTTGAGTTCAACAGCGGCCATGGCTTCGCTCATCTTGGAAGCATCCTTGCCGCCGCCCATGGCGCTATCCGGTTTGCCGCCGCCGCTGCCGCCGGTGATCCCGGTCACCAGCTTCACCAATTCTCCGGCCTTAACTCCAGCTGCAACAGACTTCTTTCCGCAAACAGCCAGGAATGTGATCTTCTCTCCATTTTCGGCAGCCAGGACGGCAACGACGTTTTCTGCTTTATCCCGAAGCTGATCACCTGCGCTCCGCAGCCAGTCGGTTTGAACCGCTCCGACATTCTGCAGGACCAGTTTCAGGCCGTCGATCTCTTTTCCTTCCCGCAGGAAGCGATCAACTTCTCCGCTGATCAGCTTATTCTGCAGTTTCTCGACAAGGCGCATGGAATCCTTCAGCTCGTTCATCACAGTGCGCGCTTTGTTGCTCAGTTCGGCAGGAGTGGTCTTCAGTTCTTCTGCCGCTTCATGGCCGCGCTGTTCCGCTTCTTTCAGGGCTTCCAGAACTTTCTTCCCGGTGACCGCTTCCACGCGGCGCACGCCGGAAGCGATGGACGCCTCAGATATCAGATGGAATGAGCCGATTTTTGCCGTATTGCTGAGATGGGTCCCTCCGCAGAATTCCTTGGAATAATCGCCCATGGAAACGACGCGAACCACATTGCCGTATTTTTCCCCGAACAGGGCCATGGCGCCTTCCTTCCTGGCTTCATCAATGGGCATTTCACGAACGGTTACCGGAAGGTCATTCAGAATCTGCGCATTCACAAGCTCCTCGATCTTACGCAATTCTTCAGGCGTAATGGCCGCATAATGCGTAAAGTCAAACCGAAGGAGATCGGGCGTCACCAACGAGCCGGCCTGCTGTACATGGTCGCCGAGGACCTGACGAAGAGATGCCTGAAGCAGGTGGGTCGCACTGTGCGCGCGCATGATCGCCTTTCTGTTCTCTTCATCCACCTCTGCGCTGACCGTATCGTCCACGCGGAAAGCTCCGCTGCGGCAGATACCGTGATGCAGGACCTTGTCTCCCTTGCTGAGCTGGGTATCCGTGACCTCGAAACAGCTCCCATCCGCCAGGCGAAGTATGCCTTTGTCGCCAATCTGTCCGCCCTTTTCCGCATAGAAAGGCGTGCGGTCCAGAACGATGATTCCTTCCTTACCGTTCCCCAGGAGAGAACTGAGTTCCCCATCTTCCACAATGGCCAGGATGCGGCCTGCATCCTTCATCGTTTCATATCCGGTAAACACCGTAGGGGTGTTGTCCAAGCCCAGTTCAATGCTCTTCCATGCCTCAGACATGTCTCCGCGGGCAGCTCTGGCCCGATCCTTTTGCTCCTGCAGGCAGGCGTTGAATCGTTCCCGGTCAACAGTAAAGCCCTGTTCTTCCGCCATCTCCTCCGTCAAATCGATGGGGAATCCATAGGTATCATGCAGTTTGAAAGCTGCATCGCCGCTGAACTGTTTTACGCTGTCTTTTTTGAATCCTTCCAGATAGTCGCTGAAAATCCGCAGGCCGGTGTCGATCGTACGGGCAAAGCTCTCTTCTTCCGTGCGAATGACCCTTGTGATATAAGCCTGGCGTTCCTTCAGTTCTGGATATGCTCCCATATTCTCATGAACGACCATATCACAGACCTGATAGAGGAAAGGCTCTGTTACGCCAAGCAGCCTGCCGTGTCTGGCAGCACGCCGCAGAAGGCGGCGAAGCACGTATCCGCGTCCCTCGTTGGATGGAAGTACACCGTCGCAGATCATAAACGTGGATGAGCGGATATGGTCTGTTATGATACGCAGCGAAACATCCTTCTCATAGCTCTGCCCATAGGTAGCTCCGGTGATCTCGGAGACCTTATGCGTGATGTTCATCACCGTGTCCACATCAAAAAGGCTGTTGACTTCCTGGCAGACAACGGCAAGCCGTTCAAGGCCCATGCCGGTATCGATGTTTTTCTGACTCAGCGGGGTATAATTATTCTGTCCGTCATTGTTGAACTGAGTGAAAACCAGATTCCAGACTTCGATGTATCGATCACAGTCGCAGCCTACAGTGCAGGTTGGCTTCCCGCACCCGTAAGCCTCGCCGCGATCATAGTAGATCTCTGAGCAGGGTCCGCACGGGCCGCTGCCATGTTCCCAGAAATTATCCTCCTTACCGAAACGGAAAATCCGATCCGCAGGAATGCCGATCATCTCATGCCACAGATTCCAGGCCTCATCGTCATCCTGATAGACGGAAGGATACAGACGGTTCGGATCCAGACCGATCCATTCCGGAGAGGTCAGAAACTCCCAAGCCCAGGATATGGCTTCCTTCTTGAAGTAATCGCCGAAGGAGAAATTTCCAAGCATTTCAAAATAGGTTCCGTGCCGGGCGGTCTTCCCAATATTTTCTATATCCGGCGTGCGGATACACTTCTGGCAGGTTGTCACTCTATGCCGCGGCGGTTCCTGTTCACCGGTAAACCAAGTCTTCATCGGAGACATTCCCGCATTGATCAGGAGAAGAGAAGGATCGTGCTGGGGAATCAGGGAGAAGCTGGGCAGGCGAAGATGTCCTTTGGTCTCAAAGAAGCTCAGATATTTTTCACGCAGTTCGTTCAATCCGTATTTTTCCATTGTTGTTAGCCTCCAAAGTTGGAACTGTTGATGAACCGTTCAAATGCACTGTAGCTGCTGAAGAACTCATGCTTACCGTTTTTGTTCAGCGCATAGAAGTAATAACCGGTGCTCTCAGGATTCAGCGCAGCGCGAATAGATGCCAATCCCGGGTTTGCAATGGGGCCGGGCGGTAATCCTGGATACAGATAGGTATTATAGGGGCTGTCCACCTGCAGGTCCTCATTGGTCAGATGTTCCTTATGCTCGCCCATGGCGTACTGGATCGTAGCGTCGATCTGCAGATAGGGATAGCTCGTGCTCTGAAGTCGGTTATAGATAACGGAAGCGATCGTCGCGCGCTCCAGATCGCTGCCTGCCTCTTTTTCAATAAGAGAAGCGACGGTCAGGATCTCCCGGAGCGAATAGCCCTGCGCGGCAGCCTGTTCCGTTACGCGATCGCCGATTCGATCGCCGAAGTTATCCAGGAATCGGCATATGGCGGCCTTGGGACTGGAGTCGGCATAAAACTCATAGGTATCCGGGAACAAATAGCCTTCAAGTCTGGTGGCATCTCCCTTGGGGATGTCAGTCAGGAAACTGTAATCAAACACTTCTGTTGCCGCACATTCCATCAGTGTCTCATAGGGACAAACACCGTGTTCTGCCAGGATCTGGAAGGTCTCCATCACCGTTTTGCCTTCCGGAATGGTCACCTTAACTGTCGCCAGTTCTTCTCCTGTCCAGCCGGTATAATGGTGCATATTCTGTATCAAAGCGCGATAATCCAGTTTCGTGGAAAGATTATACGTTCCGGGTTCGATCTTTTCATCTGCATGGAAAAACTTGCCGAACAACGCGAACAGTCTGCGGTATCGGATAAGGCCTTTTGTCTGCAATTCTGTTGCAACCTGGTCGACGCTCATATCGGAACCTACGTAGACTTCAGCTTCCAGATACTCTTTATTCAGGGAAAGCATATCGTCTGCTGCCAGCCAGGCGAAGCAAGCCAGCGCGACACTGACACAGATCACAAAGAGGAAATACATGATCCCGCCGACAAGGCCTGTACGGTAGTAACGCCGTCTGCGGATCGCCCGGAAGTCCCGGGGAGTATATCCTTCTTCTTCAGCGTCTTCTTCCGAATACGCATCGGCTGAAGATCCCGTTTCCGCCGAATCGGCCTGGGAATCCTCCTTCGGCATGTTCTTCAGGTCTTCTTCAGTAAATACGTGAGTTTCTTCCCGGATCGGATCAACGAAGGGATCATGGGCAGCAGCCGCTTCCCCTTTACGTTCAGCATGCGGCTCCCACAATCTGGCGACATCGGAGGGATCGGGCTCGTTTTCCTCTTCCCCGGTTTCGCTGCTCTCCTCCATATCCTTCAGGAAAATGGATATATCCGGGACCTCTTCTGCTTTTGCTTCTTCCTCTTGTTTCTTGTCGGCATTTTTCTTCAAGCTGGCCAACAAGGCTGCAAGTCCGGTTCCCAGTGCTGCCGAAGCGCTGTCAGACTGCTCTGTCGGTTTCTGATCCTCCGGTGAGGATTCACTCTCAGACGTTTTAACAGGAACTTCATCCGGAACACCCATCAGCAGTTCTGCCCAATCAAATCTGTCTTCAGCTCGAGACTCTGCCTGCTGGTCACCACAGTCATTTTCCTCAGATGCCGTTATCGATTCCGCAGAGTCAACCGGCTCCGGTTCTTTGTCCGACTCCAGGATGCTCTTCATATCAGTATCAAAAAGGACATCCTTTTCCCGCGCAGGTCCATTCTCCTCATCGGATGCAGCGATCGGACCGTGCGTTTCATTTCGTTCCAATAAAGCTTCTGCTTCAGCGATGATCCTGTCCAGACGGGCTGATTCGGATTCAGCCTCTTTGGCATCCGGCGCTTCTGCCCCGGATTCTTGCTCAGGTTCCCGCTCGGCGGTTTCGCTTTCTTCGATATCATTTGCGGCTTCGGTCGTTGGTTCATTCTCCGACAGATATCCTTCAAAGAAAGCTTTTATATCTTCCGGCTTCTCTTCCGGTGCAGACTGATCGTTCGCCCATGTGAATCTCATAAGGGCTGTAGCGACCTCATCATCGGATGCACGACGTTTCACGGAGTCTTTTACTGTTTCCGGCGCGGGAGTTGCCTGAACGGGTTTTTCAGGAGAAACAGCTTCGGCCACAGAGGATTCTTCTTCCTCTGCGGCTGTGATTACGTCGGCCACCTTATCCCGGAGGTATTTTAAACGCTCCGACAAGCTACTCTTCTTTTCCGTTGTCACATTCTCCTGATCGTATACATAGTATAGGCCGAAAGCTGCGGGAAAAACCCCGTCAGCCCTCCGACGCCCGCTCTGCGGTTTCCGCGCAACCGGGGTGCCGAGATTTCCGGCGCGGGGAAAGGAACAAGCATATGTTTTGCTCGACCAACGGCGGCTGCTGGATCTGGATCATCCTTCTGATCATCATCGTGCTGTGGGGTTGCGGCGGTACCTTCGGCTGCGGCGGTTGTGACAACAACTGCGGCTGCAACTGCAACACCAACTGCAACTGCGGCTGCTGACTGCCGACGGGAGGCTCCGAAAGGGGCCTCCTCTAATTACATTCTTTAAAACCGCCGGAAGAGAAGTAGTACGCGCCGCTTTCCGTCACGAGACAATTCACAGGGGTATCGTGTGCTTCCCGAATCACCTGATCGTACAGGAGACAGTTTCTGCCGATCCCGACGGAAAACAGTTTCCTCGTGCTCAGGAAACGATCGTAATAACCTCCGCCCTGCCCCATACGATAGCCGTCCCGATCATAGGCCAGCGCAGGAACAATGATCAGATCTCCATCCTTAGGTTCAAGACGACGAGCGTCTGCTCCTGGTTCCAGTATGCCGAAAAACCGTCCCTCCTGCAAACGGCCGGGCAGATACTCCGCAAACACCATCTTGCCTTCCGGGAGACTTATGGGAAGCGCTACCGTCTGTCCACGTTCCAAAAGGAAACCGATCAAGCGGCGAGTATCGACTTCATGTCCGGTGCTGCAATAAAGAAATACCGTTTCAGCGGAAAGGATTTCTGGTAAACGAGACAAATTATTATATATTTCGACATTGCTTTTTTCAAGTTCTTTTTCGCTCAGTTCAGCAATCCTGCGGCGAAGCTCTTTTCGAAATGTCTTTTTCTGTTCTTTCAGGATCGTTTCCACAGCATTTCCACCTCCTCAGCGACTTGTTCCGCGATTTCTTCTACGGAAGCACTGCCGTCAAGCCGCCGCCAGTTATACAGTTTTGCAGCTGTCCGTGCTGCAGATATGCTGGCGTCTAGGTAGACGTTATCCCGCTCATGTATATCTGCACTGGTATCGGTTTCTGATTCACGCTTCCGCAAATGGGCCAGGGATGTGCTCAGATCCACATCCACAAAGAGCACCAGATCCGGCGCCGGCAGGCCCATATAGCGGTATTCGAACTCAAACAACCAATGCAGAAATCCCTCCCGCTCTTCGGGCGGCAGTTTGGAAGCCTGGTGGACCGCGTTGGATGTGGTATACCGATCCGTAACGACCAATCCTCCATTCAGGTAGAACTCACGCCAATCCTGAACATAGGAGGCATAACGATCGACTGCGAAAAAGGCAGATGCAGCATAAGCATTGACATCTCCTGGCTTATCTCCGAACTCCCCTGCCAGATACATACGGATCAGCGCAGACGACGGTTCTGAATACCGGGGAAACACGAGACTGCGAAAAGAGATGCCTTGTCTTTTCAATCGATCGCAAAGCAATTTGTATTGTGTGGATTTGCCAGAACCGTCCACACCCTCAAACACAATTAGTTTTCCCATGTTTTATTCTCTCCCATACCACCGAGAGCAGGAAAACCGGCAGTTTCAGCATCCTTCCGATCCGGCTGGGCTGGTGGATCAGACGATAGAACCATTCCAGGTTCAGGCGGCGCCATGTCTCCGGCGCTCGTTTCACATCTCCGGCAAAAACATCCAGTGATCCGCCCAGGCCAAGCATCAGTCCTGCATCGATGTGATCCCGGTGTTCCGCCATCCAGAGTTCCTGTCGGGGAAACCCCAGGCACACAAACAGGAGCCTGGGTCTGCATGAATTGATCCGTTCGATGACCGGTTCGTCCTCACGGAAGTATCCGTCACCTGTGCCTGCGATCCTCAAGCCGGGATACTGTTCGCACAATTTCTCTGCTGCCCGTTCCGCGACGCCGGGTTTTGCTCCCAGGAGATAAACCGTTTCACCGGATTGTGCCATTCGCTTGAGCAGTCCTGCCGCAAGTTCGATCCCCGGGACGCGTGCCGGCATCGGTTTCCCCAGGATCTTCGCAGCATAAATAATCCCTATTCCATCCGGTACGACCAGGTCCGCCTGATTCAGCGCCTCCATCAGCTTCGGCTGTTTCCTGGCGAGCCAAACGATCTCCGGATTCGGCGTAACAACATATCGGCAGCCTTCAGCTCCCGCCAGCTCCGTCGCCCTGTCCAATGTTTCCTGAGGAGAAAGGGCGTCAAAGCCTACGCCCATTATTCCAATACGCACTTACGAAAAACCTTTCCTATGCTTTCAGAAATGCACAGATCCGCATAACGGTCATAGGGCGTCGGTGATTTATTGATCAGCACCAGGCGATTTCCCCGATAATACTCCACCAAACCGGCGGCGGGATACACCGTCAGCGACGTTCCGCCGACGATGAAAAGGTCCGCTTTTCGGATCGCACCGACTGCCCGCTCCATATCTCCGTCATGCAGACTTTCTTCATAAAGCACAACATCTGGTTTGACCATACCGCCGCAGCTGCACCGGGGAACCCCATCAGCTTCGATAATATAACTGACAGGATACGATTTTCCGCAGTTCATGCAGTAATTGCGCAGCGTAGACCCATGGAGCTCGATCACATTCCTGCTTCCGGCTTTCTGATGCAAACCGTCAATATTCTGCGTAATGACCGCTTTCAGTTTTCCGTCCTGTTCCAGACGTGCCAGCGCAAGATGGCAATCGTTGGGTTCTGCGTCGGGGTAAAGCATTTTCTCCCGATAGAACCGATAGAATTTTTCAGGCCAGCGCATATAATAACTATGACTGATAATGGTCTCCGGGGGTTCGTCGTATTTCTGGTTATACAGTCCGTCGACGCTGCGGAAATCCGGTATACCTGACTCCGTGGAAACTCCAGCGCCGCCGAAGAAAACGATATTTCTGCTTTCTGCGATCCATTGCCGCAGGGTTTCAAGGGATCCCGACATGGAACGACCTCCCTTTCAGACGTCAGTGATTCAGGACGTTTACTGGGGATTATAGCTGTAGTTAGGAGCTTCCTTGGTGATATAGATATCGTGGGGATGGCTTTCCTTGAGGCTGGCGCTTGAGATTTTGATGAATCTGGACTTCGTACGCAGGGTCTCGATATCCGGGCTCCCGGTGTATCCCATTCCGGAACGCAGACCGCCCATCATCTGGAACACCGTATCGGACAGGCTGCCCTTGTAAGGGACACGCCCTTCCACGCCCTCGGGAACCAGTTTCTTGTTATCCTCCTGGAAATACCGGTCTTTGCTTCCCTTAGCCATCGCTGCCAAAGAACCCATACCGCGGTATACCTTGAACTGACGGCCCTGGTATACTTCTGTCTCTCCGGGGCTCTCTTCACAGCCCGCAAAGAGCGAACCGATCATGACTGTGCTGGCGCCGGCTGCGATCGCCTTGACAATATCTCCGGAATACTTGATGCCGCCATCCGCAATGATGGGTATATCATATTTCGCCGCCATTGCTGCGGCATCGGCCACAGCGGTGATCTGTGGCACTCCGATACCGGAAACAACGCGCGTCGTGCATATGGAGCCGGGGCCGATGCCGACCTTTACACAGTCGGCGCCGGCTTCGATCAGAGCTTTTGTACCTTCCGCTGTCGCAACGTTTCCGGCGATGACCTGAAGATCAGGGAAAGCAGCCTTGACCTGTTCCAGCTTGGTCATGATATTGTGGCTGTGGCCATGGGCGGAATCCAGCACCACCGCATCCACACCCGCCTCGACAAGAGCAGCGGTGCGCTCCAGACAATCCTTCGTAACGCCGATCGCTGCGGCGACAAGCAGTCTCCCCTTTTCATCCCGAGCCGTATTGGGATATGTGCTGGCCTTTTCAATGTCTTTGATGGTAATGAGACCTTTCAGCGCAAAACGCTCATCTACAATAGGCAGTTTTTCGATCTTATGTCGATGGAGGATCTCCTTGGCCTCAGCCAGCGTAGTGCCTTCCCGCGCTGTGACCAGGTTATCCTTGGTCATCACTTCGCGGATCTTTTTGGAAAGATCCGTTTCGAACTTCATATCCCGGTTGGTAATGATGCCCACCAGTCTGCCATCCGATACAATCGGGACACCGGAAATGCGATACTTTGCCATCAGGTTATCCGCTTCCTGAAGCGTATCCTCCGGATGCAGATAGAATGGATTTGTGATCACTCCGTTTTCCGAGCGTTTAACCCGATCCACTTCCTCGGCCTGCTGCTCGATGGACATATTCTTGTGGATCACGCCTATGCCGCCTTCCCTTGCCAGTGCGATTGCCATGCGGGATTCCGTGACCGTGTCCATGGCGGCACTGATCAGGGGGATACGCAGGGTTATCTTCTTGGTAAGTCTTGTGGTAAGATCAACATCAGCGGGAAGCACATTGCTTTCCGCCGGAACCAAAAGCACATCGTCAAAGGTGATCCCTTCACCGACCAGTCTGCTGTAAAAATCCATAGATACGTCCTCCATCACGATATTACTCTTTAATCTATCACCGATACCCCTGGTTGTCAAACAATAAGAACGGATATTTCCCCGGAAATCCCGCCGCTTGTAAATCGCCCGGGGCTTCGCTATAATGCCTGTATAGGGACAAATGCTCCGAAGGAGGCAGAACATGGCCGAAACGGTATATACGATCCCCATCAACGCCGCATTTGATCAGAAGGATGGATGTCCGCTCTGCCGTATGCGGGACAAGTTGGAGGAACAGACCCTGGATTATACCCTGGGCGCCGCGATGATGGAGCCGGATGTGCGGATCAGCATGAATCATGTCGGGTTTTGCCGCAATCACCTCCAAGCCTTACGCCAGCGGAAAAACAAGCTGGCCCTTGCCTTGATTCTGGAAAGCCACCTGGACGAACTGCTGAATGCGGTGGACCAACCGTCCGCGGGAAGCAGACGCGGGATCTTTTCCAAAAAGAATGATGGCGCAGACGCCGCAGATGAATTAAGCCGCTTTGCCTCCGGGTGCTTCATGTGCGAACGCATCACAGGAACAGAAAAACGGTATGCAGCCAACACGGCCTGGCTTTGGGAAACGGACAAGGTATTCCGGGAAAAGGTCAAAGCGCAGCCCTTTCTGTGCCTGAGTCACAGCGCGCTCCTTCTTCGAGCCGCAAAAGCAACGCTGAAACCGGAGAACTATCAGTCTCTTTATGAAACGCTCACCCAACTTCTGCAGAAGCATGTGTCCGCCTTGCGTCAGGACGTAACCGCTTTTACGGTAAGTTTCGATCATCGAAACGCCGGCGTTCCTCTGTCCGATGAGGCGCGAACGGCTGTAGATCGCAGTCTGGAATGGCTTAGATGACTTTCTCAGACTGGAACAACGCTCCCGGCCGATATTCGGCCGGGAGCTGGTTTTTTATCATTCACTCTGCGAAGAATTCGTATGTAGTTACGGACTCCCATTTTTCTCCTGCTTTAAGCACCGTGCTTGGAAACTCCGGATGGTTCGGAGAGTCCGGATAATGCTGCGTTTCCAGACAGAATCCGCCGAAAGCGGGATACTCCGCGCCGGCTTTCCCTTTTACACCTCTCAACCCCATGCCGCAATACAACTGTACGGCAGGCTGATCCGTATACATCCTCAAACCGCGCCCGCTGACCGGATCCCAAGCCTCCGCTTTTATTCCGTCACCGCCTTGAAGCAGAAAACAATGGTCGTATTTGCCGCTGCGGATCGGCCGACGGATACGGAAATCGAAATCTGTCCCCTCCACGTCGATCATCTTACCGGTGGGAATCAAGTGCCGGTCTACCTCCAGATAGGCATCCGATGCCAGCATGAGCTCATGATCCAATATCGTCCCTTTCCCTGCAAGATTAAAATAGCTGTGGTTCGTCAGATTCAGGATCGTATCAGCATCCGTCTCTGCGCGATAATGCAGGGTAAGCGCGTTATTCTGTAACAGACGCACTTCTACAGAAACCTTCAGATTCCCCGGAAATCCCTCTTCCCCATCCGGACTGTCCAGGCTCAGCAGCACGCCGCCATCTGCGTACTCTGCATTCCAGCGGCGCATATGATACCCCTTGCCGCCGTGGAGACAATTCTCTCCCTCATTTCTGGTCACCGTATAGGTCCTGCCGTTCAGCGGGAAAGCGGCTCCGGAGATCCGATTGGCAAAGCGGCCGACCATTGCCCCAAGACATCCCGGCGCGGGATACCCGGCTTCCGTATCACAGCCCAGGACAACGTCGCCGGGCTTGCCTTCCCGATCCGGAACAAGGATGGATTGTATCGCACCGCCGGTTTCAACCAATGTGACCTTCATTCCCCGATCGTTTTCCAGTGTGAACATCAGATATCCTCCTTTTCTACTTGCTTATTTCTCCGCTGAAACAGTTTGATGATCTCCGAAAACGGCAGTACGGTGAACGAAAGACCAAGTGCGATGAGCAGTTCCCGCAGGCTGATGGCCGCAAACCCGAAAAGCTGCCGAAATGCCGGGATGAATACGACTCCGCAGGTCAGAAGAAGAGTCCAGAGCATGGATCCCCAAAGCCAGACGTTTTGTTTTTTCATCCGCAGCATGGAGCCGGTAAGACTTCTGGATGAAAAGGCCCGGAGCATCTCCACCAGATTACAGGTGAGGAAGGCCATGGTCATGCCGTTCGCACTGTCCCGCAAGGCCCAGCTTCCTGTCTCGATATACTCTCCGACGAGATAAGAGAAGATGATCAACAACCCCATAAAAATGCCCTGAATCAGGATAAACAGCCCGCTTCCGCCGGAAAACAGGCTCTCGTCGGAAGGCCGCGGTTTCCGACGCATCAAGCCCTCTTCTGCCGGTTCCATCCCCAATGCCAGTCCCGGCGCGGAATCCGTGACCAGATTGATCCACAGGATGTGCGCGGCGCTCAGCAGACGGAAGCCAAGCATGGAGGAAACAAATATGGCTACGATCTCCGCCAGGTTTGTGGTGAGCTGGAACTGCACGACTTTACGCACATTATCATAGATCTTTCTGCCTTCCTCCACCGCATTTACGATGGTGGCAAAGTTGTCGTCCGCCAGCACCATATCGCTGACGCCTTTTGTAACTGCCGTCCCGGTGATGCCCATGCCGATCCCGATATCCGCTGCTTTGATGGAAGGCGCGTCATTCACTCCGTCCCCGGTCATGGCGACGACTTTGCCGCGGCTCTTCCATGCCCGGACGATTCGGGATTTATGCTCAGGCTGCACCCTGGCGTAAACGCTGTAACGAGGTACGGCTTCCTTCAGCTCTTCATCGGAAAAATCCTCCAGTGCTGCGCCTTCTATGGCCTCCGTCCCGTCTGTCAGGATCCCCAGATCTTTGGCGATGGCGACCGCCGTATCCTTGTGATCGCCGGTAATCATCACCGGGCGGATACCCGCCTGTCTGCACTCCTGCACTGCAGCATACACTTCAGGCCGGCAGGGATCGATCATTCCCACCATCCCGATAAAGACCATATCCTGTTCCAGATATTCCGCTTCCTCGGAATCAGGCTTCGTATCCCAAACCCGGTACGCCGCAGCCAGCACGCGAAGAGCCCTGTCGGCGAACTCCTTGTTCCGCGCTTTCACGGTCCGGCGGTATTCTTCCGTCATTGGCTGGACGCTTCCGTCCCGCAGAAATCCGGTGCAGCGGTCCAGGATCATTTCACATGCGCCTTTGGTATACTGATATGTCTTTTCGTCCTCTACATGCAGGGTGCTCATCATCTTCCGCATGGAATCAAAAGGAGCTTCTCCGATCCGGGGAAAGTTGATATCCAGCTCATCTTTATAGAGGCGCAGATCATGGGCGTGATCCACCAGCGCGCATTCCGTCGGTTCACCGGAGGCTTCGTGCATGCCCAGACAGCGCTTTGCGTCGCTGCAGAGCGCCATGGCTTTAGCCAGCAGGATCGGATCCTCCGTAAAGCTGTCCACCACGGTCATCTTATTTTGGGTCAGCGTGCCGGTCTTGTCCGAACAGATCACCTGGGTGCATCCCAGAGTCTCCACCGCAGTCAATCTGCGGATCAGCGCCTGTCTTTTGGCCATGGCCGTAACGCCTATGGAAAGGATGATCGTCGTCACCGCGGGAAGTCCTTCCGGGATCGCTGCCACCGCAAGCGCCACGGCAATGATGAAGGTATTCAGCACCGTTTCCAACACCGGCGCTCCGCTGGGAACCAGCAGGGTATCCCGAAGCACACCGAAGAGGAAAACGAATATGCAGATGACAAGCACCAGCTTGGTCAGCGTGACGCTCAGCTCAGAGAGTCGCTTCTGCAAAGGAGTCTTCTCTTCTTCGGCCAGGTTCAGAGCATCCGCGATCTTGCCCATTTCCGTATCCATACCTGTGGCGGTAACGACTGCGCTGCCTCTGCCGTAGGCCACGGTACTGCCGCTGTAAAGCATGTTCTTGCGATCGCCCAGAGGGATATCCTTCTGCCCTTCTTTCAGCATCAGGATATCCGCAAGCTTGCTCACAGCGACGCTTTCCCCTGTCAGCGCAGCCTCTTCGACCTTCATGCTGTAGCTCTCAAGAACACGGCAATCGGCGGGAACGGAATCGCCGGCCTCCAGCAAAACGATATCGCCCAGCACCAACTCTTCGCTTTTGACGACCTGTGTCTCTCCATCCCGCAGGACACGGGAAGTAGCGGCGGTCATCTCCATCAGGGAATCTATGGCCTGTTCCGCTTTGCTTTCCTGCACCATGCTCAGCACCGTATTCACCACGACCACAAACAGGATGATGAACAGGTCGGCATAAGACTCGTGCTGATGGCGAACCACGTTTTGATATACCGTTGTTGCGGCAGATACCGCTGCGGCACAAAGCAGCATAATGATCATCGGGTCCGCCAGGGATTTGAGAAATCGTTTCAGCCAGCCGTCCCTTGGGGGCTGTGCCAGTTTATTCCGACCGTTTTCCTCCAGTCGTTTTGCAGCTTCATCGGCGGTCAAACCGTTTTTTGATGACTGCAGTTCCTTCAGCACCGTTTCGGAATTTTCCAAATAACGCTGCATAGATATATGCTCCTCTCCTACCTCAACCTGAAAAAAGGCGAGACTTCCACCATTGCTGGCAAAAGTCTCACCCATAATCCAGTCGTTCTCCCGAAGGAAACCAAACTGCTCATGGCAGCAGCGGGCGCCGAAACGCCGTCCTGACGCCACTGCCCCGGCCGAAGGCCGTGAGCTACTCCCTTTTTCCAGGAAGTATTTTATCACTGCAGCCGGAAATGCGCAAGTATTTTCCATTGATTGTATCGGGCGGCCATATCGCAGCCGTTTAAAAATGTCTGTGCTCACCTCATAAGTATGTTTTCGCGGATCTTGACGTATACGTGCCTTCTCATTGTCTTGTCTGCAATGGCGGAAAAAGCAAACAACCCTCTAGGCAATTGCATCAGTTTGTAATATAATTGAGAAAATATTCCGGAAAGAAAGTGATCTCACTTGAGGAAAAACGTAGATATGCTGCATGGGAATGTCTTGAGCAACCTGCTGCGCTTCACTCTTCCCCTTGTCCTCACCGGTTGGCTGCAGATCCTTTTCAGCTCCGCAGACAGTCTGGTGGTCGGCCGATATGCCGGAAGCGCCGCCCTGGCTGCCGTCGGCGCGACGTTTGCCTTCGTCATGCTCATCATATGTTTCTTCGGCGGTCTCGCCGCCGGCGTGACCGTATGTGCGGCAAATGACGTCGGCGCTTCGGATCCTGAGAGTTATCGGGAAACCATGCACGTGTCCCTGCTTCTTGCCTTCCTCGTTGGCATTTTCGTCCTCTTCCTCGGCGAAAGCCTTGCCGTCTCTGTTCTGCGAATGATGCACGCCCCCGAGGACATCATCGACAGCGCGGCGACATATCTCCGACTGTATTTCCTCTGCATTCCCGCACAGATGACCTATAATACAGGCGCATCCCTCATGCGCGCCAGGGGAGATTCCCGGCATCCGCTCATCTTCCTGTCCATCTCCGGCGCAACCAATCTGATCCTGAACATTCTCTTCGTGGCAGGCTTCCACTGGGATGTGGTGGGCGTTGCGGCTGCCACGGTGATCACTCAGTACCTCTCGGCCTTTCTCGCGCTGCGGGCCCTGCTCCGGGAGGAGGAACCCTGGCGGCTGGATCTGCGCAAACTCTGTCTGCGCAAGGAAAAGATCGCAAAGATCCTGCGCATCGGCATCCCGGCCGGACTGCAGGCCGCCATGCTGGCCGCTTCGGACATTCCCCTGCAGACCTGTGTCAATTCTCTGGGCTCCCTCGCCGTATCGGGCAACGCCGCCGCGCTGAACATAGACGGTCTCATCTTCTCCACGATCGAATCCCTCACCCAGGGCTGCACGGTCTTTACCGGGCAATGCGTCGGAGCAAAGATGTATGATCGAACGAAATCGGTTTTCAAAAACAGCCTGTTCATTACCGTCCTCGGCGGTCTGTTGTTCGGCATCATCGGTTTTCTTCTGCGATTCCAGATCGTCGCCCTATTCCTGCCGGATGCTCCCGCCGCCGTTGCATTTGGCGCAGATCGGGCAAAAGCCGTTGCCACCTTCGCCTTTATCTATTCCATTATGGGTACGCTGAATGCCTGCCTGCGCGGTTACGGCGTCTCCATCGCACCTGCCGTGATCAACATTTTTGCCCTGTTCGCGTTCCGGCTGATCTGGGCGTTCACCTATTTCCCGAAGCACCCGACTCTATTCCATCTGTATATCTCCTATCCCATCGGCTGGAGCATTGCCATCGTCATGCTCCTGGTAATCTTTAAGCCGGCAATTCAAAAAGCGAAAAAGAGACTGGCTGCCGAGAGGCCCTCTTAGTCAGGCTTCTTATCCGGAACGATATTCACAGGAAAGCTGCAAAAGTCGAGACTGCCGAATCGATACGATCGGCAGTCTCGTTTGATTTTCATATCCAGTTCTGCGCCGTCAGGGACGACGGAGCTGTCACGCGGAAGCTTCAGTTCAGCTCCTCTTTAGCCGCGAGCTTTATGCCTGCGTCAGAGAGCACCTTTTCGGCTGCCGCATTATCCGCCACGCGGAAGATCATGCAAGCGGTATCGGGACGGGGAGTCAAAAAGGCATAGACATATTCCACGTCGATCCCCGCATCCGCCAAAACGCCCATTATCCTTGCAAAGCTGCCGGGCTCATCCTTCAGCGCTACGGCCAGGACCGGGGTCACGGTCAGGACATGTCCGTTTTCCCGCAGGACTTGTGCAGCCTTTTCCTCCTGGTCAGCGATAAAGCGCAGTACGCCGAAATCCGGGGTTTCCGCGATGGATAAGGCGCGCATGTTCACCCCGACTGCGGCCAGCTCACCGGCGATCTGCGCCAGCGCGCCGGATTTGTTTTCCACAAAGACAGAGATCTGATTGACAGTCATGATACACCCTCCTTACGTCAAACCAGTTTACGCTTATCAATGACACGTACGGCCTTTCCTTCCGAACGGGTGATGGTCTTCGGAGAGACCAGATGCACTCTGGCATAGATACCAAGCATACCCTTCAGCGCGCTCACCAGATCCTTCTCCCTGGCAGAAACGACGGACAGATTGTCGGAGAACAGCTCGGGCGTCATCTCCACATCGATATCCAGCGTATCGCTGTTGTTGACCCGGTCCACAGTGATAAGGTAGTTTGCCTGATACCCCTTGTTCAGCAGCACCGTCTCGATCTGGGACGGGAAGACGTTCACGCCCTTGATGATCAGCATATCGTCGCTTCGTCCCATCGGCTTGTTCATCTTGACGAAAGTCCGTCCGCAGGAGCATTCCTTGCGAGTCAGCACGCTGATATCTTTCGTGCGGTACCGCAGAAGGGGGAATGCTTCCTTATCCAGGCTGGTGAATACCAGTTCGCCCTTCGTTCCCTCGGGCAGGACCTCACCGGTATTGGGATCGATGATTTCAGCATAGAAATGGTCCTCATTGATGTGCATGCCCATCTGTTCGGAGCACTCATAGGACACGCCGGGACCGGAAATCTCAGTCAGGCCATAGATATCGTAGGCCTTGATGCCCAGAGTCTTCTCAATATCGTGGCGCATTTCCTCCGTCCAGGCTTCGGCGCCGAAGATACCGGCCTTGAGGGAGATATCATCAGGACCCATGCCCAGTTCCTTCATGGATTCCGCAAGATAAGCGGCATAGCTGGGTGTACAGCACAGGATCGTCGCGGAAAGGTCCTTGATGAACATGATCTGCCGTTCTGTATTGCCGGAAGAGATCGGCACGGTCAGGCAGCCGACTTTGTGGCTTCCGCCGTTCAGACCGGCGCCTCCTGTGAACAGGCCGAAGCCGTATGCTATATGGCAAACGTCCTTGTCTGTCCCTCCGGCCGCTACGATGGCACGGGCGCAGCATTCATCCCACAGGTCAATATCTGCCTGGGTGTAAAATGCCACGACACGGCGTCCCGTTGTTCCCGAAGTGGAATGGATACGCACGCAGTTTTCCAGCGGTTCGGCCAGGAGCCCATAGGGATACGCTTCGCGAAGGTCGTCCTTGGAAAGGAACGGGAGCTTCCAGATATCCTGAATGCCGGTGATATCCCCGGGTTCCAGGCCTTTGTCCTGCATCAGTTTCTTATAATAAGGCACACGATCCCAAACATGGCGCACCTGCCGTACCAGCAGCTTGCTCTGATGTTCACGGATTTGTTCCGGCGGCATGGTCTCCCACTCCGGCTGGTAATACTTCTTGTTCTCGTTCAATCTCTTTCATCCTTCCTGCATCGTTAGCGTATCTTTTCTCTTTGTCAACTCTCTTTACCAAAAGCAAACGCTTTTCTGTTCATTTCCAGGAACTTTGCGGGAACGCAGGCGCTGATGGCTTCCTGCCACACCGCATCGTCAAAATCGAAATAGCGGCTGAGGCGCCCCATCAAAACCAAGTTGACTGCTTTGGAAGTCCCGGCCTTTTCCGCCAGAGGCAAAGCATCCACCGCGTCCACCTTTGCGCCTTTTTCCCGCATTTTTTCGATCAGGTTTTCCGGATAGGAAACAGCGCCGGTGATCACCGGCATAGGATCCGTTTTCTGGGTGTTGGTCACGATGACGCCGCCCGGTTTCAGATAACCCATCCATCTGGCAGCTTCCAGCTGTTCAAATGAGACGATAAAATCCGCCTCTCCTTCGTCGATCACGGGAGAATAGACCTTGTCCCCATATCGCACATAGGTCACAACGCTGCCGCCGCGCTGGCTCATACCGTGGACCTCGGAAACCTTCACGTCGTATCCCTGCCCCAGGAGAAGATGGCCCAGCATCTTGCTTGCCAGGAGGGTCCCCTGGCCGCCTACGCCGACGATCATGATGTTCTTTACCATCTCAATTTCCCTCCTCAAAGGCATCAAAACGGCATAGCTGACTGCATACTCCGCATCCAACGCAAAGGGTGTTGTCGATCGCGGCTATTCCATCCTTCATGCTGATGGCCGGGCAGCCCACGCGCATGCAGCTTTTGCAGCTCTTGCACTTGCTTGGGTCAACCTTAAGCGGCGCCTTGTGCTTGACGTATTTGAGCAGAGCGCAGGGACGGCGGCTGATAATGACCGACGGTTCCGCAGAAGCCAATTCTTCCTTGAGCACTTGATCGCAGGCATCCAAATCATAGGGATCCACAATGCGGACGCGGCGGAAGCCCATAGCACGGCACAGCGCTTCCAGATCGATCTTCCCGGCAGGATCCCCTTTGATGTTGTATCCGGTGGTTGGATTCTGCTGATGTCCGGTCATGCCGGTGATAGAGTTGTCCAGGATAATGACCGTGGAATTGGACTGGTTATACGCAATATTAGCCAGACCCGTCATCCCGGAATGCATAAAGGTGCTGTCCCCGATCACCGCCACCGTTCTTCCTTCGCTTTCGGCGCCCAGCGCTTTGTTGAAGCCGTGAATGGAGGAAACGGAAGCGCCCATGCAAAGGGTCATCTCAATGGCTGACAGAGGCGCCACAGCCCCCAGGGTATAGCACCCGATATCGCCCAGAACGGTAACTTTGTTTTTGGACAGTGTGTAGAACATTCCGCGATGCGGACAGCCGGCACACATGACCGGCGGACGGGAAGGAATCGCTTCTTCCAAAGCTGCTCCGCGGTGTACCGGCAGGCTAAGCTTTTCCGCCACCAGATTCTGTGATAATTCACCTTCCGGCGGGAAGAGGTCCTTCCCCGTTACCTCCAGTCCCAGATCCCTGCAATGGCTCTCGATAAAGCTGTCCAGCTCCTCCACCACCACAAGGCGTTCCACACCAGCGGCAAAATCGCGAATCAGCTTTACCGGCATGGGCCAGATGAGACCCAGCTTCAGAACGGGATAGGTATCACCGCATACCTCTTTCACGTACTGATAGGAGGTCGACGACGTAATGATTCCCATACTGTGATCCGTGCCGGGTTCGACTCGGTTGACAGATGCGGTCTCCGCATACTCAACCAGAGCGCGGGTACGCGCCTCAACGATCGGGTGGCGGCGAATGGCATTGCCCGGCATCATGACGTACTTGGCGATATTCTTTTCATAGGGCTTTACCGGCTGTTCGATCCGGTCTCCGATCTCCACCACGCTCTGGGAGTGTGCCACGCGGGTACACATCTTCAGCAGGACCGGTGTATCGAAGCGTTCGGACAGCTCATAGGCCAGCTTGGCAAATTCACAGCTCTCTGCAGAATCCGATGGTTCCAGCATGGGGATCTTTGCAGAAGCCGCATAATGGCGGGAATCCTGCTCATTCTGTGAAGAGTGCATGCCGGCATCATCCGCCACGGCGATGACCATACCGGCGTTGACCCCGGTATAGCTCACAGTGAACAACGGATCGGCTGCCACATTGAGCCCGACATGCTTCATACCGCAGAAGCTGCGCTTTCCGGCAAGGGATGCGCCGAACGCGGTCTCCATGGCGACTTTTTCGTTAGGCGCCCATTCGGCATAGATCTCGTCGTACTTTGCCGCCTCTTCAGTGATCTCTGTGCTTGGCGTACCGGGATAACTGGAAACAACGCAGCACCCGGCTTCATAGAGTCCACGGGCGGCCGCAGCGTTCCCCAGCATGAGTTGTTTCATCGTAACCACCTTTTTCTGGGATATGATATGGATTGTCTTATTGTACAGATTTTTGAGAAAAATTCAAGTATGTAAATAAATAAATTTTCTCAGTCCCGGAGCATTGACAAAAGCAAGCAATCGTGTCAGAATATGCGGGCAAACATGAAGGAGCTGAGAACATGCCCATTACCGAGCTGTTGGCACGCAACGCCACCTATTTCAAAAATGAAGTTGCTCTTGTGGAGATCAACCCGGAAGTCAAGTCTGTTCCGCACGTCACCTGGCGTGAGTATTCCCTGATCGAATCCGCCCGGGGCGGAGCTTTCCGCAAGCAGATGACATGGGGCGAATTTGACATCAAAGCCAATCGCTTCGCCAATCTGCTGCTGACCCGCGGCATCAAAAAGGGAGATAAAGTCGCCATTCTGCTGATGAATTGCCTGGAATGGCTGCCCATCTATTTTGGCATTCTGAAAACCGGCGCTCTGGCCGTACCGCTGAATTATCGTTATGATGCGGATGAGATCCTGCATTGCCTGACGCTGGCCGACGTTGACGCTCTTATCTTCGGCCCGGAATTCACCGGACGGGTCGAGACAGTACTGGACCGGGTCCCCCGAGTTAAGAACATTTTCTATGTCGGAGACGACTGTCCTTCTTTTGCGGACAGTTATGAAAAGCTGATCGTCTACTGCTCTTCTGTCGCTCCCAGCATCTATCTTACCGACGAAGACGATGGCGCCATATACTTCTCCTCCGGCACCACCGGTTTCCCCAAGGCCATTCTGCATGCGCATGCCAGCCTGACCCATGCTGCAAAAGTCGAACAGGCTCACCACGGTCAGACACGGGACGACGTATTCCTTTGTATTCCGCCGCTGTACCATACCGGTGCAAAAATGCACTGGTTCGGTTCCCTCTATTCCGGAAGCCGGGCGGTCATCCTGCGCGGCGTCAGCCCGGAATGGATCCTCCGCACCGTCAGCGAAGAACGCTGCACCATCGTCTGGCTACTGGTCCCCTGGGCCCAGGATATTCTGGACGCAATCGAGAGCGGCAAAGTCAATCTTTCCGACTACACATTGGATCAGTGGCGTCTGATGCATATCGGCGCCCAACCCGTCCCTCCCACCCTGATCAAGCGGTGGAAGAGCTATTTCCCGAATCATCAGTATGATACCAACTATGGCCTGAGCGAATCCATCGGTCCGGGCTGCGTTCATCTTGGCGTAGAGAATATCCATAAGGTCGGCGCGATCGGAGTACCCGGATATGGCTGGGAAGTCAAGATTGTAGACGAGAACCGAAACGAGATCCAGCACGGCGTCGGAGAACTGGCTGTCAAAGGCGCCGGAGTCATGAAATGCTATTACAATGACCCAAAATCCACAGCGGAAGTCCTGGAGGACGGGTGGCTCTATACCGGCGATATGGCCGAGCGGGATGAAGACGGATTTATATATCTGGTGGACCGCAAGAAAGATGTGATCATCAGCGGCGGCGAAAATATCTATCCCGTGCAGATCGAAGACTTTCTCCGGTCTCATCCTGCAATCAAGGATGTTGCGGTGATCGGTCTGGCCGACAAGCGCCTGGGCGAGATCGCCGCGGCCATCATTGAGGTCAAGCCGGATGCGACTCTCACAGAAGAGGAAGTAAATGAGTTCTGCACTCAGCTTCCCCGTTACAAGCGGCCGAGAAAAGTCATTTTCGCTCATGTTCCGCGAAATCCCACCGGAAAGATCGAAAAGCCTCTTCTTCGCCGCACCTACAACAGCGAATTTCTGGTTGCCAAACAGAATGAGATCAAGGTCGTCGAATAACGCCAATTCGATGCAGAAAACCGGTCCCCAAAAAGGGGCCGGTTTTTTTCTATTTTTCTCTTTACATCAGTCATTTAAAATGCTATAATCCTGAAGCGTAAGCAACGGAAAGGAAGGTTCCTCTATGTTTCTCAAGATTCTTCTGCTGATCGTATTCTTTGGTATCATGGTTAGCGTTGGGCTCTATTGCCGTCGTCATGCAACGGATGTGAACGGTTTCGTCCTGGGCGGACGCTCCGTAGGTCCCTGGCTCACCGCCTTTGCCTATGGCACCTCCTACTTTTCTGCCGTGATCTTCGTGGGCTATGCCGGTCAATTCGGTTGGAAATTCGGCATTGCCTCCACCTGGATCGGCCTGGGCAACGCGCTGATCGGCTCCCTGCTGGCCTGGGTCATCCTGGGCCGCCGCACCCGTATCATGACTCAGCATCTGGATTCCGCCACCATGCCCGAGTTTTTCGGTCGCCGTTTCGGCAGCCAAGGGCTGAAGATCGGCGCCTCCATTATCACATTTCTGTTTTTGATCCCCTATACCGCTTCCCTCTATAACGGTCTGTCCCGCCTCTTTAAAATGGCATTTGGTCTTGACTATACTGTCTGCATTGTCGTCATGGCCATCCTCACCGGCATTTACGTGATTGCCGGCGGCTACATGGCCACAGCCATCAACGACTTCATTCAGGGCCTTATTATTCTGGCGGGTATCATCGCTGTAATCGCTGCAGTCCTTGCCTCCAAGGGCGGTTTTATGGAAGCGCTGAACGGTCTGGCCTCCGTTTCTGATCCGGCCGTTTCCAATGCTCCCGGTATTTTCAACTCTTTCTTCGGTCCCGATCCGCTCGGTCTGCTGGGCGTGGTCATTTTGACCTCACTGGGCACTTGGGGTCTGCCGCAGATGGTGCAGAAGTTTTATGCCATCAAGAGCGAGGCTGCGGTACGGAAAGGCGCCATCATCTCCACCATCTTTGCCGTTATCGTAGCCGGCGGCTGCTATTTCCTGGGCGGTTTTGGCCGTCTCTTCTCAGACAGCATTGAACTCTCTCCCAGCGGTATTCCCGTCGGCGGTTATGACGCGATCATCCCTTCCATGCTCTCCGGTCTTCCGGATCTGCTGATCGCCATCGTGGTGATCCTGGTGCTTTCCGCCTCCATGTCCACTCTGTCCTCTCTTGTGTTGGCTTCCAGCTCCACCATCACCCTGGATCTGCTGAAAGACAATATTGTGAAGAAAATGGATGAAAAACGTCAGGTTCGAATCATTCGTGTCTTCGTCGTGGTATTCATCCTGATCTCCGCCGCCATCGCCGTCTTCCAGTACCGCAGCTCGCTGAGCGCCACCAGTTCCAACAGCGCGACCTTCATCGCGCAGCTGATGGGCGTCTCCTGGGGCGCGTTGGCCGGTGCTTTCCTGGCGCCTTTCCTTTACAGCCTGTATTGGCGTCAGACCACAAAAGCTTCCTGCTGGGTATGCTTTGTTTTCGGTTCTGTGCTGATGATCCTGAATATGCTGTTCCGGGCTTCGTTCCCCACCGTGCTCCAATCCCCGATCAACTGCGGTGCTTTCGCCATGCTGGCCGGATTGATCCTTGTCCCTCTGGTAAGCTCTTTCACCAGGAAGCCGGATGCAGCGCTGGTGGAAGGTTCCTTTGCCTGTTATGACGTCAAAGTCTCCGTTTCCCAGAAGCGTGCGCTGACGGATTAATCTTCATCTGCTATCATCTATCTATAGAAATGAAGCATCTCATACTTGCTTGTATCAATCGCTGCATCGTATTCCTGCTTCATTTCTGGGTCTACTTTTCCGGTCAAAGATATCTGATGGAAAAAAGTCTATCAATCATTGTCCTCAGCCCTGCAGTATAGGAATTTCCTCATTTCATTTTCCCACGTTCACTATCGACCAATGCGAAGGCTAAATAGAATGCTCATCATGCGACCCGTCTTCCGGATGGCTGCACGATGAGCATTCGTTATCCTTTAGAGGAAGTTTAATTATATCTGTTAATCGTGGCAATGCCAAAACCCGATGCTATAGGAACGGTGTCCAAAAGTGCTCTTGCGTTCGCAAAAAGGGCCCCGCTACTACAGCAGAATAGCGGGGCTCATGTGCAGTTCCGTATACAATTGTACAAAACTGAAGACTAATTTACTTTGAGCAGGAGAAGCGGAGATATAAAGGTGATTATGGTATACGGATGTATCCGCTCGCTCAAACACCGAACTCAATACAGCTTTGCGCCTGCGGGAATGTGAGGATCGACCATCAGAAGATGGAGCTTTTCCTCCTCCCCTTCCTTATGGACGGCACTTAGAAGTATACCGCAGGATTCAATACCCATCATGGCTCGCGGCGGCAGATTCGTAATGGCGATACAGGTCTTCCCAATGAGCTCTTCCGGCTCATAATAGGCGTGGATTCCGCTCAAAATCGTCCGATTCTCGCCGGAACCGTCGTCCAGAGTGAATTGCAGGAGCTTTTTGGACTTCTTCACCGCCTGGCAATCCAGCACCTTCACGGCACGGAAATCACTCTTGGAGAAGGTCTCAAAATCCACCTGATCCTGGAACAGAGGCTCGATCACGACGTTGGAGAAGTCGATCTTTTCCGGCTCGGCGGGAGCTTCGGGTACGGCTGCGGCAGGGGCGGCCTCCGCCTTTTCTTCCTTCTTCGGCATATCCAAAGGCTTCATTGTCGGGAACAGGATCACGTCCCGTATGGAGTCACAGCCCGTCAGAAGCATGACGCAGCGGTCGATGCCGATGCCCAGGCCGCCGGTGGGCGGCATGCCGTATTCCAGGGCGTTGATGAAATCCGTATCCATCATGCCGGCTTCCTCGTCGCCCTTTGCCCGCAGCTCCATCTGCTTCAGGAAGCGCTGCTCCTGGTCGATGGGGTCGTTCAGTTCGGAGAAGGCGTTGCCCATTTCGCTGCGGCAGATGAAAAGCTCGAAGCGCTCCGTCAGCCGAGGGTCCTTGGGGCTCCGCTTGGCAAGGGGGGACACGTCCACGGGAT
>JAEEGG010002045.1_pt1 | contig 53064 bp, 43 predicted proteins | sample 9134161 | NCBI WGS metagenome assembly JAEEGG01 (sample SAMN16246543, study PRJNA631951) | gut metagenome | biome: gut microbiome; feature: rumen; material: CR-attached | host: Bos | place: Iran: Karaj | collected 2018-10 | reverse complement strand
AAGGATGACGGCAGAGGCCCATGCCATATAGAGCAGCGTGGGGAATATGTTCGGATAGCGATAGTAATGGCTACCACCGAAGGCTATCCAATAAAGTACAAAGAGGGTGATTACGATGGCGATGCGTTGCGTCCACCCTTTCAACTGGACAAGTCCCCAGACAGCGAGCTGTGTGAGCAGGACGGCCCAGACGCCACCTAATAGCGCATGTTCATCGAGCAGGAAGATCCAGAGCAAAAACGACGGAACGAAAGACAGACCATAGAGCCAACCCCAATTTACTAAACGCAGTGTCAGCAGCTGTATCAGTGAGAGCAGTACTGCAATGATGAAGGCCCCCACCCAGGCAAACAGGAAGAACTGTGTGCAGAAGCGTCCCAGCAGGTCTGCAACACCACCTGGCAGGCGCACTATCTCCCACACATAGTTGCTGTCGAAGAGAAACAGCTGATATTGCTCCTGATAATGCAGATGGTGCGGATAGACCAGTCCGAAAAAGAGCAGGACGGCCACACCGAAAAGGAACGTATATATATAATGTAAATACTTCATTCGAATACCTTACTGAATTCGTTGACACTTATTTTGACAGGCTCAACCATAAACTCTGGACGGTTATAGCTTTTTAGGAGGAAGGTATTTTGTTCCGGGTCTTCTTGTGGTAACAGGAAGGCCTTTCCTACTTTTCCATTGTTGAAATAAGCAAAATAGACACGGCTATAGTTACCATCGTCACGACGACTGGCACACATCATCCAATGGCCATTGCTCGACCATGAAGGATAACTGTCCGAATAGTTCTCGCTGTTGAGAAGGGTGAGGTCAATGGGCGATGAGGTTTCCGCAGTAAGGGGCGTGCCTGTAAACTTGTCTATCGGAATACAAACAATGTCGGCATCATGGTGCCTGCTATGGAAACAGCCATACTGCCCCAAGGCAAACAACAGATAGTGACCATCAGGACTGATACGTGGCAAGGTGGCACTCTTATCGGATGACGCTGCATCAAAGACGAGTTCCTCTTCACCGAAATGGTGAGTAGCAAGGTCAAACGAACGGCGATAGATGTTGTATTGTATCTTCTGATAGGTCGACGTGATATCTTTGCCACGTAACTCTTCAGGTAGTGGAACAGACTTACAATAATAGAGATATTTACCATCAGGCGACCAAGTAGGATAGACCTCCAATAGCGTGGAATCGTTGCTAACGATGCTTACTGAATCAGTTTTCACATCGTAGAGAATCAGGTCGCTGGCAAGATCGAAAACCTCGATTTTGTTAGGATGTGCTGTATGAAAAGCCTGACGTGTTTTGTTGGTCGAAAAGGCAATCAGCTTGGCGGTAGGATGCCATGCAGGATAAACACCTGAAGAGATTGTGTAGTCGCGCTTTAGGTTGACTTTTGACACCTTACCGTCATTCACCAAAACGGTACCACCATTAGAAAGACGCACATGGAAGAGCATGTTGTCCGTCTTGTAGTTTTGGTAGCTATGACAGTTGATACACTGCCCCTTTGACTTCTCATTACAGGTAATCTCGTTGTTGAAAATCTGTGTTTCCTCAAATGAGGTAAGATTGCGTTGGGCAATCTCCATAAAGCTCCACGCTACATACGATGGTTCGATAAGACGATACGACAGATATTCGTCGATGGGCTCTTTGGCTACATGTATCTCAAAGGGATTGAACGACAGCCACTCGCCATTCTTTTCTCCCCATACTTCAACCTTGAGGCTCTTTCCCTTTGAAGCTTTGAGCATAGCATGCCACTCCTCCTCAGGAATCTGGACCTTTACACCGTGGCCGTATGTCTGCTGCTGACCATCGGATGTGATGATACGAGCTATGCACGCTTCATACTCATCAGTAGGAAGCATGAAGTTGAGAGGAGCGATATTGCAAGGCACGGTAACATTACAATAATCAGGAAAAATGGCAGGCAAGCACTTGGTATCTTTTGATGATGAAGGCACATCTGGATGCCGAACACACGATGACAAGAGTAGCAAGACTGCAACAACAGACAGTATACAGGTATATCTTTTCATTATTATATTATGATGCAACTTCATTATCTTTTCTGTCAACCATATTAGAATATTGTCTTCCGAAGAAGTAGTAATACCAATAAGTATTTCCCCATTCGTCACGCATTTCCCCAGCAACCTGTCCAATGGTCTTTCCTGGCTTTACAAGCCTTGCCATAACCTCCAAGAACTGTTTATAGCGATTATAAACAGTCTCTTCAACGGGAATCATCATGCGCTTTTCTTCTGGAGCCTTATCCATAAACAAGATATAAGCCTCCTGCGCATGAACAGGGAATAATTCTCCTTCATGCAATTTCAAGTATTTACGCAGCGATGGCCAAAAACAAAGAGGATCGCATCTTAGCAGAGAATAGAATAGCGCCTGTTCCGAGGCCACTTTACTATCGGATTCATACCATAGGCAGACACTATTGACAATATAACTTGCAGTATTCTCAATACCGGAAATCTCATCAGGGTAAGAATGCTGCAGTTCTTTTACTTTTGCAGTGACTGGCGCTGGTTGCCAGTTGCCATAAAATGGATAATGATGTAATATAGCCATATAGCGTTCTAACAGTTTGTGATCTCCTGTTGCCAAAGCACAACGTGAAAGCATCTTCAAATAGAACGGAGAAAAACCATATTGAATAGCCATCTCGAAGTTCAAACGGATAGACTCATTCATCATACCATAGTGGTAATATATTAATGGGGATACTATACTTAGAAAGCTGACATGGAGTGAATCTGGGTTATCAAATGGATAACTGATATTTCCACTCTTAAACGAGCGATTGAGTAAACCACCTTCATTTGCCAGAGCCACATTCTTGAGAAAAACCATCGTAGTTGTAGGCTTATCGGTCTTTTCTGCCAAGCTAAGCACCTCCTTCCAGTTATCATTTTCAGAATAGCGTACCATACGCATCTCGTCAATGTAGTTCTGGTCGTAGAACATTTGTGACGAGGTGAAGCCAATGCCTGCAACAGCACAGAATACAGGCACGACCCACTTAAACGTTAATCGAGCCAGAATACTGCTAACCAACGGAATAAGCGCAGAGACAGCTGCAAGCACCCAGAACGGAATAGAAAGTTGTTCACTTTTGTCAAGTGCATTTTCAATGCGAGGGAAACCTGCCCATACCACTTCGTCGAACTTCATATTCGAATAGAACTGTGTATGCCAAATGGCAGCAGTAAAGAGTAGCAGGACAATGCCTACAAGCTCACGCCAAGAAGGTTTTTCAGAAAGTATCAGACATAGTATAAAAAGCAAAGCAAACCACCCCAGCACAGGATAGGTGCAAAAGGCAAATAGATACCATAGAATATGCCATTTGCGAGGGGTACAACGTGCTGCCCACAAGAGTAACAGCATGATGAGATATGCTACGGACTGCGAGAACCAATAACCTCTGATGGTAGAGATATAAATCCAATATCCCAAATCGACAACAGAGGTGAGCAGGCAAGCTACAGGCAAGAGCATCAGCGCGGAGGCACTTCCCTGTAACTGGAATGCTTTGGTACCCACAAGAAAAATGAGCGTCCATATCGTCACTAATACACCAGCACCAACTGCTGGTACATAGAAAAACTGTGTGAGCCAAGCACCTATATACTGCATCAAGCCAAAGGGCTTAGACATCAGCGTATGGAAGAAGGGCGCACCGAAAAGAAATTCAGAACGGTCATGTGCCGTATAGAGCACCTCCTTATTAATATATAATATGTATATAGCAAATGAAATGAAAGCCAACAGGCTTCCATAAAGAATAAAATATGAGAATTTGTTTGTCTTATTCATATATGTTTCTGAACTTTTCTATGCAAAGGTAGCAACTATATTTAAAAATACCAAAACTTTTTCTTAGAAATCTTATCGTCTTCCATAACAGGTATTTGTTTTATATAATAGCAAAGAGAGCATTCGCTGTTAGTTGGCTGTGAAGGATTGACGAGTGGGAGCCCTGTGCTACGCCCATTGGTGTTATAAAGGTGTGTACTGCACTACTTATTGTATTTGTCATTTCCATAAATAGTGCTTGGCGGGCACGTAGTTTCTGCTCATAGTCCTTAGTGATTATGTATGGCGTTGCACTGAACTTCATTTCTACCAAATGGATTATCTTATCAGCACGGTTGATAACCAAGTCAATCTGCGCACCTTTCCGGACGTCATCTTTCTTGGGTATAAAGCGCCATGACGAAGCCTCTGTTGCCATGCCCGATATACCTAATCCATGTTTGATGTGAGGTAAATGTCGCAAACAGACTTCCTCGAAAGTGAATCCTTCCCACGACTCTACGCCACGGTCAGTAAAGTGATGCTGCCAGTATTGCTCATCGCGCGTGTGATTATTTTCTACATATCGAAAATAGAACAGGGTATAGAAATCGCATAGGCGATAAAGTGTTTGCTTGTTCTTGTTGCCATATTGTGAATAGGAAACAATAAAGTCGCAACGTTCCAGATTATCAAGCATCTTTGTCAGTCCACCACCACTATAGCCCGTTAACTGTTCGATTTCAGTACGCACAAACCCTTGGCGTTTGGTAGCCAACAAACGCACAATGTTAATATACCGATTGGCCTTACGGAACAAGGCACTGTAGAGTTCGTTGAATTCGTCGCTCAAATCGCCGCCACGATGGAAAATCAGGGAATCTATATTCTCCGGGAGGCTTAAGTATGGACGCAGTAGACTAAGATAATAAGGTACACCGCCAAGTAGCATATAGCATTGAAGTATCTGGTAATCATCCCATTCGAATCCATGATCTTCGAGATAGGCCTTACACTCACTCAGATAGAATGGACGGAGATAGATGCGATGGGTGATACGATTATGTAGCCCACCTTGATTGTCTTCCAATTTTTCTTTCATCCAACTGGTAGCACTGCCACAAGCTATAAAAACGATATCATCGCGATTCTGTACCCAGTTGGCCCAGAAATATTCTAGTTCTGCCACAAACTCACTCCCTTGTGTATCCATCCATGGCATTTCATCAAAAAATAACACTTTACGGCTATCAGTGCAGTGCTCCAGATATTGCTCTAAGCATAGGAAAGCATCATGCCAACTATCCAATACTGCAATATCTTTATTACCTGAGAAACGCACCAATGCTTCACGGAAGTTCTGCAGTTGCACTTTCTTGCTTTGTTTGTGGGCACCTACATAATGAAATGTATAGGAATCATTGAAGAATCGCCGCACTAAAAATGTTTTGCCAATTCTTCGACGTCCATACATAACCACCAATTCTGAGCGACTGGAATCTAAAGCCCATTTCAGTTCCTCGCATTCGCGTTTACGGCCTATCAGTTTATCCATACCTGTATGCTTTGATATTTCCATTCGGGTGCAAATATAAGAAAAACATTTGAATAAAGCAAGCGTTTTTGTCCAAATCTATACCATTTACCACACATTTGGACAAAAATCAACATATTTTCATCCGAATCTATACCATTTACCACACATTTGGACAAAAACATACTTTACAGGAAACACTTCTTTGGTGCGAACAAATAAAGAGAGCATATCGTTTTGATATGCTCTCTTTTTGAACTATACCGATAAGGAATGATTATTCCTCATAGTAAACGGACTTGATAGTTACAGAACCACTAGTCATCATCAGGTCCAAGTCGTGTGCTGTAGCACCCTTAGCGCAAGTATTTGCAATTTCATCAGTGATTGGGAGTTCCCACAATCCTACAGAAAGTGTAACACCATCGGCAAAGGGACCATCCCACCATCCACTCATGATACGAACAGTACATCCATCAGGACCACCCCAAATGTGAGGACCTGCTTCTGCCTTAATGATATCAAAGATAAGAGTCTTCTTACCGAAGTAAACATCATCCGAAAGGAACGGGAAATACTTACCTTCACCATCACTGAAACGTCCAGCTGCGGCGTCACCAGGGCCGAGAACAGCTGCCGATGCTTCATCAGCAGCAGGGCCGAAGATATAAATCTTCTCAAGCGGATTGGTGATTTCCTGACAGTTGATAATCGCACTATCCTTCAGCACGGTACCATCGGCACAAAGAGCAGTAAGAACCACTTTATGCTCACCGAGCTTCATTTTCTTTGTTGCAAAATTACCAATAAAATCCTTGCCACCAATATTCCACACAGCATTAACTGCGGCTGAAGTCTGACAGGTAATAACATTACCATTTGCGCCACTAGCAGCCTTGTCAACGGAGATAATGGTCTTTGCCTTGAGCTCGTCAGCAGAAATGCTACCAGCATTGCTGATATCCTCATGAATAGGATCGCAAGCGGTGAATACGCAAGCTGCGGCAATAAGCAATATTAAACTCTTTTTCATATCTTTTATTTGTTATAATTTTAATAAAGAACTTTATATGTCCACTCAGCAGCGGGAGTCTTGTCATCCCATCCTGGGTTCTGTGTCATCTTGCCACTCATCAGAGTAATCTGACGCTGAGGCTTGGGCAGGAAACCATTGGTGTCAGCGTAGCGCTTAGACCAAGAACAAGTCATGTGCTTCAAAATCTGAGACTTCTTCTTACCATAGCAGGTAATCTGCTTACCGTCCTGAGCCTGCAGGGCCTTAGCAGCGTAACAGTTCTGGCCACCGTCGATACCAGACCAACGGCGCATGTCGTTGAAACGAAGACCCTCTAATGCAAACTCCCAACGACGCTCATCCTGCAGAGCCTTCAGAGAGTATGAAGCGGTCAGAGGTACACCAGCACGCTTCTGAACCTGATTCATGTACTGAACATCACCAGTGAGCTCAGAAAGCATCAGAAGAACGTCAGCATAACGCATCAGATAGAAGTCCTCGAAGTGGTCACCCTGCTGCTTGTTGTCAAGAGAGCTGCTGGTATAACCTGGGCACTGAGACCACCAAGAATCATTATCGGCAGCACAAGCGTCAAGGTTGACTTCAGCATACTTCTTACAAGCATAGCCAGACTCCTCGTTGTCGTCCTTCTCGTAGGTATAGGCTTCGAGCTCGTTATCGAGGTCGATCATAGTACCAAGCTTACGAATGTCAGAATAGCCCTTACCATCGTTACCAGTTCTTTCAGCATCTGTCCAGTCATCCCAGATGTTGCATGAAGGAGTACCCTGACCCCAACCCTGGTTGAACGGATAAGTCTTGTCGCGCTTACCATTGTCGTTGGTAGCACCGTTACGCAGACCCCAGAAGCAAGACAGATAGTTAGAGTACATACGTGCATTGTTATATGTACCGCTAATAGCCCACTTAGAGGCGTTCAGGAACTGAATCTGGAAGATCTCCTCAGTGTTACCATTACCCATGCCAGGCTGGTCGAAGCAGTTCTCACGCTTCATGTCAGCGATGAACTCGTATGCATGGCCTACACCATCGTGAGCCTCATCCCAAAGATAGCTGTTAGAATACTGCCAGAGTGAACGGTAGTCCTCACAGAGTTTGTAACCACCTGTGGCAACGATGTCCTTCAGTGCAGCTATAACATCAGCTTTAGCAAGTTTTGTACCTGCTGGGCAACCCTCCTGCTCTACAAGCTCAATGGTAGCATCACCAGAAGAGAGGTCAGCCTGCTTCTTATAGAAGCCTGCCCAGAACATCCATGCACGTGCAATGAATGCTTCAGCAGTGAACTTGTCTGCATGGCCGGAGCCATTGGCTCTCTCAGCCTTCATGAGGTTCTTGGCAGAAACGAAGTCAGACAGAATCTGGGGATAGATAACTTCCTCAGCGCTTACCTGATTCTGCATGTCGTCAGTGATCACGGTAGAGGTGATCAGAGGTACATCGCCGAACAATTGGCTGAGCCACATGTAATAGAGGCCACGCATGAAGTAAGCCTCACCGAGCAACTGATCGCGCTGAGCCTTCTGAGCGTCAGTCCATTTTACGTTGTCGATAGTCTCAATCTGGTTGTTGGCACGTGAAATACCACCATAGAGAAGGATGAATTCCTGCTCATACTGGTTTGAACTTGCTGTCGTGAAATGATGCAGTGACTTATTGACATTGTCCTGCAAACCACCACTGCCGTAGCATTCGTCAGACATCATACACCACCAGTAGAAAGGATTGTTACAGATACCACTTTGGTCACCACCACCCAGCGTATTCATAATACTATAGGTAGCAGCATTCAATGCTTCCACATCTGCAGGCTTACCAGGGAATGTAGCTGCAGTCAACTCTGTAACGCGCGGATCTGTGTCCAGCATATCGTTACAGGATACAAACACAGTTGCTGCTGAAACAACTAATGCTGATAAAATATATTTCTTCATAACTATATTGTCGATTTAGAATTTAATGCTTGCACCAACCAAGAAAGTACGAGATGGCGGGTAAAGACCCAGGTCAATACCAGATGCCCAGCCATTACCACCTGCTGAGTTACCTACCTCAGGATCCAGTCCGGTGTAACCGGTAAAGGTGCAGAGGTTCTGAGCCTGTACATAGAAACGGAGCTGCTGGAACGGACATGCCTTCCAAACATTCTTGAAGTCGTAACCGAGTGTAATGGTCTTAATCTTGAAGTAGTCTGCATCTTCCATGTAACGGTTTGATACCCAGTTCGTGTTCTCACTACCAGTACTTGAAATACGCGGCTGAGTGTTAGAGGTTCCCTCACCATGCCAACGGTTCAGGATTGTGGTATCATAGTTCTGGTAAGGAGCATCACTGAATGAACGGTAAGAACGCATGATCTGCATACCGAATGCACCAGCACCGTTAATAGCGAAGTCAAGACCCTTCCAGTTCAAGCCGAGGTTAATACCAAGCATAACATCGGGGTTAGGATTACCAATCTCATGACGGTCGCAAGTTTCACCTTCTGCATAGGTAATCACACCATCACCATTCCAGTCATCCCAGATGCAGTCACCAGGCTGTGCGTTGTCAAGAACAGCCTTGCCATCAGCACGTGCCTGGTCAATCTGAGCCTGATTCTGCCAGATGCCGCTGTATGACATACCATAGAAGTAACCGATGGGCTTTCCTTCTTCTGCACGGTAGCAGTATTCAGTACCCTGTGAGAGTACACCGCTAGGACCATTGATGTAGTGGTTGTCGTTAGCGATACGTGTAACCTCGTTCTTGTTGGTTGTGAAGTTCACACCTGCGTTGTAGCTGAAGTCCTTGCCAATTCTGTCATTCCAAGTGAGAGCAATTTCAATACCGGTGTTCTTTACGTCACCACCATTGATAGCAGCAGGATTGGTACCATAGATGGCCAGCAGGTTACCAGCAATCAGCCAGTCCTTAGTGGTCTTCTTATACCAGTCGAAGTTTACGCCCAAACGGCTGTTCAGGAAACGAGCGTCGAAACCGAGGTCAAGCTGCTCAGAAGTCTCCCAAGTCAGGTCGGGGTTAGGTACGATGTTAGCGTAAGCACCAACATTAGGAGTACCTGCAACAGAAGTAGCCATATCAGAGCTGAACTTATAACCAGCGTCGCCAGCTTCACCTGACAGAGCGATAGTAGCCAGATACTGATACTTGTCGATAGAACAGTTACCGTTCTGACCCCAAGAAGCACGGATCTTCAAGAAGTCCAACCAGCTGCGAGTCTTCTCCATGAAGGGCTCATTGCTGATTACCCAACCTGCAGAGAATGAGGGGAATGTACCCCAGCGCTTGCCATCAGTGAAGATGCTGGAACCATCATAACGCAAGGTTACGGTAGCCATATACTTCTCGTTATAGTCCCAAGTCAGACGACCGAACCAAGAAGCGAGATACTCTTCATCATTGGGCTTACCAGTCAAGGTAGCATCGGGAGCATTCGTCAGCTTGATGTTAGACAGCCAAGCAGAATCCCAACCCTTCAGAGTTGCGAGCTGTTCGCCATAGTTAACCTTGTTTGATCCACCAATGTTGTAACCCCAAGCGGAGCTCTGGTAGCTCTGACCTACCATGGCGCTGATCTTATGACCGGCAATAAGAGGAAGGTCGTATGTCAGGGTGTTCTCAATAGAGTAGTTGGTGTTCAGCCAAGCACTCTGGCTCACGCTATAAACAGGAGATGTGGCATTACCATAACCAGAAGAGCGTGGCTCATTATAGTTGCGATATGCACCTGAACCCCAGTTGTAGTTGAACTGAGAGCGGAATCTCAGACCCTTGATAGGCTGGATAACAGCGAAAGCAGTAGCACTGGTGTTGATGTTGCGGCTTTCAGCCATTGAGTTGAAGCCACCCTTCATGAGGTTCTCCCAGGGGTTGCTGAACAAAGAAGCGTTCCAACCCTGACCATACTTAACAACACCGTCGAAGTCCTGATAGTAGTAGATGTCACCTTTGTCTGAGTACTGTGGTACGAGCGGACAAGTCTGCAACAGGCTGTGAATGTAGCTCCAGTACATACCGTCCTCAGCGAGGTCGTGGCTCTTGTTGTAGCCGATAGAGATGTTTTCACCGATGGTGATGACATCCAGATCCTTCACTCTGTACAGAACGTGGTCACTGTTGATACGGATGGTGTGACGCTTGTAGTAAGAAGCTCTGTCGGCACCCATGATACCTTCGTTACCGGTATAGGTGTAAGACATGGCGAACTTAGAACGGTCAGAACCACCAGTCAGAGTCAGTGAATGGTTGTGCTGCACGGCATTCTTGTTCTCGAATGCACCCCACCAGTCGGTACCTTCCCAACCATTATTAACCTTGTCGAGAATGTCCTGTGGCACGTAACCTGCCCAGTCCATCTTCTGACCAGAAGTATTGAAGGTGTACTCATCAATGATGGTCATGTACTGTCTGGCATCCAGAAGCTGAGGACGCTTGTAAGCATTAGACCAACCGATAGCACCATTGTAGCTGAGCTCAATCTTACCAGCCTTACCCTGCTTGGTCGTAACCAGGATAACGCCGTTAGCAGCACGGGCACCATAGATGGCAGCCGAAGCAGCATCCTTCAGCACGTCAATACTCTCGATATCAGCAGGGTTGATGTCATCAAGACTACCACCAGCTACACCGTCAATAACATAAAGAGGTGTAGAGTTACCAGTGGTACCGATACCACGGATGTAAACCTTGTAACCCTTACCAGGCTGCGTAGATGACTGTGTGATCTGCACACCAGGCGTCTGGCTCTGCATGGCTTCAAGAGCGTTGGTGGTGTTCAGCTTGGCGATATCTTCACCCTTTACCTGAACAGTAGCACCTGTTACTAACTTCTTCTTCATGGTACCGTAACCGATGACAACCACGTCGTTCAGCGTGGTGTTGTCTTCCTTCAGAGTAATGTTAATAGTTGATTTTCCACCAACATTAACCTCCTCGGTCACATAACCTACGTAGGAGAAAACGAGGGTTGCGTTGGAGGCTGCTTTCACACTGTAGTTACCGTCGAAATCGGTAATACTACCTTCATTGCTTCCCTTTACTTTGACAGTGGCGCCGATAACCGGTTCACCAGCTTCGTCGCTCACAGTTCCCTTGACGATGCTCTGGGCGCTGGCATAAGACAGCGGGAGCATGCAAAACAGGAACAACAAACCTAAGGTTTTTTGTAACTTTTTAAAGTTCCACATAGATAAAATGTTAATTAATAATTATTAGTTGATAAAAATATATATAGTCACGCCTTTAGCTAATTTTACAATTTCGGGTGCAAATTTAACGTATTTATAAGTATAAGACTTTTTTGTATGTAACATATACTATTCGTAAACGTTTACGACCCCTTGATGTTACATATCGTAAAATAATTGTGCTAATTTGATAAAGAAAAAGATGGTTGACATCCTCTTGTCAATGAGTATTTCTTAAGGATTTTTCATAAAATGGCACGAAATTGATACAAAATAGGGGTGAAAATTCTGTCTTTGTAAACGATAGAAGGAGGGGTGAAAGACCTGACTTCACCCGTTTCTTGACTGAAGAAGGATGAGCGACGAGCCCATCCTTCTTCAGTTCGATGATGTGGTTGCCTTTTTAATAGGCATGGTCGTTGGCGATTTCCTGCTTGTCGAGCTTCTTCTTGTCTATCGACCACCAGGCATAAACGATATAGGCCAGGACGAAGGGTACCAGAAGACTGACGATTGCCATCGTGTTGAGCGTGAACTCACTTGAGCAGCTGTTGGCAATGGTCAGCGACGACTGCAAGTCTGCCGTGGACGGATAATAGGCTGTATTGTTCCATCCTGCACAGAGCAGTAGGGCGAGTACTACGAGTACGACACCGATGCCTGCTGGCCAGATGCCACCAACGTATGTCTTGGATGTAATGGTTTTGCCAATGGCATAGAGCACCAGGATTACACCTATTAATAATATAATAAGGAGATACCACATGGAGAGGAAGTTGTTCAGGTACTTCATTGGCTCTATGAAGATAACGCCGGCCTCGTTGTAGGCATAACCGTCCTTCAACAGCAGATGGACAAGATAAGCCACGAAGAAGATGAGGAAAGGTACGGCGGTGCCGATTAGACGTGTGGCGCCCCGTGAGCGGATGTCTTCATCGTTGACGTTGTTCATAACATAAAGGATTCCTAAAACCCGAGCCAGAAACATCACGGCGAGTCCAAAGACGAGTACCCACGGATTCAGCAGGGCATCAAGACCATGGGAGGCATTGGCCCAGCGAGAGATGATAGGCGTGAACGATGCGGAGTCTATCAGGTTGCCCTTGGCCACAATAAAGTTCGAGCCCTCAAAGAAGGTAGCGACGGCCCCGCCTAAGAGCAATGGACCCAAGAGCCCGTTGAGGATGAGGAACCACTGGAACGTCCTGGGACCGAGGAAGTTGCCGAGTTTGTTCTGGAACTCATAGCTGACGGCCTGGAGCACGAACGTGAAGAGGATAATCATCCATAGCCAATAGGCTCCGCCGAACGATGTACTGTAGAACAGGGGGAACGAAGCGAAGAAGGCTCCCCCAAAGGTAACGAGGGTGGTAAACGTAAACTCCCACTTACGCCCTGTCGAATTGATAACCAGACGCTTGCCTTCTTCCGTCCAGCCTAACGAACGGACCAGAGAGTTGGCACCTTGTACGAACAATAGGAATACTAACAGTGCACCGAGTAGACTGACGATAAACCACCAGTAGTGCTGTAAGAAATCGTATGTCATATACTTTGAACTTTGAATTTTGAACTTTTTGATTACTCGTGAGAGGTTTCGGGTCCTTTCTTGATCTGCTTCAGCAGGATGGAAATTTCTACAGCAAGCATGAGAGTGAAGAGGAACAGGAAGAGGAAGAACGTGAGTGCTACACTGGCGGCGTCAATGTCGCTGACGCCTACCCATGTGGGCAGCATGTCCTGAATGGTCCAGGGCTGGCGACCAAACTCAGCAACTAACCAGCCACTCTCTGAGGCGATATATGCCAGAGGCACAAGAGCAATAGCTACCCAGTAGTGCCAGGCAGGCAGTCCTGCAATATCGTTCGTATCTGCCTGAGTCTCAGGTAGAATGCCAAAGGTTGCCAGCAGCCGTCGCGTGATGATGGACACTACCGGAATCTTGAAGGACATGATCGTCATGATAGCGAAGAACAGAATGAACAGGCATCCTGCTCCTACCATGATGCGGAAAGCCCAAAAGTTGACGGCGATGGGTGGTACGACATCATGCTTGTCCTTCACATACCCATAGCCGAAGTATTTCATATTCTCCTTCAGCGCAGTCAGGTGTTGCTTGGCAGCAGCACCACCGTCGTCGGAATTCATGGCAGCCCGGTAGAGGGCCAGCGCTTCGATGGCCTTTTTACCGCGGGCTATCTTCTCGTCAACTGAAGGCTCGATGGTGCCGTCGGACTTGGTGTAGCCGTTCAGGATATCGTTAATGCCTGGCACGTAGCCATGAATGTCGTTGGTTGCCATAAACGAGAGAGCGTAGGGCATCTCAATCTTCAAAGGTGCCTCGGCCTCGTTCTGGTAGTCTGGCTGACAGAAGGGATTCACCCATGCCACGGCAGTCAGACCTACATCTGTGCCGCCATTATAGAGCGCTTCCATGGCGGCCAGTTTCATGGGCTGTACCTCAGCAACGCTCTGGGCTGACTTGTGGCCAGTGGCAGCAGCACCAATAGATGCAATGAGACCGACGATGGCTGCAATCTTGATGCTCTCCTTGGCCAACTTAATCTCACGTTTCTTCATGAGATACCAGCAGGAAACGGCTACGACGAAGATGGCACCGATGATCCAGGCAGAGATGACGGTGTGACAGAACTTGTCGACGGCAAACGGTGAAAGGGCCACGTCAAGGAAGCTGACCATCTCGTTGCGCATGGTTTCTGGGTTAAACTCACAGCCTACGGGATACTGCATCCATGCGTTGGCTACCAGAATCCACCAGGCCGAGATAGTGGCTCCAAGTCCTGTAAGCCATGTGGAAGCGAGGTGGAAGCCCGGCGATACCTTTTTCCATCCAAAGTACATGACGGCCACGAAGGTTGACTCCATAAAGAACGCCACGATACCCTCGATGGCCAATGGTGCACCGAAGATGTCGCCTACAAACCAGGAATAGTTCGACCAGTTGGTGCCGAATTCGAATTCGAGGATGATACCTGTGGCCACGCCCATGGCGAAGTTGATGCCGAAAAGCTTCTGCCAGAACTTTGCGCAGTCGCGCCAGAAAGTGTCGACAGTTTTGTCGACAACTGCTCCTTTGGAGCGGTTGAGGGTGCGATACCAGCAGGTCTCTGCAATACCCATGATGACAGCCAGTCCGAGCGTCAGAGGCACGAACAGCCAGTGGTATATGGCCGTCAGTGCAAATTGTGCTCTTGCCCAGTCAATGGAACTGGTGTCGATGTTTAGAAATAAGTCAGTCATATCATTGTTGTTTTAGGATTTGGGTCGCTACAAATTCGGATTCCTCTCCATTTTGTGCATGCTCCTTGATGAAGTTAGGGAAGAAGAACAATTTCAGTATGACGAAGATGACAAATAGCTTAATCAGGATGATAGCCCACAGCGTCCGTCCAAGCTTCATTTGCCGGAATCCGTCGTAGTAAAAGTCGAATATCCCACGTATGATATTGAGTTTCATCTTGCAAATATATACTTTTTAATTGAAAAATGAAAATAAATTCTGAATTATTTTGCGTTTTCCTCACTAATTAGTACCTTTGCAGCGTTTAAAAGAGAATTTTTATGAGGAGTTTGATAGACAGAGTCTTATCATGGTATTTCTCCCGGGATGCATTGCCCTATTGGTGTATCTTCATCATTGACAGTGTCATTGTGTTCCTTTCGGGAGTGTTTACTTATTGGGTATTCAACAAGACAAACGCACTGGTGGACTATCGTTTTGAGGTCATTAACACGATGCTGGTCTATGTTGTCTTCAGTTGGGTAGGCTTCCGACTATTCAGCACTTACTCAGGTATTGTACGCTATTCGAGTTTTGTCGACCTGATGCGAGTGGCTTATGGCGGAGCAGTGTCGTTGGCACTGGCTCTTGTCTTCTCCTTTATCATGGACTACTATGGTGTCAAGGAGGTTTCGGCTCTTACACAGACGCAGATTGTTATCACCTTTATCATAGCCATACTGCTGATGTGGGCAGTACGTATTGTAGTGAAGACGTTGTACGACATTGCCTTCTCGAACAAGCGTGCCAAGCGTGTGCTTATCTATGGCGCCATGACCGGTGGCATTGGTCTGGCAAAGAATATTATGACTCAGCGCCCCAGACGGTTTGTGCTTCGTGGCTTTATCTCGCACGATCCGAGAGCGAAGCATATCCAACTGATGGGTAGAAAGGTGTATAATGTCAGTGATGACTTGAAGACGATTATCCGTCGCGAAGGCATTGAGGCTGTATTGGTAAGTCCATTCCGCCTGAATGAATTCCGTAATAATCAGGAGATACAGAACTTGCTTATTGGGGCCGGTTGTAAGATCTATATGGCGCAGCATGCCAAGGAAGCCAACGTTAAGGATGGCCAGCTGTCAGATGAGGATATCCAGGGCATGCAACTCGACGAGGTCTCGGTAGAAGACTTATTGCCACGTTCGGAGATTAATGTCGACATGAAGTCTGTCGCTGAGCTACTGAAGGGCCGCCGCGTCCTGATTACAGGTGCTGCTGGCAGTATCGGTTCTGAGATTGTCCGCCAGATTGCTGCATTCGCCCCAGAGAAGATGATGCTGATAGATCAGGCTGAGACGCCGGAGCATGACATCCGTCTGATGATGGCCAGCGACTTCCCCAATATTAAGGCCGAGACTGTGGTGACGAGCATCTGCAAGGAAGGTCGTATGGAACAGATATTCCAAGAATTCCGTCCGGACTATGTCTTCCACGCTGCTGCCTATAAGCATGTGCCGATGATGGAGGACAATCCCAGCGAAGCTGTGCAGAATAACATCTACGGCACGAAGGTTATTGCTGACCTGAGCGTCAAGTATGGTGTGAAGAAGTTCGTGATGGTGTCTACCGACAAGGCCGTGAATCCCACGAATGTCATGGGTTGTTCAAAGCGTATCTGTGAGATTTACGTTCAGAGTCTGAACAGGGAACTGATGTTTGGCGAGATGAAACGTCTCAGAAAGGTGAACTCTTCACTACGTGATATGATGTTTGGCGCACTGTCGCCCCAGAAGCCCTGTCAGTTTGTGACTACCCGTTTTGGCAATGTGCTCGGCAGCAATGGTTCGGTGATTCCTCTGTTCAAGGAGCAGATTAAGAAAGGCGGTCCCGTGACGGTGACCGACGAGCGCATTGTGCGTTATTTCATGCTGATACCTGAAGCCTGCAAACTCGTGCTTGAAGCCGGTACAAAGGGCAATGGCGGTGAGATCTTCGTGTTCGACATGGGTCAGCCTGTGAAGATTGTCGACTTGGCTAAGCGTATGATTATGCTGTCGGGTGCGAAGAACGTGGAAATCGAGTTTACCGGACTCCGTGAGGGCGAGAAGCTCTACGAGGAGGTGCTAAACGAGTTGGAGGGTACAAAGCCCACATTCCACGAGAAGATTCGTATTGCTGAGGTTCGTGAGTACGAGTACGCTGAAGTCTGCAAGGAAATCGACGAACTGATAGAAATCTCTAAGAAGTACGATAATATGGCGACAGTCCGTAAGATGAAGGAAATCGTGCCTGAATACAAGTCGAACAACTCAATCTATGAGGAGCTTGACAAGAAAAAAGCATAAACCATTTTGAATAGAGACGAGACATGAATAAGAAAGTATTAGTAGGTATCATTCTGTTGTTGCTGGCCGGCATGGGCTGGCTGGGTTATGACCTCATGCAGCAGCGACAGGCCAATAAGGATATGGAGGAGCTTGCTGCCCTTGACAAGCAGGAGATGGAAAAGGAATACCAGAACTTTGCTGCCCAGTACAGCGAGATGAAGACCTTTATCAAGAACGACAGCATCATTGCCGAACTGACTGCTGAGCAGGCCCGTACGCAGCAGCTGCTCGAAGAGCTGAAGCGCACGAAGGCCAACGATGCTGCCGAGATTACCCGTCTGAAGAAGGAACTGGCCACGGTACGTGCCGTACTGCGCTCGTATGTCATACAGATCGACTCGTTGAATCGCCTGAACCAGAACCTGATGGATGAGAACAATCGCGTGCGTTCGGAGCTCGCTCAGAGCACTCAGCAGAACCAGGCACTGACGTCTGAAAAGGCTTCGCTGTCGCAGAAAGTGGCTATTGCAGCCCAGCTCGATGCTACCAACATCCAGCTGACCCCGCTGAAGAAGAACGGCAAGGCTGCCAAGAAGATGAAAGACGCCAAGAATCTGAGCGTGTCGTTCATCGTCACCAAGAACGTGACAGCCTCCAATGGCGTCCGTACGTTCTATGTTCGTGTGATGACGCCAGAGGGCGATGTCCTCAATGGCGGCGGCACCTTCGAATATAGCGGCAAACAGTTGGCATGGTCGATGAAGAAAGATGTGGAATATACCGGTGAAGAGACCACGCTGAACCTCTATTGGACAGTCAATGAGTATCTGGGAGGCGGACAGTATAATGTCAGCATCTTCTGCGACGGTCAGGCTATAGGCTCGCGCAACTTCACCTATGAAAAATAAGATTTAAGAGAATATAACTCAAAACCAGATGAATAAAAGGATCATAGGACTCCTTCTGCTTACGGCGGCGATGGCGCCGAGGGCTGTTGCCCAGCAGTTGCTGACGCTTGACAGTTGTCGGGCAATGGCACTGCGAAACAACAAGCAACTCAGCATCTCGCGTGTCAAGCAGGAGGTGGCCACCAATCTGCGTAAGTCGGCGCGTACCAAGTATTTGCCGCATGTCAGCGCTTTGGGAGGCTATGAGTGGACCAGCAAGGAGATATCGTTGCTGAGCGACGAACAGAAAGAAACCTTGTCGAACCTGGGAACAGGAATAACACAAAAGTTTGGCGAGAAGGCAACCAGCAGCATGCAGCAGATTAAGCCTGAAACATGGGCCGCCCTGGGCATGCTGGGTATTACCCCGCAAGACCTTCAGACCTCGCTGGGTGCCGGTCTCGGTGAAGTGAGAACCGACCTGAACGGCATTGGGCAGGGTATTGTAGATGCGTTGCACACCGATACCCGCAACATGTTCGCAGGTTCCATTATGGTGACCCAGCCGGTGTTCATGGGCGGTGCTATCGTTGCCCTGAACAAGATGGCCAGCATCGGCGAGGATATGGCAGGTAATTCGGCTGAGGCCAGACGGCAGAACGTACTCTTCACCATCGACCAGACCTATTGGCAGGTGGTTTCATTAGCCCATAAGCAGAAACTGGCACAGGCTTATCTGGAGTTGGTCAAGAAGTTCGATGGTGACGTCCAGAAGATGATTGAGGAAGGCGTGGCCACCCGCAGTGAGGGACTGAGTGTTGCCGTCAAGGTGAATGAAGCTGAGATGGCTTTGACCAAGGTCAACGATGGTCTGGTACTCTCGAAGATGCTGCTTTGTCAGCTGTGTGGCCTGCCCATGTCGGAAGAGGTGATTCTTGCCGAGGAAGCAAGTGACGGGTTGGCTGTTAGTCAGGATGTGACACCTGCTGCCGATCCTTCGTTTGCTACAGAGAACCGTCCTGAACTGAAACTCTTGCAGAATACGGTTGATATGAGTCGCCAGCTGACCAATATCCTGCGTGCTGGCAATCTGCCACAGGTGTTGCTGACTGGTGGCTATCTGGTGTCGAACCCCAATCTCTATAACGGTTTCCAAAGAAAGTTCGCTGGCGTATGGAACGTTGGTGTCATGATGCGCATCCCCTTGTGGAACTGGGGCGACGTGATGTATAAGGTCCGTGCATCGAAAGGTGCTACAGCTATTGCCAAGCTGGAACTGGAAGATGCCCGCGAAAAGATTGAGCTGCAGGTTAATCAGAGTCAGTTCCGTGTGCAGGAGGCTAACAAAAAGCTACAGATGGCATTGGCCAGCACCCGGAAGGCTGACGAGAACCTTCGAACAGCCAACTTAGGCTTCAGCGAGGGCGTCATCTCGTCGACCACGGTTATGGAGGCTCAGACAGCTTGGCTGCAGGCACAGTCTCAGAAGATTGACGCTGAGATTGATGTCAAGCTGAGTCAGGTGAACCTGCAGAAGGCGTTGGGAATCCTCCAATAAAAGCATCGTAATAACGATATAACGTAATAACGATATAACGAAATAAAATTAAATAACAAGATATGAGCGCAAAAACACAACATAACAACATCCTGTATGCAATCCTCGGATTTGCAGTAGTCGTCATTATCGTAGCATTGATTGGCTTCTTTGCCCTTGGCCGTGATCCCGAACTCATTCAGGGACAGGTGGAAGCCAGTGAGTATCGTGTGTCAAGTAAGGTGCCAGGCCGTATTCTGGAGATTCGTGTCAAGGAGGGTGACTATGTGAAGGTCGGCGATACGCTGGCCATCCTCGATGCCCCCGAGGTACGTGCGAAGATGGAACAGGCTCGTAGTGCAGAAGATGCTGCTTCTGCCCTTGAGCTGAAAGCCCAGAACGGAGCTCGCCAGGAGCAGATACAGGGCGCCTACCAGCTGTGGCAGCAGGCCAAGGCCGGTCTGGAGATTGCCGAGAAGTCGTACAACCGCATTCAGCGTCTTTATGACGAGGGCGTGATGAGTGCCCAGAAGCGCGACGAGGTCTATGCCAACTACAAGGCCATGGAAGCCCAGTGCAAGGCTGCTGAGAGCCAGTATCAGATGGCTGTCAACGGTGCCCGTCGCGAGGATAAGCTGGCTGCTGCCGCTCAGGTTGGCCGTGCCCGTGGTGCTGTCCAGGAAGTTAACAGCTATATCCATGAGACCGTTCAGGTCGCCCAGATGGAGGGTGAGGTCAGCGATATCTATCCCAAGGTCGGTGAGCTGGTCGGTACCGGTTCGCCCATCATGACCATCTCGATGATGCAGGACATGTGGGGAACGTTCAATGTCCGAGAAGACCAGCTGAACGGCATGGAGGTCGGCAAGACGTTCAAGGCCTTCGTGCCTGCCTTCAATAAGGAGATTGAGATGAAGGTCTACTATATGAAGGACCAGGGCTCTTATGCCGTATGGAAGGCCACCAAGGCCAATGGCCAGTACGACCTGAAGACCTTCGAGGTGAAGGCCCGTCCCGTAGAGAAGATGGATGGTCTGCGTCCCGGCATGTCGCTGATTATTAAGTAATTGACAATTGACAATTAGCAATTGACAGTTGAAGACGCTGAGGCAGATATATGAAATCATGATGCGCGAGTTGTTGATTCTGCGCCAGAATCACATCTATCGCTTCTGCATGGTGCTGTTTCCCATACTGGTGATATTCTTCTTCACCTCGTTGATGGACGACGGTCTGCCAACCAGTATGCCCGTAGGCATCGTAGACTTGGACAACAGTTCAACTACACGAGCATTGGTACGCCGGCTCGATGGGTTCCAGATGACGAAGGTCGTGGCGCGTTATCCCAGCGTGGCTGCAGCCCGCGAAGCCGTCCAGCGCAATGAGATCTACGCCTTCCTGTATATTCCAGAGGGCACGACAGCCGACTTGCTGGCCAGTCGTCAGCCCAAGATATCCTATTATTATAGTTATACCACACTGGCTGCCGGTGCCTTGTTGATGAAGGACTTGAAAACCATCTCAACCCTTGGCTCCGCTGCTGTCGGACAGGCTACCATGCGCGCCAAAGGCTTTACCGACCAGCAGATACAGACCTTCCTGCAGCCTATCAAGATAGACTTACACCAGATTGCCAACCCGTGGACCAGCTATAATGCTTACCTGAGCACCATTGTCGTGCCCGGCGTCATCATGCTGTTCATCTTCCTGATTTCAGCCTATTCGCTGGGTACGGAGATGAAGTTCAACAGTGCCAAGAACTGGCTGGCTATGGCTGACAACCGGATGCTGGTGGCTATGCTGGGCAAGTTCCTGCCCCAGACGCTCATCTGGCTCGCCATTGTCTTCGGCTATGAATACTACGTGTTCTATGTCCTGAAGTTCCCCCACTTGGGAAGCTCGTGGTTGCTGGTGCTCTTAGGACTGATGCAGGTGCTGTGTGCCCAGGGCTTCGGCATCTTCGCCTTCGGCTTGATGCCATCGCTCCGCATGTCGATGAGTGTCTGCTCGCTATGGGCCGTGCTGAGTTTCTCGATGGCAGGCAACGCCTTCCCGGTGATGGGCATGGACGGTCCCTTGCAGTCATTGTCATGGCTGTTCCCCTTGCGTCACTACTACATGATCTACCAGATTACCATCCTCAATGGCTATCCGCTTATCGAGGCGTGGTTCCACTTTGCAGCCCTGGCGGCTTTCATGCTGCTGCCCTGGCTTGTTATCGGAAAGATTAAGAATGCAATGCTTACCTATGTCTATATTCCATAATATATATAAAGGACTGCAGGACGCCTGTTATATCTGGCGCAAGGAGATGAAACAGGTCTTCAAGGACGAGGGTGTGCTCATCTTCTTCATCATCGTACCCTTGGTCTATCCGTTGCTCTATTCATGGATTTATAACAACGAAACGGTTCACGAGGTACCTGTCTGTGTCGTTGACCAGTCGCACAGCAGTCTGTCGCGCAAGTTCATCCGCATGTGCGATGCCACGGCCGATGTCCGTGTCGCCTACTATGCCCAGGATTTGGATGAGGCCGAATCGCTGGTGAGTCGCCAGTTGGTAAAGGGTGTCTACCTTATTCCCTCTAACTTCGAGACCAATGTACTGCGCATGGAGCAGGGTATCATCAGCGTCTACTGCGATATGGGACTGATGCTGACCTACAAGGCACTGTTCCAGACTGCGCAGGTCGTCTCTATGCAGATGGGTGCTGAGATACAGACGAAACTGGGTGGACACTATACAGCCCGCGAGGAGGCTATCGCAGCCCGTCCGCTCAACTATGCCGACGTTCCTATCTTCAATCCTCAGGGCGGTTATGGCTCTTTTGTGCTGCCAGCCGTGTTGATCCTGATTATCCAGCAGACGCTGGTGCTGGGTATCGGCCTGTCAGCAGGTACGGCTCGCGACGAGAACCCGTATCGTAATCTGATTCCCGTTGGCAACTCACGATACAACAACACCTTCCCCATTGTGCTGGGTAAGATGATGTGCTATCTCATGATTTTTGCTGTTATGGCAGCATGGCTGACTGCAGCGGTGCCCCACATGTTTCATTTCCCGCAACTGGCCTCGTGGCAGTCGTTGCTGGCCATCATGACACCCTACACACTGGCTTGTATTTTCTTCGGCATGGTGGTGTCGTGTATGGTGAAATACCGTGAGAATGTGATGCTGTTGGTGGTCTTCATATCTCTGCCGTTGTTGTTCATGACCGGTGTGTCATGGCCGCAGAGCAACATTCCCGGCTATTGGCAGGGCGTGTCGTGGCTGTTCCCCAGCACCTTTGGTGCCAGGGCCTACGTACGCATGAACTCCATGGGAGCCACACTCAGCGATGTCATGACGGAATACCGCATTCTATGGCTTCAGGCTTTCTGCTATTTTGTAGTGGCGATGGGTGTTTATCGGTTCCAGATTTATCAGGCACGCTATCAGGCGTTAGAGCGTCTGCGCTTCTTGCAGCGCAACCGTAAGGCTCGCCAGGCAGCCAAGGCAGCTGCCCAGGAGTCTTGATAGTTGCTTATTTTACTCCCACAATCTCTGTCTTGGGTAGTTCGCGGTTGCGCTTGTTCACAACCGTAACCACGGCTTGTGCCAGATTGATGAAGGCCAGCCCAGTGGCGGTGTCGCTGCTGGTAGCTGCCGGTTCGCCCGCGTCGCCGCTCTCGCAGATGCTCTGCACGAGGGGAATCTGAGCCAACAGGGGCACGTCCATCTCCTGTGCCAGTTGCTTGCAGCCTTCCTTTCCGAAGATGTAATACTTGTTCTCGGGCAGCTCTGCCGGTGTGAACCACGCCATGTTCTCGATGAGTCCGAGGATGGGCACGTTGACCTTCTCGTTGCGGTACATGTCGATACCCTTGCGGGCATCGGCCAGTGCCACCTGCTGGGGCGTCGACACGATGACGGCGCCGGTAATGGCCAGTGTCTGTAACAGCGTCAGATGGATGTCGCTGGTCCCCGGCGGTGTGTCCAGGATAAAATAGTCCAGTTCACCCCAGTCGGCATCGGCGATGAGCTGCTTCAGGGCGTTGGTGGCCATGCCGCCGCGCCACAGCGTCGCCGTGTCGGGACTGACGAAGAAGCCGATGCTAAGCATCTTGACGCCGTATGCCTCGATGGGACAGATGAGGTCGCGTCCGTCGACGTTGACGGCATAGGGGCGCTCATCCTCCACATGGAACATCTTTGGCATGGACGGTCCGAAGATGTCGCAGTCCAGCAGTCCCACCTTGTAGCCCAGTCGCGCCAGTGCTATGGCGAGGTTAGCCGCTACGGTGCTCTTGCCCACGCCACCCTTGCCGCTGCTGACGGCAATGATGTTCTTCACTTGAGGCAACAGCTTGCCGACCTCGGGGCGCGGCTTCGACTTGAACTCCGTCACTATCTCCACCTCAATAGGGTTTTCGGCGGGGGAACCGCCGAAAACTTTGGCGCAGTGGTACTTGATGGCGGCTTCGGCAGCCTTGACCGTCGACTTGAGGAACGGATCGGTGTCGCGTGGGAACTCCAGCACGACAGTTACTTTATTGCCATTGATAGCGGGCTGGTCTGCTACCATCCCGCTATCTACAAGGCTTTTCTTCGTGCCGGCATACGTCACTGTAGCCAGCGCATCCATAATCAGTTTTGGATATAATGTCATTACTTATTCTCCTTCACGCCTTTCTGCTTCATCCACTTCTTGTCAGCGTCATAGATGGGCTTGCTGCCTCTTGGAATCAGGATGACGGGGTTGGACTTCTTGAACGTATCGCCACTGATGGAGGGAGGAGCAGGGCTGTTGATGGTCACCGTGGTCAGTGCCGGGCACTCCTGGAAGGCTGAGCCGCCAATCTCCTTCAGTGTCACGGGCAGGTCGACGGTTGCCAACTGGGTACATCCCTTGAAGGCGTCGCCACCGATGCTCTTCAGACCATTGGAGAAGTTGGCTGATGGCAGCGACTGGCACTTCTCGAAGGCAGCATCCTCAATCTTTTGCAATGCTGCAGGCCAGTTGATCTCCGACAATGCGGTGCAGTCGCAGAAGGCGTTGCGTCCGATGCGCTTCACGGTGTTCGGCAGGGTGATGCTGCGCAGGCTGGTACATCCGTGGAAAGCGAAGGTCTCTATCTCGTCAATCATGTTGCCGACGACAACGCTCTCCAGACTGACACACTTCTCAAAGGCGTGGTCGCCGAGATTCTTCAGTGTGTTGGGCATCACGATGCTCTTCAGACTGGTACACTTCTGGAAGGCATAGTCCTTAATCTTCGTCATGCCTTCAGGGAGCGCGATGTCCGTCAGCTGTGAACAGTCCTCGAAGGCGTGGCTGCTAATCTCCTTCAGCCCGTCGGGCAGCTTGATGCTGGTCAGATTGCTGCAACCCTTGAAGGCACCAGTGTTGATATCGGACAGGTTACCCTCCAACTTCACCGTTTCCAGTGACTTACAATTGGTGAAAGCAATCATTCCCAGACTGGAAATACGCTCGAGGTTGACGCTCTTCAGACTCTTGCAGCCCGAGAAGGCGTTGGCACCAATCTTCTTGACGGATGCCATCTCGATAGCTTCCAGATTGCTGCAGCCGTCGAAAGCAGCCGACTCAATCTCGTCAGCAGAAGAGGGCAGAACGATGGTCTTCAGACTCTCGCAGTCCTTGAAGGCCGAACCGCCAATCTTCTTAACGCCGTCAGGGATGTTGATGTTCTTCAGGGCCTTGCAGCCACTGAATGCCTGTACGGGAATTTCCTTCATGCCGCTGGGCAACGAGATTCCTGCCAGACTCTTACAGCCCTCGAAGGCTTCATTGCCAAGTTCTGTCAGACCATTGGGCAGAGCGATGTCCGTCAGACTCTCGCAGTTCTGGAAGATTTCACGGTCTGTGCTTTTCAGACCCAATGGCAGAACGGCCCTTGTCAGCTTCTTGGCACCGGCGAAGATGGCTGCAGGCAGCTCGTCGGCCTTGGTCTTCATACCGCCCTTGACATTGCTTTCGACGATAGTGGCTTCCGACATGTCGATGGAGTTCACCAGACACTCGTTGGCAATCTTGCCACTGGGCTTGCTGCGTGCCACAATCTGCTGCAGCAACTTCAGGTCGGCACCGTCGAGAGGGCCGCTGACCTTCAGGTCGGTGATGGTGAAGCGCTTGTCTTCAGCAATCTTGGTTGATAACTGGCCTGCGCTGTCAGTCTTGACATCGAGGCTTTGCTGTGCCATGGCGAGCATCGGAAGTGCTGCCATGAGGAGGATCATTAGTTTTTTCATTGTTCTTAGTGTTTAGTTATTTTGCTTTTTCTAATGAGCTACGTTTGTCGCGGTGATAGGAGCGGTAGTCGTCGAGCTCTATCTCCACGTCAGGTTCGGCCAGCTCACCCTTGCGGGGCAGCTGGAACTTTAAGTATTTGATGTTCAGGCCGCGGGCTATCCACATGCTCTCGTAATACGTTTGGATGCTGGCGGCGAAGGCGTCAGCGGTGGAACCGCTGACCACCGGACCGTCAGCGGGGGAACCGCTGACCACTGTACCGTAAAGGTCGGTGGTACGGGCAAGGACGGGCAGCTGGTTACGCTCCACCAGCAGGCTGGTATAGGTGAACAGGAAGTTCGAGTCGGTCTTCAGGTGGATGATGCCGCCGTCCACGAGGAACTTGCGGTAACGCTCCAGGAACCATGACGATGTCAGGCGCTTCCGCGGGTTTTTCATCTGCGGGTCGCTGAAGGTCAGCCATATCTCCTGCACTTCGTCCTTGGCAAAGAAGCGGTCGATGATCTCGATGTTGGTGCGCAGGAAGGCCACGTTCTTCAGTCCTTCGTTCACGGCTTGCGTGGCACCGGTCCACATACGGGCTCCCTTGATGTCAACACCAATGAAGTTGACGTCAGGCATCAGCTTGGCCAGACCTACCGTATATTCGCCTTTGCCGCAGCCCAGCTCCAGCACGATGGGGTTCTGGTTGTGGAAATAGTCCTCATGCCAACGGCCTTGCAAGGGAAAGTCAGTGTGTTCCAGCGACCCGTAGGGGTACTGGAACACATTGTCGTATGTCGCCATGTCGGCGAATTTCGCCAGCTTGCCTTTGCCCATTTGCCTTCTCTTGTTTGTTGCGACTGAATCGCAACACACTCTTTATGCTCTTACTCAATCACAACGGTTGTCCAGCCGTGCTTGTCCTCAATCTCGCCATACTGGATGCCGCGGAGGGTGTCGAACAGCTTCTTCGACATGGGGCCGGGCTTGTCGCCAAACGAATAGCGCTTGCCGGTGTCGAGGTCGTCGATATAGCTGATGGGTGAGATGACGGCGGCTGTTCCGCAGGCGCCAGCCTCCTCGAAGGTTTCCAGCTCCTCTTCAGGGATAGGACGGCGCTCCACCTTCATACCCAGGTCCTCAGCCACCTGCATCAGACTCTTGTTGGTGATAGAGGGCAGGATAGAGGTTGACTTCGGGGTGATATAAGTGTTGTCCTTGATACCGAAGAAGTTGGCAGCACCACACTCGTCCATGTACTTCTTCTCCTTGGCGTCCAGATAGAACTCACAGGCGTAGCCCTTCTCGTGAGCCAGGTTGTTGGCGAAGAGAGAGGCTGCGTAGTTACCACCCACCTTGTACTTACCAGTACCGAGAGGTGCCGAACGGTCGTAGTCGCGGATGATGACGTAGGGGTTGGCAGCGAAACCGCCCTTGAAGTACGGGCCTACGGGTGTCACAAAAATCAGGAAGCAGTACTCCTTGGCGGGGTGTACACCCACCTGAGCGCTGGTACCGATGAGCAGCGGACGGATGTACAGCGTAGCACCGCTCTCGTAGGTCGGAATCCACTCCTGGTTGAGGCGGACCACCTTCTTCACCATCTCTGTAAACAGCTCGGTGCTCACCTCGGGCATCATGATGCCGCGGCAGGTCGACTGCAGACGGGCGGCATTCTCGTCAACGCGGAAGATGCGCACCTTGCCGTCCTTGCAGCGGTAGGCCTTCAGACCCTCGAAGGCTTCCTGGCCGTAGTGCAGACACGTAGCAGCCATATGCAGGTTCAAGTACTCGTCGGAGCATACTTCTATCTCGCCCCACTTGCCGTCACGATAGTAACAGCGTACGTTGTAGTCGGTCTTCATGTAACCGAACGACAGACTACCCCAGTCTAAATTCTTCATAATCGTTTTGTGTTTAATAAGCAATTCTGCCGACAAAAGTACACAAAAATTGGCACACTGGCAAGAAAAACGTGCAAAACTTTTCATTTTGACCTAAAAGTCGTGGACTCGTAGCTAATAGTAAATGGAACGAAAGGACACAGTTAAAAGGTTGAATAGACGTAGCTGACGGGTCAGGAAGACGCAGCAAACGCCTTGGAAGGACGCAGCAAACGCCTTGAAAGCTTGGGGCAGACGGAGTGGAAGGGCCAAGCAAACTGCTCTGCACCGGTCGGGGAAAGACTTTGCGGCGGTCGGGGAATGATCTTGCGGCGAACGGGGAAAGATCTTGCGGCGGGCGGGAAAAAGTCCCATTGGAAAGTTTGCGGAAGGCTGCAAACTCTTTGCAAAGATACAAAAAATATGGCGAAAATGCAAGAGTTTCCGCCATTTTTTTCTGATTATTGTTAGTCCTGCGTCGTCAGCTTCTGAATCTCTTGTTCAGTCTTGGTGAGCTTGTCCTTACAGAGCTTGATGAGTTGCTGGGCCGTCTTCAGTTGCACGGCGAGTTCGTCGATGTCGTACTCGTTCTGTTCCATCTTGCGGACGATGGTCTCCAACTGGGCCAGAGCCTCTTCGTATTTGATTGTTTCGTTCATTGTACGATAGATTTAATAGTTCCTTTTTCTACGCGCGTCTCAATCTCGTCACCAGGTTGCAGTTGGCTGGCGTCGCGTACGGCGCGGCCGTTGTGCAGGGTGATGCTGTAGCCGCGGCTGAGCAGCAGCTGGGGATCGAAGCCCTGGAGTTTCAGTTCCAGACTGTCGATGCGGTGCTTTTGGGTGGTCAGGCGACGCTCAATGGCCACGGGCAGACGGTTTTCCAGCAGTTCTATGCGGTGCTGGCCGTTGTTCAGCAGGCGCAGGGCGAGGGTGGGGATGAGCGTCGTGAGGGTGGCAATGCGCTGCTGGTGGCGGCTGATGCGTTCGCTGACCATCCGGCTGAGCGATGTCTCGGCCTGTTCGATGCGGTCGAGGATGTGGCACAGGTGGTCGATGAGAAAGGCAGCGGCAGCCGTCGGCGTTTTCACGCGGGTATGGCTCACCATGTCGAGGATGCTCTCGTCGCGGTCGTGGCCGATGCCGGTGATGATGGGCAGTGGGAACTGGGCGACGTTCTCGGCCAGGGCCAGCGTATCGAAGCCGCTGAGGTCGGCTGTGGCGCCGCCGCCGCGGATGATGACGACGCAGTCGAAGGGGTGATGGGTGTTAGGTGATGGGTGTTGGCTATGTGCGTATATCTGCTCCAAGGCATTGATGATGCTTTGCTCCACCTGTTCGCCCTGCATGATGGCGGGGAAGAGGGTGGTGTCGAAGTGGAGGCCGTAGGGATTGTCGGCCAGCTGTCGGCAGAAGTCGCCGTAGCCGGCTGCCGTCTCACTGCTGATGACGGCGATGCGCTGGCAGAACAATGGCAGTTGCAGCTCGCGCTGCAGGTCGAAGACGCCCTCTTCCTTCAGCTGGCGGATGATTTCCTGGCGCTTGCGAGCCATGTCGCCCAGCGTGTATGTAGGGTCGATGTCGGAGACAATCCACGAGAAGCCGTAAGCCTCGTGGAACTGGGCATAGACCTTCAGCAGTACCTTCATACCGGCATGGAGTTGCTGGCCGGTGGTGCGCTCGAAGTAGGGCTTCACCATGAGCCATGTCTGTCGCCAGCACTTGGCAGAAGCGCGGGCCATGGGGGTGTTGCTGCGCTCGTCTTTCTCGATGAGTTCCATATAGCAGTGGCCTCCGTGTTCATGGCATTCCGACAATTCGGCCTCCACCCAGTATTCGTCGGGCAGATGCATCTCGATGGCGTCGCACACCATGAGGTTCAGTTGGCGGAGGGTGAAGTGGTTAGCGGTCATGGCGTAGACGGTTGTTGGGTGTTATAGGTGCCTATCTGGTAAGCCCGCCAGAAGTTGGGCACGCCATAGCCGAAGATGTTGTCGGGATGGTCGTAGTTGTTGCCGTTCTGGCGGATGAGGTCTATCATCTCCTCCGCAGTCTTGTTACGCAGGGCCTGCCACAGACAGGCCATGAGTCCGCAGACGACGGGCGTGGAGAACGACGTTCCCATGTCGTCCATGATGACACCTCGCCCATTGACGAGTCGGGTCGGGGCTCCGATGGCGACAACATCCGGTTTGATGCGCAGGTCCTGTGTGGGGCCGACACTACTGAATGGTGCTATCTTATGGGGCTCGTCGTCCATGATGGCACCGACAGTCAGGATGTGGTCGGCATCGGACGGGACGCCAATCTTCTTCCAGGTGCCCATGCCTGAGTTGCCGGCGGAGTTGACGACGATGATGCCCTTGCCTGCCAGCATGGATGCCGAACGGCTGACGAAAGCCGTCCGTCCGTCCAGTTGCCATTGGCGGTAGGACATCTGCGGATGGTCGTATTCGCTATAGCCCAGCGACGAGTTGATGAGGTCGCAGCCTACGGAGTCGGCAAACTCGGCGGCCATTGTCCAGTAGTCTTCCTCCACCTCCTGCTCCGTCTGGGTGTCTTCGCAGCGCAAGAGCCAGTAGCTGGCCTTCGGTGCCGTGCCGATGTATTGATAAGGAGCGTTGATAGCCATGGCTGAGAGCACCTTCGTACCATGGTCGGTCTCAGCGAAGATGCTGGGCGAGGCAGGGTTGACGAAGTCCTGGTGGCCGCGGATGTCAACGTGCTGGAAGGCGGGAATCTTGTCGACATTCTTGAAGCCACCGTCGAGCACGGCAATCATCATGGCCTCGCCACGCAGTCCGATGTCGTGCAGACGGTGCCCTTGCAGCGTGCGTATCTGCTTGGCCGCAGTGCCATAGGGCTCGTTGCTGACGCTGTCGCGGTCTTCGAAATAGTCGTGGTACTTGGTCTTGACAGCCGAGGGGGTGATGCTGTCCGGGGCCTGCCACACCAGTTTTATGCCCTTGACGCAGGGCAGCTGGTTGACGCGCTGAATCTGTGAGCTGTCACGGACACGGACAAGTACCGTGTTCTGCCAACGGCTCTGTCCGATGATGTCAACGTCTTTGTTGCGGATGAGCTTCAGGTATCGGGCTGATACGGGCAGGTCGGTGGAGTCGACGGCCAGTCCCTGTCGTTTCCGTCGTTCTACGCTGCGACGCGACAGAAAACGCGTCGGGTGTTCCAACGATCCAGTCGTGCCCTGCTTGTCGGTAAGCATGACACGATAGATGAATGCCGGCCCGTACTTGTAGCGTACGCGCTGTGTCGTCTCTTGGTCGCTGTCGGCATGCAGTCCGAGGACGCTTGCCAGCAAGGTGAATAGTAATATCAGTCGCTGCATTATTCTGCCTTTTGGCTGCAAAGGTACAAATAAATTATATATTAAAGATGAAAAATTAAGGATTATTTTGGCAATTTGCACAATAAGCAGTACCTTTGCACATTATTTATATGTATGGACAATAAACAAGCAGCACTGGAACTGGGGCAGAAGCCCGTGGGAAGCCTGCTGGCGCAATATGCGCTGCCGGCCATCGTTGCCATGACGGCATCGAGCCTCTATAACATCATCGACCGTGCCATGATTGGTCAGCTGGTGGGTCCGGAGGCTATCGCCGGACTGGGCATCACGTTCCCTTTCATGAACCTGAGTGCCGCCTTCGGTGCTGCCGTGGGCGTCGGTGCTTCGACGTGCATCAGTGTCAAACTGGGACAGAAGGATTATAAGCGGGCAGAGTATCTGCTGGGCAATACGGTGACGCTGAACCTCATCGTGGGTTTCTTGTTCATGGTCATCAGCCTGTTGTTCCTCGATCCCATCCTGCGCTTCTTCGGCGCCTCTGACGTCACACTGCCATACGCCCGTGAGTTCATGGTGGTCATCCTGTTAGGAAACATGGTGACGCACATGTACTTTGGTATGAATGCTGTACTGAGGGCTGCCGGAAAACCCCGCCATGCCATGTATGCCACGCTCTTTACCGTAGGCTGTAACATCGTGCTGGTGGTGGCCTTCGTATGGTGGCTGCGCTTAGGCATCAAAGGGGCGGCACTGGCTACGGTCACGTCGCAGTCGCTCGCCCTGTGCTGGCAGATGTGGCTGTTCTCCGACCAGAAGGAACTGCTACACCTGAAGCGCGGCATCTATAAGCTGAAGGGCGCACTGGTCAAGAACATCATTGCTATCGGTATCTCCCCCTTCCTTATGAACCTCTGTGCCTGTCTGGTGGTCATCTTCATGAACAACCAGTTTGTGCGCTATGGCGGCGACATGGCAGTGGGAGCCTATTCGATAGCCAACTCGGTGGTGATGGTGCTCTTCATGTTTGTGATGGGTATGAACCAGGGCATGCAGCCCATCGTGGGCTATAACTACGGTGCCGAAAACTACGACCGCATGTTCCGCTGTCTGTGGCTGGCCATCGGTGCGTCGACGGCCATCTTATTAGCAGGATGGACGGTGTCGATGCTCTTCCCACGGCAGATAGCCCGTATCTTTACCACGGACCAGACGCTCATTGACATGGCGGCACGAGGCATCCGACTGAACATGATGGTGTTCTTCGTGGTGGGTTCGCAAGCTGTCATCACCAATTTCTTCCAGTGCATCGGCAAGGTGAAGATCAGCATCTTCCTGTCGCTGTCGCGCCAGCTGACACTGCTGATTCCCATGGCCTACATCTTCCCCTTGCTATGGGGACTCGACGGCGTGTGGTACTCCATGTGTGCCAGCGACTTTGGTTCGTTTGCCATGACGATACCGATGTTGTGGTGGTATATGCGGAAGTTAAGAGTTAAAAAATAAAGAGTTAAGAGATAATGGACGACAACAAACATATCATCATTTGTGTGGGACGCCAGCTGGGTAGTGGCGGCCACGACATAGCCCGTATGCTGGCATTGGACTTTGGTGCCAAATACTACGACCAGGAACTGCTGAACCTCGCCGCAAAAGAGAGCGGTTTCTCGGAGAAGTTTTTCGAGCAGAACGATGAGCGTCGCGGCATCTTCCGTTCTCTGTTCCATCTGAGAGCCTCGTATGTCGGCGACGAGAGCCTTTACCAGAACAAATGCTCTCCCGAGGCATTGTTCAAGTTCCAGAGCGATGCCATTATGAAGGCGGCCGACCAGGGCTCGTGTGTCTTTGTCGGACGCTGTGCCGACTACGTCTTACGTGATCGGAAGGATGTGGTGTCGGTATTCATCTCGGCATCGAAGCGTTTCCGTATCGGCCAGATTATGGCCAAGCAGGGGCTGGACTTTGTCGAAGCGAAGAAGTACATACAGCAGCGCGAGTCACAGCGTGCGGCCTACTATAACTACTATACGGGTAAGAAGTGGGGTGCCGCAGAGTCCTATGACTTGTGTATCGACACCTCTGTCCTCGGACTGCAGGCTACAGAACATTTCATTGCCGAGTTCATCCGTAAGCGTTTTAATCTCTAACTACCAACACCCATCACCTATCACCCATCACCCATGAAGAAAATAGGCATATTGAGCGATACCCACAGCTATTGGGACGACAAGTACCTGCACTACTTCGAGCCGTGTGACGAGATATGGCATGCTGGCGACATCGGCAGTGTGGAGGTGGCAGAGAAGCTTGCTGCCTTTCGTCCCTTCCGTGCCGTCTGCGGCAACTGCGACGGCGGCGACCTGCGCCTGATGTATCGCGAGCTGAACCGCTTTAAGATAGAGGATGTCGACGTGCTCATTAAGCATATCGGCGGCTATCCCGGCAACTACGACTACTCTGTGCGCGGATTGCTCTACGCCAATCCGCCACAGTTGTTTGTAGCCGGACACTCGCATATCCTCAAAGTGAAGTTCGACAAGACGCTGAATATGCTGCACATCAACCCTGGTGCTGCTGGTTTGCAGGGGTGGCACAAGGAAAGAACCCTCGTCCGTCTCACTATCGACGGCAAGGAGTTCAAGGATTGTGAGGTCATTACATTGGGAAGATAATGAAACATCGAAATAACGAAATATCGAAAAATATGAAAAGAACAATTGTCATTACTGGTGGCGCAGGCTTCATTGGAAGCCACGTGGTGCGCCTGTTTGTGAACAAGTATCCTGAGTATCACATCATCAATCTCGACAAGTTGACGTATGCCGGCAACCTGGCTAACCTGAAGGACATCGAGGACAAGCCCAACTACGAGTTTGTGAAGATGGACATCTGCGACTTCGACGCCTTCTACCAGCTGATGCAGGACAAGAAGGTCGATGGCATCATCCACCTCGCTGCTGAGAGCCATGTGGACCGCTCGATTAAGGACCCGTTTACGTTTGCCAAGACCAACGTGATGGGTACGCTGTCGCTGTTGCAGGCTGCCAAGCTTTATTGGGAAAGCCTGCCCGAGCGTTATGAGGGCAAACGCTTCTACCATATCTCGACGGACGAGGTGTATGGCGCTTTGGAGCTGACGCACCCCGAGGGCATCGAGCCTCCGTTCACCACGACGGCATCGAGCGCTGAGCACCATCTGGCCTACGGTGACAAGTTCTTCCTGGAGACCACGAAGTACAACCCGCATTCTCCGTACTCGGCTGCCAAGGCATCGAGTGACCACTTTGTCCGTGCCTATCACGACACCTATGGCATGCCCGTCATCGTGACCAACTGTTCGAACAACTACGGTCCCTATCAGTTCCCCGAGAAGCTGATACCGCTGTTCATCAATAACATCCGTCACCGCAAGCCGTTGCCCGTCTATGGCAAGGGTGAGAACGTGCGCGACTGGCTTTTCGTCGAGGACCACGCCCGTGCCATCGACCTCATCTTCCATCAGGGTTTGATTGCTGAGACGTATAACATCGGCGGCTTCAACGAGTGGAAGAACATCGACATCATCAAGGTGGTCATCAATACCGTCGACCGCTTGCTGGGTCGTAAGGAAGGCGAGGATATGGACCTCATCACCTTTGTGACAGATCGTGCCGGTCATGACCTGCGCTACGCCATCGACAGCTCGAAGCTCCAGAAGGAACTTGGCTGGGAGCCGTCGCTGCAGTTTGAGGAGGGTATCGAAAAGACCGTCCGCTGGTATCTCGACAACCAGGAGTGGCTTGACAATGTCACCTCCGGCGACTACCAGAAGTATTACGAAAAAATGTATAACAACCGCTAAAACAGTGTGCTATGCGGTTTCCCCGCATAGCCTTCTTACGCTATGAAGAAAATATTGTTATTAGGGAGCGGCGAACTGGGCAAGGAGTTTGTGATTGCCGCCATGAGGGCAGGACAGTACGTCATTGCCTGTGACCGCTACGACAATGCACCGGCCATGCAGGTGGCTGACGAACGCGAAGTGTTCTCCATGCTTGACGGTGACGCCCTTGAGGCGGTTGTCAAGAAGCATAAGCCCGACATCATCGTGCCCGAGATTGAGGCCATCCGTACGGAGCGCCTCTTCCAATTTGAAGAGCAGGGCATTCAGGTGGTGCCGTCGGCGCGTGCCGTCAACTACACCATGAACCGCCGTGCCATCCGCGACTTGGCTGCCAAGGAGCTGGGCTTGCGTACGGCGAAATACTTCTATGCCAAGACGTTTGACGAGTTCAAGACTGCGGCTGATGAGATTGGCTTCCCCTGTGTGGTGAAACCCCTCATGTCGTCCAGTGGCCATGGCCAGAGCTATGTGCATAACGACGATGAGCTGGAGACTGCTTTTAAGGAGGCCATGGAGGGTTCTCGTGGCGACGTAAAGGAAGTGATTATCGAGGAGTTCATTGACTTTGAATCCGAGTTCACTCTGCTCACCGTCACCCAGCAGCATGGCTGGCCCACGCTGTTCTGTCCGCCCATCGGACACGTGCAGAAGGGTGGCGACTACCGTGAGTCATGGCAGCCGTACAAGATTTCTGATGAGGCATTGAAGCAGGCACAGATAATGGCCGACAAGGTGACGAAGGCACTCACGGGTGCTGGCATCTGGGGTGTCGAGTTCTTTCTGACGAAGCAGGGGGAGGTCATCTTCTCTGAACTGTCACCCCGTCCGCATGATACTGGTATGGTGACGCTAGGTCATACCACGAACCTTTCTGAGTTCGAGCTGCACTTCCGTGCCGTCATGGGCCTGCCCATCCCTGCCATCCATCTGGAGCATGCCGGTGCCAGTGCCGTCATCCTTTCACCTGTCGAAGCCAATACGCCCGTGGATCGTTCGTTGTTGCCCTATAACCTCGATGAAGCTCTGAAGGAAGACCGCACACGCATCCGCATCTTCGGCAAACCGGAAGCCCACAAAGGCCGTCGCATGGGCGTCGTCCTGTGCTATGGTGAGGTTGGCGACGATGTCAACGCTCTCCGTGAAAAAGCCAAGCGTCTGGCCAAGACGGTGTTGGGTACCGATTCATACATGAAGAAGTAACAACGATGATAGAAACCCTTCAATCCCTGCGTATCGTCTTTGCGCTGACAGTGATGTTGGCCCACTTCTCGTATGCAGGCATTGAAGGCAGGAGCACGGGTGTCGGCCCCATGTACTTCATGCTGATGACTGGACTGGTGATGTCGAGAAGCTATGGCCACAAAATCCTTGACGGCAGTTTCTCCTTTGCCCAGTATCTGTATCGCCGCCTGTGTAAGTTCTATCCTCTGCACCTCGTGTGTTTGCTGGCTGTCATCGTCATCCGCTACAAGACGATGACGTCGACAGACTGGCTGGCACTGATTCCCAACGTCCTGTTGATACAGAGCTGGATACCCGTCGAGGCGTTTTATTTCTCGGGCAATGCCGTGTCGTGGTATCTGTCTGACCTCATATTGTTCCTGCTGCTCTTCCCCATGTTCTATCGAGCCATCGGACGAATGAACGGCCGGCAGCTGCTGGGTCTGACCCTCGGCATGTTGGTGGTCTATGTTGTATTTGTCGCTTTGCTACAGGTTGACGACCTCAACTACTGGCTTTACGTCTTTCCACCGGTACGTCTGATGGACTTTCTCTGGGGTATGGTCATCTGGCGTTGCTATGAGTTGCACCCGTCATGTGGACGCTTGCGTTGGCCGACAGCTGTAGAACTACTGTTAGCTGTCGCCGTAGTGGCAACCATCATCACATATCCCATCCATGAGAAGTGGCATGTGGCACTGATTCACTGGTTCATTATGATACCCTTGATGCTGGTATTCATGCAGGGTGACTGCTATGGCGGATGGATCAGCCGGTTCCTCAAGACGCGTACCATGGTATGGCTTGGGGCTCTGACACTCGACACCTACCTGCTGCACCAGCTGGTGTTTGCCGTCATACTCAACAATGCCGACAAACAGGACATCCATGTGCCTTATCTGCTGATGCTGGCATTCTGCCTCATGGTGGTTATCCTGCTGAGTTATCTCACCCATAGGTGGATAGTGGCGCCCATACAGCAGCACTTACTGTCGTATACGAACAAAAAGAAATAAACAATGGATAAGATAGGAAAAGTCATAGACCTGCCGAAGATTGTCGACCCGCGTGGTAACCTGACGGTGGCAGAACAGATGAAGAACGTGCCGTTCGACGTGGCACGCGTCTACTGGACCTACGATGTGCCGGCAGGTGAACGGCGTGGCGGACATGCCCACCGCACCTGTCAGGAGGTGATCATTGCTGTCAGCGGCTCGTTCGACGTTATGCTCGACAACGGACGGGGTGGCACGGAGACCTACCACCTGAACCATCCGTGGCAAGGTCTCTATGTAGGCACGAACGTGTGGCGCACCTTAGAGGATTTCTCCAGTGGTGCTGTCTGTCTGGTGCTGGCATCAGAGCTGTTCGATGAGGATGAGTATATCTATGAGTACGACGAGTTCCTGCAAATTGTAAACAGTAAATAGTCAAATAGTAAATTGCATGGTGTTCGAGATAAGACGCTATATACCAGAGATGGCCGCAGAATGGAATGTTTTCGTGGCGCAGTCGAAGAACGGCACGTTCCTCTTCGACCGCCGCTATATGGACTATCACAGCGACCGCTTTGCTGACTGTTCGCTGATGGTCTACCGCCGTCGCCAGCTGTGGGCGGTGCTGCCTGCCAACAGGGTGGGAGAGACCATCTGTTCCCATCAGGGGCTGACCTATGGCGGCCTGGTTATCGACTATAAGGTAACGGCTGCCGAGGTCTGCGAGGCCATGCAGACCATCAACGGCTTCCTGCGTGGCGAGGGTGTGAAGAAGGTGGTGTACAAGCCTGTGCCCTATGTCTATCACAGTCTGCCTGCCGACGAGCCCCTCTATGCCTTGACAGAGGTGTGTCAGGCTCGGCTGACGTCGCGTGATATCGCCTCGGTCATCGACCGCAATGCCACCCTGCCGTTGATGGAGCTGCGTCGGCGCGGTCATCGTAAGGCACTGCGTCAGGGTGTCGCCGTCCGCTATTCTGACGACTTCGCTGCTTTCTGGCAGTTGCTGACCGATAACCTCCATACGAAGTACCATGCCTGCCCAGTCCATACACTGAAGGAGATGACCCTGCTCCGTGACCGTTTCCCCGACAATATCCGACTCTTGGCAGCCTTCATCGGCGACGAGATGGTGGCAGGCACCGTCCTCTATGTTACGCCACATGTGGTGAAGACGCAATATATCTCGGCATCACCGCGAGGCAAGGAGGTGTGTGCCCTCGACATGCTCTTTCCGCACCTGCTGACGGACATGCCTGGCACACAGCGATACCTCGACATGGGCACGTCGGCCATGGATGACAGCACGGCACTGAAGCTGCCGCTGATATTCCAGAAGGAGGGCTTCGGGGCTCGCGCCATCTGCTACGATACCTATTCTTATGAACTATGAAATACCTGGACCTACAAGCAATCAACAAACCCTACGGGCATGCTGCCGATGAGGTGCTGCAGAGCGGCTGGTATCTGCGTGGTGAGGCTACGCGCCGTTTTGAAGAACATTATGCCGAGTATATCGGCACGAACCACTGCATTGGCTGTGGCAACGGACTGGATGCACTGACGCTCATTTTCCGCGCCTACAAGGAGCTGGGCGTCCTACGCGACGGTGATGAAGTTATCGTGCCTGCCAATACGTATATCGCCTCCATCCTCTCCATCACGGAAAACCGTCTCATTCCCGTACTCGTCGAGCCCGATATCAACACGCTGCAGATTGACGATACGCTCATTGAGCAGGCCATCACAGAGCGTACCCGCGCCATCATGATTGTCCACCTCTATGGTCGCTGTGCCTATACTGAAAGGATAGGGGATATCTGCCAACGCTATGGCTTGAAGCTCATTGAGGATAACGCCCAAGCGCACGGCTGCAAGCCTCCCCAAGCCCCTCCCAAGGAGGGGGTGTCTGATGACATGAATGCACATCAGGTATCTAAACATCCCTCCCTTGGGGAGGGCTTGGGTGGGCTTACCGGTGCGCTTGGTTCTGCTGCCGCCCACAGCTTCTATCCCACGAAGAACCTCGGTGCCTTTGGCGATGCCGGTGCCGTGACTACCGACGACGATGAGCTGGCCACCGTTATCCGTGCCCTTGGCAACTATGGCTCATCGCGCCACTACGTGTTTGACTACATCGGTCGTAACAGTCGCATGGACGAAGTGCAGGCGGCTATCCTCGATGCCAAGCTTCGTGACCTCGATGCCATGAATGCCCGGCGCAAGGAGATTGCCGCTATATATATAAATAAGGTGAAGCATTCCGACATCATTATACCCCAGTGCGACCGAGATAGTGTGTGGCACATCTTCCCCGTGCTTTGTAAGCACCGCGATGAATTGCGCAACTATCTCCTCGATCATGGCATAGAAACGGAAATCCATTATCCTATTCCTCCCCACAAGCAGCAGTGCTATCAGGAGTGGAATGCCCTTGAATTGCCTGTCACAGAAAAGATTCACCAGCAGGAACTTAGCATCCCCTGTCATCCTGCCATGACAAACGAAGAGGCCAGCCTTGTGGCTGACCTCCTGAACCAGTTCCAGTAAAGTATGATTATTTGGAAGTCATGATATGTAGCACCATGTCGTCGGTGTTGCACATGGCCTCAGCGCCAATACTGGTCAGATTATGGATGGACTTGTCGACGCAGTCGTCGACGATGCCCTCTGCCGAGGTGACGCACTTGCCTTCAATGGCCAGCAGGGCTGACAGGACGGCTGTACTGACACCACTGGTAATCTTCAGCGAACACGATGGCTTGGCACCATCACAGATCATGCCCGTCAGGTTGGCAATCATGTTCTTGACGGCATAGCAGACGCGTTGGTAGTCACCACCCATCAGGTAGGTGATGCCGACACTTGAGCCAATGCTGGCTACCACGCAACCGCAGAGTGCCGACAGGGTGCCGAGGCTCTGCTTGATGTAGATGGCGGTCAGGTGGCTGAGCATCAGGGCGCGTATCAGCTCTTCCTCGGTATTCTCATTCTCCTTGGCGAAGACACAGACGGGATTGGTGGCACAGATGCCTTGGTTGCCGCTGCCACTGTTACTCATCACGGGAATCATGGCACCACCCATACGGGCATCGCATGCTGATGCTGTGCGGGAGATGATATGCGAGAAGATGGTGTTGCCGAAGATACCCTTCGACATAGGACGGTCGATGGTCTTGCCCAAGTTGTGACCGTAGTTACCCTTCAGGGCTTCACGGGCTGCATTCATGTTGTAGTTACGTGTCTCCTCGATGAATCGGATCTCGTCGAGGGGTGCCGTCGTGGCGAAATCATAGACTGTCTGCATATCCAATGCAATATCGGAAGCCTCTTCTGCCGTTGCTGGTGAACCACTATAGTTGGCATCGCCCGATACGAAATGGGTGTGGCTGCCAGCAATGACTGCTGTTGCCGTATGGCCGTCAGCCTCGCAAGTTACCTCGATATATAACTTGTCGCATTCACCTTCCTTCAGCCTGATATCTATGCGGTCTTCCTTGATAAATTGTTTGCCTTGCTCCAAATCGTCGGGGGAGAGATCCTTCAATACTTCGAGTTTGTACTCACTCTTGCCGATGAGGGCTCCCAACGCGATGGCAATGGGGAGACCTATCATGCCCGTGCCTGGAATACCGACTCCCATGGCGTTCTTCAGAATGTTGCCGCTGAGGCTGGCCACGATATGCTCGGGTTGCTGTCCCAACTGTTCGCTGGCCTTTGCCGTACAAAGAGCCACCGCCATCGGCTCTGTACAACCAATGGCGGGCACTACCTCTTGCTGGACAAGAGCAATAATGCGGTCACGTGTTTCCTTGTCAATCATATCGCCTATTCGTCAAGTAGCAGCACCGTGGCACTGCGGGCGGCCTGTGCGCCCATCACCAGCACCTGGGCAATGTCGGCAGTCTTCGACGGACCGCTGATAAACGAGCCGTAGCCGTACTCATCGAACTGGTCGGCACCGCAGCCTTCCTTCTTCGACAGACGGGCATAGGCCTCGTGCATGTTGTTCACTATCTGCTTCTTGTCAAGCAGGATGACGAGGTTCTCGCTGATGAAGCACACGGCCTTCTCCTTCATCTGCTGGGGAATCCATACGCAGGCATTCTCGGCCACGCCAAACATGCCACGGATGACACCGACGTCAGTGCCGTTCAGGTCGCGGGCACGTCCTACCTCGTCAGGATTACGCGTGGCGATGGTGATCTCCGGCAGGTTCGACGCAATCTCCTTCGCATCAGGATACAGCTCCTTGATGAGCTCATTGATGTCGCGGCCCTTCTCGACCTCGATGGCATTACCGCCCACGCTCTTCGTCATATTCATAAACTGCAACAGCAGGTCAGGGTAGGTGATGGCCTTGATGTCGCTCAGATCGGGCATGTCGTATCTCTCGCGCACGTTCGCGCGATATTTCTTCAGTATATCTTCTTTACTTGCCATAGTCTTTTCTCCTTTTTCGTTATAACGTTATTACGATATTACGATATTTCGAAATTATAGCTCCTTGATAACCTCGTGGAACGGTTTCTTCGGGAACTCCATCATCTTATGACCCTCAGCCCACGGGTTCAGGCCGCAGTTCATGAGAGGCGATGGAATCAGGTTGGCCCAGTGGGCGAGACCTGTACCGAAGTTATACAGGCCTGGTGAACCATAGAGCATCGACATACCCTTACACATCAGCTTCTTCTCAGGATTGGCGGTGCCGAAGTCGTCAAGCTGCTGGCGCCACAGGTAGATCTGGTCGCCGAGGTTCACCTTGACGGGGCAGACGGTTTGGCACGACAGACACAGCGTGCAGGCGCTGACATTGCCCGAGTGGGCCTTGGTGTCGCGCAGCATGCCGAGGTTGATGCCGATGGGACCAGGAATGAAGTAGCTGTACGAGTAGCCACCACTGCGACGATAGACGGGACACGTGTTCATGCACGAGCCGCAGCGGATGCACTTCAGCGACTCCCAGTGCTCGGGATTGGCAATCCAGTCGCTTCGGCCGTTGTCCACCAGCACGATGTGCATGTGGTGAGCCGTCGGACGGGCTTTGCGGAAGTGACTCGTAAAGGTCGTCGTGGGCTGTCCTGTACCGGCACGGCACAGCATGCGCTGGAACACGGCCAGACACTCGTAGTTGGGAATGACCTTCTCCAGTCCGATGGCGACGATGTGCAGTCGTGGGCATGAGGTCGACATGTCGGCATTGCCCTCGTTGGTGCATACCACGATGTCGCCCGTCTCGGCGATACCGAAGTTAGCACCCGTCATGCCTGCGTCAGCGGTCAGAAACTCGTTGCGCAAGCTGAGACGTGCCCGATAGGTCAGGTACGTGGGGTCGTGGTTGCCCTTCTCCTTGGAAATGCCTTTCTCTTCGAACAGCTCGCCCACGTCGTCGTGGTTCAGGTGGATGGCAGGCATGACGATATGGCTTGGCTTCTGACCTTTCAACTGGATGATGCGCTCGCCCAGGTCGGTCTCCACCACCTCAATGCCTTTGCTCTCCAAGTACGGGTTCATCTCGCACTCCTCGGTGAGCATCGACTTCGACTTCACCATCTTCTTCACGTTGTGGTTCTTCAGGATGCCATAAACGATTTCGTTGAACTCCTCAGCATCCTTTGCCCAGTGTACCTCCACTCCGTTCTTCTCGGCATTTGTGGCAAACTGGTCGAGATATTCATCCAAGTGGGTAATGGTGTGGCGCTTGATGGCCGAAGCCTTCTCGCGCAGCTGCTCCCACTCCTCCAATCCGTGCGCCATGTTGTCGCGCTTGGTGCGCACTGCCCAGAATGTGGCGTCGTGCCAGTGGGCATATTGCTGGTTCTTCAAGAACTGTTTGGCGGCTTTGCTATGTGATGTACTCATATTCTTTCGTTATTACGTTATAACGTTATTACGACATTTCGATGTTTCGAAATTACAGACCTGCGGCCAGAATCTCGACCACGTGTTTGAACTTGATATCGAAGCCCTGCTTCTTGGCTACGCCGGCCATGTGCATCAGACACGAGCAGTCGGGGCCGGTGATATACTCGGCACCTGTCTGCATGTGGCGCTCCACCTTGTCCTTACCCATCTGGGCACAGATGGCAGTCTCCTCGATGGAGAACATACCACCGAAGCCACAGCACTCATCGTGGCGCTTGGGTTCTACGACGTCAATGCCGTCGACGAGTTGCAGCAGGTCCTTGATCTTGTTGAACGGAGTCACATGCTCTTCGCTGGGTGATGACAGCCCCAGTTCGCGTACGCCGTGACACGAATTGTGCAGGCTGACCTTATGCGGGAACGTGCCCAACCGGCGGTCCACCTTCACCACGTCGTGCAAAAACCCCACTACGTCCATGCACTTCTTGGCCGTCTCGCACTCGTGCATGCCTTCCGTGTGCTGAGCGGTTCCCCCGCTCAGCAGTCTCGGATAGTTAATCTTCACGAACGCCGTGCAGCTGACGCTCGGTGCCACCACATAGTCGAAGTCCTTGAACTTCTCCTCAAACTTCTCGGCCAGAGGGATGGCCTGCTTCTCGAAACCTGCATTGGCCATAGGCTGTCCGCAGCAGGTCTGTTTCTCAGGATATGTCACGTCGATGCCCAAGTGCTTCAGCAACTTCCACGTTGCCACACCCACCTCTGGATAGACGGCATCCACGTAACAGGGAATAAATAGTCCGACTTTCATATTGTTATTTTTCGTTATTACGTTATTACGATATTCCGACAATCCTTAAATTACATGGAGTCCGAGGAACACCATCAGTCCGTTCATCAGAATCCAGAAGATGGCGAATGGCATGGTCTTACGCATGATATCACCATCTTGGCCTTCCATGTCACAGGCCGCTGTAGCAATGGCAATAGACTGTGGCGACAGCAGTTTACCTCCCTCAGAGCCGGCGCAGTTGGCTGCAGCGAGCCAGTTGGTTTCGTTACCGCTGACACCGAAGAATGTGCCCTGATTGACCAGTCCTAGGTCGCTGGCGGCAGTAGCCTGCAACTTACCGAAGAGAATGTTGGCATTCGTAGCCGAACCCGTTACGAAGGTTCCGATAGAACCGATGAGCGGAGCGAAGAACGGGAAGGCAGCACCTGTGAGCATCACGAGACCCTTGGCGATGTCGTTTGTCATACCTGTGTTGTTCATCAGCATGGCCATAGCCACCAGACAGCAGATGGTCACCACCGTCTTCTGCAGGTTCAGCGTGGTCTTGGCCAGCAGCTTCATCAACTTGCCGAAACTCATGCCTTGAATCAGGCCACCGATGACGGCACCGAGGAAAATCATCAGACCGGCATTCGACAGCCAACCGAACTTAAACGTGTTGCCAATGACGGGCAGGTCGAACTTCGTCACCAGCGTGCTGTTCAGCAGTTCGTTGATGGGTGGAACAATCTTGCTCGAAATCAGGATAAAGAAGATAATCAGTCCGTAGACGCTCCAAGCCTTCAAGGTCTTCGCCAGACCGAACTTCTTTTTCTCCACCACTACCTCGTCGGCTGGATTCTCGTCGTGGATAAACAGTTTGTTATAAATCAACATGGCGATGATGGCAGCCACACTACCGAGGATAGCCGGAGTCTCCGGGCCGATGAAGTGGGCACAGCAGAACTGTACGATGATGCTGAACGTACCCACGAACAGCGCGATGGTGATGTTCTTCACAATCTTCGTCTTGTCCGTCATCATCAGGATGAGGAACGGCGTGATGAAGAACATCAGCGAGAGTTGCAATATAATAAAGGTCGCTACCTCGCAGAGTTCCTCAGGTGTTGCCACACCGCTGGCAGCCACCTGGTTGGCGAGCGTCGTGGCGGGCAGTCCGACTGCACCGAAGCCTACTGCCACCGTGTTGGCCACCAGACAGATGACGGCTGAGAACATCGGTTTGAAGCCCAGTCCGATCAGGATGGCGGCAGGGATAGCCACAGCCGTTCCGAAACCGGCCATACCTTCCAACACACCACCCAGACCCCAAGTCAGCAGCAGCACCAGCAGACCCTTGTCGCTGGTCATCTGGATGAATTGCGTCTTGATGGTCTCAATCTCCTTCGTCTCGCAAAGGATGTTGTAGCTGAAGATGGCGCAGATGATAATCAGGATGATTGGGAAGCACGCTTTCAGGAAACCTTCCACCACCGACCACAGCGTGATGCCATAGATTGAGGCGTCGGCATACTTCTCTGGGATAATGCCCATCATAGGGGTTGCAAACAAAGCCAGAAGAACGGTCACCACCAATGTGATGATAGCACTCTTATAACCAGACACTTTAAAGCCCATCATCAGAATAATGAGCAATAGAATTGGGATTACAGATACTAATGCAGTCATAGATCTTTAGTTATTACGTAGTATTATTATAAGAATTGCTGCAAATATACGAAAAAAGCAGGCAATAACCAAATATTTCGCCTGTTTTTTTGTGCTTTGCGTTTTTTTTCGTATATTTGCAGACAAATGAAAACTTAAATCATAATACACGCTTATGAATAGTCCTAAGAATCCAACACCGCAGGCTTACGCCGACTTCCTGAGTGCCCTCAGGCAGATTGTGACCAACGACCGCATCTACACCGACGAGCTCCGCACGCTGGGGTGGGGTACCGATGCCAGTTTCTACCGCCAGATACCGAAAGTCGTCATCCGCAGCGACGGCGAGGAGGAGATTAGCCAGATTGTCCGCCTATGCCGGAAATACGCGTTGCCCTTCACCTTCCGTGCCGCTGGTACCTCGCTTTCTGGTCAAAGTTGTACGGACTCGGTGCTCATCGTGGCTGGCAAGCACTGGGAGAAATGGAGCCTCACCCCTAACCCCTCTCCAAAGGGCGAGGGGAACTCTGAAACCGAAGGTGGTATCATAACGTTGCAGCCGGGCATCGTGGGCAGTAAGGTCAACGAGATACTGAAACCCTACGGCCGCGTGTTCCCGCCCGATCCGGCCAGCATCGGCTCGGCCATGGTGGGCGGCATCGTCATCAACAACGCATCGGGCATGAACTGTGGCGTGCATGCCAACAGTGACCGTATGATGGTCTCTGCCCGCATCATCCTGACCGACGGTACGGTGCTTGACACAGGCAACAAGGATAGTCGTGAGCGGTTCTCCCGCTCACACCCGGAGTTTATCGCCAAGATCGAGGCCCTGCGCGACAAAGTGCGTGCCGACGAAGAGTTGCGCGCGCGTATATTTAAAAAGTATAGCATTAAGAATGTAACAGGTCTGAACCTGCGTCCGCTCATTGCATACGACGACCCGTTCGACATCATCGCCCATTCGATGGTGGGTTCTGAGGGTACGCTGGCCTTCCTGTCGGAGGTGACGATGAAGACCCTTATCGACTACAAATACAAGGCTTCGGCCATGGTGTACTTCCTGACCATGAAGGAGAGCTGTGAGGCTGTGGTGGCCATGAAGAAGATGAAAGCTGGCGAGGGTGATTTGGAATATAGTGCCGAGAATCTCGTCGTGAAGAGTGCCGAGATGCTCGACTACAAGTCGTTGAGCAGTGTGGACGATCCCGTGTACCTGCAATATCAGAAGGATGTCGATGCCGGAAAGATTGCCGGTGTGGAACCTGGCGACTATCACAACCTGACGGCTATCCTCACCGAAACGAAGGGTATCACGCACGAGCAGCTGCTTGAGAAGATTGAGAAGATCAAGGAATGTCTGGGGCAGTTCCGCCTGTATATCCCTGCTGAGTTTACGGAGGATCCGGCAGTGTATGGCAAATACTGGGCCATCCGTTCGGGTATCTTCCCCAGCGTGGGTGGCACGCGTCCCGTGGGTACCTCGTGTCTCATTGAGGATGTGGCGTTCCCCATCGAGTCGCTGCCTGAGGCCACGGTGAAGCTGCAGAAGCTCATTGCCGACCACGGCTACGACGATGCCTGCATCTACGGTCATGCCTTTGAGGGCAATTACCACTTCATCCTGAACCAGAGCTTTGCCGACGAGCACGAGGTGGCCCGCTATGCTGAGATGATGCGTGCGGTGGCCAAACTCGTGGTAGAGGGCTACGACGGATCGTTGAAGGCCGAGCATGGCACAGGTCGGAACATGGCACCGTTTGTGAAGTACGAGTGGGGCGACAAGGCCTACGAAGTCATGCGTGAGTTGAAGGCCATCTTCGACCCCGAGGGCTTGCTGAACCAGGGTGTCATCTTCAACGACGACCCGGACTGCTTCATCAAGTGTCTGAAGCCGCTGCCCGTGCTGGACTTCGACTTCGACAAGGTTCCTGACGGCGGTCACTATCTGATGGACCCCACACTGTCGACGGCCAAGGAAACCATCGAGCAGGTGAAGCGCGCCAACAAGTGTATCGAGTGCGGCTTCTGCGAGGTGAACTGTATGTCGTGCGGTCTGACGCTGTCGTCAAGAATGCGTATCGCCGTGCAGCGCGAAATCCGCGAGCTGGAGGCCACCGCCCGTGCGTCCGGCGGCTCCCCTGCAGGAACAGCCGCTGCCGAGCGCGCCGCCCGTCTGAAGAAACAGTATAAATACTATGGTGACCAGACCTGTGCCACCGACGGACTGTGCTCGACATCGTGTCCGATGAAGATCAATACGGGCGAGCTGACGCACCTCATCCGTCAGATGGACATGAACAACAACAGTGTGGGCTATAAGGTGGGAGAATTCGCCGCCAACCACATGGCGGGTATCAAGAGCGGTCTGCGTGTGGTGCTCGACGTGGCACACTTAGGACACATCACGCTGGGACCGTCGCTGATGTCGAGTGTCTGCCGTGGCATGAACAAGATGGGTCTGCCACTATGGACCACGGCCATGCCAAAGAAGCATCGCCAGCCTAAGAAGTCTGACCTTACGCAGTTTATCATCGAAAGAAGCCTCCCCCCATCCCCCTCCAAAGAGAGGGGGCAATGGAGCGCATCTGAGTCCCCCCTCCCCTTGGAGGGGTCGGGGGAGGCTCCTAAAGTCGTCTATTTCCCCAGTTGTATCAACCAGACCATGGGACAATCGAAACATGGCGGAAAGATTCACGACCTGGTCGACGAGGTCATCCAGCTGATGGCCAAGGCTGGTTACGAGGTCATCTTCCCGGAGGGTATGGATCGTATGTGCTGCGGACAGATCTGGGAGTCGAAGGGTATGCTCGACATTGCAGACCGCAAGAGTGCTGAACTGGAACAGGCACTGTGGAAGGCTTCTGAGGAAGGCAAGTATCCTGTACTCTGTGCCCAGAGTCCATGCTTGCACCGTATGCGTAAGGTTATGCACAAGATGCACCTTTATGAGCCGGCCGAGTTCATCATGAAGTATCTCGTGCCGCGTCTCGACTTCCATCAGATAGACCGTCCTGTGGCATTGCATATCACGTGTTCTACCCGACAGATGGGTGTGGCCGACGACCTCATCAATCTGGCTAAGCTCTGCTCTACCAAGGTGTTCCTGCCAGAGGGAGTGGGCTGTTGCGGCTTTGCCGGCGACCGTGGCTTCACGTTCCCTGAACTGAACAAGTATGGATTAAGAAAGCTGCGTCCGCAGATTGAGGCCAATCATATTGAGGTAGGATACAGCAACAGCCGTACCTGTGAAATCGGCTTGGAGACGAACACAGGCATTCCCTACATGAGTATTGTCTATCTGGTGAATGAATGTACGACGCCGAAGAAATAAGGGCGTCGTACAGTAATAGCTTATAGAAATGGTTTAGAAGGTACAGGGCAATGTTGCCAACTGATAGTAAAGGGTGCGGGCCATACGCTCGTGCCCTTTGTCGTTGGGGTGCAGACGGTCGGTGTCGCCGTCCTTGAAATACTGAACGTGCTCGTCCATCATGGGGTAGAGGCCGCTGACCGCATTCATGTCGATGACGGGGACGGCCCAGATGTTACCGGCATCCTTGACGGCCTGGATGTACTCTTCAAGATAGATGCCACACTGGTTGGTGTAGTCCTCGGTGATCTGCCAGTTAGTCTCGCTACGGTGGAACTGGGCTCGGTGGATAGGCGTCAGAAGTACAATCTGCTTATCGGGATACATGCGCTTCACCTTGTCCAGTACCATGTTGATGCGGCCGCGGTACGTGTTGTTATCCATCTTCATATAGCGACGCTGTCGATCAACAAGTTGTTTGGGCTTGCCGCCATGGGCGTACTCCACCTGTTCATTCTTTTCTTCATACCACTCGCCGATGGGCACACCTTGGTTGTAGTCGTTGGTACCGATAAAGATGAGGATGGCATCGACAGAGTCTCCATGTTCGGCATACAGACGGTCGGCCTGACGGGGGATGTCGTTCCACTGGCGTCCGCTGACAGCATAGACGTAGGGGGTGATGCCCAGCCACTCTTGCAGGAAGTGCCAGTATTTCTGTTTCGAGCCGTCATTCTTCGGGTCGGTAATCGAGTCACCGAAGTAGGCCACGCGCTTCTGCATCCACGGATGCGTAAATGTCGATTGAGCATTGACGGCTCCGCAAAGCAGAGCCGTCAATGTCAGAAGCAATAAGTGTTTCTTAGTCATGTCGCACTTGTCGCTAATAATTATCAATTGTCAATTATCAATTATCAATTGGATATTAGTATTCCATGACGGCAGGCAACTCCTTGGCCTGGTCTATCATCTTCTGTACCTCAGCGACAGCGGGAACACGGTTGGTCAGGTTCTTCACGGCGTTCACCTCCTCCAGCTTCTTCTGCAGGTTCTCAGCAACGCGGTGCTTCAGCTCCTTCACAGTGTCAACGCCGCTGGCCTCCAACAGTTCAGCAAACTGCGGTCCAACACCGTTGATGCGATACAGGTCGCAATGGTTTGCCCACTTCAAGATGAGCTTCGGGCTGATGTCCGTAGCCTCGGCCAAAGCCTTGCGGCCTGCCGGCTTAGCACATTTCTCCAACAATTCTGCGTCGGTCTTGATACCTGCTGCAATCAGTTTCTCGGCGTAAACCTCACCTACGCCCTCAATGTCAATCACTTTGTACGTCATAGTCTTTACTCTTTTTAGTTATTACTACTGCGGAAACGTGCACTTTGCACACCGCATCTGCAAATGTACGAATAATTCTTGAACATACAACACCTTTTTGTTTTTTTTAATACAAAAGATGATTCTTTGCTCAAATAAATGTGTATCTTTGCGCCGTCTAACATAAAAAATAGGATAATAATGGACTACAAAGAATTGAATTTTCAGGGAATTTCTGCCGAGAAACAGTTGAATCAGCCTGCTGAAAGACAATGGGATGTGTCTGCTGCTTTTCCGGTATTGATGCGTAAGGTATATGTATGGATGACGCTGGCTCTGGTCATCACAGGCTTCACGGCCTATGGCGTGGCAACAAGTCCAGGCATCTTGCAGGCCATCTATACCAACCAGATCCTGTTCTGGGGAATGATTATCGCTGAGTTTGCACTCGTCATCGGTGTCAGCGCTGCCATCAACCGCCTGTCACTGACAATGGCTACGCTGATGTTCATCCTCTATTCGGTCATCAACGGTGCCTTGCTGTCGTATATCTTCCTGGCCTATACTGCCTCGTCGATAGCTACGGTGTTCTTCATCACCGCCGGCACATTCGGTGCCATGGCTTTCATCGGCTACACCACGAAGACCGACCTGACGAAGATGGGTAAGATCGTGATGATGGCATTGATAGGACTCGTCATCGCCACTATCGTCAACCTCTTCATCAAGAGTTCAGGATTCACGATGATTCTAAGCTATATCGGCGTCCTCGTGTTTGTCGGTCTGACAGCCTACGATGCGCAGAAAATCAAGCAGATGCTGTTGCAGGCACCCGATGCCGGTGAAGGGGCTCAGAAGATGGCTCTCCTCGGAGCACTCTCCCTCTATCTTGACTTCATAAACCTGTTCATCTATCTGCTTCGCATATTCGGTAAGCGCGAATAAGGTCAACAAGGGATGTATTTAATATATGCACAAATTTGGGCTTTAAACCAAATTTGTGCATATTTTCTTTTGGCGGTTTCGGTAAATCTTTGTATCTTTGCCGTCGAAACCTAATGACATTATGAAGAATGTGTTTATTATAAGATTATTTAACGCGGATTATTTGGCTATACCAGATATTTCTATAACACACACACACACACACACACACACACACACACACACAATTAGCGCTACCGGCCTACTTTACCTTATTAAAATACGCGGGCGACCCCGCGTTAAGGGCAGTGCAAGCCGAGTGCAGAGCGGAGCTCGCTCCAGCTATGTCGAGGCGCAGCCTGCCCTCGCCCGAAAGGGCAATATTCGGCTTTTCTTGGAGCGAACCGAGAGAAGCCTGCATGTTTTTTATTCCCATCATAACGTTAAAACAAATTTCTATATACAATGATAAATCTTTTTACCATCATACTCGCTGTAGCTGTGGTGCTGCTGGCCGCCCTTTGCTTCTGGCAAAGCTACGTCATCGAGCGCAGAAACGAGACGCTGGTGAGGTACACGTGTGCACACGAGTCCCCCCTGTGCACTCTTAGCGGCTCATCCCAATCGACAGTTTATAAACATCATTTTATTTATTAACATATTAATTTTTTCAATTATGATTAAGAAAAGATTTCTTTCCATGCTCGTGCTGCTCGCAGCAGTAGCCACGGGCGCAGTGGCACAGACTACCTACAAAGTCTCTGTGAAGGAAGGCACCGAAGATGCCACCAGTTGGACTATCGCGCCCGCTGAAGCAACTACCACGGGCGTGGCACAGGGCACAGAGGTGACCGCCACCTACAACGGCACGAAGAAGGTGAAGAGCGTCAAGGCCAAGAAGAAGGCTGCGCCTGCTGCGACCGACCTCTCAACAATCAATGCAAACTATACCGCCAGCAACGGCGAAACCCTAACTGGCACGCTGGCCTCTAACGTGAAGATTTCGATTGCCGACGGTGCAACGGTGACACTCGATGGTGTGACCATCAATGGCACGAACAAAGGTAGCTACGAATGGGCCGGCATCACTTGTCTTGGCAATGCCACCATCATCTTGAGCGGCACGAACACCGTGAAGGGATTCTATGAGGATTATCCTGGCATCCAGGCTGCTGTTGGCAAGACGCTCACCATCAATGGCACAGGTTCTCTCACGGCCAGCAGCAACGGCTACGGTGCCGGCATCGGTGGCGGAATTGGTATTGCTTGCGGCAATATTGAGATCCAGGGCGGCACAATCACCGCAACTAGTGTAGATTATAGTGCCGGCATCGGTGGCGGAGACAAAGCTAGTTGCGGCAATATTACCATCAGCGGTGGAACCGTCACTGCTACAGGCGGGTATCGTGCTGCCGGTATCGGCGGAGGCAGAAAAGGTATGAGTGATGCCTCCTGTGGTAATATTCTCATCAGCGGTGGAACCGTCACTGCTACAGGCGGTGAAGAAGCGGCCGGTATTGGCGGAGGTAGAGGTCACAATAACAGCTACCTAAGCAATTGCGGCACCATCACTATTACTACAGGCGTAACCAAAGTGACTGCTACAAAAGGAAGTGATGCTCCCAACAGCATCGGCGCAGGCGAATACGGCACTTGCGGCACAGTAACCATCGGCGGCAATACTGGAGCCATCAGTCAGAGCCCGTACACCTACCAGCCGAGCAACTAACCCCCCCTCGCGCACGTATATATATTAAGGTATAGAATACGAGAATACGAGAAGACGAGAAGACGAGTTTACGCTCTTTACTCGCTCAAGCGTTCTTTGACATACTGAGACAAACGGATATTTTTCCTCCAAAGACTTGGAGGTTTGGGGAAATAGTTGTATCTTTGCGCTGTGAAAGTATAAAAAGGTACAATTATGGATGCAACGATGACGACGACATTCACTGCCGATCAGTGGGCAAGACACGAGAAATTCGTGGAAATGCTCCGTGCTGTCAAACAGCGCAAGCGTGAAAGGCAGACTCAAATTGAAAAGAGACTGAAAGAGGAAGATGAGTATGTTCGTAAGGAACGAGCCAGACTGGATGCTATCTACAAG